>MDTG01089076.1_pt1 | contig 21068 bp, 16 predicted proteins | sample 811421 | NCBI WGS metagenome assembly MDTG01 (sample SAMN05326645, study PRJNA326480) | marine metagenome | isolation source: seawater | place: Pacific Ocean: South East | collected 2011
TGCCGCAACCCGGTACAGCAAACGACGGTTATCGCCTTGATGCAACCGGCGGCGACCACCCAATGCTGGCGGTCCGAGGCAACGCCGTGTCGTCCTTGATGGCCCTCAACGAAACCGGATCGTGGGTCGCTCTGGCCGAGCGACCCGCTGCGGCCCTCGACGGGGCTTGGGACATGGTTCATGTCGGGCAGCACGTTCTCTTGATGACCAGTGAACCGACGTCGGGTCGCTTGATGTTCAACTCACTCGACCTCAACCAAACCGACGATGGAGAGGCGTCGTGGATGTCGGTCGGATTCGGCGACATCGTGGTCGAGCATTCCGTTCATGCTTCGCTGGACGACAACGGGACGGTCCATATGGCCTACTGGGAAACCATCGACGACGACGTCATCATGCTGCGACTTTACCCCGATCAAGATCGAGATTTGGTCTTCGACCTCATCGACGGCATGCCCAGTGTTGGGGACCAGTGGAAGAACAGCGACGGAGACAATTACGGCGACAACCCGCTTGGGCCTCTACCGGACGCTTGCCCGACGGACGCTGGCCCCTCATCGTTCGTTTTCTACGGCTGCGATGATTTCGACACCGATGGGTACCGAGACGAGATTGACGGCTGCGACGATGAGGGCGGTACGTCGTGGATTGATCGCTTTGGATGCGAGGATTTGGATCAGGACGGTTGGTCCGACAACGACGCATCGTATTTCGACGGTGACGTCTTCAAGGGCAACTGGAAACAAGCCTTGGACACGGACGGCGACGGCTTTGGCGACAACCATGGCGTTGACTGCTGCGCCGTGCCTGTCTTCGACCCCAATGCAGGGCCGGGCGATCTTTTCCCCTACCTTGAGACGCAATACATGGACTCGGACGGCGATGGTTATGGCGACAACGACACGGACACCGTCCACGGAGATTTTTGTCCGTTCGTTTACGGCGAATCCTATCGGGATCGAAACGGCTGTTTGGACAGCGACGGCGACGGCGCCAGCGACCCGTCCGGCGAAGGCACGTTCCTGGAGTGGAACGCCTCCGTTCACGGGGCTGACGTTTGGCCCTATGACGGAACGCAATGGGCCGACAGCGATGGTGATGGCTACGGCGACAACCAATCGGAGAACGCCACGAACCCCGACCGGTTCCCGTTGAGAATAGCGGTCGCCAACGACACCGACCAAGACGGCTACGCCGACAACTGGACGGAGTATTACAACGGTTCCAACGCTCAAGGCATCCAGCTCGATTCCTGCCCGACCGAGTGGGGCAACTCAACGCGCCGAAACCTCACCGTCTACGCCTACGGATGCCCGGACAGCGACGGCGACGGCTACACCGACACCTACGTTTACGATGTTGACCAAGAAACGGGTCTACGCATCAACGAGCTCGGCGACGCCTTCCCCGACGAGCCATCGCAGTCAAAGGACAACGACGGCGATGGTTTTGGCGACAACCCCATCGGTGTTAACGGCGACCTTTGCCCCACCGTTCCCGGCGTCGCAGAAGGTACGAACGGACCGGGATGCCGTGTCATCGACGTGAACGACGACGACGGCGACGGTGTGATCAACGAGTTGGACACGCTTTGTCCAAATTCGCCCCCCGGCCAAACGGTCAACCAGGACGGTTGTGCGCAGTCTGAGCTTGACGACGACGAGGACGGTGTCAAGAACAACGCCGACCTGTGCCCTTCCACGCCGCTCAGCACGGGCGTGGACGCTGACGGCTGCAGCGACGAGCAGCGGAACACGGATTCCGATGGTGATGGACTGAACGATCCGGAGGACGCTTGTCCAGGCACCGAGACGGGCCAAACCGTTGACGAGTCCGGTTGTTCTGAAGCGCAGCGGGATTCCGATGGCGACGGTGTTTCTGACCTCGACGACGCCTGTGACGACACCCCATCGGGCTTCCCGATTCTCGCTGACGGTTGCACCGATGAAAGTGCGTTGGACACCGATCTCGACGGGGACGGCTACAGCGGGGTCTACGCCTACGATATCGACCCAGTTTCCGGGCTCCACGTCAACCAAACGGGTGACGCCTTCCCCAGCGACTCAACCCAGTGGTTTGACCAAGACGGCGATGGCTTTGGCGACAACCCCTCGCCCGCCAACAACCCCGACGACTGCCCCACAGAAACCGGTTCGTCCTTCATCGACTTCCTCGGTTGCTACGACGACGGCGATGGTTATCGGGACGAGAACGAACCTGAGTCCTTGAGAGGCGACGCTACGCAGTGGAGGGATTCAGATTTCGACGGCTTTGGTGATAATTGGGGTGACCCGTCGTGGAACGCCACTCGTAATCCCAACTGGCCGGGCCAATTTGTTCCGGGCGCCACCAACGCCGACTACTGTCCAATGACCACGTCGGGACTCCAGGTGGACGACGAGGGCTGTCACCTTTCTCAGCGCGACACCGACGCTGACGGCGTCATGGACGACGCAGATAACTGTCCAACCGAGCCAAAAGGACCCGATGGATTTGCTGACGGTTGCCCCAAGCCAACGGCTGCCAGCGGAGATGACGGTGGTCTTCTGGGCGACCTCAGCACGGGCCTCATCGCAGCGATTGCTGGCGGAGCCGTGGCGTTGTTGGTCCTCTTGGCGGTGTTGATTCGAGTGTTGCGAGGCGATGAGGACGACGAGGACGACGAGTACGATGACTTCTACGACGATGAGGACGAGGATGAGGAGAATTTCCTCGATCGCCTGGACCGAACGAAGCAAGCCGCCCCGCTCCGTTCTCGACCCGCACCTCAACGAGCAGCACCGAGCACCACCACCTCTTCGCCCAGACCGGTTGGACGAGCCCCCGCCTCGAAGGCCAATGGACCGGCGGGACGTGCACCGGGCGGGCCGCCAAAACGAACCGTCGGTGGACCCCCGGGTCGCTCTCAAACCAAAGCCTCCAAGAAGCCCGCTGAACGCAAAAAGGCGGGGAAAAAGAAAGTCGTTGCAGCCGAAGAACCCTCGGGCGCCAAGGTTCGCAAAGCAAAAATCAACGTTGATATGAGCATCTTCGAAGACTGGCAAGCCGACGACCGTGCGGCAGCGGTGAGTTGGGTGGCCGGAGCGTTCGAGGACGGAGATCAAGAGCGAACCGTGTTGATGCAACTGCAAGAAACAGGTTGGACGGCCGAGCAATCCAGAGCGATATGCAGCCTCGCAAAGAACAAGCGTTCCTGATCAAGACCATGAGGGATTAAATGGGGGTCAACGGTCGCTTGAAAGAGGAGGGAGAACGATGTCAGACGAGATGAACCCGACCTCCGAAGGCATTGCGGTGGACGACACTGCTGCTTACTTTGGTGCGACCGCATCCAGCGATGTCCTCCACGCCATGATGGCCATGCCTCGGGAGCAGGCCATGGTTCAATTTTTCGAAATCCTTTCGGACATCGTGCTGCGACCGGGTGACTTTGATTTCGAGGCTGCCAGCGAACGAATGCAGTGCGAAGGCGGTGAAATCTACTATCTCGTCGCAGGTCACCTTGGTCTTATGAGCATGCCCGATCCGCTTTTGCAGGCCCTTGGCATGCCCGATTCAAGCGGTGAAACTGCAACCGGGTCCGCTGCTGTGTCTGAACAACAGCGACCACCCCTGAAGGCCCTTGCCGACCCCATGCGGATGATGAAGCTCTTCGCCGCAGCCTTCCAAACCGGTGGCAACGACGAGGTTCTGAACTACATGAATCGTTTCCAGTCCATGCTTGACAACGTCGACAGCTCGCTTGACGCCTTGGTGAGCATCAACAACGAACTGGACGCTGCGCTGGACCTTGCCGGCCACGTGCTTCCAATCGCCACCCTCGCCAGCGGAGCAGCCTCAGCTGCGACCGTGGATGTTCCCGAGACAACCGTTCTTCCCGCTGCACCAGCCGAACCCCTCGGTCCAGTCGAACCCTCTGCTCCACCGTCAACATCGGAGTCTTCTGTTCCGCTTCCAGGTGTTGCGCCAGCCGAATCGTCCTCTCCTGAACCCATCCCTTCACCTCCGGTCGCTTTGCCGACCGCTGCGGTTGCGCTACCCGAGCGTTCATCCGAAGCCGTACCGGAGCAGGGCCTCAACATCGAAAGCGAGAAACAGGTTGCAAAAGCGACCCAAGATGCCTTTTCTGGAGCGTTCAGCTCGCAATTGGTTCCTGAAGCCGAACCGCCAGAATCGGTGGAACCAGGAGCCAACGAAACCGTCGTATCTGCCGAGGAAGAAACCGAGTTCGTGAGTGCCGCTGAACACTTCATCGCCGCAGACGAAGACGGCAGTGGAGCGTTGGACGTTGAAGAATTGGCACAAGCCACCGGGACCAGCATTGAGGAAGCGACCGCCCTTCATGCAGAGGCCGACACGGACGGCGACGGCGTCGTAACCCTGTCGGAATTCATTTCTTCCCCGGCAGCAGAAAAAACCGCAGCGTTGCCCAAACCCGTCGCTCCGGTTCGCCGGCCTCTGGGACAACGGCAGGCGGCCCAGCCCAACGCGCCCGTCCAGCAGCCCCCTGCACCAGCCACGCAGCCCCCCGCTCAACCAACACAGACGTGGCAACAACCACCGCCCCAGCAAAGTTGGCCTCAGCAGCAACCACCACGACAAAGCTGGCCCCAGCAGCAACCCCCCCAGCAAGGCTGGCCTCAACAACGTCCCACTCAGCCTCAGGCACCCTTGATTCAGCCCACGATTCGTTCGGGGGTTCACTGTCGCAACTGCGGTATTGGACTCGACCCCTACTGGCGGTTCTGTCCCGTGTGTGGGACCCAGAACCTTGGGTATTGAGGCGATCACAGCGAAGGAAAAACGCCGTTTTCAAACAGCGCCGTTTCATCAAGCCATACGCTCGGGCTCGCCAGCACCCCCGAGATGTGTATGCCGACAGCGGAGGAGCCTCCCAACGTGGTGTTGTCGCCTATAGAAAAGTAGGCTGTGCCAAAGCACTTCTCATCTTCCAGCACATTGCCCGCCATGCGAGCGTTTGGGTTCATGCCAAATCCAAATTCGGCGATCGTCCACACCAACTCTTGCTCTTTGCTCTTGAGCCTGTTCGCCGCTTCTCCAAAGGTTTGACGAATTTGAGCCGCCGCCGTGCCGCCTTTTACGTCAACAACCAACCCGTTTTCCACTTGAAGGACGACGGGTTCGTCCACGAGCGCTGAGTCCCAGGAGCCGTCCAAAACGATCGTGCCGTTCATTGTCCCCTCCCTCGGGAGCGTGAAGATTTTGCCGGCGGGCAGGTTGGTTAACATCTTTGGACGATTGCAGATTCCGTTGTCATCGAACTTCCAATCTCGCCAATTGACCTCAAACGTGACGTTGGTACCGGATTCCGATTTGACGTTCACAATTCGCTTTCTTCGAAGCAGACTGCCCATCTCACCGATGTTCTTCTTGATGACGTTGAAGTCCGCCGACATGCCTCCTTCGGTGAACATCTCAACCGTCATACCGGGCATCGTAGCGACCCGAGCCCCTTCTTTGATGGCTTGACGAACGGCTTTGGTGTGCGTGAGCGAGTATCGAGTTGGAGCGATGACGACCTGCTGCTGGCGCATGAGGTTTGCGACCGGTGCAGGGGGCTCTTCACCGTGGTGGCGCCCTTTCGGCATCACGACGAGCAAGACGCGGTCTGAACGCTGACTTGCTGCGTCGTGCAAAGCCTGTCCAACATCCGTTGTGGTTGGGTCGCACACGATGAGAATGTTCTCGCCGCGACGAAGATCCATGCACGTGTCGATGACCGTTTGCGCACTGCGCGCCATTTTCTCGGCCACGTCGGCCTCGTCCGTTAACATGTCTTCTGGAGGCGGTTCGAGGGCGAGTCCCACCTCGCCGGTTTCAACACCCTCGGCCTCGTTCATGATGTCCTCGATGTCTTGGTCCACCGGGCCGTCCTCTTTGTCGCCCGTACCCTTTCGGCGAAACGGGAGGACCATGGTTGCGGTACCGTTCAAATGTTCTTGAATGTGTCCTTTTTTTCTTCCCTTGACGAGCCTTTCTTGCGTCATGATGAGGGGGGAGTGTTGAAGAAGCACGGGTTTGTCAACAGCCCATGGAAGCCTACGAAGAGTTCCTCCAACGCGTGCAAGACATTCACCGCCTCAGCGCCCTTCAAGGCCATCTTGGTTGGGACCAAGAGGTGTTGATGCCCTCCAAAGGGTCCTCTTCTCGTGGAGAGATGATGGCCTGGCTGGCTGGAAAACGCCACGAACAGCTCACGGACGCTCGCATGGGAGAATTGTTGACCTCCCTCGAGAAGGAATCGTTGGATCCAGACCAAGCCGCCAACGTTCGGGAGATGCGACGCACCTACGATCAATCCGTCAGGTTGCCCAAGACCTTCGTGGAATCCTTTGCACAAGCTCGTTCAGAGGCGCTCATCGCTTGGCAGTCTGCACGAGAAGCATCGGATTTTGAAGCCTTCAAGCCAGCCCTCACCCACCTCATCGCCCTGACCAAGGAAAAGATTGAGCTTCTTGGCATCACTTCGACACCTTACGACGTTCTTCTTGACGAGTACGAGGTTGGCATGACAGTTGACGACTACGATCCACTTTTCGCTGGTCTCCGGGAACGTTTGGTGCCTCTGCTTCAGGCCATCACCCAGGCCCAAGCGACGTCCAACGAACCCACACTGCCCGATGAAATGAGGTTCCCGGTTGAAGCGCAAAAGGCGTTCTGCGAAGCGGTTTCGGAAAACATGGGTTTCGATTTCCAAGCCGGACGAATGGACGCCTCAACCCACCCGTTCTCAGCAGGTCTATGGCCCGGTGATACCAGGTTTACCACTCGTTTTGACGAAAAAGATCCGTTCTCCTGTCTCTATGCCGTGATGCATGAAACCGGGCACGCTCTTTACGAACAAGGCCTGGACCACGACCATCGCTTCACCCCCCGAGGGGCAGCGGTTTCCCTCGGTGTCCACGAATCCCAGAGTCGTTTTTGGGAAAACCAGATCGGGCGCACCCCCGCTTTCTGGAAGGTTGCCCTGCCATGGTTCCAGTCCGCCTTTCCCGATGCACCCGACTGGGATGAACACACCCTGAATCGTATTGCGAACCGAGTCGAGAAAGGATTCATTCGCGTCGAGGCGGATGAAGTCACTTACAACCTACACGTCATGCTCCGCTATGAAATTGAAAAGCAGCTCTTCAACGGCGAACTTGAGGTCGACGATCTTCCCACCGCTTGGAACACCATGTTCAAGTCGTGGTTTGACATTGAGGTCCCCGAAGACCGTCTCGGTTGTCTCCAAGACATTCACTGGTCGATGGGCGCCTTTGGCTACTTCCCAACGTACACACTGGGAAACCTCTACGCTGCTCAATTGCTCGAGGCGATGGCGGATGATTTGGGTGACGTCGATGACATGGTTGCTTCGGGGAACTGGCAACCCATGTTGGAATGGCTTCGTCCTCGTATTCATCAGAGGGGCAGCCAGGTTTCACCTGCCAAACTCATCGAAGACGCCACCGGCGCGCCTCCGAGTCCTGAACCCTTCCTTCGCTATGTTGAGCGGAAGTACGGGGCCCTTTACCAACTCGGTTAGCGCCAAGGCGTCATGACAAGAGGCTGGCCCACTGCACCGGGCTCGACCAGGATCTCTCCCTTCGGCCCGGTCTCGGACGTGCGTTGGAACACGGGTGTGCCGGCAACGATGGTCACCTGGGTCCAGCCGACCAATTCTCGGCCTCTGAACGGGTTCCAGCCCACTCTCGACCACGTGTTCTCATCGAGCACCGGGTGGGCATTGCTCATGTCAACCAGAATGACATCGCCATCGGCGCCCTCTTCGAGCCTTCCTTTGCCGACCATGTTGTAGCAGTCGGCCACACCGCTGGCCATCCAGTGGACCACATCTTCGACGCTGCATGCGCCGTTCTTTGCGTGGGTCAGCATAACGGCGAGCGAGGTCTCAACGCCCGGCATGCCGCTTGGTGCAGCAGGGAATCCGAGGGCCTTGGCTTCGAGGGTGTGGGGTGCGTGGTCGGTAGCGATGCATTGAATGGTGCCGGCTTTCAGTTGCTTCCACAAGGTTTCACGGTCGTGAGCATAGCGGACAGGCGGGTTCATTTGCAGGCGAGTCCCTTCCCGCGCGACGTCCGTTTCATCAAAGGTGAGGTGCTGCGGGAGCGTTTCGGTCGTGATGATGGCGCCTTCACCTGTGGCCTGAGACGGCATGACGGTGATGCCCTCCAGCCAATCGGCTTCGAGGCCACTGGTCAGGTGAAGCACGTGGAGTCGATGCCCAGAGAGTTGCGCCAGTTCAACCGCAAGCTGGGTTGCAATGAGCGCCGTCATGTCGTCCCGCCACTCGGCGTGGGCGGCGATGTCCGTGCGTCCTTCGACGAGTTCGAGGCGCTCGTCCATCCTCGCCTCGTCTTCAGCGTGCACGGCGATCAGGCCGCCCGTGCCGTTGAAGATGGCTTCCAGCGCCTTCCGTTCGTTCACCAGGAGTGTGCCCGTTGAGGACCCCATGAAGATCTTGATGCCGCAGATGCCCGGAATGGCGATGGGGGCGTCGGGTGTACCGACGGCATCCTGCAAATCGCTGACGTTGTCGGGCGTGGCTCCGATGAAGAAACCATAGTTGTTGACGCACTTCTCTGACGCTGTTTTGAGTTTGGTCATCATCCCTTCGAGGGTGGTGATGGAAGGTTTGTTGTTGGGCATGTCGAGAAACGACGTGATGCCACCGCTCACCGCCGCTGCAGAACCCGATGCCAAGTCTTCTTTCTCGGGCTGACCAGGGTCTCGGAAGTGGACCTGTGGGTCGATCATACCCGGCATCAGATGAAGTCCGGTTCCATCGATGAACAATTCATCGTCCATGGCCTCCAGTGGCTCGCCGAGAGCGATTGTTTCGATGACGCCGTTGCGAATACGCAAGTCTCCAATGCCGGTTTCGTTCGGCAACACCATGGTGGCCCCGTGAATCAAGATGTTTCCGTTCATGCCTTCGCCTCATCTACCTTGACACGGGTTCGGCTCATGAACATGATGTGCCCCAACGGACGCTCATCGACGGGCTGAGACCGGCCGAAACGCATCGCAGACCTCTGAATCCATGTCCATGTAAGGGCCGCCCATCAAATCGACGCAATACGGCACGGCTTTCCATATCTCGTCGATGGTTTCGCGTATGGATTTGGGTCGCCCGGGAAGGTTGAACAGAAGGCTGTTCCCACGAAGCCCACCAACCTGACGCGAAAGAATGGCCGTGGGCACGTAGGCCAGTGAGATCGCTCGCATCTGTTCTCCAAAGCCCGGCATCATCCGGTCGCACACCGCTTCGGTTGCCTCGGGCGTGACGTCCCGGGCTGCAGGCCCCGTGCCTCCAGTGGTGATGACCACGCTGCAATTTTCCACGTCAACCAACTCGACCAAGGCGGCCTGAATGGCTGCAACCTCGTCGGGAACGCAACGGTACACCACGGTCCACGGGCTTTTGATGGCTTCAAGGAAGAACGCCAGAATCGCCGGCCCACCTTCATCGCTGTATTCCCCCTTGCTGGCGCGGTCGCTCACCGTGACGATGCCGAGGGTGGCCGGGTCACCAACGTGGCCCTCGCGTCCAGAGAACGAGCTCGTGGGTTCCATGTGCCCACCTATTGGTCGCCGTACTTGGCAGCGATGTCAGCATGGAAATTGTCCAGCAACGTGTCTTCAAACAGCTCGGTTTGACGTCGCATCTTGGTTGAACGAATGTGGAGCATTGCCATGAGAATGAACACACCGATCACCAGCGGGATGAAGACTTCAAGTTTGTATTGATGCATGAATTTGACAATCCCTTCCGCGGTGTAGGCCCACGTCACGGAGGCGATGGATCCACCGATGAGGGTGGCCAGCAGCACCCGCATGAATTGCATACGGGACAAGAGCCCAAGCATTGCACCAACGAGCACGCCGGACGCCATGAATGGAATCCAAACGAAGAAAATGAGACCCCAGAAGCCCCATTTGTTAATCATCTCGCGCTTCTCGTTGGCCATGTACTCGACCGTTGACAACGTATCACCCAAGAACTTGGTTTGCAACACTCGACCGCCCAACCCGTCCTGTTTTGCAACGGCCACAATGCGTTCGTCATCGCTTTGCGACTGGCGTTCAACCCGGCCTGCGCCGGAGCGGTCCGCCAGCGTGGAAACCTCGTTTCGGGTCTTGACGACGAGCTCTTGCGACCCCAGCAAATCTTCGTTGCGTTCGTGGATGAACCTGTACAGCTCATCTTTGATTTGCGTTGAGGTCTTGTTGAATCGGAGCCAAGCAAAGCGTTGCGTTGGCCGAAAAATGACCGAGACAAAAATGACCCTGTCGTCGCTGGTGACCACGGCGCCGTTCATTTCGACGTCAGAGCGGCGAGTAAAGAACAGGTCAAGGCTGTCTCGGACATCGTCTTCAATACGAGACAGTGAGTGCAGTTCTGAGAAGAAACTGGAGTAGTCTTGCTGCTCTTCCTTGAGGTCGGTTTCATCGCTGCGCGCTCCGATGCCAACGCCGGAATCGAAGTCCACGTTTTGGCCTTCACCGATCACCCGCACGTTCAACTGCACCGGCTTGAAGACTCGGAAGATGGCGAATTCCTCGAGCAAGCTTCGCAGCAATTCTGCACGGACTTCTGCGGAATCGGAGAGTGTGTTCTCCGTGTTTTTGTAGGCCACCATGATGTCGATGGAAAGGTCCCTCACCTCGGTTTTGAAAAGATCCTCGTCAACTTCGATGCCGAGTTGATCGCTCACACGCTGAACCGTGTCGCTGACCACGCGAGTGATGTGCGAACGAGAGAGAATGTCGTCGGCGTCTTGGTGGTAAATCTTGTACATGACCGGATAGATGATCAGCAGGGTGATGAGGGAGAGCGAGAGCGATATGAAGGCCATCCACCAAGCCGGAATTCCGGCCGCTCCACCGGTCAGCATGGCTGTTTCTCTGCCACCGCCAAGTTCGGCACCCATCAGCAGATAGCCCCAGTCGCCGAGGTCTTGCACCGTCCAGCATGTTCGCGGCCCTGCATCCTCGATGCGAACTTCGGAGTGCTCAGCATCGTCCACAAACGGAAGGAAGGCGAGTGCTTCGGAGGAAACGGTGTGCTCAAATTCGATGCTGTTTGAGATCGACGGCATGACAACGGGCGAGGACGTGTTTTGCTCTTCATGGACGACCACCCTGAATTGCAGCTCAAAGTGGCCCTCTGGCAAGTCCGAATAGGGCGCTTTGAAGAACGCCCTCCCGTTGGATTCGTCCGCCTTGTTGATGGTGCGAATCGTTTCGTTGGACCCCACGTCGCCTTCGACCAACGACTTTGTTCCGCCGTCCAGGATTTTGAAGAAGGTGTAGTTCAGATAGGCTTCACCGTTGGGAAGGTTGTGCCCGGCGATGGAGAACAACTCTTGGTCGGGGTCGGGAAAAATGTTCAGCCACGGCTCATCGGTGATCTCCGTGCATTCGTCCCCAATGTCAAGCAGCGTGGTGGATGCGGTGTGGTCGAGGGCTGTGGAGTTACCTAGCATCCCCGAGGACATCGAGAACAACAGCAGTGCAAACACCAACCCGTAAGCCATCCCACCCAGGAGGACGAAATCTTCAATGTTTGAGAGGAACATTCGGCCGCCACCGCTGCGACGTTGCCGAATTTCTTGCAGTTCCTTGCCTTCACGGTCGCGCGCTTTGGACTGTTCGTCGTGGGTTTCAATGGCATCGGAATCCATGACCGGTTCCTTCGCCATGTTGGTCCATACTCGCCCAAGTTCAAGAATCCTTTTCCATAGATTCTTGCCGGGCGTTGCTGATGGTTAATTCTATAGAATTCAGGTTTTTTGCATGGGCTCCGCTCCACGTCGACGATGGTGGGTCAGGCCGGACTTGAACCAGCGACCTCGGCATCTTCAGTGCCGCGCTCTCCCAACTAAGCTACTGACCCGTGCAGACTTAGCCAACCCCCTCGCCATATCAAGCCTTCCGCTCCGACGCATGGCGGATTGGCTGGGGATGATTCAGCACGTTGTACATCATTCAGCGCCGTTGAGTGCTTCCTTTTGAAAGACGAACAACGCATCCATACCCTTGTCCGCTCCCTTGAGCAAAGCGGTCAATTCGTCGGCTGAAAAGGTCGATTCTTCGCCCGTTCCCTGAATCTCGACGTACTTACCATCGCTGGTTTTGATGACGTTCATGTCAACGTCAGCGTTTGAATCAAGGACGTAATCGAGATCGAGGTAGACCTCGCCGTCGATCAGGCCCACCGAGACCGCCGCAAGGTCGTGAGGAATCACACTGTCTTCGTGATTCTGGCGCTCAACGGCATCCAGCGATGGCGGTGTCCAGCCTTCTTTTCGCTGTTCGGGGGTTGGACGTAGATCGATCGGAAGACAAACACCCTGAGCGATCAAACGGCGGACGGCCAAGCGCAGAGCGATGTTGGCTGCAGTGATGGATGCGCAGCGTGTGCCACCGTCGGCGTTCAACACATCGCAATCAACGTTGAGAGCGACCGGCCCGAGCGCTTCGAGATCAACGGCGGCGCGGAGAGAACGAGCGATCAGGCGTTCGATCTCTTGCGTTCGTCCCTTGGCGCCTCGACGCTCTCGACGGAAGCGTGAGTCGGTGGAACCGGGCAGGAGTGAATACTCAGCGTGGACCCACCCCTTGGTGGCGTCTCGGGGAAACCACCCTGGAAGTCGTGCTTCTTTGGTGCAGCAAGCCAGCACCACGGTGTCGCCTTGCTTGTACAGGACGGAAGCAAGAGCGTTTGGCGTGAAGTCGAGGGTCACCTCAGGAGTTCGCATTTCGTCGTTCGCTCGGAGAAGGTTCAGCTCGGTTTTGAATTTCGCCATGTTCGATGCCAAGGCGTGAACCTCATCAAGCCTTCTCAAGGGCCAAGAGACGACACGGGCAGGTTGAAGATGTGTCTCTGAGTCCAATCCATCATGGCCCAGCCACAAGCGGTGATATGCGCCGTTGCCAGAACACCCATCGGGAAATTCATGGGTGCGCTTTCTTCCATGAGTGCAGTGGACCTCGGGGTGCTGACGGTCAAGGAACTGCTCTCACGAGCCAACGTTGACCCGGCCTCGGGCGTGGTGGATGAAGTGATCTTCGGACAGGTGCTTCAGGCCGGCGCAGGTCAAAACCCCGCACGCCAAGTCGCTTTGGGGGCCGGTCTACCTGTCTCGACCCCGTGCGCCACCGTCAACAAGGTCTGCGGTTCGTCGCTCAAGGCGGCCATGATGGCCGCCAACAGCGTTCGTGCCGGGGAGTACAAGGTCATCGTGGCCGGGGGCATGGAGAGCATGACCAACGCACCTCAGTTGCTGATGGGGCAGCGACGGGGGACGAAAATGGGCGATTCAACCCTCGTGGATTCCATGATTCACGACGGGCTCTGGGACGTGTACAACGACGTGCACATGGGCACCACCGGTGAAACCATCGCAAGGGAATGCAACATTGACCGCCCAACCATGGACGCCTTTGCTGCCCGCAGCCAACAACGAGCAGCAGCGGCTTGGGAGAACGGCTGGTTTGATTGGGAAACCTTCCCGATCGACATACCTCAGCGTCGTGGCGACCCTCTCGTTCTTCGAACCGACGAAGGCGTGCGAGCCACGACCACCGCAGAATCTCTGACGGGCCTGCGTCCTGTTTTTGACAAGGAAGGCATGGTCACCGCCGGCAATTCAAGCACTCTCAACGACGGCGCCAGCGCCGTTCTCATCGCTGAAGCAAACTTTGCAGAAGCGCAGGGCTGGGAGGTCATCGCCACCATCGAAGATTACTGCACCTCGGGGGTCGAGCCCGAGCGTGTGATGAGTGCGCCCATTCCTGCAGTGAACACCTTGCTGGAGCGAAACAATCTCGGGGTTTTGGACGTTGACATCTACGAACACAACGAGGCCTTTGCCTCCGCTTCGTGCGCTGTCGCCCAAGAGTTGGGCATACCTCACGAGCGATTCAACCTCAACGGCGGGGCCGTCAGCCTCGGCCATCCGTTGGGGGCCAGCGGGACGAGGTGTTTGATCACCATGCTCGGCGTGATGCGCCGCCTTGAGGCCCGGTCGGGCATCGTCACGCTCTGTTTGGGCGGTGGCAACGCCGTTGCCATGTACGTCCGTCGCCCTGCCTGAGTTGATTTCAGTCCAAAAGAGACAACACATCCTCGGGCGGTCGTCCGATGACGGCCTTTCCTTCAACCACGAGCACCGGGCGTTCGAGGACTCGTGGGTTCGACCTCAACAACGCCACGACGTCGTCCTCCGTTTCGAGCGTGGCGATGATGTGAGCACCCGCCTCTTTTTTTCGAACGATGCCCTTAAGCGAAGCGAGTAAGGGCAAGTCCTCCTCAACAACCCCGACCTCAAGGTATCGGACAACGTCAACCGAAACGCCTCGATCTTTGAGGAGCTCAAGCGCCTGTCTTGATTTTGAGCAACGCGGGTTGTGGTAGAATCGCATGTACCGCCCAGGGCCGTGATTGACATCAACCCATTGGTGAGCCAAGCGAACGGAGAACCAATCGATGTGAGCTGACATGGCCAACTCAACCACGTCAATCGGTACAACACCGGTCGCTGAATCCTCGCTTTCGGGTGTGATTCGTTCGTCGGCTCAACCGTGCATTTGTTCAAAGGGCTCCTTTATGATTATATTTTTACGCTTCTTTATGTACCAAAAGCCGGAATTCCTCACAACGGAGGTGAAATTAAACATGGATTGGAAAAGAATTGGTTTTGGGGCGAGTCTCGTCTCAATTGTTGCTAGCATTGGAATTTACGTCAACGGCGATCATGAGTTGGGGATATTTGTCGGCCTTTGGGCTTCGGCATTGCTCCTTTTGACCGACCGCTTGGCAGAAATGACAGCGGAGTGAATCACCGGGCATCTCAGGATTCACCGGGCATTGGTCCGCAATCGTTGATTCTGCGATGCACCAATGAGCGAAAGCGACGCCGCAAATCGTTGTGTCGCGATCACCTCCGAAGAAGCATCGAAACAGATTTTGCATCGTGATGCAGAACGCCGACCTCTTCGAAGGCAAACCGTCGATGAAAGCGCATTGACCCGGGGTTTGGCGGCGCAAGGTTGACCTCCGCAGCGACCGGAACCCCCTGCTCTTGAGCGTAGGAAATCACATGCTGGTAAAGGTTTGAGCCGACGCCCTTGTTTTGATGTGCGACCGCGACGGCCACCCGATCGACGTAAACAAACGCGTCGTAGCGTTGATTGAACCAGCCGTAGTTTGGACTGCCGTAGTCCGTTCCGGGTGGTAGACACAAAACAAACCCGATGAGGTCGTTGTTTTGGAATCGTCCAAGCGCAACCGTTGAACGGTTGAGGAGTGCGACCAAATCGTTTGGCGAGACCTTACCGGTTCCTGGCAAGCCTTGTTCGTTGATGATGTACATGGCATCCACGTCCTCGGCGGTCAACCGGCGGGTTTGCATCATTGGAGACTCGCCGTGATGGTTTATGGATGGAGCGGTCAAGTCGCCCGCTTCGGGTCGGATGCGGAGGTCCTCATTCCTCTTCCTGGTCAGGTGGCGTCAACATGCCGTGTTCCTCAATCACATCGCACGCACCCGGAAGCACCGCCAGCAAGTCGTCGGTGGAAAGCCCGGTTGTTCGGTAGATGGTGTTGGCAAGTTGCTCTTTTTTGGTCCTCCCCGGTGCGAGCACAGCGTGGCGAGGGCAGGTGGCTTGAATGCGGTCTGGCGTGCCGCTGACCACCATCGGAACCCCGTTCACCGCAAGAATGCCGATACCGATTCGCACATCCATGTCCTTGTACCATGTACGTTGCCCGCGAATCACAAAGGCACCCTTGCCGACGAATTCACCGGTCTGAGCGGATTTGGACACTTGAGCCGGTTTGACGCTGTAGACCGTCCCGTGGGCGCCACCGCCGTTCCATGCGCGACTCCACGAGAGGGCCAACACTGCTGCCTCTGCCAGTTTCTCTTCTGTCAGTGCAGAGTCCGCCAACTTGTCAACCAATCGATAAGCTGGAATGTCGGCAGGCAAATGGGCCGGTCGCCGTTCTTCGAGAGCGAAGCCCTGTGCGGAGCGAAGGCTGCACGACGGCGCTCCGTGAAGGTCAGCGTGGAGGTACATGTCATCACCTGAAAGGTGTTTTTTGACCACGGCATCGTTTCCTTTGGCGTCCTTTCCTCCCACCATCAAGTGACCACCGTTCACCATGCCCCACCGATGTTGCTCGAACCACATGCGCTTGCTGCGTTTGAGTCGATTGAGTTTCCCGCTGGCCTTTTGTTTTGCCTCGCTTTTCCGAGCCCGCTTGAGTTTACGTTCGGTCTCTTCGAGCGCTTGGTCCGCTCCACTGGTCTTGTTTTTCTGCTTCCGCGCGGACTCGAAATAACGCTGAGCGTTTTGGTGAACGCTTGCGTCAAGCTCAAGCAAGACCTGTGGGCCGTTTGCATCGTTGTTCTCGTCAGGGAGCACGACGGTGATGGTGCGCTCGGCTGGAACGGCGTTGACGATCCACGGAATCTGCTTGATGGCTTTCTTCACGACGCTCCATCCGTCTCGTTCAACCGCCTCTTTTGTTTGGTTGAGCAAGCCCTCAACATGGCCCCAGTGCTCCTGAATTAAGTGTCCAAGGCGTTGTTGTTTTTCGATTTTTACCCCAAACCCAGCGAGGGCTTTTTGCTGTTGCACTCGACGTCGTTCAAGCTTCTCCACTTCGGTGGATTGACCTCGGCCAGGTCCGGCTTGATCAAAGCGTTCCTCTTCTCGTCGTTGAAGTGCATGGGCGTCGTGCATGCCCTTCCAGACGTCGATGGATTCGCAAAGTGAAGAAAAACTCACTCGGGGCATATCGACATGTTGAGGGAGCAAAATGGGGGTCGCTTCAACCGCACGCTCGCTGAGCCATGATTGTCGCAGAGGTTGCTCCATGGCGTTGCAATGGACCAACCAATCATCGGGATCGTCGTCAAGGAGGTTGAGCATGAGATGCCCTTCTCGGCTGTTCATCAGATCGCCGAGCAACATCTGCAGAGCATCAAACACCGCTTTCGGGTCGGCTTCCTTGGTTGGCGAGTTGGGTCCGTGGCCTGCTAAGTCGCAGACGGCGTTGGCGTGGGTGGCGCCGAGATTGACCTTGCCACCGAGGGTCGAGACGAGGTCCCTGTCGGACGCTAGGAGAACCTCGCTGAGCGTTTTTTGGTTCAGTGCATAGGGATCCGTTGCCGCCGGTGGGGGCGTGTAAGGTACGCCTTTCTTCAGAGTTCGACCGGCGTACGAAGCGTGCGTCAGGGGTTGAACGATGATGCCCTCGTGGTCAACAAGAATGATGTTTCCGTCTCGGAACACTTCAACGTAGAGCGTCCGCTCTCCATTTTTTGTGTCAAATCGAAAGGCGAGCACACGGTCGAAACCGACCTGTTCCACGCCCGTTAATCGTGCGTTGCGGAGATGTTTTCGCAACACCATCGCAAAGGGAGGCGGTGTCATGGGCATCGGGCGATCTCGTTGCGAGGTGTAGATGCGCTCACCACGGACGAACACGATGTCTCGCTGGTCCATCTCTTTTGGATTCACTCGCAACACGATTTGTTCATAGTGCGGCATGTAGGCTTTTTTGACGTAGGCGCCTTTCAGGCCGTCCAACTCCCGCGCCATTGCGCGAAGGTCAAACCCCGACATCGCCTTCTTCATCTTCTCACCTGATTCAATGCCAGGCTGCGAGAAGAAATGAAGGTTTCATGCGTCGACGTCGTGGAATCGAAGCAAGACCTTGCCGATGTTCTTGGCGTCGTGGATGTACTGGTGGGCTTCTCGCACGTCCTTTGCGTCGAACACACGATCCACGACGGGATCGAGGTGTCCAGATTGGATGCCTTCGACGATGCGATCCAACTGCTCTTGCATGACGGCTTCGTTGGACCACGTGCCCATGTGCACACCGAACACGCCACGGTTTCGGCTCATCAAGCGAAGTGCGTCAAACTTGGGTGTCTTTCGCCATGCAAACAGGGCCTTGAGCGGTGAACGCTTCTGGGACGGGGCGACGGCGGACATGCCGTACGTGTAGAGCCGGCCGCCTTCTGCCAGACAGGACAAGCTGCGACGTAGGTTGTCTCCTCCTATGGGGTCAAGGACGTGATCGACGCCCTTTCCATCGGTTTCCGACTTGATGATGGCGAGGAAATCCTCGTTGTGTCGGTCGATGGCCCGGGCGCCGTACGCCTCGATGACGCCGTGTTTCTTCTTCGAGGACGTCGCCCAAACCTTGGACACACCCGCCCATTGGCACAACTGCAGCGCCGCAGTGCCCACACCGCCGGCTCCGCCATGAATGAGCACCTTGTCGTCCGGACGGAGGTGGCCAAGGTGATGCAGCATGTGATGAGCCGTCATGTAGGTCACCGGCGTTGAGGCTGCTTTCTGAAGTGAGAACCCATCGGGCAGGGGAATCACGCGATCCTTGGGGGCGTTGACGAAGCTGGCCTGGCCACCGGTTCGCATGGCTGCGACGACCCTTTGCCCGACCTCGAGGTGCGAAACTCCTTTTCCAAGGGCGTCCACAACGCCCGAAAGTTCGTAGCCTGGTGTGAAGGGAAACGGTGGAAGTGGTCTATAGAATCCTAAACGCATCAGCAAATCGGCGAAATTAATCCCGGCATAAGCCACCTTGATGCGAACTTCGTCTTCACCGGGCTCGGAGGCGTGCATGGGTTCAGTCGTGATCGCAGACACGCCGCCCGCCTTGGTGATGATGACTCGTGTACCGGTTTTCATTCCACTACGCTCCATGTTCCGTTGGATTGGCGCACCGCTCCGTCAGCCTCGTGAGCCAGCAGGTGCGAAAGGGTTTGGTCCTCGGCCAAGCCGGGATGTGCATCAGGGGTGTCGGCGTAGGCCTCAGCAGCGATGTCTTTGAGTTCGGCCGTCCCGGCCTGCACTGCCTTCAGCACGCGCGCATGCCGAGCACGGCGATGCGTGAGGTAGTGATTGATGAGGCGTTCTGGAACGGCGACCACCGGGCCGTGACTCGGAAAGACAAGGTGCGGTTTGAGCGCTTTGAGACGTTCGAGTTGCTCGATGTAGACGTTCATGTCACCCGAGTGCGGTGGAATCAGAATCGTCCCGATGCCTGCCAGCATGTCGCCCGCGACCAAGCCCGCCTCGCTGAACAAGCAGACGTGGCCGGGATGGTGGCCGGGGGTGATGAGCACCGTCCACGCCTGCTCACCCAATGTCAGAACCTCGCCGTCGGTCAGGATTCGGTCGCAGGGAACGCTGAGCGAGGTGTGTTCGCTGCCCCAAACGGGGACATCAAACGCCTCTCGAAGCAGGGACATGTCGGCAAGATGGTCGCTGTGGCTATGGGTGAAAAGAATGGCTTTCAGTTCCCCTCGATGCCGTCCCACAGCCGTGGCCAGGGCCTCCATGTCCTCCCTCATACGCACGGCCGGGTCAACGACGATGAATTCGCCTTCGGGGTCCCCCACCAGGTAGGCGTTGGTGTGGTCGGCAGGCGGGAGCGTTGCGGTTTTGATGGGTACGACCTCGACACCGTGAGCAAACAAAATTGAGCGGCGCCCTGGCAGTCGTTGGGCGATGTCTTCTGCGGCCTTGTCCATGTCACGTTTTGTTCGAACGAGGGTTCGTTCAATTTCCATCAACAGGGTCACCACGGGCGGAGCAACCTTGATCTCGTGAGCTTTCCATCGCGCCAAGAACTCGGTGGGTTGTGCCCACACAACCTCTGTGAACTCCGTTTGGGGCTCAAGGTCAACGGCTGGGACGGACGTCCATGAACCCAGATGGAGATGAAGAAACGCATTGTCGAACTGCACGGGGCCGAACGGCGGCGTGATACGATGACTGAGCGTTCGTATGCGTTGTCGCTCAAGAGGAAACGTCTGTTCCAACGCAAGCGGCAGCCACTGCCTCTTGTCCGCCACGATGGCCGCTCGAGCATCGGCGTCGACGGCGATGGCCCCTTGACCGTGGGCGGCAAGCCCCAGTTCTTCGCTCATTTCACGCATGATGCAGGCGATGGAAGCGGCCTCGGGGCCTGCCAATTGCGGAAGAGCTGCGACCGCATCATGGTCGACAGAGGAAACGCCGCCGCCGGGGAACGCCCAGTAGTTAGGAAACGCCCGCATGGTCTTGGCTCGCAGACCCAAAAGCACCTCAACACCCTCGGGCCCGTCTCGAGTGAGCGTCATCGTAGCGGTGGGTCGAGGGGCGCCTCGGGCTTGGGCCGACAGGCGAACGCCTTCGGGGACCTCACTCATGGGTGGCGCTTGTGGGTTGCGCTTTCAAAGTCTTGTGAACACAACGGTCGGCCACGCTCGTTGCGTCGCGTTCAAATAAATCGGTGAGGAAGCACCTGTTATGGCACACGACTCCGTTGAAGAGCATCTGGCGGAGTTGGCCGAGTTGGTTGCCGAAGCCGAAGCGATGGGTGTGGATTTGTGGCCGGAACCCAAACCCGTTCGTCCTTGGGCCAAGTACGCACTGGCTTCCTTCATGATCATCATGATCGTATCCTGGGTCTCCAAGGCGATGGTCCGGTTTGCAAACATCTGACCTTGGCCGCTTCACCGCTCAATTGAAGAAGGCAACCTCAGTGGCACGGTCAAAGTCCCTTAGTGTAGCGGTCCATCATGGAGGATTCTGGTTCCTCCGACCTCGGTTCGAATCCGAGAGGGACTACCACCGCCCATCCTCTCAGTCAAGCGAAACCATGCCACTGTTGTATTTTTAGGATGACCTAAAACTTATATTCATCCGACTTTTCGGGTGGCCTAAACCAGAGGTTTGAATATGGAATTGAAGATGAAATCAATCAAAGGAATGACGCTAGCACTGTTGATGTTGATCGCCGCTATGGCGGGGTGCATTGGCACAGAAGATGAAACAACCGAAGAGGCGGAAGAAGAGAAAGCTGCCTTCCTCGACGCCTCCGATGCGGGGTACACCTATGCGTCGGACGTGGACAACCACCGTTCGCTGATGCTGGATCTTTGCGACATCAAGACCGCTGCATCCGACAGCAACTGGGATGAAGCAAAGAACATCTACACCAACGGCAAGAA
>MDTG01338590.1_pt1 | contig 21064 bp, 30 predicted proteins | sample 811421 | NCBI WGS metagenome assembly MDTG01 (sample SAMN05326645, study PRJNA326480) | marine metagenome | isolation source: seawater | place: Pacific Ocean: South East | collected 2011
ACGGCCCTGAGTTAGACAAGAAGAAGCAACATGACACATAAATAGAGATTTACCTACTCCTGTACCCGCAAGAGCAATATTAAGAGTCTTATTAGGTAAACCTCCTTTAGTAATTTTATTAAAATATTCTAAATCAAAAGATATACGTTCTTCATCTTCATGATAAAAATTATATCGTTCTTCTACGTCTTCAATATAATCATGACCTACAGATGGATCAAAAGTAACTGCTAGAGCTTTAGTAAGAAGATCAGGTAAAGCATTTTTAGTTAACGTTTTATGTTTACCGTCTATAATACTAATACCTTCCATAATAGCATTATGAATAGCTCTATCTTGACACCACTTCTCAGTAGAGTCTAAAAGCCATTCACTATCAGGAGAATCTTTCTCAAATAGATTAGGTAATAATTCCATAGCTGCTTGATAGGTATCTTCGTTAAACCTATCAGATGCTTCTATCTCTATCTTAAGAGCTTCTTTAGTAGGTAACTTATTATACTTACCTACATACTTACCAGCTTCTTTAAATAAAAGATTATAGACACCTTGAAAGTATTCTGACTTAATAAAAGGCAGAACACTTCTCATATACTGTTCATTAGTAATGAGGTTTCTTAATATTACTTGTTCAATTGTATTCATTTGTCTATTATAGCTCTTTCCATAACAGAAATCAAGATGTCTCCTGAATATTTTTGCCATTCAAGATCTTTATGAAAATTATAATCTTCGTCAAACTGATGAGAAATAATATTAGTATTAAAAGACATTACATCATCATCTTCTAACCTAAGCTCTCCAAAACTAAATACAGTTTCAATGTACTTACCTTTAAGAATTCTTATATTCCAGGTGTCATCATCTCCTGGAATTAATTGATAATCTATATTTTCTACTGCATTAGAACCATCACTCATCTGCTGCAATCTCGTCCATTGATACTAACGATTGATGACCAATAGTATATTGCTTTTTAATAAAGTCTTTAAATCCAGTATCATTAAAAATAGGATCCCAGAATTCTTTTTCTAGAGTTTTATCATACCGTACCTTCGAGCTAGCTTCACTTGCTTCATTATTAACCGCAGAATACCACCCGTTGGAAGGTTTAACAACGTAGCCACCAGCGAGAGCCACATCAAGAAGGCCGCTATAATAGCGAACACCACCGTCCCAGGAAACAGTAATAGGAATTTTAGACTTTTCTTTAACATATCTACTCTTTTCAACATTTATGACAAAGTGATATCCTTGTATTTCCGTTCCTTTTTTATCTTGCTGACGACCTATAATCCAAATATTATCTGCACTATAGTATATACCTGTACCACCACCTACAACATCTTTAGGAAATAAACCTATTTCTTTATATGTATGATTAACTGCTAGCATTGGTATATCTTTCATAGCCAGATATGGAGTACACATTCTAAATAGACCCTTAAGAGCTTTTGCTCTAGACATATCTGCTACTGACTTTTCATTGATCGCATCATCTAATTCTTTCTTCGAAGCTAGATTACCAATACTATCAATTACAATAATTACTTTATCATTTCTATCTAATTCTTCTAATTGACCTACTAAATCAAACTTTAACTCTTCAACATTAGCAATAGGAGTATGAAGAACTCGAGATAGATCAATACCAAACGTTTCGAAATATGACTCAGGAGAACCAAACTCACTATCATAAAATAGCATTACAGCATCATCATATTTTTTAAGATAAGACGCTGCCATTAATAGTGCAAATGATGTCTTAAAATGCTTAGACGGACCAGCTAATACAGTAAGACCAGGACTTAAACCTCCATCAACAGATCCAGATAATGCAACGTTAATCATAGGTACAGGAGTCTGTACCATATCTTTTTCATTAAAGAACTTAGACTTCGCTAGTACTTCCGTTGTCTTTATCTTTGAGTTCTTTTTTAGTTTGTCCATAATTGACATTTTGTTCAATCTCCCGTTCACTTAGTTCATATTGAGATCGTAAATCGTCATTAATACTCTTTACCATCTCTAGTAGTTTAGGTTCTTCTCCTATGCTTTTAGCGAAATGAATAAAAGCATTCAGATCTTTAGGAAAACACGATCCTCCAAAACCTTCTTTTCCATCAGGTCCTGGTTGCATAAGATGTGAATGTCCAACACGACGATCCACTGGAAGAATTTTATATAATTGATTATAGTCTACATTGAACTTTTTTGCAACTGATTTTAGCTGATTAAAGTAAATAACTTTTAAAGCTAAAAAATTATTAATTGCATATTTAAAGAAAGAAGCTTGAACCGGAGTCATACCAATAGTTTTACTTCCAGCACATCTACTATGAATACCATAAACTGTATCAAGGTAGCTTTTAGCACCTGTATCAATATGACCTAAAATTTTAAACGGAGGATATAGAAAATCCATAGTTGCATTTGCTTCAGTTAAAAACTCTGGTTCATAAACTATTCGAGAATCTAACCTCGTAAGCTTTTCTACTATATCAGGAGTAATAGTTGATTTAATTACAATAAAGCTTTCACTATTATTAATAATATGTCTTACTGCTTCATCAACTAAATCATAGTTAATAGAACCATCTGCTCTTGATGGGGTAGGTAAGCAAACAAATGTTATGCTAGGTTCAAACTTAGTAAGATCATGTAATGTATGATTATAGTACTTTGGATCTACTATAAATTGATCTACTGTTTCGGTCATAAAAGCTGTTTGTACTGCTTTACCTACAAAACCTAAACCTACAATTCCTAATTTAAGTTTTCTATCTGGCCTTGTTACTTCATTATTCTTTTCCATTTTGTACCTCTACTCTAGTTCTTAGATCACTAGTACTAAATCTATGATCTCGGGAGTTAAAATATAATTCAATATCTAATCTTTTACAGATATCTCTACCAGTAAAGTCCTCATTTCTATATTCTTCTCCTAATATTCTTACATTAATATTATAAAGAGTGAGAATATCTTCTAAGTCAGCTTCTTGTACATAAGGTATAATTTCATCTACATACTTAACAGCTTGAAGTTGAGTATATCTTTCTACAACAGTCTGTACTGGAGAATTTTTATTTGGTCTATCTATAGATGGATCAATTTGTAATCCGCATATAAGCCAATCACAATTAGCTTTTGCTTCTCTTAACATAGAGATATGTCCTGCATGTAACATATCAAATGCTGATGCTGTAAATCCAATCTTATGTTTCATTATATGTACCATCAAAGCGCTCGCCTTGCACTATTTTAATTACTGTTTCTTTATCGTCTTTAATATAACCTACGGTTTCTCTAACTATATCATTATGATTGAACTCTGCCCAATATAATTCATACGCTACACCTTCTTTAAGACATTCAAACTGATGATATAGTCCAGGTTTAACTTTGTGATAATCTCCTGGATTAAGAATGGTTTCATCACAAAGATCATAATCTCTTTGCCAAGTACGAATAAGCATTTTTCCTGACTCTACATAGAATCCATTCCACTTATATCTATGAAGATGCTTACTACATATTCCATCTTTTTTCATTTCTATTCTATGAAACTCAAGAGCTCCGTTTGCTTCTATAAGTTTCGTAGTACCCCAAATCTTACCTGCTTTCATGCGTCATTACTCGGTGTGAGATAATTCTCATCTAGTTTTGATTCTATATTTTCTTTTACTTCTTTAATTCGTTCATTCAATACATTTACTGCTGTTCTTAAATGTCCAGTATCTTCTGGTTTAAATCTAGATTTTAAAATAGAAACTTCTTCTAACAAAATCTGTAACCTATCAACGCAGCTTATCATTTTTTAACTCCTCTAAGTTAGTTTCAATTGATGGAATAAAATTGAGGTTAATTACACACCGTGTTCTTTCATCAGTACAGGTTGTTCCTGCATGTCGGCGCGTTCCATCAAAAATAACTATTCTATTTTCTTTGCTTTTAACCGTTTTACTAGTATCTTCAAATACAGTCATTCCATTATTTGTATTTAAATAGTAAACACATGTATAGAATTTAACATTCTTTGGTACAGCAGAAATATCTATATGAAGTGGAGATTGATATATTTCTTCAGTAGCAAATTGTAGATTTATTTTTATTCTTAAAATAGATAAAGGTCTAAACTTATCTAAAATAGGTCTAACTAAAGGTATAGATCGGCTTTGTTGTTCATTTAAAATATGAGGAAGGCCATATACTCTATGAAACATTTGTTGATTATATTTGTGAAAATTGTCAGCTTCATCCCAAGACCTTGCTTTATGTTTACCATAATACCAAGGAAAATTATTTGAATACAATTCAGTTTTTAAATGTTGAAATACAGACTCTTCTAAGAAATCATCAATTACTAATATATCTGATATTTGAAGATCATTCATCTTCATTTTCCTTTATTGTATGATATGCTGCTCCTCTAGGATGTTTAACTTTAATAACTTCCATATATGCTTCAGCTTCTTCTAATGAGTTAAACCTTGCAACGATAACAGGGTCTTGTATCCGAGGTTCATATTCAATTTCATATTTCATTACCACCATCCTAATTTATTTCCATTATGTATAATAATCATAAAGCATGCTAAAATATGTAATACTACCCAGAAAGTTCTAAAGATAGCAATAATATCAGCCTCTCTGTCATCACCTACTTTACTACCTAATGATTTTGCCCATATAGTCCAAAATTTCATATTACTCCATTTCTATATGCATACTCTAATGCATTGTTAGCCTCTAATTCCATAGGTCTATTTTCATACCAATTACCAGTATCTTTATCAAACTCTCTACATAGCTGAACTATTTGCTGAGGAGTAATAGGATATCCTTTCTCTACAGCTTTACCAGCTACAGCTATCATAATACGATACATCTGTCTATACCAACCTGTACCTGATATAGTAATATACTCTACAGCTAAAGATTTAGGCCATAGAGGACAATCTCTATAACCAGACCAAGTCATATCTAAATTATCTAATTTAGTTTTTCTATATTCTATTACTTGCTCTTTCCAAGCATCTGGTAGTCTTTCTAAGAAATCTTTATGAGATGATTTATCATTATATTCCCATTTAGCCATCAAAGCATCTGGTTCAATAGAGTCACCCCGTTTATTACTAAAAATAAAATTATAGCTACCAGCATAGCTTGCAGGTACATAATACATGCGAGATAAGTCTTTAGTCTGTTTATCTCCCATCGAATCCATCTCGGAATTGAGCGCATACCAGAAGTGTTTGATTCGATCCGTTTCAATTGATTCTTTAATTGGAAATACCAAGCGGAACTTTGGATTAGCATCAGTACTACTAGCAGTACTGTAGCATACGTAATTCCAATGGCCAAATTTTCTACTGAGATCATCTTCTAAATCATCAACCCTTTCATAGTCATCAACGTCAACAGCACACCAACCTCCCCAACCCAAGACGTTCTTATTGGCCCGAGTCGTATCAGGAATATATACAGCTGGTGATATAAGTTCTGCATTATTTTTACCTTCTAAAGGTCTTTCTGATAATTTATATAGGAACTTTTCAAACCGTTCCCATGACTCAAAGTCTAATCGTCTATGAGTTTTATTATCAAATCTACGTTTAAATATTGTAAGTGATAACATATCAATTAAAGAAAGCCTCTAAAGTATTAGTAGGCTCTACATCCCATTCTAATGCATCAAGCAAATGCTTGATAGGTTCAACAAAAGCTTTTTCATATTGCTTATTATAGTCTACATACGTATGAAGATCAAGCTCTTCTGGTAAATTATTATTATATGCAATAATATTTTCCTTGATAGGGTTAGGAACTTTTAGATAGACAAATTTTATCTTTTCTCCATTACCAATAAGCTCATACTTTTTATCTAAACTATTTTTCTTTATATAATGATTATATAATAATGCACCTCTTACATGTATAGGACAAGCTTTTCTATAGATAGTTTTAGGATCAGCCCAAGACTTTCCATCCTTTTCTATATTACAACCTCGAGGAAAAGATACGTCTTCAGGAGGTAGTTTTCTAAACTCTCTCTTAAAATCAGCAATAAATTTTTGAGTAGCTTCTTCTCCATCATCAATAATTACTTTAAATATTTCTTTAAACTTATCTCGACAAATCTGAGGAGTAGAAGATCTTACAGCGTCTACACCCATCATCTTCATCTTAGGTTCAGCATATTGCACACCTTCGTTATTATGAACGTTTAAGATATAACGCTTCTTAGCTATCCATACTCCTCTATTAGCAATAACTTCTCGAGCCATTTCCATACGATTTTCCATAACGTCTAGCTTTTTAGCCATAGCTTCATAAGATTTAGCTAGCACCTTCTCGAAATGCTCTCTACAAATTTTATCTAAGAACTTAACAGGATCTTTAGGTTTATATTTCTCTACTAATTTATTCATATTAACATATAAACTATCAGTATCAATAGCTATAACATAGTCTTTACCTAAAGTATCTAAAGCAGTATTCATTTCTTTATTAATAGCTTCTTCAGCCCAACGAATAGCTAACTGACCAGATAGAGTAATAGCTTCCGCAACATGATTATTAAAATACCTAAAATGCTTATTACCTAGAGCACCATAAAGACTATTCATAAGAATCTTAATAGACATCTGTTGATTCTCTAAAATAGTAATCTCATTCTCTAGTTTTTTAGTTCTAGTTTTTTCATATTCTTGCTTAGCTTCTAACATACGAGATTTTATAGTACGTCTCTCGTCATAGTATTGCTTAATAATAGTAGGAATAATACCTTTCTGATCTTTAGTAAAAGAAGTACCTGACGCAGCCATAGTAGTACCTTCTTTTATTTCTATTTTATCTCCTCCTAATAGTTTCTCTACAGGATCAATACCTAATGGAGTCTTTCCAGGTAAAACCGTTTCAGGACTCATATTATATTGAACAATAATATTAGGATATAGAGAGTTTAAGTCAAACGATACTACCCAGTCATGCATACCAGTTTGAGGTTCTTTTACAAATGCTCCTGGATAAGGTATCTTATCATTAACAAACTTAGGAGGACAAGCTATCTGCTTTTTAAATAGAAGTCGGTATAATATAGCATCCCAGATCTGAACAGTACCAAAAGTTTCAGAGTAGTTAACTCCTCCTCTATAAGCCATAGTCATAGCAAGAGTAATAAGTCCCATTTTCTCTTCTAAACGATCAACAATCTGAACATCTTTTATATTATAATCAATAAACTTCTGAAAGTTATGTTTATATAAAGAATGTAGAGAACCATGTTCTGCATAGGAGAGCTTATTGTCTCCAAGCACTACATGCGCTATATGATCTAGTTTATATGATTCTTGTTGACCGTAAGTATAGCCAAACTTAGTAAATAAGTCATAGTAATCTAACTGTTGAATACCAGCCATTTCATATGCAATATTCTCTCTACCAGCTATAACGATACTACGTTGATCTACTACACCCCAGGGAGAGAATTTTTTATAAACATCTCCACCAATAACATTCTTTACTCGATTAATAAGATAAGGAAAATCAAAAAGACGAGTGTTCCATCCCGTAACGACGTCAGGACACCAGCGAGGATCATGCCAGTAATTGAGCCAAGAAAGTAATAGATCGATTTCATCTTTGCATTTGATATACTGGATTGAATCGATTCCTTCAACGACGCAACTGTCCGGATCGTAGTCATAAAGCCCCCATACTCGGTATATATTATCTATATTATTTTTCATTGTAATAGATATAACAGGATGAGCAGCATGCTGGACAAAAGGAAAACCATCGTCAGACGCAACCTCAATATCTATAGTAGTAACATTTATTTTATCTCTCTCAAATCTAGGAGCGTCTGGATAACGATCATTAATAAATTGAGTAACATAATTATTAGTACCATAAACGGTAAAGTTCTCAACAGTATCATATTGCTTCATAAAGTCAGAAGCATCTCTCATAGAGTCAAAAGTTTTAGGAAGTACTGGTTCGTTTTTTAAATTAAACCAGCCAGTTTCATATTCAGAGTTAATGAATAAGGTAGGCATAAACGGTATTTTCTTAGCTACGCGTTCACCATCTTCAAATCCTCTAAAGAGGATATTATTACCATAACGATTAATAGATGTATAGAAATTCATAGTCACTCCTCATATACTACATTATAGTATAATTTATACGTTTATGCAACTAAAAAAGGGGCATCCCACTCGGTTAGCCCCTTTTTGTTTTAAATCCAACCTTTAAGGTTAGAGTTTTCTAGCTGTTTCATCCTTCTTTCTAGCTCACAAAGATCAGTTGATTGGGCTAGCCATTCTTCTTCTCTTTTATTTAAACCAGAATGTGGATTAGAATCCCAGAAAAAATTAAATATTTTTTTAAACAATCTCATCTAACTTCCTTTTAAAATATTCGAGATTATCTCGATTAAGTTTATCTGCGATTTGAGGAACAGTCATACCTGGGTACTCGTGTTGCATCATATGCGCAAGCTGGGAGTTAGCTGCCATTTGTCTAGACATTTGCATATTTAGTGAAGTTTTTTTCCAGAAAACTACGAACTGATGCCAGAACCTTTCAAGAACTTTCGTTGAGAAGTTCAGGCTTTGAAGTGCTATTGCTGCCATTAGATTTTTCCTCGCTTTGACCAATATTGATTTTACGAGGACGCATTTCTTCTGGAATGATATACTTCAATTCGATTGCAAGGATACCATCCTGAATATCTGCTCCGAGTACATTTACATGTTCGGACAGCCGGAAAGTGCGTTTAAACTTTTTAGTAGAAATACCTCTATGAATAAACTCACGACCTTTTGAGACATGTTCTCCTTTTACAGTAAGAACTCTGTCTTTCACTTCTACGGTAATTTCATCCTTTGAGAACCCCGCAATCGCAAGCTCAATGAGATATTCCTCATCTCCTTGTTTAATAATGTTATGTGGGGGGTAGTGGTCCTGAGCGTGTTTAGCAGTCCATTCAAGTTCATTGAATAGATGGTCAAAACCTACAAAAGATGACCGCGGGAATAGTGATTGTATGCCTGTCATATTTATCTCCTTTTCAAGCAAGATTAACGTAGCCAGATTATCTGCACTACACTTTTATTTATATTTTATTATAGTATACTTTTTAAAAAAAAGCAACTATTTATTACCTATGTTATATTTTGGACATAGTTCCCAAGAATCTTTTTCTTTAAATGGTAAGATTTTAATAAGTCTTAACGGAGCACAATCTAAGTTACTTGCTTTCTCTATATCTAATAATCCCCAATCACTCATTAATGTTGCGATTGTATTACGTCTTTGAATATCTGTATCTTCTAAGTTAGCTTTTTTTCCATCAAGTATAAAAAGCTCTTTAAAGTGTACTATAAAATATCTTCCTTGCTTATGCAAGATATGACAAGACTGATAGAGCTTCTTTTCTTTTCTAGAAGCTACTCCTATTCTTGTTAATGTTTCTCTTACTTTTAAAAAATCATCTGGTTCATTAAGTGTGACTTCCAGCATACTATCTGGAGTCCATTCTATTACATTACTTTGTTCCACCTCTGTTCACCTTTTGTTTTATTATCGTTATTTGTTCAGGTGATAGTAAAGGTAGTATCTGACGAGCTTTTTCATTGCTATAGCCATAATATTTTTTTACCACCTCAATATCACGTTCCTCGTCTGGTTTGAACCATTTCGAAAATCGTTTACGTTTCCTAACGATATTTATAAGAAAATGATATTGGAGTTTATTATCCGTATGGTGGTATTGATTCATAACATTAGCTAATGCTACTGTATCGTAAAAATAAGATAAGCTTCTATTGACTATGAAAGGCGCATATTCTTTTTCAGCCAAGTCATCTATCATAATATCAGTTTTAGTATCGTTGATACTTTTCACATATTCAAAAGGATTCAAGTCCGCTGTCCTCCCAAGGCCAATAAAGTTTTTTACATTCATTAATTCTTTTATCTAGATACTCTGGAGTTAAAGCTAAAGTATCTTTATCATTAACATGAATATCTCCCCAATATAACTGAGGTACTGTATTATGGCTTAATTCTTTCATAAGTGCAAGCGCTTTTTTATCTTGGGTAATATCTACTTCTCTAAATAAATGATTAAGAGCTGTTAGTTTTTCTTTTAATATATCACAGTATCCACATCTAGGTTGAGTATATAAAATTAACATGGGGAGTTTATAATCCTACTATACTTTTTTTGAGTACTATTTTGTAGTCCTAAATGCATAAGCAGCTTCTCTGTATTTTCTTTTTTAAGTTTTGGATCACCTAATAGAGTAGGTTGATAATCATATATAGGTTTTATTCCTTTAAAATAAGAAGGACCTTGTAAAAAGATATGTAAAAAGTTTAACTCATAAGGAGCATTATACCATTTATTTACTTCTTCTGTTTCACTAAAAAACCAATCACAATAATCAGACTGTTTAAGAGGTATTATATTATTATCAAAGGTAGGATATATTGCCCAGCATGCACTATCAGATATTTTTATACTACCTTCTAATAGTAATATTCTTATCTCTTTATAACTATATTCTTCACTAAGTTTTATAAATTGATAATTTTCTCTTTTTATACCGTCAATATATACTTCATAGCGAGCATTATTCTCTATTTGAGGTACTACAATAAGGTTAGTTTGTCCTTTACTGCTTTTTAATATATTTTGGTAATTTAAATTCATTGTAATTGGGTAATCCTGGTAATATTATATTATGAATAGCTTCTACATATTGATTAATATATGGTTGCTGCATATAAGGTATCCAAGGTTGAGTTTGTAAATTAGAATAATCATATTGATATCTTAAACAAAGTCTACCTGTAGTTTCTCCCAAACGTCTATGCTGAGTAATACTATTATCAAATAAACATAAATCTCCATCTGTTTTATACCAGTGATCATAGATATACTCTTCTACTTCTAATTCTTTTCTTATTTGAAGTAGTAGTTTCTTAGCTTCTTCATCACTCATACCTTTAATACCTGTAACAGTATTAAAGCTATAATGTAGACCTTTATGACCTGCTGGGCTTTGAATTACTAATGGTATCTCAGTATTAGCAATAGGTACCATATTTTTATACATAACATCATCTTGTCTACTATTTAAACCAGGGTTAATTTTTCCTGGCATAAAGTTATGAATAAGAACTATTTGATCTAGTTCTTTCCTGAAGCTATCACTTACACTTTCATAATAATCAACTGTAGTTAAAAATCCAGTACAGCTTTTAGTAGTATTTTCATAACCTAATAAAGCTACTGCTGGAGCGAAGGCTATATTACCGCTTTCATTACTATGCCATAATAGCTCTCCTTCAGCAAACATTCCTTTTGGTTTACCGTCTTCATCATAACCACCCTGTACTCTAATTACTTCATACAAAGGACTAGCAGGGTTAGGTTTCTCAGATATTCCTAAAAACGTTTCTACTGATTCTTTATCTTCATCAGTCCAACTATCATCTATAGATTCCAGTCTGCCATCCCATTCAGGATGTCTTTTTAAAATCGTACTTTGAAATGACATGCGAGTTTGACCCCATTTATTCATCCATTTAACGTATGAATATTTGTCAAGCTCTGTATCTCTAATAATAGTTACTAAGGAATCTAAATGAATTTGACCAATTTCCATCCATTGATCTTCTGACATTGTCCAAAAATCTACGTCGTCTATGAACTTACCAAATCGACCTAGTCCTGGTATATCACTTACTTTCATCTTTCATCTCCTTAAATTCAAATTTAGTTACTCTCCATCCTTCATCTACATGTTCTATAATTTTTTCATAATTAAGTATAAATTTATCTTGACGCCAACCATTTATTTCATGTATTCCGTCATAGTCAAGTAGTCCTACATCTGCTAATTTAAAATAGTGTTTTCTATTTTTAGCGTTATTTACTCCCTCTTCGTCTTTTATTTTTACATAACAGACTAATCTTTTAGCTCCATTATCTAAACAATATTGTATAGATGGTTTACTTAAGTATCTTAATGGTATACTTGAGCCACAGTATATTGTACATAGGCTTCCTTTAGCTCTATTGATAGTAATAAGTTTATAAAAGTCTGGATCGGTAGCTAATCTAGTATAAGCAGCCCATTCAATATCATCTAGCTTTCTTACACCGTTTATAGATATAATTTTATTTTTATAGATAGCACAAAAATATTTAATCTTATCTAAGTTTAATCTTTCAAATTGCCAGCTGGGTATATTAATTCTTTTACAAAAATCTTTTAATTCTTCTTCTAATGATTGATCATAAAGCTTTACATCTATCATTATACTTCTTGACACTCTAAAGTAATACTATAATATTTGTTACCTTCATGCCAAGACCAATTATCAAGTTCTGCTATTTTTTTACATTCTTCTATAGGCATAGGATCATTATAAACATATTGATTACCTATATAAACCCAATTGCCTGATTCAGTTTGTCCCCACAAATATAAAACTAATACAAATAATTTCATTATTTAAACTCCACGTTAGCCATGATTTCAGTAAAGCATGCTACTGTATTAAGTTCATGGTCCGCAACGAAAGCGTTTTTATATTGATATTCAGCAAGTATTAAAACTAACTGAGGTACACTCTTTGCTTCTACAGTCTCATTCATATTATCATATAGACCTCTAAAGATAGCAACAGTATCGATATCCATATTATCTACAACCCACTTACGCATATTCTTAAAGTTTTTCTCTTTAAGATGCTTTACTAGTTCATTAAAGTTGTTACTATTATTACTAGAAATATTATTAGTAAGATGGTCTTTAGTAAGAGATAGTCGCTGCGCTTCGTTCATAACTCTTCGCCAGTCCGGAGCATATTTCATAATAAGATCAGCTACTATCTTTTGCTTATAAGGTATTCCTTCTTTATCTAATATCTTTACAAAATGCTTATAAAAATTACCTGCTAATTCTACTAGATCTTTTTTACTAGTATTAAACTCATATATACCGCAACGAGAATGAAGCGGTTCAATAATTCTATTCTTAAAATTACACGTAAGAATAAATCTACAGTTATTACTAAACTCTTCAATAAAACCTCGAAGAGCAGGTTGAGTAGATTGTGGGTTAAGGTAGTCAGCCTCATCGAGAATAACTACCTTAACACCACCTGACAACGATACACTAGAAGCAAATTGTTTAATTTTACCTCTAAGAGTATCGATGTTGCCTTCCTCTGAGCCATTAATCATAATATAATCCAACCCTAGCTCATTACAAAGCGCTTTAGCAACAGTAGTCTTACCCAGACCAGCCGTTCCTGAAAACAACATATTAGGTAATTCACCTTTAGTCAAGATCTCCTGAAACGTTTGAAGGAGAGAAGGAGGAAGAATCGTTTCAGAGATCTTCGAAGGACGATATTTTTCAACCCAGAGAAAGTCATTCATATTACTAACCAATCAATTCCATAATTTTATTATATACTACTTCGTAAGGTTCGTCAAATACTGACAGCTTAAAAAGTAACCTTTCTTCAGGGCCATTCCAGACCCCATGCCATAATTTAGTATTCAATAACGCTGTCTTATATTGATACGTATTACCTGATTGCTGAAAACTAACTGGAGCTGGTTTATCTGATAAGATAAAGTTTATTGCACAAGTAGTATCATTATCAACATGATAAGGTAAAACAGCGTTTGCATCAAGTTTATAAAATCTAGGTTTAGCTTTTACACCAAATAGATCAATTAGTATCTGAGGATATTCTTCAAGCTCTACTCTTGATACTTTCCAAACATCCTTGCTCCAGTTACCATACTGAGCTATAAACTCAGGTCTTTTCATATAATCATCCAATCTAGGATCATCATATGTTTCTGCCTTCAATGCATATTTTTCATACCATAATCTAGTAAGTATATTATAGTCGAAATCTAAATTAAAGGCAAGAACTTCTTTTTGCATTACTCAGAAGCAGAATCTTGTTGATATGTCTCGCACATTTGAATTAATTGAACAGCTTGATCACGTAATGATCCGAGAGTAGATAGTTCTTCTCCCTTTACTGCTCCTCTTTGTACCATAGTATCAATAACTGCAACAGTAGAACGACATACTCTATTAGCTAGGTCATATACTGGTGCGTGCGATTCATGAGCTAATTTAAGCTCAGCATCCACTTCTTCTTTAGTTTTAGCGGAATAAGGTTGTTTTGCCATTATTTTATTCTCCATAAATTGACGTTTTTTCTAGCGCTACCCAATATTTTAAACTGTCGCTAGTATTAGTAAATTGCGAAATAAGTTTAGATGATATATCAACCTGATAGTCATCTGCGATCATTTTAAGGTTAGCTATATTAATAACAAACTTAAATGAATTATTAGTTTTATATTCTCCATCTACTGATATCGAATATATATTAGCTGTAGTATTCTCTAAATCAACTACGGATAATTTAACTGAGCCATTATCAGGCTCTATGATTAACTGTCCATGACCTAATACACTAGCTGCTCTCTTAATATTAGATAGAGTAGATTGGTCTAATGAGAAAGATACATCTACATCAGGCATAGTTATAGGTTTAGTAGGAGTAGTTAACATATCAGTATCAGCATAATAATACTTAATAGTTTCTCTTCCTGATATACCACTAATATTCATATAGTTATCTTCAAATCGTACTCTAGGCTGCTCTACTAAACTAAGAACATTTAAAAACTCTTGCAGGTCATATATACCTATTTCTTTATCAAACTCTTCAGGAATAGTAGCCTCTGCTAGAACATTCTTAGCTTCAGATATTGTCATAATACTGTTACCAGGTTTAATAACAAAGTTACTATTTACCGCAGCAAAGTTTTTAAGTATATTGATAGTATTTCCACTAATTTCCATTATCTTATCCTACTAAAGTTTTTATCTTTTACAATCTCTATTTTACTAGAGAATCTTTCTTCTAATATTTCACCTTTATGAGAGATTACAAATACATTAGTATCTCCCAACGTATCAATTATTTTCATAAGATTATCTACTCCTTCGTTATCTAAAGAACTATCAAATGTTTCATCTAATATAAGAAGGTTAGTAGATACACTATTTTTCATCTTAGCTATTTGACGCCAAGTAAATAATAGTGCTAAATCTATACGTTGCTTTTCTCCTTCACTAAACGAATCGTAGGAAAAATTATCTCTAAACCTAGATCTAATAGTTTCTGTAAACGTTTCATCTAAATTAAAATGAACATAAAAGTCTAATATTTGAAGATACTGGTTACAGAGCTTATTAATTACAGGTATATATTGCTTAATTATCTTAGTCTTTATCCCAGTATCTTTGAGCATCGTGCTCATTACTATATTATAGTTATATTGTTCGTTAAGTGCAAGCTTTTTTTCTACTAAATTTGAATCTTTTTCTTGTAGTAATTCTAAATCTTTTACAGCATTAGTCATATCACCACCTTTATTGATATCTTCTAATTGCTGTTGAGCTTTATCTATAGACCTCTGAAAATTATTAATAGATTGATTATTAGCATGCAATTCACTTTGAGCTTCTTGACATTTTTTTAACTGTTCTTCAGCGGATGCCAGTATTTCATTTCGTCTTCCCAGAGCAACTTCAGCAGTTTCAATAGCGGTATTGAGTTCTTTAGCTTTAGTTTTTCCTTCCAGGATATGGGACCTTTTCGTTTCTTCTGTAATAGGCTGGGTACAAGTTGGGCAAGTATCGTTGTCTTCGAAGAATTTAAGCTCCTTAACGAGTTTTTTGATATCGGCGTTGAACTTCGCCCTGAACGTAGTAAGCTCGTTAATTTTTTCTTGCGCATCTTGCTTACGCTTTGAGCTTGGAAGTAATTGCTCATCCACGAAGGATGATAGTTCTGTGTTCGCTGCGTTGAGAGTCTCGATTTCAGCTCTATAGTCCTCGATAAATTTGAGTTTCTCTTCTTTAGCTTCATCTTGGATAGATCGGACGTCTCGGATATACTTTTTTTGTGCTTCTTGTTTGGTTTTATTAACTTCGATCTGATGTGATGCATCTTTTATTTCTTCTTTTAGTATAGAGGTTTTCTCTCTTAGTATTAGATTCATTTTAGAAAATACATTAATGTCCAGAAGATCCTCGATAACATCTCTTCGATTTATTGCTGAGAGCTGCATGAAAGGAATGAAGGAGGACGATCCCAGCACTACAATCTGATGAAAGCTTTTATGATTAAGCTTTAAGATATTTTGCTCGAGGATCTTCTGGTACTCTTTGGCATGACTTGATTGATTAATCATAGTCTCGCCTTTCCATATTTCGAATATATTAGGCTTCATACCTCTTACTATTCGAAAGTCAGAACCTAACACATTAAATTCTACTTCTACTTTACATCCTTTTCCATTTACAGAATTAACTAATTGAGGTTTAGATATGTTACGATGCGCTTTACCAAATAAACTATAGCTAAGAGCATCTAACATAGTAGATTTACCTGCTCCATTAGGACCAACCACAAGGGTAGTATTGCTCTTTAGAAAATCTATGTCAAGCCAGTAATTACCTGTTGACAGAAAATTTTTCCATCTCAGAGATTTAAATGTAATCATATTGTTAGTGCCACTGCCCATATCTACATGTCTATTATAGTATACTCTATAAGAGAAGGCAACTCTAGATTATGCTATTTCTAAAGTTTGAGCCTCAATCATTAATTCTGACATTTGCTTTTTGATTTTATCTTTATCAAGATCTGTATCTACTGCATCTATGTAGGTGTATAATAAAGTAGATGTATCTTCGACTGATATTTCTTCATCGTCTACTTTATCTCCTAAAAACTCGTTAAAGTTTTCCGCTATCTTAAGTTCTAGTATCTGTCTATCTTGTAAGCGTTCTATAAATCTATCAAAAGTATATGAGTCTTTTTTATTAACTACAACTACTTTTATAAATTTGTTATCTACATTATCAATAGGATAATGAAGGTAATCAGTATCACTATCATCATACACAATCCTATGATACAATGTATGAGGATTTCTGATTGCTTCGATTTGTCTAGTTTCTGTATCCAATATGTGAAAATATTTGTTATCATGAGCATCATTCCAGAAGAATTCCATTTGCGATCCAAGGTAAGTAATATTACCTTTTTCTGATTTTGTATGAAAATGTCCAGATAGTACTCTCTCATAACGTTTAAATATATTAGGATCTAGACCATGCTCATTTTTTATACCTCTCATCATCTCATAACCAGCTATTTCAAAATGACCAGCTAACCAATCACATTTAGCGCTTTTTATAAAATTAAGAGATACGTCTTCATTATCAGCATCTATCCAAGGTACTACTCCTATCTTCATACCATCATAATCCATAATAGACGGCTCATGAATAATATTTACTTCGTTCATATAGTGACCGAGTAACTCTTTTAAACTGTTTATATCTCCAGTATTCTTATAATAAGTATCATGATTACCACGGATAATATCCATAGTAATTCCTAACTCTCTTAACGGTTTAAGAAAGTGATTACGGTTGCGGTGAAGAGCGCGGAAGTTAATATATTTCCTGTTATCATAGTAATCACCAAGGTGCAACACATGGCGAATATTATGTTCCAAAAGATAAGGAAAAAATACATCATCATAAAATTTTTCTGCATTATCGATAAATATGTCAGAAGAATTGCGGACGCCACAATGAGTATCATTAATAATAGCTACTTTCATAAAAAATCACTTAAGTCTGAATCAACAATAGTTGTTCGTTTACGACGTTTTTTTTCTTCAATTGCATAATCTTTAAACTCCTGGTCTTTTTCTTTCACTCTATCAATTCTATCTTTCAAAGACTCTACAAAGTTATGCATTACTGTCTTTGAATTTTGTTCACCTGGCGAAGTCATTATATACTCTTCTATCCCAGAAGAAGTCATATATTTAATTTTTATGTCTTGTTGCTTCTTTTCTTTCTGAATGCGTCGTAAAAATGCGTACCAAGAAATCTGAGTAAAATAAGCGAAAGCATTAGGTTTACCTGTTCTAGTAGCTGCTTCTATATTATAATTTTCTATAGCTTTTAAACAGTTTTCAACAGCATCCATAACCATTTCTTCTCTATAAGTGTAACGTATGAAGTTAGCCTTATGAGATAAACCTTCAGCGATTTTTAGAAAACAAGTAGCAATATAATCTGGTACTACTGGTAATGGTTTATTACTATTCTTTGCCTCAGCTACAGTACTACAATAACTCACTACTGCTTCAGAGAATTCTCTATTATTAACATAATGTATATTCTGTTTTTTATTTCTTTTCATATCAAATCCTCATAGATATATTATAGCTAATTTTAGTCAATTATTCAACTAATATTTTTTTTTATTTATTTGAAAAAAACAGTTGCCTTTTTCGAGAAAGAGTATATAATCATATAGCTATATGGGGCCGGGGGTATATGTTGGGTCCTAATGCATTGTTTCCTTAGGTTTGAAAAGGGGGACAACTTTATTTTTATCTTCCTCAGACATATTATCATATAGATCTTTTAACTTCTTAGTTAATTTATCTACTTCAGCTGATGTTAATTCTTCATCTCCTTCTGAAGCATTTACTACATCTTGCCATTGATCTTTAACTCGAGAGGCGGGAATTGCTTCAGCAATAATATGTAAAGGATTTACACTAATAAATTTATCAATACCCTCTTGCATAGCTAACCACGGTTTAAACATATAAAAACTATGATCGGGAGATATAATTGTCTTGAGTTCAAAAGCTCTGCGTACTATAATGTCACCCATATCTTCTTCAGGCCATTCTAGTACTTCACAGACAATTTCTTCTCCGTTATTCATTTTAAATTGTTTTATATCTCTACTCATCTACGTTAACCTTTATAACTTTAAAATCGAATTGTTCTTTCTTATATATTTTTAATCTTTCAATACTATGTAGCAGTGTATAATTCGAATGTTTTTTCCAATGTAAATCATCTGCTACATCATAGAGTTGAGTCATTTTTCCATTGTCTGATTTCCGTAATCCCCTACCAATACTCTGTAAAACGCGGATTTGTGACTTTGAGGGTGACGCGAATACAATGTTGTGAAGATTACGTATATTAATACCAGTACTAAAAGTCCCCAAGCTTGCGACAATGATAGCATCTTTTTGTTTCTCAACTATCTTTCTTATAGCTTCTCTATCTGTTGTCTTCACTTCACCAGATACAAAGAAAGCTTTTCTCTTTTCTTCTTTACTAGTATTTATAATATCAAATAATGGCTTACCGTGATCTTCTACTCTATTAAAAAGAACTAAAGTATTTCCCTTCAATTCTAAGGTTAACTTATTAATAAATGCATTACGCCATTTATGTTTAATAATAAAATCTATTTCATCTTGATATTTTTGTTTTCCAAAATTCTTTCTTACTTCTTCTGGATACTCTAACAGAAGCATTTTAATTTTTAATCCAGCTAAAGTATCTTCATCTTGTAATTTTTTAGTTGTAGTTACTTTATTTACTGGTCCGAATAAACCTTCTAAAACTAATTTATGAGTAAGAGTACCATCTAAGGTACCTGTACACCCATATCTATACTTAGCTTCTACTGCTTTATTACATATAGAAGATAAAGATCTAGATTTAAAACCATGACATTCATCTCCTATAATCATACCAAATTGTTCAAACCATTTTTTAGGAAGTTTGTATATAGATTGCCAAGTAGATATGCATATAGCAGATTTAAAGTTTTTATCTTTTCCTGAATATATTCTATGTATATCTTCTTCAGTTTGTCCATAATCAATAAAATCTTGATATAACTGCTCTACTAAAGATGTGGTAGGAACTATTATAAGAGCTTTACTAGATTCATTAATATACTGTAACCAGTACTTTACCATCAAATAAACTATAAAAGATTTACCTGAACCAGTTGGAGATAATAAAATACCTTTATTGTTTTCTAAAGCTAATTTAGCAGCTGCTTCTTGATAATCTCTAGGTTTAAAAGGTAAGTTTGCATTTTCAATAAAGTGATCCCAATCTGTAAGAGTAGTTCTATCTAAAGGAGAACCATAATCAGTACCTTCAGTTAACATCATATAGTTGCGTTCATTACAAAACTTTACAACATAGTCATATAAACCTGCATTAAGTTCTCCATTCATTCTATTATATAATCTTATTTTTCCATCCCAGACTTTATTTTTATAAGCTGGCATAAACTTATAACCAGGAACATAAAAAGAAAAATAATCAGCTAATTCAGCTTTTATACCGTCATCAGCTTTAATATAGAGCATGCTATAATCTTTTAAACTACATACTATTTGAGCAGCTGCCAAGTCTCTTTCCAATCCTTAACTTCATAAACTAAACTACTATCTTGTCTTTTTTCTATAGCTTTTGATATTGTATAATCGTTACCACCTTCTTGGCATTTATCACCATAAAAATATATAGGAGCACTATTATGATTAAAATCTAAAAGTATCTGAGACTTATCACATCCTCTTAATGTAATATCAATACCTATATCTCCTGCTACATTTGCATCTAATCCTTTAAATCTTTCATTAAATGCTTTAGCTATAATATGTCTTTCATTAGATACATGATCATATTCTACATATTTTTTTCTTTGAGATTTATTAGCGTTTCTACCAACTACACTAAAATTACATAATCCAAATCTATGTTCAATATGATTACCATATCTTTCAGAATAGTCAGCTATTGATAATTGATCTTCTAAAAATTTTATAGCTTCTGTTGGAAGCTTCCATTTACTCCTATAAAGATTTTTATAACCTAAGTAGACATCATTACCAGAACAATTATATACTCTTTTACATGAGTTATATATTTCTAACCCTATTTGTTCAACAGTTTTAGGTTTATCACTTCCTGTAACTAAAAACACATTATTTAATTTACAAAAATTATAAAACCAAGAACCAAACTCTTTATCTATAGTACTTCTACTTGGAGTAAGAGTACCGTCTATATCAAAAATATA
>MDTG01322611.1_pt1 | contig 21063 bp, 22 predicted proteins | sample 811421 | NCBI WGS metagenome assembly MDTG01 (sample SAMN05326645, study PRJNA326480) | marine metagenome | isolation source: seawater | place: Pacific Ocean: South East | collected 2011
AATATCGTCAGATTTAATTCTAGCTTGTTCTGATAATATTCTGGTTGATAATTGCTCGGATGACATCTCTAATGAGAAAAAAGCAACCGAAGACTTTTCCTGTCGTCTAAACAGATTTTGTGCAGCATTGTATGCAATATTTGTAGCTAGTGCTGTTTTACCCATCGAAGGTCTTCCTGCTAAGATTATTAAATCAGACTTGTGAAGACCTCCTAATTTTTCATCTAGATCTTTTAAACCTGTTGGTACACCTACAATGCCTTGATCGTTTTGCATTGCAAAAGTTGCCATTTCAATAGTTTGATCTAAAGCTTGATTAAACTTTATAAACGATTGAGTAAAGCTTCCTCTTTCCGCTAATTCATAAAGTGATTTTTCTGTACTTTCAATTATATTTTCAGCATTTTGTTCTTGAGAATTAGTGTTTAAAGTATCTGAAGAAAGTTTGTCAGAAATTTGTATAAGTTCACGACGTAAATACATTTCGTGGATAATTTTTGCATAATCAATCGCTTGTTTTGTTGAGCTAGAAAATCTAGTTAATTTTACCAGATATTCAGTTCCTCCAACCTCATCAAGCATATTATCTTTTTCAAAATAATTTTTTAAAGTTATTGGATTTGCTATCATTCCTTTATTGTTTAAATTTTTTATAACCTCATAAATTTTTACATGCGCAGGATCATAAAATGTAGATGGATTTACTATGTTAGAAACTTCGTCAATTATATCATTATTAGTTAAAATAGATCCGATTAATGCTTGTTCCGCTTCTATGTTTGATGGATGTTTATTTTTAGGTAGATCCTTACCAACAGGTTTAATTTCTTCCATTCAAGGATAATAGGTAAAAGGGTAGGTCAATAAAGCAAAAAGTTACACACTGAAAACTAAATACTGTGGAAAAGTTATTTAGATTTTATTCTATCTATTTTTATTTGAATGTTAGCTTTGACTTCAGAGTGAAAATTAACATCTACTTGAAATGTTCCAAGTTTGTTAAGATCTTCCTTTAATATTAATTGAGAAGGGGTTACTTCGGCGTTAATTTTACTTTTAATGAACGTTGTTATCTCCTTCGGTTTAATAGAGCCATATAATTCTCCATTTTCTTTACACTCTTTATTAAACGTAAAAGTTTTTTTGTTTATTAATTTAGCTATTTCCTTAAATTTATTTTTAATAACGGTATTTTTTTTATTTAATTCATCTTTTTTTTTATTTACTAATTCTTGATTTTGTAAGTTAAATCTCAGAGCCTTTCCTTCTTTTAATAAAAAATTTCTTCCATATCCGTTTTTAACTTTTACTTTATCTCCAATATTACCCAAGTTTAAAATATTTTCTAAAAGTATGACTTCCATTTAAATTAAACCTAAAATTTTAGCTTTTTTGATTTCACGAGTTAATTTTTTCTGTTTACTGAACGAAACAGATGAAATTTTTGAGGAAACAATTTTTCCGTTATCTGATATATATTTTTTTAAAAGAGATATATTTTTATAATCTACTACTGGTGCATTTTTAACGGATAAAGGACATTTTTTTGAATATTTACCGTCATTTTTCTGAAATAAACTTAATTTGTTTAGTGAATTTGAATTTTTTTTTTGGAATTTTTTATTTCTTTTTTTCATTTTTATTTTGATTTGAAAAATTCATTTTCAATATCAAGCTTTTTGTATTTTACTGTTAAGTGTCTCAAAATAGAACCGTCAACACTCATTTTTTTTTTTATCTCATCCAGTGTATCATTGTTACCCTCAAATTTATAATGTATAAAAAATCCTTTTTTATAATTTTTAATTCGTTTAGTTAAGCTTAATAGTCCCCACTCTTCAATTTTTATTACTTTGCCAGAGGAATTATTGATTAATTCATTATATTTCTTTTTTATATTGTCTAAGTCTTTGGAAGCTAAATCCTGCTTGGCTATTATAGTGTTTTCGTAAAAAGACATAATTCAAATATGTTAGTTAATCATTATTTTATATTTTTAAGAGCTGGTTTATACTATAATCGTATATTATATCAATACTTTAAATAACTAACAAAATTCAACAAATGAATGCATTATTATTTCCAGGTCAAGGCTCTCAGATAGTTGGTATGGGATTAGAGTTTTATAAAAACTTTAATTTAGTAAAAAATATATTCAAATTGGCTGATGATAAACTTAATTATCCAATCTCGAAGATTATTCTTGAAGGACCCGAGGCAGAATTGCAACTAACTCAAAATACTCAACCAGCTATTTTAACTGTAAGTTATTCAATATTTAAAGTTTTAAAAGAAGAATTTAATTTTAATTTCAATGATTTTAAGTATTTTGCTGGACACTCCCTCGGTGAATACAGCGCTTTAGTTTGCGCTAATGCAATAAGTTTCGAAGATGCTTTGTATCTTTTACACGAAAGAGGAAAGGCTATGCAAGAGGCTGTTCCATTAGGTGATGGAAGTATGATCGCTGTTTTAGGAGCAAAGATAGGCGAAGTGAAAGATTTAATTAATGTTATCAATAAAAAGGACGGGATATGTGAAATAGCTAATGACAATGCCGAAGGACAAGTAATTTTAAGTGGAAATAAAGAAAAAATGAAGTCTATACAACAAATTCTTAAAGATAAAAAATTAAAATCGATACCATTAAAAGTAAGTGCGCCTTTTCATTGTTCATTAATGAAACCTGCAGCAGAAATCATGAAAGATAAAATAATTTCAACGAAGTTTAAAGATCCATCTTTTCAAATAATTAATAATGTTACAGCTAAAGAACAAAAAAACCCGGAAAAAATAAAAAATCTATTAATAGAACAAATTTATTCAACTGTAAGATGGCGAGAAAGCATAATCTATATGTATAGCAATAAGATTATAAATTTTGTAGAAATAGGACCTGGGAAAGTTTTAAGCGGGATGGTAAAAAGGACAGTGAAAGATGTAAATTGCTTTTCAATTAATTCAATAACTGATATTAAAAATTTAGGCAATGAATTTAAAAAATAAAAATATTTTGATTACAGGAGCTACAGGCGGAATAGGTAACAGTCTTGTGGACAAATTTCATAATTTAGGTTCAAATATCTTAGCAACAGGAACCAACGAAGAAAAATTGAATATTCTTACAAAAAAATATTCTAATTTAAATGTTGAAAAATTTAAATTAGATGAACATGATAAAATTTCAGATTTTGTAGATAAAGTAGAAAAAAAATTAGGTAGTATTGATGTTTTAGTTAACAATGCAGGCATTGCAATGGACAATTTATCGATAAGATTATCAGAAGAAAACTGGAAGAAAGTTTTAGATATAAACCTTACTTCAACTTTTTTAATGTGTAAATATACTATAAAAAAAATGTTAAAAAATAAATACGGAAAAATAATTAATATTACTTCTATAGTTGGCCATACAGGAAACTTAGGACAAGCGAATTATGCGGCATCGAAAGCAGGTATTATTGCTTTTTCAAAAAGTCTTGCAATTGAGTATGCAAAAAAAAGAATTAATATTAATTGTGTATCTCCAGGCTTTATTAAAACTGAAATGACAGATAAAATTAGCGATGAATTTAAAAAAATCTTATTAAGCAAAATTCCATCAGGTGATTTAGGGACTGGAGAAGATGTTTCAAATAGTGTGATCTTCTTAGCCTCAGAATTAGCTGATTATATTAATGGAGAAACAATACATGTTAATGGCGGAATGTATATGTCTTGACAATCTCATGTAATCATCTAATAAGAAAAATATAAATACGAGAAAGGAATTCATGTCAGAAGATATAAAAGCTAAAATAAAAAAAATTGTAGCAGACCATCTAGGTGTTGAAGAGGAAAAGGTAACTGAAGAAGCGAGTTTTATCGATGATTTAGGGGCCGATAGTTTAGACACTGTCGAATTAGTTATGGCTTTCGAAGAGGAATTTGGCTCTGAAATTTCGGATAGTGAGGCTGAAAAAATTCTAACTGTTGGAGATGCAATTAAATTTATTGAGAGTAAAGCAAGTTAAGTCTTTAATAATTTTTTCTTTATGACACATGATAGAGGTAATATCATGGTCATTCTTTCATCTCCTTCTGGTGTGGGTAAAACAACACTTGCAAAAAAAATAGACCAAAATTATCAGTCTTTCAAAATTTCGGTTTCTCACACTACAAGATCTCCAAGATCAAATGAAGTAAACGGTGTAGACTATCATTTCATAACACAAACTGAATTTAAAAAATTGATTAATGATGGAAAATTTTATGAGTACGCAAAAATTTTTGAAAACTTTTATGGAACTTTGAAAAAAAATGTTGATGAAACAATTAAAGAAAATGATATTTTATTTGATATTGATTGGCAAGGAACAAAACAACTTTCTAAGTTCAAAAATTTAAACTTAATTAAAATATTTTTAATAACAGCTAATAAGAACGAATTAAAAAATAGGCTAATTAAACGTAATCAAAATACCAAAGAGGATATAGAGAAAAGGTTTAAAGCATTTGAAGAAGATATAAAGCACTGGAAAGATTACGATTATATTATTATTAATGAAGATATTGATGCATGTTTTAATCAGATTAAAAATATTATTGAGACTCACAAACGAGAGGTTATTTTTTTTCAAACAATTCAGTGATTTGGTAGTAAATTTCTGGGGGTATTTCAGACGGTCTTGAATTTATTTTAAGTTTTTTTATATTCTTAATTTCATTATCATTTAAAATATTTTTAATACTTTTATTAATCATTTTTCTTTTATTTGAAAATATAATATTTGTGACATTCTCAAGATTATTTAAATCTTTAATCTTAAATTTTAATATATTTTTTGGCTGAAAATGTATCACCATCGACTTTACTTTTGGCTTTGGAAAAAAACAATTAGCAGAAACTAAAAATTTATTAAGAATATTCAATCTATAGTTTGATATTATTGAAAGTCTTCCATAATGAGGTGAATTATATTTGCCTATTATTTTTTCTCCTAATTCTTTTTGAAACATAAAAATTATGTCACTTAATTTAGGAGGCCAACTATTAAATTTTAAAATTTTTATTAAAATTTGTGATGAAATATTGTATGGCAAATTACCAAAAATCACAGAATTATTAGTGATTAAATTTTCTAAATCAAATTTTAAAATATCTTTATTATAAACTTTAATCTTATTAGTATCTAAGTATTGTTTTTTTAATTTTTTTGCTAAATCATAATCTTTTTCTATTATTGATAAAGTTTTTGGATTTTTATTCAATATTTCATTCGTTAAAGCAGCTTTTCCAGGTCCAATTTCAATTACATTTTTATCCTTTAAGTCTATGAGATTTATAATTTTAAGAATTATATTTTTATCTATTAAAAAGTTTTGACCTAAAGATTTTTTAGTAAATTTCATTACTAAAATTTACTTATAAACTTTATACAATTTACCAAACTATTACAATCAGCTTTATTTTTACCTATTAAATTTATTGCTGTACCGTGATCTGGTGAGACTCTTTGATATTTTAAACCTATTGTAATATTTATACTATTAAACTTAAACATGGATTTAAAAGGTGCTAATACTTGATCGTGATACATCCCAACCACTACATCATAATCTTTATAATCATTTATAAAAATTGTATCAGCAACAAAAGGGCCGTTAACATTAATTTTATTTTTTTTTAATTTAAAAATAGCAGGGATTATAAATTTTCTTTCTTCAGAGAGACTTCTTAATTCAGAATTATGCGGGTTTAAACCTAATAAAGCAATTTTTGGTTTTTTCTTAAGTTTTTTTCTATACCATAAATCAATCATCTTCACTTTATTTACAATGACAGAAGTTTTAATATTTTTAGAAACTTTTTTTAACTCTAAATGAGTTGTTATTGGTGACACGGAAAAATTTTTATCTTTTATAAGCATCACCACTTCATTTCTCTTTAAACCACATTTATTTGCTAAATATTCAGTAACACCTATATTATTTTTAATAAGAAGTTTTTTATCTATAGAGCAATTTATAATACCACTAACTTCATTACTTAATGCTAAATTGTGGGCAAGATTTAGCGAATTTTTTATAAATTTAGAGGACTCACTTTTTGATACTTTAAATGGGTTTTTAAAATTCAACTTAATATCAATTACTTTAGGATTGGTTACATTAATGTTTGTATCAAGATTTCTAACCTTAATTATCTTAATATTCTTTTTTAACTTCCTGTATTGCTGTTTTAGAAGATTATAATTAGAAATTATATATAAACGCTTTTTTAATTTATCATTAAATTTTTTCCAAGATTTCAATATAATTTCTGAATTAATACTATTAGGATCACCACCAACTAAAATAATTTTTTTTTTCATTACTTATATTGAATTAAACTATTATTCTTAATTTTAGATAAATGACTATTTGAATATAAATTAAATAAATCATTTTTTTTTTTGTTTAATAACTTCTTCTTTTATTTTTTTTTTATCTACATTATTTGATTTAATAATCCGAATATCATCTAGCATAAGAAAAATAATGCTGTTTTGTTTTTTTATTGGAGGGCTTACATCACCTTTTTTTAAGCTTTTCAATATTTTTGCGATAGGTTTAGAGATTAAATCTGGGTTTACCCAGCCTAAATCACCTTGGCTAGATGCACTAGAAGAACTACTAAATTTCATAGCAGTTGATTTAAATCCATTAATAGATATTTGTTCTTTAATATTTAAAATTTTTTTTCTATCAACACTATCATTTTCAGAAATAATTTCTATTTCCGATAATTTATATTCAAGAATATTTGATTTATTATTCACTAATTTATTAACCTCCTCGTCAATACTATTTTCATCTATAACTATTTTGTTAGAGTAAATTTTATATATTAACTGCTGCCATCTAAGCTGAGTCTCTATTTCGTCTAAATATAGATTATAATCAATATTATTTGATTTAAATTTTTCTTTAAATTTTTGAATATTGTTTGAGGAAATTTTATTCAAATAAGAAATCAAATGATTGTTGTCGAATACTAAATTATATTTAGACAATTCTAATTTTCTTAATTTATGTATAATTAAAAGATCTAAAGTTTGTCTTTTTAGTTTATTAATATTTTCTTGATTAACCTCCTCATTTGAAAGAACTAAAGTAGTTATTATTTTATTTTTAATCTCATAGTTTGTTATAATTTCGTTTTCTATTTTTAAAACAATATTACTTTTAATAATTGCTAAAGATTGAGTATTTAAAAAAATAACAAAAAAAAATAGCAAAAAAACTAATTTAAAAAATTTCATTGGCTAAAAGAAGGTGAGTCTATTGATCCAAAAGGTGATAAAGTAATTTTAAACATCAATGAATTCTCAGGCTCAAGTTCAGAGTCATTGTAAAATTCTCTTCTATAAACTAGTCCTGCTCTCAAACAATCGTTAATATACTCATAACTTAAATTATAAAATTCAGATGAATTAGTTACTAAATTACGCTTAGCTTTAAACGAGACTAAACTACTATCATTATTAATATTAATTTTTGATAATAAGTAATTTTGATCACCTATATGTTTATTTTCTTGCAAATAATTTAAATCTATATTTGTATTACCAAAATTCATTTGCGTTCCGATTTCATTATAATTCAAATCACTATAATTTTGATCTAAAGCAAAATTATAATTTATATTAAAATTTTTACTTAATTTTATATTAGCTGATCCGACTAAATCAGATAATTTTTCATCTAAACCTGTTTTACTGTGCATCTTTTTATTTTCTTTTTCATTAATAATTTGAGCTACAGAAAAATCGAACTCTTGAAATTTACTTTTTATATTATATTCTGCGCCAATTGTAGCGGAAATACCAGTTTCATAATTATTATTTTCATCTACATCAAGTCTATTAAGTTCAAATGCTTTATCGGGATCTAATCTAGATCCGTCAGTTTCCTTTCTCATGCTTCCAGGAGAATACTTTAATAATAATTTAGGAGTTAGAAGATGTTCCGAAAAACCATTATTTTTCAAAAGATTTAATTCAGATAAAAATCCAAATGCACCGTGTAATTCAGAGGTTTTTTGATCTTTATAGGTATCTATGTTTTTAGTCTCATAGTTGATATTTTTAATTTCACTGATAAAATTATTTTTAAAGCCATTTCCTAAAGTAAAATCTTTTGAAATCCAATTAAAATTATTCACAAAAAAATTTTCTGTTATATTTGTATCATAATTATGAAATTTTAAATTTGTTTCTAAATTAAGCGAACCATATTTTTCATCTAAGAATAAATTTTTATCTAAACTAATTTCCGGTAAGATATACTCATATTTATCATTATAGTCATCTTTAAGATTTTCATACACACTTGCATTTAAAGCGAAAAAAATATCGTCTTTTTCATGAGTAAAATCTATGTAATTTTCTAAAGTATCCGTATTGTAATCAACAATGTCAGAGTCAATTTTATAAAGTTTGAGATATTTATCGTTAGATAATTCATTTAAAGATATATCTAGCCTATTATCAGAATTATTTTTACCTTTAAAATTTTTTATAAATTTAGAAAATAAATGAGATTTTTCACCCTTTTTTTTTGTTGAGGTTGTATTTTTGTATCCTGCAGTATAACCAAAATCAGCAAAAAACTCTGCGTTCCTAAAGACTTGATGATATTGTCCTGAAAATAAAGGATTCTCGTCAATGAAAACTTTATTATTTATAGTAAAATTTTTATCAACATCAACAGCAAAAAAGTAGGGAATTGTAGTTCCAAAACCTAAATTTTTAGAATTTGTAAACGAAGGGGGTAGAAACCCTGATCTACGATCTACCGATGGATCAGGGTGAGCTAATTTTGGAAAATAAAAAATCGGAATATCGTAAACTTTTACGATTGCATTATCTAAGTAAACTGTTTTTTTTTTCTATCGTGTAATATTTTAGAGGATTGAATTGTCCATGGAGGACACTTATCGTTTTTTCTATAATCACAGATAGTATAAATGCTTTTTCTAAAAGTAGATTTATTATTTCCAGATTTAAAAGAATTCGAAAAAATTCTAGGTTTATTATTTTTATAAATCTTAAAATCCTCATTGTTGAAAAAGGCTTTAATATCTGTGCCTAAAATTTCTTTTTTTTTGGTATCAATGTATATTTGTGAAAAAGAATATTCGTTATTTAATTTATCTTGAATTGTAATATCACCTATTGATTTAAAAATACTTGTAATTGTTTGATATTCAAAATTACTTAGACTTATTTTATTTTTTTCTAGATCTAATATAGTCGCCGGTTCTTCTGATTTAATTGAATTATCATAATTATTCAAAATAATATTACTTCCTTCAATTATATAACCTTTGGAGGTTACAATTTTTGTATTTCCCAAACTCTTAAAAATTTTTTTTTCTTCCGAGTATTCACCATACTCAGTCTCTACTACATTATTTTTATCATCAATTGCTTTTACCCTTCCTTTTATTTTTATTAAACCAATCTTTTTATTGTATTCAGCAAAATCACTTGTAATTCTACCATCATTTTCTACAACTATATTTACCTCGTCTTCAAAAATTGTTGTTTGTGTATCCTTATCTATTTGAATATTTTTAGCTTGTATCAATAAATCTTTAGCAATAGAGCCTGTAGAAAAAGAAAATAAAAAAAAAATTATAAAAAAATTATTTTTCATTAATCTGCAAAACTCCGATAAATATAAAAAATGTTAAAGCAATTACTGGTGCCCAGACAGATAGAATTAAAGGAATTTGTCCTGTTTGACCCAGAGCTAAAGAGAGATCTTTAAAATAGAATATAACCAAAGTTGTTATGACTCCTATTATAATAAATCTTATATTATCTGATTTTTTTAATGTATTCATTGTTAAAACAGACGCTAATGCAGTCATTAAAAACAGAAAAAAAGGCATTGAGAGCATAGTGTGAAGGCTTTCGTTTAAAAACGACTTATTATATCCGTAATTTTGTAACTCTTTGTAGTTAATAATTAAGTCAAGAAATGACATTGTGTTAAAATTTTTAAATAAGCTATTTATTTTTTCAAAATTATAACTTGATAATATTTGATAATTATCAACTTTTGTTTCAGTTATAACTCCATTTTGGGGTTTTAGAATTTTTACAGTACTTAATTTCCATTGATTATTTTCGATATTTACTTCATCAGCTAAAATTTTATTAATTAAATTAGAATTTTTATCTAAATGAAATATTACTACGTCTTTTAATTTAGTTCCATCAGGCTTGGCTGCGGAAATTATTCTTGTTTTATTATCTATATTTTCTCTGATCCATAGTCCGTTATTGTTAAATGTTATTAGGTGATCAATATCACGTGAGAAATTTGATTTTGTTTTTTCATAATATCTAGACATGGATGAAGTAATAGGGTTTGCGGTTAATAAAATTAAAAAACCTAAAATAAAAGAGGTAATTGCAAGAATAAGAAAAATCTTAAAATTTGAAAATCCAAAAACTTTTAAGGTTAATAAATCTTTATTATTTCTTATTCTAATCATGAACCACATACTTGATAAAAAAATAATAAAAGGTAGAAGTGTAATTATCATACTGGGAATAAAAATACTTGTGAGTAATAAAGGCATTAAAAAACTGGTGTCCAGATTTTTAAAAAATTCAATTTCTTCAAATAAATTTAGTATTACTCCAAAACAATAAAAAACTAAAACAAAAATAAAAAAAGTTTTTAAAAAATTTTTAAGCAAGTAGTTTATTAATATTTGACTCATTTCAATTTAATTCTTTCTTAAATTTTAAAATTAAAAATATATAAACTAACAAAAAAACAAAAATTGGAGAAAAAATAAAAAAAGACAAAATTAATTTATTAATCCCAGTATATTTTACGGCTAACTCTGTAAATAATAATATTAAAAATCCGTATAAAAAAATATTAAACCTATTTAAATAAAATCTTTTTGATTTTATTAATAATAAAGCGCAAATTAATGATAAAATAGGTATGTAAAAAGGAACTATAATACGTTTGTTCAACGCTGGTATGACTTCTTTTTTAAACTTTTCATCGCAATCTAAACTATTCTTATAAAAAGGAAAAAAACAATTTAATAGTTTTAATGTTGAAGTTTCTTGTATTTTTGGTTTTTTAATTGTCGATGTTGATAAACTTTGTAAATTAATTTTAAGTTTTTCGAATTCAATGATTTCATGATCTGACTCATTTTTTGATGAAATAATATTTCCATTAAATAACATCATAACCTTATTTTCAATTATACCTCTGTCAGCTAAAATAGTAGTAGTTACATTACTTGACGAATTTGATGATAAATTTTTAAAATTATTGCCGGTATCATGTAAAAAAATATTTTGTAATTGATTATTAATTTTTTTTTCTACAAAAAAAGTAAAACCTTTAAATGTATCACTAAATTGTTGTTTTCTTACTGTAGGCAAGAAAGAATTAAAATTGTCGTTAGTTAAAAGTGATCTAGATTTATTTAATGCATAAGGGGTTAAAAATGTAGAAAAAATTAAATGAAAGACCATTATTATAATTGAAGTAAAAAATAATAAATTTACAAGATGAATCTTTTTAACACCTGACGACCACAAAATTATAAATTCACTATCCTGAATGTGTTTAATAGTAAATATAGAGAGTGCTATTAAAAATGATAAAGGTATAAATTTTGGTATCATTCCAAAAAAATGTAAAATAGAGTAACTAAAATAAATAGTAACTGGATATCCATTCTCCACGACTAAATCTAAAAAACTTACAGCTCTAACAGTTAAAGCTATAAGTGATAGACTAAAAATCACCATTAAAAATGTCTTAAATATTTCTATTAAAAAGTTCTGATAAATTTTGTTTTGAAGCATTGTAAATATTTGTATATTGATAATGCATTCAATAAAAAAATTCAATCAATGGTTTAAATGAGTTAAATTTACCGTTGAAATCATATATTTTTGAACATATATACCTAACAACAAATCAAAAATACATAAAAAGTTATGAAAATTAATATTAATTATTTAAATAAAACAATTTCTAAAACTTCAACAAATCTAGTTCTCTTTTCAAATGATAAATTTAGAATTAATAATACAAAAAAACTTATTTCGGATTTTGAATATTCTTATATTAACGATTTGTTAAAAGTAAATGACTTAAAGAAAAATTTATTTGTTTTTGAATTAAATTCAAAAAGAAAGATAGTTTTAATTTCTATTAAAAATAATTTAAAATCATCAGATATTGAAAATCTAGGAGCAGAATTTTATAGAAGAATTAATAATGGGAAAAATGAAAAGTATATACTTAACTCTGATAGTATATTTGCTAAGAATGAAAATTTCTTAAGTTATTTCCTTCATGGAATGAAATTAAAATCTTATGAATTTAAAAAATATAAAACAAAAAAAGAGAACAAAAATATTTCAATAGATATCTACGGAAATAAAAATAAACCATCACTTAAAAACCAGTTAAAATTTAACGCTTTAGAAGAAGGTACTTTTTATGCAAGAGATTTAGTTTCCGAGCCTGGAAATGTTCTTCATCCAGATGAATATGCTAAAAGATTAAAATTATTAACTAAAGATGGTTTAAAGATAAACATTTACGATAAAAAAAAATTAAAAAAACTCGGAATGAATGCATTACTTGGTGTTGGCATGGGAAGTGTGAGAGGATCTTATCTTGTAACAATGGAGTGGAAAGGACTTAAAAATAATTCCAAACCTTTAGCATTTGTTGGTAAGGGAGTTACTTTTGATACTGGTGGATATTCTTTAAAACCTGCTAGATTTATGGAAGATATGACCTACGATATGGCAGGTTCAGCTGCAGTAGTTGGTTTAATGAGAAGTTTAGCATTAAGAAAAGCAAAAATTAATGCAGTTGGAGTCGTAGGACTTGTGGAAAATATGGTAAGCGGAGTTGCTCAAAGACCTGGAGATATAGTAAAATCTTATAGCGGTAAAACTATAGAAGTATTAAATACAGATGCAGAAGGAAGATTAGTTTTAGCAGACGCGTTATCTTTTACAGAAAAAAAATTTAAACCAAAATTTATAATTGATCTAGCCACACTAACAGGAGCGATTATTGTTTGTTTAGGTTCAGAGTATGCAGGCCTATTCTCTAATAATGACGACTTATCAAAAAAAATTATAAACGCTGGTGAAAAGGTTGAAGAAAAGTTATGGAGAATGCCTCTTCATAAAAATTATGATAAATTAATGAATTCTAAAAATGCTGACATGCAAAATATTAATTATGTTGGAGGCGCAGGTTCAACTACAGCTGCTCAGTTTTTACAAAGATTTATTTTAAACAAAACGCCTTGGGCACATTTAGATATTGCAGGTATGGCCTTTTCAAAGTACGGGGGAGCTTTAAACTCAAGAGGAGCAACTGGTTTTGGTGTAAGGTTGTTAAATCAATTAATTGAGGAAAATTATGAGTAAAATTGAACAAACCTTATCTATTATAAAACCAGATGCAGTTGAAAGAAATCTTGTTCAAGAAATCAAAAATTTCTTAGAGAAAAACAATTTAATTATTAAGGAAAGTAAAAAAATTCATATCACTAAAGATGAGGCCTCAGAATTTTATAAAGTTCATCAATCCAAATCTTTTTTTAACGATTTATGTTCTTATCTTTCTTCTGGCCCTATAGTTGTCATGATTCTTGAAGGTGAAAATGCTATATTTTCTTATAGAAAATTAATGGGTGCAACAAATCCAAAAGAAGCTGAGAACAACACAATAAGAAAATTATATGGTATTTCGATTGATAAAAACTCAGTTCATGGATCTGACTCGAAAGATAACGCAAAAAAAGAAATAAATTTTTTTTTTAAAAGCTAATATTTTCTAAAAATCTTAATAATTGCTTCTGGAAATGCTCTATATTCCAATTTTTGTGTTTTTTTTTTTTAAATCACTTTCATTATCTGTATTCTTGATAAAAAATGATTTTTGAATTATTGAAATCCCGCTATCTAGTTTTTCATTAACATAATGAACAGTGCATCCTGCTTTTTTTTCTTTTTCTTTTATCATTCTGGTAAAAGTATTTAGCCCTTTAAATTTAGGAAGTAGAGATGGATGGATATTAATAATTTTCTTGTGATAATTCATTATTAAATTATTTGGAATAATTTTCATATATCCTGCAAGACAAATAAAAGTAATATTAAATTTTTTTAGATTTATTAAAATTTTATTTTCATAATTATTTTTATTGGTATTAATAGTTAAATATGGAATTTTATATTTTTTGGCAAAATTTATTCCATTAGCTTCTCTATTATTGCTTATTACTAAACTTATTTTAATTGGAAAACTATTATCCCTTGAATGAAAAATAAGATTTTTGAGATTTGAACCTTTTCCTGATATAAAAACACATGCTCTCTTTTTTACCATTTTAAAGACTTTGATAAAACGACCCTTCTAGTATTATTGGAAATAAACCCTATTTCATAAGGCTCAAATTTTTTATTAAAATATCTTTTAATTTTTGTTACATTTTTTTGATGGGTAATGACGCAAAAACCAATGCCACAATTAAAAGTTCTCATCATTTCTTTGTCTGAAATATTTTTTTGCTTTAACCATTTAAAAATTTTAAGTATTTTTATTTTAGATAGATCAACGTTCAATGTAAGATTTGCTGGAACAGATCTTAGAAGATTTTCAATCAAACCACCACCAGTAATATGAGCAGCTGCATTTATTAGATCTTTATCAGCTAATTTTAAAATTTCTTTTGTATAAATTTTTGTAGGTTTTAATATTTCCTTTTTGAAATTTGATGAAATATTTTGTTTTTTTAAAATAGATCTCACAAGAGAGTATCCATTTGAATGAATTCCGTTTGACGGAATTGCTAAAACAATATCATTCTCTTTGACGTTTCCTTTATCTAGAATTTTTTTTTTTGAAACTATTCCAACACTAAAACCTGCTAAATCAAATTTATTTTTAGAGTAAGTGCCTGGCATCTCAGCTGTTTCTCCCCCAATTAATCGACAGTCTGAAATTTTACATCCCTCAAATATGCCTCTAAGAATTTTTTTTGTTTTAACTAAATTTAATTTTCCAACTGCAATGTAATCTAAAAAAAATAATGGTTTTGCGCCTTGTACAATTAGATCGTTCACACACATAGCCACCAAATCAATTCCAATTGTATCTAATCTTTTAAATTTATTGGCTAACTCTATTTTGGTCCCGACACCATCAGTACATGAGACAATGACAGGGTTTTTAATTTTTAAATTACTAATATCAAACAAAGAACCAAATCCTCCAATAATGTCTTTTTTACCAAAGCCCTTCTTTTTTTTGTCATTTTTTTTTGATATTTTGGTTATATGATTAACCAATTTATTAGCCAAGGAAATGTTAACACCACTTTTTTTATAACTATTTTGACTTTTTTTCATTTATAAATTGATAATTAATTTTTATGAAATTTAACAAACTTATTACACTCATTTTAATTGTTTTTTTAAAAACTGAAACTCTTTTATCTCAAAATAATCTTTTTAATGTTAATAATATTGAATTAGAAAAAAATGATAAAACTACAAATGATGATTTAGCAGATAAAGCTATTAAAAAAGGCTTTGATCAATTAATTATCAAAATTTTATTAAAGGAAGATGTAGGAAAATTTAAGAATTTGAATTTTTCCACAGTAAAGCAACTTGTAACTTTTTATCAAATTTCAAATTTAACTGACGAAAAAACAGATAGAGACTTAGTCAATTTTAGTGTTACATTTGACAAAGAGAAAGTGCATCGACTGTTTTTTGAGCGAGGTATATCGTACTCTGATATTTCGGATAGAGAGTTATATGTATTACCAATATTTATAGAAAACGATGAAGTTAATATTTTCAATAATAATTTTTTTTATACAAATTGGAATAATTTTTATAAAAATGATTTAATAGAATTTATTCTACCCTTAGAAAATATTGAAATAATTCAAAAAATTAATAAAAATAAAAATAGTTTAATTAATTTAAATATAAGTAATTTATTCGAAGAATATCCAAGTAAAAATTTAGCAATTGTGCTCATAGAGAAAAAAAAAAATTTTGAAAAAAAAATATATATAAAATCACGAATACAAGAAAAGAATATATCTAAGAGTATTAATATAACAAAAAAAAATGAAAAATTAAAAGATTACAAAGAAACAATAATCGAAGACTTAAAAATAGAATTAATTGATTTAGTAAAAGCAGCGAATTTAATTGATATCAGGACACCGTCCTTTTTGAACGTAAAGTTAAATCTTAATAAAAAAAGTAATTTGGTTGAGTTAAATTCAAGGTTACAAAATATTGATTTAATTGAAAATGTCTTTGTCCAAGAGTTTAATAAAGATACCATGAGACTCAGAATTAAATATTTAGGTAAACTTGAAAAAATTATAAATCAACTTAAAAAAAAAAATATTAATTTACAGTTCATTAATGAGCAATGGGTTATTAAAACATTATAAGATGGATCAACTTATTTTCAAATTTCCATTTGTAAAAAAATATAATAAGCAAGATTTTTTTGTTTCTAGCAATAATTTTTCTGCCTACAAATTAGTTGAAAGTTGGCCTAAATGGCCTGGAAAATGGTTAAATATTTTTGGAACTTCTGGATCTGGCAAAACGCATTTAGCTAAAATATTAGAACATAAAATAAAAAAAATTAAGTTAATAGACGCGCAATATATAAATGATGATGTTATTCAAGATTTAAATAATTTTGATTGTTTAATAATTGATAGCTTTAATTATAATATTGATGAAAATCTATTTTATTCAATACTTAATCAATCTAAGCAATTAGAAAACTATATACTAATAAACTCTGTTGTCTCAATAAATAGTGGAAAGTTTAAGTTAAAAGACTTAAAATCAAGAGTAAACAGCTTCGTCTATATGGGAATTGAACTACCAACAGATGATTTGTTAAAAGTAATTATCTCAAAAACTCTGTCAGACAAACAAATAAATGTTAATCCTAAAATTTCAGACTACATTATTAACAATGTCGATAGATCTTATGAAAAAATGATAAAATTTCTTAAAGAAGTTGATGAATTCTCTTTATCTACTGGTAAATCGATAAATATTAATCTAATAAAAAAAGTATTAAATAAATGAATAAATATAGAACACATAATTGTTCAGAATTAAGTGAAAATGAAATAGATGAAAAAGTTTATCTTTCAGGTTGGCTTCACAGAAAAAGAGATCATGGAAATTTATTATTTATAGATTTAAGAGATCATTATGGGATGACTCAATGTGTGATTGAAAATGATAATAATTTTTTTCCAATTTTAGAAAAATCAAAACCTGAGTCAGTTTTGAAGATTGGAGGCAAGGTAGTTAAAAGATCAGTTGGAACTGAAAATTTAGATTTAAAAACTGGTAAAATTGAAATTGCGATAGAGTCAGTAGAAGTTTTATCGAACGCAAAAGAATTACCTATGCCAGTTTTTGGCGAACAAGACTACCCTGAAGAGATAAGATTAAAATATAGATTTATCGATTTAAGAAGAGAAGAAATGCACAATAATATAATATTAAGATCAAAAGTAATTTCTTTTATTAGGGCTGAAATGTTAAAATTAGGATTTCTTGAGTATCAGACTCCAATTTTAACTTCTTCAAGTCCAGAGGGAGCAAGAGATTTTCTAGTACCTAGTAGATTAAATCCAGGAAAATTTTATGCTTTACCTCAAGCACCTCAACAATTTAAGCAATTAATCATGGTTTCGGGTTTTGATAAATATTTTCAAATAGCTCCTTGTTTCAGAGATGAAGATGCTAGAGCAGACAGAAGTCCTGGAGAATTCTATCAATTAGATTTAGAGATGTCATTTGTTGAGCAAGAGGATGTTTTTAACGTTGTTGAAAAATTGATGGTTAGTTTATTTAAAAATTTTTCATCAAAAAAAATATTAAATGAAAAATTCCCAAGAATATCTTTTATGGACTCTATGAAAAAGTATGGAACTGATAAACCAGATTTAAGAAACCCACTAATTATTCATGATATTACTAAAATTTTTTTTAGAGATGATGTAAAATTCGAAATATTTAAACAATTAGTGGAGTCTGGTTCAATTGTTAGAGCAATAGTTACAAAAAATACAAAAGATATGCCAAGAAGTTTTTTTGATAATATTGACAAATGGGCAAAAGAACAAGGAGCTTCAGGGTTAGCATACTTTACATTTGAGCAAGATAAAATATTAAAAGGTAAAGGGCCAGTAGGAAAATTTTTTGGTGAAAACTCACTTAAAGAAATCATGAAAATTTGTAATGCTGAAATAGGTGACAGTATTTTTCTTGCTTGTGGAAAAGAAAATGAAATTTTAAAAATTCTTTCATCAGCTAGAGATAAAATTGGCAAAGATCTTAAAATTATTGATAAAGATAAATTTGCATTTTGTTGGATTGTCGATTATCCAATGTATGAGTTTGATGAAAAAACAAAAAAAATTATTTTTAGCCACAACCCCTTTTCAATGCCACAAGGAGACGTTAAAAAAATAAATTTTGAAAAACCTTTAGAAATAAAAGCTTATCAATACGATATAGTATGCAATGGCGTTGAACTATCTTCAGGTGCAATAAGAAATTATATCCCAGACCTAATGTATAAATTATTTTCTATAGCTGGCTACAGTGAAAAAGAAGTAAATGAAAAGTTTAGCGGTATGATAAATGCATTTTCTTATGGTGCTCCACCACACGGAGGTATAGCACCTGGAATCGATAGAATTGTAATGTTACTGGCAGAAAAAGAAAATATAAGAGAGGTAACGCTTTTTCCAATGAATCAAAATGCTCAGGATTTAATGATGCAAGCACCTTCCGAGGTTGATGAAACTCAATTAAAAGAATTAAGTATTAAAAAAGACCTTAAAAAAAATTAATTTTTGGATTTAAGATTTATCCTTACGTCAGATAAATCCACTAATTTTTCCTCATAATTGCTTCTAACAAAACCTTTAGAAGTTATATTTTTTACAATTTTAAGGAATTTATCATTATCATTTTCATTTGACACACTTTTCGTACTAGCAATCGATGGCGTATGAGCAAGTTCTTCTTTACCTAAATATGAAATTGCTAGCTCTCTGAAAACATAATCAAGAATTGATGAAGCGCTTAGTATTCTGTCATTACCTATCACATGACCTGATGGTTCAAATTTTGTATCAATAAAAGCATCTACATACTCTTCAAGCGGAACTCCGTACTGCAATCCAAGAGAAATTGCAATCGCAAAATTATTCATCATTGCTTTTACTAATTCTCCTTCTTTATTTGTATCAATAAAAATTTCTCCTATTTTTCCATCATCATATTCTCCAGTATGTAAATAAACTTTATGATCTCCTATCTGTGCTTTTTGGATATAACCTTTTCTTCTATCAGGCATTCTAAATCTATCTTTATTTTTTATTTTAAGATTGACTGAATTTTCATTACTATCCGTTTTTGGGCTTTTTATTTTGTTAGTTATATTTTTGGTTAAATTACTATCAATTTTTACATTTTTTGTTTTATTATCTTTTACATTACCTAATTTTTTTGTTTTACGATTATTAAGTTTTACGTCTATAACCTCAACTTCCCCATCAGTTCTTTTATCAATTTTAGAAAGTTCTGAGTCATCTAAGGTTTCTAATGTGTGTAGAGTTTTAAATGTACATGTGTAGTAAGTTTCAACGATATATTTTTTCATAATATTTATGGAATCCCTTTATTTAGATATATATTAATTGTATGATGTGTCTATTACTTAATAATACAATTAAGAATTGTGTGGATTTAAAAAAAAATGATTTTTAAAATAATATTTACTTGGTGGAATAGACAAACTTTTGGAACTTTTTTAAAGACTTTATTCTTTGGTAAATTTATGGGGTCAGATGAATATGGAAATAAGTATTACAGAAGTAAGAATGATGAACGTTGGGTCGTATATGCAAAAAATATAGAGGCAACTAAAATCACTTCTGACTGGTATTTATGGATCCACCATACAATCGATAAAATTCCAGAGAATAAAGAAAAAAAATATCAATGGCAAAAGAAACACTTAGAAAATCAAACTGGAACAAACAACAGCTTTAAACCTGTCAAAATAAAAAAAAATGAAATAAAAAAAAAATATGAGACTTGGAAATAAATTATACTTATTTATTTATTTTTTTCTTTATTTAAATATTTCCTTTGCTGAAGATAGAATAACCTCAACGCCATTAATAAATATTGATGAAATAAAACCTAGTTTTGAGGTCTTGGATGAAAAAAATGAAAATAGTTCATTAAATAAAAATTTAAAAGAAAAACAAATTGTAAATATACTTAAACCCTCTCAAGCTATTTTAATTGGACTGGACAAGATTACAGCGAAATCGTCAGAACTTGTTATTAATTTAAATGAAACAACAAAATTTGGACCATTAGAAATAAAAATTTTGAAATGTGGTAAAGTAAAAGTTGATAACAAAGATGATAGTGTTGCCTATATGCAAGTGAAAGATTTGACGAAAAATGAAAATGAAAAAGTTTTTATATTTAATGGCTGGATGTTTGCGTCAGACCCAAGTCTTACACCCTTTGATCATGCTATTTATAATCTACAATTAGTAAATTGTAATAAAGCTTAATAAAATTTTTCTTTACCGAGCCAGTTAGTATCAAAATCAGAATTAATAAATTTTTTATGATTTAATATTTTTTTATGCAAATCTATAGTTGTAGTTATTCCTTCTAAGACAAATTCGTCAAGTGATCTTAATGTTCTTTGAATTGCTTCAGTTCTATTCCTTCCTTTACAAATTACCTTAGCTATTAAACTGTCATAAAAGGGAGTAATTTTACATCCTTGAAAAATAGACCCATCAACTCTAGTTCTAAATCCAGAGGGTTGATGACATACGCTGATAGTTCCTGGGCTTGGTTGAAAATCTAAAGCTGGATTTTCTGCATTAATCCTACATTCAATTGTATGACCTCT
>MDTG01066595.1_pt1 | contig 21061 bp, 22 predicted proteins | sample 811421 | NCBI WGS metagenome assembly MDTG01 (sample SAMN05326645, study PRJNA326480) | marine metagenome | isolation source: seawater | place: Pacific Ocean: South East | collected 2011
ATAGAGACAATTGATCCATTTTTTAATAGCTCCAACAATTTAGATAAATTTTTTTTTTCATTAAATTTATGATTTACAATTAATTTTGAATTGATTTGATATTTTTTTAATAAAATTTTTGATATTCTGGTGTCCTCACATAGAATGTATTCTGATTTTCTTAAAGTTTCGATTGCTCTAAAAGTAATGTCACTTAAATTTCCTATTGGCGTAGAGACTAAATAAAGCCCTTTTTTCATCTTATTGTTGTCAGATATAAATTTTCTAACCATAATTTTAAATAAAATAATATAGTATCATTAAAATGAATAGATTTTTTAAAATTCTTTTAATTTTAGTTTTAAGTCTCCAAATCTTTTATCAATCCAATGGGTTTGCTGATGAGAAAGTTAAAATTGGTTTATTGGTGCCAATATCGGGCGATAATAAAGAGCTTGGCGAACAGATAGTTAAATCAACTAGAATTGCTTTGAAGGATATTAATTCAGCAAAACTAGAAATATATCTTAAGGACACAAATTCAAATCCTAACAAAACTTTAAAATCTGCATTTGAATTAAAGGAAATGGGAATAAAAATAGTAATCGGACCAATTTTTTATGAGAGTTTAACTTATTTAGATGAGATTGAAGGGATTACTTTTTTATCACTTACAAATAAAACATTAAATTTACCCAAAAATGTAATAAGCGCTGGAATCAATGCTGCTTCACAATTAAATGCTATTAAAAAATTTATTAAAGAAAATGATATAAAAAAAACAATTTTTTTAACTCCCAAACTTGATTATGAGGGTGAAATTAAAAAAGCAATTAAGCAATCTAAATTACAAGTATCAAAACATTACATATATGATACAGAACCGACTAAGCTAACTTCACAAATCGAAAAAATTACAAAATATAAAGTTAGAAAACAAAATTTAAAAGATGAAATAAAAAGAGTAGAAGACTCTGATCTCATAGATAAAGATAAACAATTACAAAAACTAAAAAAGAAATATACAATAGGAAGTGTTGACTTTGACTCAATCATTATATCAGATTTTGATGAAAGCTTAAAAAGTGTAATTACATCTCTTCTATACACGGATGTTTCCCCTAAAAAAAAATATATAATAACATTTAATCAATGGTTTGATGAAAGCTTATTTAAAGAAGATACGATCCAGCCAATTTACTATCCTTCAATAAATAAAAAAAATTTAGAAAACTTTCAAAAAAAATATATTATGGAATATAAAAAAACACCAAATTATCTATCTTTGTTAAGTTATGATTTAGTGGGACTTATTTATTATCTATCATTTAGCAATGAACTAAATAATACTTCCATATTATTTAAGAAGAAGAATTCTTTTAAAGGGAAAATTGGAATTTTTGATATAGAAAACAACAAAATTAACCATAGATTGAATTTTTATAAAATTGAAGATAATAAACTTAAAGAAATTTTTTGATTTTTTTAAAAGCTTCAAACCGATGATCAATTTTAAATTTTTTTTTAAATTTCATTTCACCGAAAGTTTTTCTTTTTTTTAAAGGTATGAATATAGGATCATATCCAAATCCATTTTTTCCTTTAGGTTTATTTGAAATATAACCCTCAACCTTACCCCTAACACAAAAAATTTTATTGTTAATAAAACTTATAGACAAAGCACATATAAATCTTGCCCTTACTTTTTTATTTTTCCAGTTCTTATTTTTTTTGCTCAGCTCTTTATAAACTTTTTTAATTGCTTTATTAAAATCACCATTTTTTCCAGCCCATCTTGCTGAATAAATCCCAGGTTTTTTATTGAGAAGGTCAATCTCTAAACCGGAGTCATCGGCAAGGCAAAATAAATTCGTTTTTTTTGAAAAATATTTTGATTTTATAAGAGAATTTTGCTCAAAAGTTTTACCAGTTTCCTTTGGGCTTTTAAGATTAAATTCTGAGGTAGAAAGTGTCTCTATGTATTTTGGTAATAAAGCTCTTATTTCTTTTAATTTTCCTTTATTATTTGTGCCTATTAGTAGTTTTATAATTTTTTTTTTTTGCATCTAGAAATTTTCAATTTTCTTACCATATAAATATTCATGAAAAAAGAACATAACCCAGACAATAATACATCTGAAAAATTGGATAGTAAAAATGATACTACGCCCAATATTAATGAACAAGTTTCTGAAGATGAAAGTAAAAAAAAACCAGAGGAAAATAAAAAAACTTCTGAGGAAATAATTTTGGAATTAGAAGACAAATTAACAAGATCTTTTGCAGAAATGGAGAATCAAAGAAGAAGGTTTGAAAAAGAGAAGGAGGAAGCTTTTGATTATGGTGGTTTTACTTTTGCAAAAGAAGCCCTGAGTTTGCTAGATAATTTGGAAAGATCAAAAAAAATTCTTGAAAATGACGAGTCATTAAAAAATTCTGAAGCCTTAAAAAAAACAATCGAACACTTTGAAATTATAAATAAAGATTTAATTTCTATTTTTTCCAAAAATAATATTAAACCTATCGAAACTTTAAATAAAAAATTAGATCCAAATTTTCATCAAGCAATGATGGAAATTGAAGACGACCAAAAAGAACCAGGAACTATAATCCAGGAAATACAAAAAGGATTTACTATAAAAGATAGGCTATTACGACCTTCACTGGTTGGTGTATCAAAAAAAACAGACAATAAAGATAAAAAAAGTGAGAAAAACATAGAAAATTAGGTGGTAAAAATAATGAAGTTAAAAACTTGTAGAATCAAATTTAACCCCCATATGACAAATTGGATAAATAATTATGAGTAAAATAATTGGAATAGATTTAGGAACGACCAACTCTTGTGTTGCTATTATGGAAGGTTCACAAGCCAAAGTATTAGAAAATGCTGAAGGAGCTAGAACCACCCCATCTGTTGTAGCTTTCACAGAAGACAATGAAAAATTGATTGGACAACCTGCAAAAAGACAAGCCGTAACAAATCCTGAAAATACAATTTTTGCTGTTAAGAGATTAATTGGTAGAAACTTTGATGACCCAACAGTTAAAAAAGATATTGAAGCAGCGCCATTTAAAATTGTAAAGTCTGAAAAAGGCGATGCATGGATAGAGTCTAAAAGTGAAAAATATTCACCTTCACAAATTTCTGCTTTTATCCTCCAAAAAATGAAAGAAACTGCAGAAAAATATTTAGGCCAAGCAGTAACAAAAGCTGTTATAACAGTTCCAGCTTATTTTAACGATGCACAAAGACAAGCAACTAAAGACGCAGGGAAAATTGCTGGGTTAGAAGTATTAAGAATTATAAATGAGCCAACTGCTGCATCGTTAGCATATGGCTTAGACAAAAAACAAAATAAAAAAATAGCAGTTTATGATTTGGGAGGGGGTACCTTTGATGTTTCTATTCTTGAACTTGGTGACGGTGTTTTTGAGGTTAAATCAACAAATGGTGACACATTTTTAGGTGGAGAAGATTTTGATAATTCAATTGTTGAATATTTAATTACAGAGTTTAAAAAAGATAGTGGCATAGATCTCAAATCAGATAAATTAGCGCTTCAAAGATTAAAAGAAGCTGCAGAAAAAGCAAAAATAGAATTATCAGCTGCAGAACAAACTGATATTAACTTACCATTTATAACAGCTGATAAAACTGGACCAAAACATATCAATCTTAAAATGACTAGAGCTAAATTAGAAGCTTTGGTTGAAGATCTGATTGCTAGAACTATTCCTCCATGCAAAACTGCTTTAAAAGATGCGGGTATTTCTGCTAATGAAATTGATGAAATCGTTATGGTAGGTGGTATGACAAGAATGCCAAAAGTAATTAGTGAAGTGAAAAATTTTTTTGGAAAAGAGCCTAACAAAAGTGTTAACCCTGATGAAGTTGTTGCAATGGGTGCAGCTATTCAAGCTGGAGTTTTACAGGGTGATGTAAAGGATGTTCTTTTGTTAGATGTAACACCATTATCTCTTGGTATTGAAACTTTGGGTGGTGTCTCTACAAAACTTATTGAAAAAAATACAACTATTCCTACAAAAAAAAGTCAGGTTTTTTCAACTGCAGAAGATAATCAACCTGCTGTTTCGATTAGAGTTCTACAAGGGGAAAGGGAGATGGCAACTGACAATAAACTATTAGGTAACTTTGAATTAATTGGTATTGCTCCTGCGCCTAGAGGTGTTCCTCAAATAGAAGTCACTTTTGACATTGATGCTAACGGAATCGTCAATGTGTCAGCCAAAGATAAGGGCACAGGAAAAGAACAAAAAATTCAAATTCAGGCATCAGGTGGTTTAAGTGATGAAGAAATTAAAAAAATGGTTAAGGACGCAGAAGCAAACAAAGAGACTGATAAAAAGAAAAGGGAGTCTGTAGATGTTAGAAATCAAGCAGATACTTTGATTCATTCCACAGAAAAAAATTTAAAAGAACATGGATCTAAAATTTCTGATGCGGATAAAAAAGCAATTGAAGACGGCTCTAATGCTCTGAAAGAGACCTTAAAAAGTGAGAACGTCGAGGATATAAAGAAAAAAACAGAAACATTAGTTCAGGCTTCGATGAAGCTAGGAGAAGCTATTTATAAATCACAACAAAGTGCTAAACCAAAATCTGAAAAAGATGATGGAAAAAGTGAAAAGGATAAAAAAGACGATAATGTTGTTGATGCGGATTTTGAGGAAGTGAAAGACGAAAATAAAGAAAAAAGCGCTTAACTGACATCTATTTGTCCAGGTATACATGGCTAAAAGAGATTATTATGATGTCCTGGGTGTAAACAAAAGTGCAACCTCTGAAGAATTAAAATTAGCTTACAGAAAATTAGCAGTAAAATATCATCCTGATAAGAATCCTGGAAATAAAAGTGCTGAGGATAAATTTAAAGAAGCCAGCGAAGCTTATGGTGTTCTTTCGGATAAATCGAAAAAAGAAAATTATGATAGTTTTGGTCATGCTGCTTTTGAGAATGGTGGAGGTGGGCAAGGGGGTTTTGGAGGTTTTAGTGGTGCAGATTTCTCCGACATTTTTGAGGATTTTTTTGGAGACTTCGGGGGAGGAAGAAGAAGTTCTAGAAGTAGAAATTCAAACAATAGAGGCTCTGACTTAAGATATGACTTATCAATTACACTAGAGGAAGCTTACTCAGGAAAAAAACAAAATATACAATTTTCAACATCAGAAAAATGTAACACTTGTAAGGGCAATGGTTCACAACCTGGTTCTAGTCCTGAAAGATGTACTTATTGTGGTGGAAATGGAAGAGTAAGATCTAATCAAGGCTTTTTTACAGTTCAACAAACTTGTCCTCAATGTGCCGGTAGTGGTGAGGAAATAACAAATCCTTGTACAGATTGCAACGGCCAGGGAAATAAACAAACTTCAAAAAAAATATCAGTTACTATTCCAAAGGGTGTTGATGACGGGACAAGAATTAGACTTTCAGGAAAAGGTGAGGCTGGAACAAGAGGAGGCGCTAGTGGTGACTTATATTTATTTGTTAACATAAAATCTCATGATCTATTCAAAAGGTCTGATGTTAATTTATTTTTTGAATTCCCAATTTCTATAGCAGATGCTGCACTAGGAACAACTATTGAAATACCTACAATTGACGGAAAAAAAGCAAAAATTAAAATTCCAGATGGTACTCAAGATGGAAAACAATTTAGATTAAAGGGCAAAGGAATGCCATTTATGAGAAGGGGTGACTTTGGAGATCTATATGTTCAAGTCAAAACAGAAGTCCCTGTATATCTTAATAAAGAACAAAAAGAGTTACTAGAAAGATTTAGAAAGATAGAAAATGAAAAATCTAATCCAAGTATTAAAAAATTTTTTCAAAAAGCTAGAGATTTCTGGAACAATTAAATAATGGGACCAGAACAATTAATCCCAGCCATGTTCTTAATAGCTGTATTAATTCTTATACTTCCTAGTTTTTTAAAATCTAATTCGGCATATAAGCAATTATTTAAAAATTTTTTCGTTTGGTCTATAATTGTAGTTATTGTTGTGATAGTTTCAATTTTAAACTTCAAATGAAAAAAATAAATTTAGGTGTAACTGGATGTATGGGAAGAATGGGCCGACAAATAGTTCAGTCGATAAAAGTTGATAAAAATTTTAAATTAACAACTATTACTGAAAACAAGATTACAAAAAAAAGAATTAGTGGATTGGAGGTAAATTTAAATACTGAGCAAGCTTTTAAAAAAACAAACCTAATCATAGATTTCTCTGTTCCAAAATGTACCCTGCAAGTCTTAAAAATTGCCTTAAAATTAAAAAAAAGGATTGTAATAGGAACTACTGGTTTTACACAAAAGGAAGAGAGAATGATAAAAAATTATTCCAAAAAAATTCCTATTTTAAAAGCAGGGAATATGAGCCTGGGTATAAATTTATTAATTTATTTAACTGAACTTGCGTCAAAATCTTTAGGATCAAACTTTTTAAGTAAAATTCATGAAATCCATCATAGACATAAAAAAGATTTTCCTTCTGGAACAGCCTTAATGCTAGGTAAAGGGATTGCTACAGGAAAAAATAAAAATTTTTATAAATTAATAGGTAAAAAATTTCTTAATAAAAAAAAATTTCCTTTTACAAATAAAATAAATTTTAATTCTGTCAGAAAAGGAGAAATAATTGGCGAACATGAAGTAAAATTTTCTAGTGGTAAAGAGATTATTACTCTTAATCATGAGGCTTTCGATAGAGCTTTATACTCAGAAGGTGCATTATCAGCTGCTAAATGGTTGATGACAAAAAAACCAGGTCTTTACTCAATGCGGGATCTTATGAATTTTAATTGATGAATGAAATTCAGAGAGCAAAAATAATTTTAAAAATCTTAAATAAGACTTACCCGACTATAAAAGTACCACTAAAAAGCAAAAATGTTTTTACTTTATTGATCTCTGTTTTACTTTCAGCTCAGTGTACAGATGTTAATGTAAATAATGTCACACGAAATATCTACCCAAATTATTACAAACCAGAACATTTTGTTAAATTAGGAAGAAAAAAAATTGAGAAATTGATTAAAAGTATTGGTATTTTTAGAATTAAAGCAAAAAGCATCTTCAATTTATCAAAAATTTTAATTAATGAACACAATGGCAAAGTTCCTAAAACATTTGAAGAACTAGAAAAACTTCCAGGTGTAGGTCATAAAACTGCTAGCGTAGTAATGTCTCAAGGCTTTGGTCATCCAGCTTTTGCTATAGATACCCATATTCATAGACTTGCACAAAGATGGGGTCTTACAAATGGTAAAAATGTTACTCAAACGGAAAAGGATTTAAAAAATTTATTTCCCAAAAAATCTTGGAACAAACTTCATCTTCAAATAATTTATTACGGAAGAGAATTTTGTAAAGCGAGAGATTGCTATGGATTAACTTGTAAAATATGTACTACTTGTTATCCTAAAAGAAAAAAACCAGTTAGAACAAAAAAAGCTTAAAATGAAAATATTGGGAATAGGCAATGCTATCGTAGATGTAATATGTAGGGTTAACGAAGAATTTATTTATCAAAATAATTTAACCAAAGGAAATATGAAGTTAATATTTGATGAAAAAGAATTTGCTACATTAATGACTAATCTTAAAATAGAAAAAACAATCTCTGGTGGATCAGTCGCCAATTCTATTGTTGGATTATCCCAATTAGGTAATGAAGTTGGTTTTATAGGCAAAGTTTGTAACGACAAACTTGGGGAAGAATATGAAAATGGATTAAAAAAAGAAAACGTTCGCTATATCTACAATAAAAAAAAAGAAATACTTCCGACGGGAACATGTTTGATATTAATTACCCCAGACTCTGAAAGAACAATGTGTACATATTTAGGAATAGCTGGAAAAATAAATGAGAATGATATTAACCTAGAGTCTATCAAACAAAGTAAAATAATTTTTTTAGAAGGTTACTTGTGGGATGAAGGAGACCCTAAGAAAGCATTTGATAAAGCAATTAATAATGCAAAGAAAACGGCAATGTCTTTATCAGATAAATTTTGTGTGGATAGACATAAACCACATTTCTTAGATTTGGTAAAAAATAAGTTAGATATTATCTTTGCTAATGAAGAAGAAATATTGTCTTTAATTAATACGAAGAATTTAGATGATGTAATAACTTTTGGAAAAGAAATTAATAAAATCCTTGTTGTCACCCGTGGTAAACACGGAGCAATTTCTATAAATAAAGGCAAAGTAACTAAAATTAACATAAACAAAGGACTTGAGGTAATTGATCTCACAGGAGCTGGTGATTTATTTGCAGCTGGCTATCTTCATGGTCATGTAAATAATTTTTCTGAAGAAAAATGTTTGCAAAATGGAACTGATATGTCCTCTAAAATTATTCAAAAAATCGGGGCTAGACTTTAATTTTACTTTTTCTTTTAAAGCTTCCTTTGCCTTTTTTAGGTTTTATAACTTGTGGTTTGTATTTTTTTGTAAATAAATTTTTTGCAAAAATATTCTTTTTTTTCAATTGATTGAATATCCTTCCTTAGAACTAATGATAAAATTTCGATCATTAAATTTTTCTTTTATTTTCTTCCTTAGTCTATGAATATGTGTCTCGACAGTATGTGTTTCTAATATTGATTTATGATCCCAAACTTTTAATTGAAGTTCTTTAATACCAATGGGTTTATTAAACTTTGTGAGATAAAGAATTGTAGCAATTTCTTTTTCAGTTAGTTTTAAGCTTTTTTCTTTATTTGAAAATTTTTTTGAATTTAAGTCTAAAAAATAATTTCCTATTTTGTGATTAGATTGATCTTTATAATTAAGCTTTAAAAATTCTATATTTAGCTGCTCTATTAAATTTTTTAATTTTAAAGGTAATTTTTCAACAATATATTGGTTTTTTATGTCAATTACTTTGCTTTTGCTTAAGAAGATAAAATTTTCATAATTTTTTTCTTCAAAATTATTAAGATCATTTTGATCCAATTTTATTATTTTAAAATTTAAATTGTTTTCAACTTCAGATAATATCTCAAATATAATTGGATAATTAAAAATAATTAAATTTTGAATATTCATTATAGGGTAGAATATGATAATTTTTTTAAAAAATAAACACACTCTTCAAGTGGATGAATTTTTATTTAAATGCTCTATAGGGAAAAATGGTGTCTCAAAAAAAAAATTTGAGGGAGATAAAAAAACTCCTCGTGGTTTGTTTAATTTAGGTGACTTGTACTACCGAAAAGATAGAAACAAAAAAATTTGTTCTAAATTAAGGTTAAATAAAATTACTAAATCAATGAGTTGGTGTGATGATAGTAAAAGTAAGAAATTTTATAATAAATTAATTAATATAGACACAAATCTGAAACATGAAAAACTTTTTAGAAATGATCACAAATACGATTTATTAATACCTATCAATTATAATATGAATAAGCCAAAACTTGGTCGCGGAAGCTGTATTTTTTTACATCTTACAAATAATTTTAAACCCACAGCTGGTTGTATAGCTTTAAAAAAAAAAGATTTTTTGGTTATGTTAAGAGTACTAGATAAGAAAAATAAAATAAAAGTTTTTTAATCTCTTTTACCAAAAATTTTAGAACCTATTCTTACAAATGTAGAACCATATTTTATTGCTTTTAAATAATCATTTGACATTCCCATACTCAATTCATTCAAATTGATCTCTTTTTTGATTTCCTGCATTTTAGAAAAATATTTTTCTGTCTCATCATCATTGGGCGGGATACACATTGTTCCAATTATATCTAATTCAAGATCCCGATTGCATGTTTCTAAAAAAGGTTTGACATTTTTTAACTCTATGCCATTTTTTTGATCTTCATTTCCAACATTAATTTGAATAAATAGTTTTAAATTTTTACCAATTTTTTTTTGTTCTTTAGAAATTTTTTCAGCAAGCTTGTAACTATCTACAGAATGAATGTAATCAAAAATTTTAACTGCGGTTTTAACCTTATTGCTTTGAAGTCTGCCGATCATATGGAGTTTTATCTCTTTATAATTGCTTTTAATTACGGTCCATTTTAAAACAGCTTCCTGAACTTTATTTTCACCAAAATCAGTATGGCCAAATTCTATCAAAGGCAGTATTCTATCCTCTGTAAAGGTTTTTGAAACTGCAATAATTTTTGCATTATTCGAGTTTTTTGAGTTTATTTCTTCTCTAATTCTTAATAAATTTGATATTGCATGATCCATAAATTTAAATTTTATTTTATAAACAAATTCCAAAAATCACTATTAAATAATTTAGAAAAAAATATTCACATTATTTATAGAAATTATGAAAAAAAAACAAATATAGATGAAATTATTGAAATTAGGAAGCTGTGCAAACGAAGTAATAGAAAAATTTTTTTAGCAAATGATATAAGACTAGCTATAAGACTTAATTTAGATGGAGTGTATATACCTTCGTTTAATAAAAAATTAGTAATTTCATCATTTAAAAAAAAGTCTTTTTGGGTACTTGGATCTGCACACAATTTAAAAGAAATATCTGAAAAAAATAAACAGAACGTTGACTTATTATTTATATCTCCACTATTTAAAATCGATAAACGAGATCATTTCTTAGGACCAATTAAATACAATATTTTATCTAATCACTTTAAAAAAAGAACTATAGCATTAGGGGGAATTAACAAAAACAATGTTAAAATAATTGAAAAAATTAATTGTTTTGGATTTGCATCAATTTCCTATATAGAAAAATATAAAATCAATGGAAAATGAGATTATAAAAAATAAGATTCAAAAATTAATAAATCACTATCATAATAGAAACTTTGATTATGTAATTAATGAGGGCCAAATTCTATTAAAAAAATTACCGAAAAATATTTTTTTAATTAATTTAATTTCTCTCAGTTACCAAGCCATTGGTCGTTTAAAATTAGCAGCAAATGGTTACATAGAGATAATCAACCAAGACAATAAAAATAAAGAGGCTTACAACAATTTAGGAACTATTTTCAGGTTAAATAAAAATTATGAAGATGCTAAAAAAAATTTCTTAAGATCACTTGAACTAGATCCAAATTTTGTAGAAGCACATGTAAATTTGGGAAACTTATATTTTGAGCTTAATGATTATGAAAATTCAATTACAACCTTTAAAAAAGCTACTAATATTAATAATAATAATGCATTAGCACATTATAATCTGGGGCTAGTGTATCAAAGTATCGGTGACAATGAAAAAGCAATTAAAGAAATGAATAAAGTTCTCGAGCTAAATCCAACCAATACAAATGCTGATAAATTAATAAGTAGGATGACCAAATATAAGATGGATGATCCTCACTTAAAAAGAATGTTGGAAAAAATTACACAAATTGAACTTACAAATATTCAAAAAGTACAGATATATTTTTCATTAGGTAAAGCTTACGAAGATTTAAAAAATTACAAAGAGTCATTTAAGTACATAGAACTAGCAAATAAACAAAAAAAATCTCTTCTTAATTTTAATTTAAAAAAAGAAGTTGAAACATTTAAAGTACTAAAAGATTTTTTTAATGATTTTAAATTTGAACATCAGACTCAAAAAAACTTAGAAAAAAAAATTATTTTTATTGTTGGATTGCCCCGCTCCGGTACTAGTTTAGTTGAGCAGATACTTTCATCACACTCACAAGTTTATGGCTGTGGAGAATTAAGTTACATAAATGATATTATTGAAAGAAATTTTTTTAATAATAATATTCTCAATATTTCAAAATTACGTGACTTAACAAGGTTAAAGACTCAAGAACTTTCAAAAAATTACATTAGATTAGTCGAAAAATTTGACCAAAATTCATTAATATATACGGATAAAGCTCCTTTAAATTTTATTTGGTTAGGTATAATTAAAATACTATTACCTCATTCAAAAATAATTCATTGCAGGAGAAGCCCCAAAGATAATATTTTGTCTCTTTATAAAAATGATTTTGATGGTCGATTGAATTTTACCTATGATTATACTGATCTTCTTGAATTTTATAGTGAGTACGTAGGATTAATTAAATATTGGAAAAACAAATTATCTGATCAAATTTTTGATGTGAATTATGAAAAAATGATCAAAGAACCTGATAGTCAAGTCAGAAAACTTTTAAATTTTTGTGATTTAGATTATGAGGAAAAATGTCTAAAATTTTATGAAACAAAAAGACCAATTAAAACTGTTAGTTCAAATCAAGCTAGGCAACCACTATATGACTCCTCTATATCTTCTTATAAGAATTATGAAGTTTTTATGAAAGATATCTTTACTAAGTTAGATGATTTTGAGTAAAAAAAAAGGCCCCAATAAATTGGGGCCTTTAATAATTTAATCTAATCTATGATTAAAATGCTAATAGCATACTTATTTCCATATGCTCATCAGTAACATTTTTTACACCAGTTTGATTATCAACTTCACCAAGTGTACCTCTTAAAGTCATAGCTCCCATTGTGTAAGAAGCATTGATTGCATCGGCACTTTCAGTTACGTTGTCTGTTGTAGTCGCAGGTGTATCATACAATGTATCCTGCGTAGCATATGATATAGATAACTCATCGTTCACATTGAATGCGATAGAATAAGCTTCTGTTTCAGTAGCGTTTGAATCGTCAGAACCATCTTCGAATGTACCCATTTTATAACCCACAGATACTGGACCTGTGCTGTATAAAATGTGACCATTGTGGTAAACATCATCGTTTTCACCAGCTTTACTGAAATTTACAGTCGAGCTACCATACATCAAAGTTAAACCTTCAACGTAAGGAACGGCAGCAGTTAAGTGATAGTCAGTAATTTTTTGAGTATTTCCTGGACCATCAGCTGAACCATCACCATTGTTAGCTGATCCACCACCTTGTCTAGCTAGTGATAGAGTAACTCCAGCGAAAGTATTTGAGTAACCTAGTGTATCGTTACTAGCTGCTCCAGAAATACCTGAACTAGATAGACCAGTCCATACTTCTTCGTAAGCAGTTGGAAGTTTATCGTCGTTTGGACCTAAACCTGCAACGTCACCACCAACAGAGTCAAGTGATAAAGTACCCATAGCACCCATGTCTAATGTCATGTATGCAGATAACCACTCAGCATTGTTAGAGTCATTGATTGTTCTTACAATTGTAGCTGTACCAAAACCTACATCACCAGAACCTGAAAATTTAACAGAGTTATTAGCTCCGAACGGGTTACCAGTGTTAGATGAGTCACCACCAATTGTTGTGTAAGTTGCTTCCGCAGTACCAGATACACCAAGCTCTACAGCATTAGCTGATACAGCAACAAGTGATCCAGCTAAAGCTGAAAGACCTACTTTTGTTAAGTTTTTCATATTTACTCCTTTATTATTAATTAATAATATGAATGGTGAACTTATAGGCTAAATATTATAATATTATTTAATTTTGGCCCTGTAATATAGACTTTTTCTTAATTTGTTGTATAAATGCAACACTTTTTATAAGTTTATCGGACATTTTTACCTATGAAATTTGTTGTCATGTTCAAATATCACAAAGTTTTTATTTAAATAAAATTACAACCAACCTATATATCCTTAATGAATTCAAAAAATTACAAGCATATTTTCATAAAATTCATTTCAATTTTTATTTTAATATCTTTATTGCAATCTTGCCAAGCGCTAAAATTTAAAAGATCTGATGTAAAAGATAATCCAATAAACGATGCTGATAAGAGAGAGAAAAATATAAAAGAAGGTAAAGGCATTAGAATGGGCGGAAATAAAGGCTCAGGCTCATTTGATTTTGCTACTTCTAATGAAATGTGGAGAGCTACTATTGAAATTTTAGATTTTGTACCATTGGCAACAGCCGATTATGGGGGGGGTGTCATTATAACTGACTGGTATAAGGATGACTTAGACTCCAAAGAATCAATTAAAATTATGGTTAATTTTTTATCGAATGAAATTAGAGCTGATGGCTTAAAGATAAAAGTTTATAAAAAAATTTGTCATAATGGTCAAAATTGTAATACTAAACTTATGTCTTCAACTTTAGAGAATGAGATTAAATTAGCAGTTTTAAAAAAAGCAGCTCAAATAAAAAATCAAGACGGTAAAAAGAGAGCCAGTGAAAATGATTATAAGGTGGTCCCAACCAAAAAAAAATAGAAATTGAGCAGATATAATTTCAAATTAGTAGAGGAAAACTGGCAAAACTATTGGGAAAAAAATAAATCCTTTAAAGCTGATATTAACCCCCAAAAAAAAAAGTTTTACTGTTTAGAAATGTTCCCTTATCCCTCTGGAAAAATCCATATGGGACATGTTAGAAATTACACTATAGGTGATGTATTGGCTCGTTACAAATCTTTGCTAGGCTTCAATGTTTTACATCCAATGGGTTGGGACTCTTTTGGTATGCCTGCAGAAAATGCTGCAAGGCAAAATAACCTTAACCCAAAAAACTGGACAGAGAAAAATATTGAAATAATGAAAAATCAATTAAAAAAGCTCGGCCTTTCAATTGATTGGGATAGAGAAATTTCAACCTGTTCTACAGAATACTATAAACATCAACAAAAACTATTTTTGCAACTATATGATAAAGGACTTGTTTATAGAAAAGAAAGTTATGTAAATTGGGATCCGATAGATAAAACAGTATTAGCAAATGAACAAGTAATCGATGGTAAAGGCTGGAGATCAGGTGCTGTCGTGGAAAGAAAAAAATTAAACCAATGGTTTTTTAAAATTTCTCATTTTGCAGATGAATTATTAAATGACTTAGATCAATTAAAAGAATGGCCAGACAAAGTAAAAACAATGCAAAAAAATTGGATTGGGAAATCCTTTGGTTGTGAAGTAAATTTTAAAATTGAAGGCTCAGAAAAAATTGACACAATAAAATGTTATACAACTAGACCAGATACCCTGTTTGGGTTTTCTTTTCTAGCTTTGTCAGTCGATCACCCCTTATCTAAATTTTATGAAAAAGATGAAAAATTTATTGAATTTAGAGATAAGTGTGCAAAAACTGGCACTACAGAAGAGTCAATTGCTCAAGCCGAGAAAATTGGGTTCAAAACTAAATTGGTAGCAGTTAACCCATTAGATTTAGATGTCAAAGTACCGGTTTATTTTGCTAACTTTGTACTAATGGATTATGGTTTTGGAGCTGTATTTGGTTGTCCGGCCCATGATCAGCGTGATTTTGACTTTGCAAAAAAGTACAATTTAAATATTAAAACTGTTGTCAAACCAGATAATGCAAAAGATGATTTTAAAGTAAAAGATGAGGCATTCACTGGATCTGGAAAAATTATAAACTCGAAATTTCTAAATAATCTTAAAGTACCTAGCCAGTCGGTCATTGAAACAATCAAAATACTAGAAAATAAAAAAATTGGGAAAAGAAAAACAAATTTCAGACTGAAAGATTGGGGAATATCAAGACAACGTTATTGGGGTTGTCCAATACCAATTGCTTACAATGAGAAAAATGAAATTGTAAAAATTCCTGAAGAAAATTTGCCTGTGTGTCTACCCGAAAATATAAATTTAAATACCAAGGGTAACCCATTAGACGCGAGTTTAGATTGGAAAGAAATCCAAATTGATGGGCAAAATTGTATTAGGGAGACGGATACATTGGATACTTTTGTTGACTCATCTTGGTACTTCTTTAGATTTTGCTCTTCAAAAGACTCCAGTCAACCATTTAAAAATGAAGATACAAAATATTGGATGCCAGTTGATCAATATATAGGTGGGGTTGAACATGCAATATTACATCTTTTATATTCAAGATTTTTTACAAGAGCTATTAGCTTAAATAACAAAAATTTAGGTATTAAGGAACCTTTTAAAGGATTATTTACTCAAGGAATGGTTTGTCATCAAACCTATAAAGATGATGATGATAATTGGCTTAGTCCAGAGGAAGTAATTTCTGATGATGGAAAAAAATTTTTTATAAAAAAATCTCCTTCAAAAGAAGTAAAGATTGGTGCTTCAGAGTCGATGTCTAAATCAAAAAGAAATACTATTGATCCAGAAAAAATGATTGAAAAGTATGGTGCAGATGCTGTTAGATTATTCATCTTATCTGATAGTCCACCTGAGAAAGATATTCAATGGTCGGAGAACGGTATGTCTTCAGCTTACAAATTCATCCAAAAATTTTGGGCAATGAGTGCGGACATAACAAAATTAATTAAAAGAGAAAAATTAAGTTTATCAGATATACAAATTGACATCTTCACAAATCAAGCCCTAGATAAAATTAACTTCTCATTGGAGAAGTTCAGATATAACGTAATTATAGCAGTTTTACATGAAATATTTAATTTTTATTCAAAAATTTTGATTAGCAATAAAAATTATAAAAATCTTGAAGAGAATTTTAAAAATATTTTAATTGTAATGAGTCCAGTTGTGCCCCACTTAGCTAATGAATGTCTAGACAAAATCGGCTTTAAGAGTCAAGCGTCTTGGCCAGAAGTAAAAAGGGAGCATTTAGAAACGGGAAAAGGAGAAATTGTAATTCAGATTAATGGTAAAAAAAGAGGTAATATATTGATAGAAAAAGATGAAAAAGAAGATGATATAATAAAAAAAATTAAAAAAATGAGTCTTAATAAAAAATACATTGAAAACAAAGAAATAGTAAAAACAATTTATGTAAAAAATAGACTTATAAACATCATTTTAAAATGACAAAAAAATTAATCATCTTATTTTTCTTTATAACTGCTTGTGGTTACCAACCCATACACCTCAACAAAGGTGAAGTTTTTTTTAAAGAAATTTCATTAATTGGAGACAAAAAAATTAATAGAAAAATTGTTTCATCTTTAGATATTAAAATAAACAAAGAAATTACTCCAAATAATCAAATAATTTTCGAAAGCTCAAAAAATATTCAAATTACCTCAAAGGACTCTAAAGGTCAGCCAAAAACATTTAGAACAAGCATCGATATAAAATTAACTATATTAGATAACAACAAAATATCAAAGGAAAGACTATTTAGTAAGAACTTCTCTTATCAAAATATAGACAACAAATATGACTTTTTTAATTATCAGAAAAATATTGAGAATAATTTGGTAAATAAAATATTAGATAACATCAACATTTTCTTAAAACTTTAAATGATTATTAAGTATTTTGAAATTAAAAAAAAAAACTTATCAAACTTTAAATTTTTCCTTTTGTATGGAAAAAATAAAGGTCTTATTGAAGAGACAATTAAAAATAATTCCGAATTATTTTTAATTAAAAACAATCAAAGATACGAAGAAAATGAAATACTAAATAACACCGACGGCTTTAAAGAAATTATTTTTAATAAATCTCTTTTTGAAGATAATAAATTAATAATAATACACCGAGCAACTGATAAAATTCTAAATATTATAAAAGAATTGATGGAAAAAAAGTTAGAGGATGTTACAATTGTTCTGATTTCAGATATACTCGAAAAAAAATCTAAGTTAAGATCTTTTTTTGAAAAAGAAAAAAAAACTATTTGTATTGCTTTTTATGAAGATACAAATCAATCATTAAATTTTGTAGTTAATAATTTTTTGAAAAAAATTAATTTAAGTTTGTCGCAACAGAATATTAATTTCATAATTGAGAGGTCAAAAGGCGATAGAAATAATCTAAATAATGAATTGATGAAATTGGAGAGCTTCGCAAAAAATAAATCAAATATTCAATTAAATGATATTATTAAATTAACTAATTTAGCTGAAAATTATGATGTATCAGAACTAGTAGAGAATTCTTTAGCTAAAAATCAAAAAAGGACAATGCATATACTGAATGAAAATAATTTTTCTAACGAGGATTGTATGATAATTGTGAGAATATATATTAACAAGTTGAAAAGATTAATGAAAATAATTGCTGACAATAGAGTGAATAAAAATTTAGATGATATTATTAGAAATTATAAACCTTCGATCTTTTGGAAAGAAAAAACCCTAGTTAAAAAACAAGCTGAGGTTTGGAGTGCGAAAAAAATTAAAGAACTATTGGTGGAAACAAATAACTTAGAATTGCAGATCAAGAAAAACCCATCAATTTCACTTTATTTACTAACAAATTTTATTTTAGAAAGCTCTGAAGCTACTAGTAATTAAGCTTAATAATTTCAATTATCTTATTTAATTGATCAATGTCATTATAAGAAAAAGTTATGGTCCCTTTATTTTTTTTATTATTCTTTATCGAGACTCTAATTCCAACCTTATCAACTATATCATTTTCAAGATTTCTTATATTTGGGTCTTTGGATTGATTGATAGAAATTTTTTTTCCCTTAAATACTTTTACCAAATTTTCAGTTTGTCTAACAGAAAGTTTTTTTTCGATTATTTTATTTGCTATGAAAAGCGAATTTTCTAATCCAACTAAAATTTTTGCATGACCAGCTGTAATTTGTTTTTGTTCAATAAAGTTGAGCACTTCTAAAGGAAGATTTAATAATCTGAGTGTATTAGTAATATAACTTCTACTTTTTCCAATAAATTTAGAAACTTTTTCTTGATCATACGAGAATTCATCTATTAATCTTTTATAACCTTGAGCTTCTTCAAGCGGATTTAAATCGTGTCTTTGAACATTTTCTACTATTGCAAACTCTAGCGATTTAAGATCGTCTGCTTCAGTTATAACAACTGGAATATCGTGTAAGCCAGCTTTTTTTGCAGCTAACCATCTTCTTTCTCCAGCTATAATTTCGAATTTTATATTATCAGATTTAGACTCTCTTACTATAATTGGTTGAATAACCCCACGTTCCTTAATTGAATTTGTTAGATCGTCCAAATTATCCTCGTCAAAATTTTTCCGTGGCTGAAACTTATTTGGAGCTATATTACTAATAGGTAATTTGTTTGTTTTAAATTCATTCCTAGACTCACCTATCAAAGACGATAAACCTCTTCCGAGTCCTTTTTTAATTTGAGAATTCATTAGGCAGCACTCCCAATTTTATTTTCCTGAACAATAAATTCATCAGTAAATTTATAATACGATTTACTTCCTGGGCAATTTTTATCATATATTAAGACCGGAACCCCATGAGAAGGAGCCTCTGATAATCTGACATTTCTAGGTATAACTGTTTGATAAACTTTATCCTTAAAATAACTTCTTGCTTCTTGCTCCACTTGGGTTGACAAATTATTTCTTCTATCATACATCGTTAAGAGTATTCCTTGTATTTCTAACGAAGGGTTCAAATTTATTTTAATCCGCTCAATAGTTTTCATCAATTGAGTTATACCTTCCAGTGCAAAAAATTCTGTTTGAAGTGGAACTAATAATGAATTTGATGACACCAGGGCCATGACGGTTAATAAACTTAATGATGGAGGGCAATCTATAAGGATATAATCATATAATCCTCCAGAGTCATTTAAATACGCGGTTAATTTAGCCTTTAAAATAAATGCTCTATCACTATCTCCAGCTGTCTCAACTTCTAATCCTGATAAATCTACGTTTGAAGTAATTATATCAAGATTTTTAAATTTTGTTTTCTTAATAACATGTGAAATCTGCATAGTTCCATTAAGAATTCCATATATGGTTTGATCCGATTGTTCAGTGTTAGATAATCCCAATCCAGTTGTAGCATTGCCTTGAGGATCTAGATCAATAACTAATATTTTTTTTCCTTGTTGTGATAATGCTGATGCTAAATTAATTACTGTTGTAGTTTTACCGACCCCACCCTTTTGATTTATTATTGAAATTATTTTCATGAAATTTTCTTTTTAATTTTTTTAATATTTAATATAAATGAGTCATCACTAGTTAAACTTTTTTTTTCCTCATATTCTAGATCCCACTCTTTAAGTGTATCATTTAAGATTTTTTTTCCTGTTTCTCCCATAAATAAAACTAAATTTTTATATTTTTTAAAATTCTGATTTACTATATCAAGAATTATTGGCATAGGCTTGAATGCTCTTGTCATGATTGTTCCTGTTTCAATATTTTTAAGTTTAAAAATATCTTTTTGAAATATTTCTGTGTTTAAGCTTAGTTTTTTTGATACCTCTCTTAAAAAAACGCATTTATGATGACTTTTTTCATAAAGATTAACTTTCATGCTGCTTTTGATCTTTTTCAACACTATGGCTATAATTATGCCTGGCATACCACCACCTGTTCCTAAATCACAGGTTGTATTACTATTTAAATCAACAAAATCAATAATTTGTGCTGAATCAATTATATGTCGGTTCCTTATAAGATCTTTTTCGTTGAATTTTTTGCTTATAATATTAATTTTTTTATTTTTCTCAAGAATCATCAGAATTAGGCTCTCTAAATCATTACAAGTTTCACGTGAAACATTAAAGTTCGGAATTTTTGAATAAGAATTTAAAAAAATATTATCCATTAAGCTATATGCTTAATAGACTTTCTTTTGACGTGTGACAACAAAATATATACAGCTGCTGGCGTAATTCCATCGATTCTTAGTGCCTGCCCCAAAGTTTTAGGCCTTATTTCCTTAAATTTTGCCTTAACCTCGTTAGAAAAGCCTGAAAATTGATCATAATCAATATTATCGGGGATAATTAAATTCTCATCTCTTTTAAAGGCTAATATGTCGGCCTTTTGTTTTTTCAAATAACCCCTATAATGTGAATTAATTTCAATTTGCTCATCAATATCAGCACCATGATCTAAAATTTCAGGCCAAATATCTCTAATTTTGTTCATATTAACGGATTTTTGTGTTAAAATTTCTTTAGCTGACCGCAGAACCCCATCTTTTGCTATTTTTATTCCAAATTTCTCAGCTTTTGTAGGAGAAATATTCAAATTAGACATCTGTAATGATATTTTACTCAATTTTTCAAATTTATCCTCAAATAGCTCTTTTCTGATAGTAGAAATTAAGCCAATATTAATTCCTTTGTGGGTAAGTCTGAGGTCGGCATTGTCTGATCTAAGACTTAATCTATATTCGGCTCTAGATGTAAACATTCTATAGGGCTCAGCAACACCTTTGGTTACTAAATCATCAATCATTACTCCAATATATGCATCTGATCTATCAA
>MDTG01160910.1_pt1 | contig 21058 bp, 20 predicted proteins | sample 811421 | NCBI WGS metagenome assembly MDTG01 (sample SAMN05326645, study PRJNA326480) | marine metagenome | isolation source: seawater | place: Pacific Ocean: South East | collected 2011
GTTCGAGTTTTAGTCTCAATTCGTCCAGTTTATTTTCTTTCGATTGCTTTACCTGGACGCTAGACATCTTCTGTTGCTTTCGTATAAAGACGTCTAATTTTTTCTCCATTGGTTCAATGGTGTTTAAGCTCGTAATAGGTTCATATTCATATAAGATTCGGTATTTCGTTTGAAGGAGTTCATGTTGGGTTTGGTGAATCTGTTCATCATATATACCAAGCATTTCAAAGATGGAACGTTTAGGATTTCGTACTACAGAAATCATTTCATTTCCGTTTTGATCCACTAAACTAAACTTATCGTGTTGAACATTATATTGAAGTGTTTTCTTCGAACGAACTTGAGCTTTCTTTTCTAGTATTTTTTTCCTATCATTTTTCTTTTTTTCATTGAAAAACTTTTGTAGCAATATTTTATGATCCTCCATATATATTAATCAAAGGGAATATTTGTTATGTGTTTATTCTTAATGTTTTGAAACTTTCGTAAATTATACAATATATAATCTCGTTTTTCATTTTCTTTTTGTGATTTTTCCTCGTGATTTTGATGTCCTTTGTATTTATAATATAAAATGGTTCCAACGACACTACATAATACAATAAAGCAACAAATGTTGAATAAAAAACTGTAATATTTCATTTTCATTTCATGGCACTTCTTTAAATTGTATTGAACCACTCCTTTGATATGATGCTCTACTAAATTGGGTCCAAACATTATTTATTTAACGTGTTATTTTTTGTTTTTAATAATATCCCAATATTATAAAATGGAAGCAGTACTACAGACCTATTGGTGGATTTTATTTATTTTTGTCGTGTTCAAGTGTATTTTTGATTATAATGAACCCACATTATTTCAACATCGATACATTATTTTAATGCTATTTTCCGTGGTATTTTTCATCTTTTTATTTTCATATAATGTCACCTACACAAAACAACCATATGTATGCGGAACACAAAATGTATCTTTAGCATTCTATGCCACCATCTTTCCGTATATCTTTATTTATATGCTAGGAATTATGATTATCACAGTATTTCCGGGATGGCTGCGTAGTTTTTCCAACACGTTTGGGTTGACGATTATACGTTTTTGTGGATATGAAAAGACGATTGCAGAGTTTCAAAACTTACGGAAAAAAGATGAACAACAAGGAAACGAAAGTAAAGACAAACAAACAATTGATGCGATAAACAATATTTTTAACGACCCTAGTGTATTTATCAATGAACTAGAATATCCAAACATTAAAGAGAATAAACTAGATATCGAGAATTGGTTTGATTTCAATAATGTAATGAAAAATATTATTGTAAATGAAACAGAAACCCTGAACAAAAAAGATGTCGCAACAGACATTGTCAAGTATATGTCCATTAAAGACACCATATCCACCTACATTTGGGTTGGGTTATTGAGTACGATCACGATTCTTGTGGGGCAAAATCGGTTAATAGGAGAAACATGTAATGCCCCCGTGGTAAATGACGACAAGTTTCAAAAGTATATTGCAACCCAACTAAAATCGGATTAAAACCATCTATTTTGAAGATGATACACATAAATCACGATAAAATAACTCACAATGGCCAATAAAATACTTGTTAACCACAAGGTAATTACCGTGGTATTTCGATAACCAACTCCAAATTGCCGAAGACAATTGCGACGGTGATCATAAATCATTCCGGGTTTTGTGATGACCACAATCAAATATAAACTAATAAACAAGGTAATCGACAAGTAAAGTTTGTCAATATTCATTCTATTTATATACTATATCAGATATAAATAGATTGTATTTATCTAAATTAATACATTTCGGTTCCATCCAACACATTTCCATGAGGATCCATATACTCATCATCTTCAAGTACACCTAAAGGACCCTCGTGTTGTTCGGGTAGAAAATCGTCGTTTACATCGACTTGTTCCTGAAATCCAATGTGCGGATCTTCTTCTTCGTGTTCATACATTTTCCGCATCATGTCTTTCACTTCATTTGCGCGGGAGTCTTCGTCGTCGTATAAATCCTTATAGTATTTAAACACCCGTTTATTGGTACCATAAGACCATTCGCCAAGCTTCAAGTTCATTTTCTCTTTTTCCACTCTTCGCTTTTGTTTCGACATTTTTCGCAGTTTTTCGGTTTTGTCCATTTTTTCTCCTTGTTTCGTTTGATAGGCATATTTTTTGATTTTAGAGTAATCCACGACATAAAAGGCTTTCATTTTAAACAAATGATGAATCGTCGCTTTGTTGAGCGATCGAATGGTTTGAATCTCCGAAGGGGTCATGGTGATAGGATCATCAAACTGGTAGAGACAAAGTACTTTGTAAAACATATATTTCAAATAAATATGTTGAGACACAACATTGGATTGGTATAGATCGGCATCGAAGACCTCTTTCAAAGAATTGATTTGCATCAGGCGATTGTTGATCTGTTCTGTTCCATCAATGGCTTCAAAGGATTGGTAGCTTTTTGTATATGCGTCTTGAATGTTCTTGTTATGCGCTTGAGCAAAATCCCATTGTTTCATAATGATATCTTGATATTGTATCTTTTTTTCCAAAATAAGTTGGGGTATAACACATATGATGGTGTAAATCATTTCTCGTATACACGCGTTAATTCCGTGTTTATTATCGCTTTTTTGAAACGAATACAACAGTTCTTCAATACGTTTCCATTCCGAGGAAAAAGAACTCATATGGGAAACGAGATAACGTTTGTACTGCGTGCGTAATACTTGAATCTCACTTTCCATGGATGATATGCTTTCTCTGGTTTGATTCAATGCAATATTCAAAAAGGCGGTTTGAAACTCGGTTTTCTCAACCGCGCTGGCATTTGGTGCCTCGACAGTTTGTTGTTGTAATTGCTTTTCATCTAGAATTGCCTTGTCTTGTATCAGCTGTGTCAATATAGATGTATCATACACAAATCCATTGTCTTTTAATTTCTTCATTTTTGTCTCCATGTCGTCGTTCCGATCATAAAAAGATGTTGGTTTCTCTCTTACCAATTCTCTTAAAAATGGAGATATTGGTTTGTCATCATCAAAATGAGCATAATGAATGATGAATTGATATAGGGTAAGGTCATCGTAAATCTTTTTCACATTTTCTTCTTTGATACTATGTGGTAATTTCATTACATTTAAGGGTTGTGATTTGACAAAATAAGTATAAATGGATTTGAACATTTGTTCTCCATTGATGGATGCCTCCAACAGTTGATTCCACTGATCTTTATCCACGCGACTTTTGATCAAGTGATTTAAAATAAAATCGCTTTGATTGCAACAATAATTTTGTACAAACGGTTCTTTGAATTGCTTATTCACCATGAGTGGTTTTTCTTTGGAAACCTTGTTCTGTAGAAACTCCTCTATTTTCTTGTTTATAAACATGGTGACTTGTATTTGATACATCATATGTTCGTATGTATTGCTGATTTTTTTCGATACAAATGGATCATGATCAAAATGAGAAATGTCTTTTACTTGAATGGGGCGTAAAGAAGGTTTAAAGTGATGAAAGGGTTCCATAATAATTGGTTTGGTTGGTTCACTATTTCGTTGTAAACGACCTCGTTTTTGTTCAAGCATGGACAATACAAATGCATTTTGAAGTACTTGATGCTGAAGGACTTGTTTCAATTCTTCTCCAATTTCCGCATACGTCATTTTATGAAAGGCCCTATATGGCATTTGAGGTACATTTTTTGATACTTTCTCTACAATACACGCAAAATAGATGATACCCCCATCGTTTTCTGGATTTTGTTCCAATGGATATCCTTCAAAAGAGACAATACATCCGGGAAAGGTCTTTTTGATATACGTATGATTACTTTGTACATACGCCAACAAAACGCCAAGTATAGAATATACTTTCATCTTTTCATAGTCCTTTTTTCCTCTTTTTGCCATTCCTAATCGAAGAATATGAAACATTTCGCGGATGACTTTATTTTTTATATCCAATGGAATGCTAATGCCAATGGTGTTCATAAATGTGGCTGCCAAATGTCCTAATTGAGTTTCGACTTGGGTTAACCGAATCTCTCGTTTCAACTGAAATTGCTCTTCTTTGGTAAGTTGAACCACTTCTTCCATATCATTGATTTCTCCTTCTTCCAATTCATCTTCTTCTTGAACCGGTAATGCATCCATTTTTATTTTAAATCCATTTTCGTCATATCCATAGTTTGTATCAAACGCAATTGCTTGAATGGTATACCCACTTTCTTTATGTACCCACAAATCCCCTTGTTCACTGAGGGTTCCTTCTTCCAAACAAATCTGCTTTATTGTTTCATCATAACTTGTCTTATCTTGCGAAAGGTACGCTGTGCTTAATCTCAATATATATTTGGGCATCAGCTTCGTATTGCTCAAAATACAATGGTACCAATAGGCATCGCTTTGATCGATACAAAATAGAGAATAAAAGAGTTGAATCAGTTGATATTTCTTCGACGAATCCGGATATGCCATGATGGTTTGAAATAAAGATAAATACGGAGACACGATGATTCCCAATTGCTTTCTTTCTTCTTGAATATAGGCAAAGGTACGAATCCATTTCATTTTTTGCATATTATACTTTAATACACTGCGCATCCATACATTTGATTTTAATGTTTTTCGTCTGACTAATTCTAGTGGTTCAAGAAGAGCCTTTTTTTCCATGTCCATACTTTTTTCATTTTGAATCGAATCAATCATGTCCACAATATAATCATTTAGAATGGTCTCTTTCAAAGAATCAAACTCGTTCGTAGCATTTTGAACCTTTAGCATTTTATGTTTTTTTTGAATTGCTTTTTGGTCCTCTAAAGGAATCCACTTTTGATTGTTGTATACAAATACTTTTTTATTTTCAAGCACGATACATTTGTCTCCATTTCGTATTTGTAGTTCAATGATTTTCGATAATAAATTGGTAAAAATTGTGGAAGATTTATCCTTCAAATGCCCAAACAACTTTTCACGAAGATCGTCATTTTGTTCAATGGATGAATTGGGGTCATAATGGAGCAATAGATCCTGTAGTTTTTGAGAAAACAATTCCAAATCATCACTATATCCAAATTGTGATACCAAATAATGATACAAGTATTGAGTATTGGTTTGTCCTTTTGCGTCGCTCAAGTCTTTCAAAATAACCTTTTGTGTATCGTTTTCCATATGTTGTAATGTTGGATATGTTTTGATGGGCTTTTTCTGAAAGTCCTGTAAATCGTTATCTTGAGATTGTTGTATTTGTTCATTAAACTGCTGAACCTGTGCTTGTATTTCACTATTTTCAAAATCAATCTGTAGATCCTTGTTTTTTATTTTTAAGTAATAGAAAAACAGCATTCCATCATCAATCATGGATTGATATATGATCTCACTTGGAAATGCGGATGAAAAATCATAGTCTTTATAGTGATTACAAATCAACGTAAATAATTCTTCTTTTGTGACAAATTGATATGCTTGTACTTGAACACCCGATGATTTCTTTTTTTGGGTTGCTATTGCCGATTTATACGCATCAATGGTCTTCTTCATTTCTTTTTGAATCCATTGAAAATCTTCAGATTTTATTTCAGAAATACGCATATGCGTTAATTGACGCAGTATATCGTACATGGATACACCTTGTGAAAGGTTCAAAAACGCACAAGCATCTTTCAAACGAATGTTCATACATTGGATGTAATGCTTGAAAGAGGTATGATATTCCGTCAAAGGATAAAAAATACGATTTTGTTGATTGAAGAAAGAACTGGGAGAATGTGTGTCATTTTTGCTTTCTTGGAGAACGATAGAAACCTTTTTGGATTCAAACGACGGATAATAAGGATGTATATTTTGAATACTTTTGGATAGCAAAGTATGTCCTTTTTGAATGGTTTGATATCCTTGAATTTGTCTCTTGTTGTGAATCATGGTTCCGTTCATAATAAAGGTTTGACCCTTTTCCAAATATTCACACATATATGGAGTTGTTCTAGTTTGTCTCGTGGAATCTTGACCTCTCTTCTTTTTTTCTGGTATTCCCACATAACTAGTTTGGACATCTTGAAAGTCGTCTTGCTGGTGATTGATACATATGACCGGAGTGTCTTGTTTGATGACGACCTTTTTGTGATATTCTTGTCGTTTTTGATACATGGGAGCAAAAGCATTGTCATAATGATGATAAGAGGATTCGTCGTGTAATAGGACACTATGCGTTGATCCTTCTTCTTGGATTTCATTTGTCAATATATTTTCATGATTGTCGTATAAATGACGATATATATAAGAAGAAACGGGATATAAAAAGGATTCGTTCAAACGATAAAAAGAGTCTAAAAATAAATTGTTCGATAATAATATCTTATGAACCCCTTCTTTCAAGTTGGTATATTTTTCAATGAGTTGCTTATAATATAAAATATCTTTTTGAATCGTGTGTCTCTTGTCTTGTCTATATTGTTTATTGATATAATCATCGACTTGTTGATCCATGGTATAAATATCTAAAAACTCCTCATCCTCTTCTTCCTCTTCTTCTTCCCCTTTGTTCAATATTGTACGCATTTCTTCAATATAGATATTTTCAATGGAATATTCTTCATCGATACCACTGTAATGAAAATCAATGTAAAATAATTCGTTGGTTTCACTTTCGAGTGTGATCATATCTTCTTGTAAATCCACAATCCTACCCTTCAGTTTGTCTCCATTTTCAAACGTAATCGATAATGTGGTGCCGGGGAGATAATCGTGTAATATGGCGTATCCTTCCTTGGGTTGAAATATAATTTGTATTTCTTCTATATCTTCATTGAGTAAAGTACCTGCTTCATCAAACTCCAAGAAGAGTTGCCGCAACCCTTCATTGGATAGGAGTTTTATTTTCGTAGGAGAAACATGGTCGATAAAAAAATAAATATCTTTGTATTCCTGATTCAAATCTTTTAATTGAATAATGGAACCATATGTAAACTGCCGATTCATATTATATATGCAAAGGATTAAATTATTATATTAAATACCTATTGAATGATTTAATCCAGTAATGGGAAATAGTTTTGAATTGTTGTAAACATTTGAATTAGTTTTTCAATACACGTTAACACCTTGACGTAGGTATCTTGGTCGCTATGTTTTGTGTTGAATTTGACATATATATATCCTTCTTTTTCAGTGGGATGTTTTTTCTTGAACCCCACAAAATGGACATTTCTTTCATACATTTCATAAAAGTAATATTCGAGTATTTTACCTATCGTATAGTCATCTTTTTTCAATTTCAATACATAGAAATCATCTTCTTTATATATACTGAAATACCCATCTTTTGTATTCTGAATATGCTGATGCAATGAACCATGATTACTTGTCATGTGGGTTTCATTTTGATCGTAGGATACAATAGGATCAGACTGTTTTTGTTGTTCATGTAAATCACCATACATGGTGCGAAGACATTGAATAATATACTCACACGCTTTGCGAACTAACGTTTCATTTGTAAAGATTCCTAAGCTTTCAATACTCATTTTAAACTCGTTTGGAATCACAATCCTTTGAGCATCCAACAAGAGAAAGTCTTGTTTTTCGATGGGATTTTCTATTTTAGAGGCTTCGTCTTGAATCTTGCTTTCGTTTCGCACATTTTCATACGCGCAATGATGTACTACATTCCAACAAGCATTGTCTCCACCGCATCCTTTGTCCAAGTCCGCGATAAGATGTATGTGTTCATTTTCTTCATTTGCTTGATTGTAATTCGGATATAAGATACAAATGATGATATATTCTTGAGTAATCGGATCCGGTGGAAAGTATTTCTTGACAAACTCCTTCGATTCCAATTTGCCGGTATTTTTATTTTTCATTTGAATATGTTCCGTGGTAATGTCTTTTTGTTCTGGTGTAGAATTGGATTCGTCTATAATGATTTGATACGATTGAATGAAATTATCAAAGTTGGCATCATCGCTGTTCATAATGGGTATACAAGATATGCGCTGCTTGATATATTCGTTATTAAACTTGGTTGAGTTCTTTTGAATATCGATTTGATTGGCTTCATGGGGAAATCCCCGAAAGACGATGGTTTCTATATTGGAAAGAAATGTTCTTCGCAGGGCATTTGCAACAGATACATTGACCCCTTTTAGATTGAAGTAAAGGCGCTCTCCTTCGTTGTGAATATTGTCGACTTGCGCTTGCATATGAATTGTTTATATGAACACTATATATATTTTTAATTCAATTTTTTCGGTTATTTACTTGATATTTTATGTTGGATAAATCAATAATGAATCAAAAAAGTTCTTATGTCGTTCCAACCTACCCTCAACTCAAATCAAAATCATCCTCCAACGAACAAATGATCCCCAACAAGAAACAATTGAATCAAAAAGAGACAAAACATCTTTTATTTTTTAGTCATAATTGCCCTCATAGCGTTTCATTATTAGAAGAATTAAACAAAAGGAATAAATTAGTAAATGTAAACTTGATTTGTATTGACAATCGTTATACCAAAGACAACATTACCTATATTACCTTACAACAAAATCAGAATATGCCGTTGCCGCCCATGATTAACAGTGTACCAACGTTATGCATATTGCCCAATCACGAAATATTGAAAGGGGTTCAAATCAAACACTATTTTATTCCACTCATGAAAGATTTAGAACAAGAAAAACAAAAATTAAATCAAGAGCCCAACGCCTTTGATTTAGGTCAAGAAACCAATGGCTCCTTCGGGGTTTCAAGTGATTCGTTTAGTTTCTGGGATTCAACGCAAGACGATCTCAGTGCATCAGGAAACGGCGGATTGAAACAGATGTATAGTTATGCCACCATAGAAGGACAATCAAATAATGAAATATATACCCCACAAGAAGAAAGTAAAGAATCCAAGCAAGGGTTAAGCTTGGAACAATTGCAACAACAGAGACAAAATGAATTATAAAGTAAAAGTGATTTAATAATATATGAAAATATACAATAATGTCAAAACAGGAAAAAACATCCTGGTTTAAGCTGTTTAACAGCACTTATTTCGAACTCTTGAAAATGATGAAAGACAATTCGGATAAAAACAAAGATTTTCTTCGATTTTATAAACAAAACTTGTTTTTAAAAAGGGCCAATATAAAACTATTTATTCGAACATGGTATACAAATATTACGTGCTTCTATATGGAACCCATTTTAAATGGAAATATACAATTCTTTTTAGACAAAGATTATAGTGCGGAGATCAATGAAAATAAGGAGTTTTCAAACTCTTACTCGATTGAGTCATACGTGCAATATTTCAAGGAGATTTATAACACCTTAAAACAAGAAGATGTGGATGCATTTGTTGAAAAAGTGCAAGAGTTGACGAAACTGAGTAAATTGTATTACTCGTAAAGTAATTTAAACACTCTACAAGAAAGTAGGTTAAATGGCAGATAAAAAAGGCGAGTTTGAGAAAATCATTAATGATTTTACCAAAGATTTAATAGGTAGTTATCCCGAATTAGAATCCACATTTGATGTCATTGACTATGATGACTATTATCAGCACTGTAAAACCGTTTATCCAGAAAACTTTTTTCATATTTTATACGAAAACATAGAGTTATTTGATGATACAAGTGCTTGTTATTTATTACCGAACGTGAATTTCAAAGAGATTATGCACGACGAATCATTGAGTGAATCCTCGAAGAAAACGATATGGAAGTATATTCAGCTTATTTTATTTTGTGTATGTAATCATTTGAAAGACAAGGATGATTTTGGGAGCGCCAATCATTTATTTGAAGCAATCCAAGAAGACGATTTACACGCCAAGATTGAAGAAACCATGGAGGAAATGAAGAACATTTTCGTCAACATGGATGTATCTCAAGGAGCCCATGATTGTAGTTTTGAAAATATATTTGAGCATATGATGGGGGATATTAGCAATGTTGAAAACATGTTCAACGCCTCTCAAGAAGGTTCCGGGAATATATTTGGAGACAGCATGGATCCCGAAAAGATGAAAGATCATTTGTCGGGTATATTAGGGGGAAAAATTGGAAGTTTGGCGAAGGAAATCGCGGAAGAAGCTTCCAAAGAGCTTGGATTGGATCAAGAAAATATGGACGAATCTTCTCAACAGGATTTTTTGAAAAAAATGTTTAAAGATCCGACGAAGCTCATGGATATTGTGAAAAACATTGGTTCAAAATTAGAAGAAAGGTTCAAGAACGGAGACATTAAAGAAAGTGAATTATTGGAAGAAGCGCAAGATATTATGGGGAAAATGAAAGATATGCCCGGATTGAAGGAAATGATGAGTTCCATGGGATTAAATCCAGGTGGGAAAATGGATTTCAAGGGTATGGCAAATAAAATGCAACAAAATATGAAGCAAGCAAAAGCAAAGGAACGTATGAAGGCGAAATTGGAAAAAAACAAACAAGCAAAGCAATCGGAATCTCTTGGTACAATGAAAGAAGTAAGTGAAGATACTTTTGTGTGGAATGATACCAATAGTTCTGCTTCAACTCCTTTACAGAAATCGAGTTTAACAAATAAGAAAAAAAAGGGAAAGAAAAATAAAGGGAAGAAAAAAAAGAATTAAAAAATATATATTCTTATAATAAACATGGTTGATTTATTTTGGTTTCAGGATCCAACAATATTGTTTCGTAAAGATAGGTTAATGCAAATATGGCCCTATGAAAATATGTCATTTCACGAAAAACTCAATGCGACCACGCGATTTATCTTATTGATCTCTGTATTGGGATTTATGGTGCTAAATAATTATTTGATCCTTCTATTTGGTCTGGTTTTGATTTCCATCTTGATTCTTATTTTCAATTACTATAAGAAGGCTCAGTTAGAATCCATGCAAAATATGGAAGTTGTGCCAAGCAATGCCGATAAACACAGTGCAACAAATCCGTTGTATAATGTTCTTTTAACCGATTATCAGGATAATGTAAATAAGCCCGAAGCGGTGAAACAGTACAACGAAACCAATGAGCAAGCGATTAACAATAGTGTGAAGAGTTTTGTTCTCGAAAATAACAAAGATAATACAGACATTGGTAAAATATTTCAAAATGTAGTGAATAACTTGGATTTTGAAAAGTCCATGCGCCAGTTTCATATGAATCCAAGCACGACCATTCCCAACAATCAAGATGATTTTTTGAAATATTGCTATAATGATCTATATTCAGAAAAGCCTCTTTTGATATATTAATTTTATTTATATAAAAAATATAATGTCTTTTATATAATAATTATGAGCGGTACCGTAGATTTCTTGTTTAACAACTTGTCTCGAATCGGCCAAGACGATTACAATTACACCCAAGATTCCATAGTAAATAACTCTCACGCGTCTTATATGCTGACCAACCTGAATAATACCAACGAAAAGAAGGCGGTTCAAATGTTCACAAACCATCCTACCATGAACTTAAAAAGCACGAGTCAAGTGGGTCCGTATGGCTACAATATTCGAGAAAGTTCGGAATTACTTAACTCTAAATTGACGAACATGAATTGTAAAATCACTCTTCAGGAACGAAGTTATTTAACGGTTCCGTATTTAGGAAAGGGAAATGTGGACGTGGGTTTAGAAAACAGTTTAAAGTTTGGCGATACATTCAAGGAGAAGAAAAGTAGTTCGCAACTGAATGAAAAACCATATTGCGATTTAAAGGATTATCCCTTGCACAAGGATTTAAAATCTAGTACAGTGGATCCCAAAAAACACATTGAAGAAAGTGCGGTGAAAGGGTGGATTCGTGGCGGATTACCTTCCCGTGAAATCTATAAAAACAAGGAATATCAATGCAATTAATCTCTTGTAGGTATATATAATGGCCAGTACACGTAATCATAATCAGGCCTATGACTATGCTTGCAAAAAGAAGCAGATTCAAAAACATGCATCGCATCGATTTGAACCTCTGTTTCATGAGCCCAAACATGCCTATCAATCGTTTGTTTTAGGAGCAAACCCCACGAAATTGAATGCAAATACTCTTTCCTATAATGCAGTAGATGTAGAAAGTACATTACGAGGGATTCGTAGTTGCAATTTAGAAGGCGCATCCTTTCAGGCGTCTTTGCAACCTAAAGATTATTACACGGTAGAATTATTTGACAGTCATTTACAAAATAACGTCTATGTTCCTCGTCCATTTTACCATGATTCAGATCAACGAGTCGGATTTCACAATTTATAATATGTATACACATTTTTTATAGATATTATATATAAATGTCCTTTACACGATTTCACGATGATCCGAATCGTATTCAAAAGACAAATCTAGAGACAAGCGCAATGAATGACTATGTATTCAACGTTCCTGGAAATACATACAATGAGAATCATTATTTTAAAGATCCTCATATTCGCATGCAAACCAATGGCACCACTTTATACAAGCAAATGGTACACATTGATTCACAATTGAAAGGTATGGATCGGGTACTCTGTCGCGATCATAATATCAAAAATAATTATAAGAATTACGAGTCGTTTCATGGTAAGAAAACACCGGTATCCATTGATAAAACAATAACAAAAGAATCTCGGGCGTCTCACCCTGCTTGGGTATACCGTCCTTTATCTCACTATCGCCCAGATCATCTTTTTGAAGATCCCCAAAGACATGTAGAGATTCCTTTTCACGTATGCTTGGACACGAATATTTTGGAAAAAGATTATTATAATATTAAACACTACAAAAAAATATAAAATCTTATATATAGTAAAATGGCACAAATCGCGATTCCAATTGTACTGTTTGGTGTTGCATACTTAGTAAGCAATGATGAAAACAAAAAAAAAGAGGCATTTTCATTGGTAGAAGAAGAAAAAAATCAAGGAAATCTACTCGCGAATGAAAACAAAGATTATTATCCCAATGTCGACAAAACGAATCTCCCTGTGAACAATCAACAAACCATTTCTCAATATCAAGATAAATACTTTTTGAGTGGATTGAAAGAAGATATCCAAGGAGAAAGTGAGTTTGAGACTCTTGCGGGAAATCGCATCAAGACCGAGGATATTAATCACAATAATATGAATATGTATTATAGCAGTAAATCAAATGGGTACACCGACTTACAACAACAATCTATTTTAGATACGTACACGGGTCAAGGTTCATATGATATTCAAAAAGAAGAAATTGCTCCCATGTTTAAGCCCGAAGACAACTTACAAAATGTGTACGGCAATCAAAATCAAAATGATTTCATGCAATCGCGGGTTCAATCGTCCCATCGCCATGCCAATACAAAACCCTGGGAAGAAATCAAAGATACACCTGGAATCGGTATGAAATACGATGAAGTGAATCATGAAGGGTTCAATAACTTTAAGGATCGTGGTTTATATACTCCCAAAAATGTGGACGAACTTCGCGCAGCAAACAATCCAAAAATGGTATATAAATTGGACAATCATATGGGTCCCGCAATAAATCCCATTACCAATCGTGGAAACCAAGGAAAAATTGTAAAGCAGAATCCCGAGTCATATTTTTCGAATGACGGCAATTTGGGTATGGTGGCTCATCGTGGCGGAAATCCGACGCAAAAGGCGCAACAAATGATGACGTGTGAAAATCGTGCAACTACTTCCGTAGAATATTATGGTGCTCGAGGCGCAAATAATGATCATGTATCTTATGTACAAGGAGATTACATGGATCCACACAAGCAACAATTAGGATCAACTCCCATGATTAATATGTCAAACCAAGAGACAAATCCAACCAACCAATCAAATTACGGGAAAGATTCTTTTCAGTTGTTAAACAATAACAGGAGTGTCACCAATGATTCTTATTTTGGCAATATTGGGGGTATGATTTCAAATGTCGTAGAGCCGATTTTCAATGGACTAAGGCATAGTAAAAAGACAAATTGTGTGTCCAATTCAAATGTAGCGGGAAATATGAATGGTGGGTACAAGAGACCTACTGTGTTTAATCCAAATGAACAAGTGTCTACTACCAATCGGGAGATGTACGAAGGTCAACTCTCCATGACTCATTTAAATGTACAAAAGCAAGATGGCACGGCTTATATGAACACTCGCCCCTTATTAAACGACACTCAAAGAAACTCCATGAATCAAAGTCAAACGGGTCCTGCGCAAACTCAAACAAAGGCAAGCAAAAACTATGCCGCTCAATACAACCAGCGAAATGTAAATAAAGTGCTCGCAAAAGATGTAAAGAGCAATGGAAATATGGCCTTATTCAATAACAAGGTAAAGATGATTGACACAAATCACGAACAGTGCAATGATCGCCAAACCCCATTTTACAACCCACAACAAACCACCTTTCAACACCCCACGGATGTGTTGGGATCTTTCACAAATATGCCACAAGAATATCAAAACAAACAAGACACTTTTATGGAACCGTCATTGTTAAAAGCATTTAAACAAAATCCATACACCCAATCGTTGCAAAGTGCGGTATGAATTAAACCATGAAGTCCAAAAAATATCGATGAAGCATTCGCTTTAATTTCAGATATGTGGGGCTGTTGTCATACGTATTTCCCCGATACACCACATTTCCTTTTGGGTATTGTTTGATGACAATTTGATTCTCATGATTTGTCTCTACTTTGTATTTCATTTTGACGATATTATCTTCCATGGTCGTATACATTAAAAACGGTTCGGAATGATGACGTAAAAAAGAGTGCCCAATATTATTATCTGGATTTTTGATTTCATTTAGATAATAATTCCATGTTTGATCTGGTAAAGCGTCAAATGTCGCCCGAACACACAAACTGTCCGGAAGCAGAGTTTGATTGTAGTCTATATCCAAGGTTAAGGTATCGCAGATTTGTAAAGAGTAATTGATTTTGGTTCGTTCATGTCTATGCGCATTTGAATTATAAATATGTCTCTCTTTTTGGTCTTGTAGGGTACAATACATGGGTTCCAAAAAATACAAAGCACCATCCAGTATATAAAACTCATGACTAGATAACGGTACCACTAAGGCACAATGGCATATATGAGGAGTGCCTTGTACTTTAAAAAGATCCGGAACACTTGCTCCAATGAGAAAGGATTGAACGCCATGGTTTTTTTTCAGATAATGTTGCATAAAATAGGCAAATGCAATACAATTTCCACTGCTAAACGAACGTATGCATTGAAAGGAGTGTTCTTCTTTATAAAGTAAATATGGAAACGTAGAAAAAGAAATCGTGTTGTACATATTATACAACATGGATTGTATATCTTGATTCGACAAGGACTGTTTGAATAATTCAATCTTTTGAAATTGACAATCTTCTTCTTTTACCATTTATAATATATGGATGAAAAAATATAAAAAAGGAATAACGAATGAATACAACATGGATAAAAAGAAGAAACAACTCGAATCGTTCATTCTTCGAAATAATGTACCGAATCTATTGTTTTATGGTCCATATATGAATGGAAAGGAACAATTGTGTCGCAGCTTTATTCAATCCTTGTATATACATCAAGAGGACATTGCAAAGTATGTGCTCTGGTTGAATTGTTTATCGACAAATGGTATTCAAACGATGAAAGAGCTCATCAAGTTATTTTCCATGCAAATCATTCAAAAAAAGTCCGGGGTATTCTTTAAAACCATTGTGCTACAATACGCAGAATATTTAACCTATGATTCCCAATATAGTCTTCGCCGCACGATTGAACAATACAATCAAAATACTCGGTTTATATTGCTTTGTGAAAAAAAACACAAGATGCTACAGCCCATTTGCTCCCGTTTTGTTCATTATTATGTCAATGAATCTCAACCTTGCTATAAACTCGTGGATGCATTTCCGTATTCCAAGTTCAACAAGCATTGGAAAGCATTTGAAACAGAGTCCAACCGAACCATTGATGTATTTCATATTGCAAAACGCATGTATGACGATCATTTGTTTGCCCATGAAATTGTAATGAAGATGAAAAAACACCCTATTTTCCCTATATTGCATCTATTATTTGAAACATATTCCGTATTATTTAGGAATGAACTACTTTGTATCTTTTCTATATTATGTGTTTTTCGTAGTAAATCCAAAATACAAATATTGGGTCTATAATAATGGAAGATTACAATTCAAACTTGTTGAATGACTCGAAAAATGAATGGTCTATTCGGTTGATGAATATATTAAGTGGGCACGTGATCGATGGGTTTCGTTCCATCTTTAATGAATCCATTGAAGTATGTGAAACAAATGATGAACCGGAAAAATATTTAATGACGTTTCAAAACTTTTTGTCTCGTATTCCAAAATGGAATCAAGTGATGATTGATCAAGAATGTTCTCGAATAAAGGAATCATCCAAATGTGCTTATTTAGAAGATCTCATCACGTGTGTTCATGTGATTCAGTTGAAGATTCTAAGTTGTGTACGGACCAGTAATCAAATCAAAAAGATTGATATTGATATTCCTCAATTTGAAGTCTTTTTACACAATGTATACATTAACATTGCTCGAAAATTATATTCAAACATTTTTCTGTTTCAAGTGGATGTGAGTCCATTAGAACAACAAAAAAATAACCGTGAGTTTGAAGTCATTGTACAAACGTGTATTATGAACACAATCCGCGACAACATACCCATTGATCATTTACTCAAACAATATATGGATGAAACGCAAGAAGAAGATATTACGAAAGAAGAAAGGATTGTCTCTGCTCCTGTTAAGGAGGATGCAACTACGACCCCATCTGTAGAAACTCCCACTCCCCCTATTCCACCACCGCCCCCACCTAAAGCAAATATTTCATTCGAAGAAAAGGTAGAAAAGTATGATCCAATCAATGACGAGAAAACCAACGAAGTGATTAACTTTGAACCAAAACAAGAACCGAAATCATTCTATGATGACGACGAAGATGACTTTGAAAAACTTACCATTGGAGATTCCATTCAACTCAATTTAGGAGATAATTTGGATCTTGAGCCCAAATCCGAGTCGATTGATTTAGGAGTCCAACATATTGGCGGTAATGACGAAATTGATCTTGGAGTTGAAGAAATTAAGCTATAATTCGTTTATTCATTCTATAAAAAATCCACTTCTTTTTTAAATGGATTTTTTAAAAAGTCATGCGTTTACTAGCTTTCTCATTTCTTCGCTTTACTTTATTGTAAAGCATCTCATCAATCGTATTCCAGGAAACGAAGAAGACAAAGATTGGGTGCGTCGTACGGTATTCAAAGACGCTGTATTGTTATTTGTTTTAACGTATCTCATTCTTGTATTTAAGGATCAAATCTTTATGATTCAAATGCCAAAAACACAAGTCTTTACCAATGAACCGTCATTTTAATGTATTCTATTCCTCCACTTGCATGACATCAATATTCACCACTTTCTCCATTCCTTCTTCTATATCTACGGAATCAACCACGAACTTTTGAAGACAAGGGTGATCATATTGTTTTTCGGGAGTGTGATTGTGCACCACTTTGCTGATCATTTTATATAGTTTAAATCCCGGATACTTGTCGTCGCCATTGGATCGGTAAAGCATGTTACGGTTGTTATCATCATATAACCATGAAAAAATAAGATCATATACTGGAGTCGTTTTTCGGTATGTATTGATGTTCGTAATGTCATCGCATATAAAATCAAAAATACTACACGCCAATCGACATAGATCAAAACTGTAGTTGGGTTCAATGACTGGTTTTTTGGGGTTGTAATACGGTCCAAAATTGTATTGTGTGTGTGCCGTGCCGTTGCTAGAAAAGCTGTCGCTACATAAAAGCTTGCCTTGGTACTGATAAATAGACCGACCGAAATCAATAATCTTATACATCTTTCCAAAGGTAGGCACCTTGTATGTCTTTCCTTCGATAATATAGGTTATGTGTGTTTCATCCGTGGGGACATACATAATATTGTTTGTATGTAAATCATTGTGAGTAAACTTGAATACTTTTTGATATGTAAATAAAATGGTGATGATTTGAAAGATCGCACTTTCCAATTCTTCTATTTTAAGGAGATCGTTTTCTAATAAATAATCAAAAGTATTTTCACACTTTTCAAGCACCAATACTTGAGATGGAATTTTATGAATATATAAGAATACTTCTTCTTCATCGCTGTCTTCTTCCTCTTCTTCCTCATCCTCACTGCCTTCTTCCTCATCCTCACTGCCTTCTTCTTCTTCTTCCTCATCTTCGCTGCCTTCTTCTTCTTCTTCTTCCTCTTCGTCGCTTGTATGAACTACATTACTATCATCATCGCTGTCATCACTTTCGTCATCACTATCACTATCACTATCACTCACCTCTTGCGAGGATACATCACAAGATGACTCAATGACAACCATTTCTTCCTTTGTGTTTGAATTATTCGAATCTTCGATGGAAACAACTTCAATATTATCCAATACGACCTCTTCCGTAGTATCAATATGCAATGCTTCTTTTTTAGTGTTCTGGAATAACTCTCCAATATGATCATCTTCAAAATGATACAATTTATTGATATTATCATTGAAATAAGTAGAATCACATAAGTATTCTAAATCATCGGCAATATTGATTTTACACTCCTTTTTTTTACATATGAATTGATCGAAACAACCAATGCTATGAGGAAAATGATGCTTTTTCGAAAAATCACTTGTAATGTAGTAAAATAAGCTATCCACATAAGCATAATTATTCTTATCATTGATGTATTTTTCATATTTACTGTTTTCATCTTTTTCTTCTCTACAAGGCAATTGTTCTAAATCATCATTCTTGTATTTACCAATGAGAAACTTCAAAAAGTCGATTAATGTGATGTATTTGATAAATACTTCTTTTTGTTCATTTTCGTTTGTCTCTACCAAAAATACGTTATTGTCTTTTCTTTCTACATAACTTTGAATCGTCGTTTCAAAAGAAATATCCAAATAATCATGGATGGGTGATTGTTTGGTAATCATTTCAAACTCTTGATTTGAAATTGTGTTGAGTTGTTCATACAAGGCGGTGTTCATCGTTTATTGTAATAAATAGATTATAGAATGTAGGTTTAAACTCAATTCAATTCGTTTTAATACTTGAAATTATATCCCGTTTTATTACAGATGACCTTGGAATTAAAAAAGTTTGACATGAGTTATATTACCTTCAAAAAGGAAGAAAATAAAGGTCCCGTGGTGGTTCTCATTGGGCGGCGTGATACGGGGAAAAGTTTTTTAGTTCGTGATTTATTGTTTCATCATCGAAACATTCCATTGGGGACGGTCATTTCCGGTACAGAAGCCGGCAATGGATTTTACAGCCAGCACGTTCCGAAACTGTTCATTCACGAAGAGTATAATACATCCATCATTACCAATATTTTGAAGAGACAACGCCAAGTTTTAAAAGAAGTAAACAAACAAGTGCAAATGTACAAGCGCTCCAATATTGATCCGCGAGCGTTTGTCATTCTCGACGATTGTCTCTATGATAACACTTGGTCTAGAGACAAAATGATGCGTTTGTTGTTCATGAACGGCCGTCATTGGAAAATCATGCTTATTATTACCATGCAATATCCCCTGGGTATTCCGCCCACTTTGCGGACGAATATTGATTATGTCTTTATTTTACGAGAGCCCTATATTGCCAATCGCAAGCGTATTTATGAAAATTTCGCGGGCATGTTTCCAACCTTTGAATCCTTTTGTCAAGTCATGGATCAGTGCACGGAAAATTTCGAGTGTTTGGTCATCAACAACAACGTGAAATCCAATAAACTTCAGGATCAAATCTTTTGGTACAAAGCCGAAGCACGGAAAGATTTCAAGTTGGGTTCCAAGGAGTTTTGGGAGCTGTCCAAGAATTTAGGTTCCGATGACGAAGACGAACCTTATGATCCAAACTCGTACATTAAAAAATCAAGTGCCCCAAAAATCAGCGTAAAAAAAACAAAGTGGTAGGAAACAACACCCTAGAATAGCTTATGGTCTTATGGTGTAATGGCATCACTAGGGACTTTGAATCCCTCAATCCGGGTTCGATCCCCGGTAAGACCTCTTTTATAGATATATAAATAGTTGCTATGTATATATCCATTCATGGAAGATATCTTTTACCATCATGTACTTCCATACATTCCACATTCTACATTCCATGCCTCCCATTTGTCTCTCTTGAACAAACATGACTCCCTTCAAACCATTCAAAAACAAATCAATAAAGTACACTCTGCCCATCTCTTGAATGAACGGTTCTGGACCAACGAAATGCGCAACATCATGCACGTGTTTTTAGAAGATTTTCACATGTTTATTCGCTATATCGTTGAAATACTATTGAAAGACATGGACATGGAAATCATCAGTGATACTTGTTTCGTACAACGACGCACCATGTTTGTCTCTAAACATGTATACTCGAATCCCATTTTAGAATACGATTCCAATCAAAAACTGGTTCGCGCGGACTTTACGAGCTGTCAAGACATCATTTACGACACATCTATTTGTAGTACATACCGACTGGGGAAGGTACAAAAACAAGTGTTGATCGATAATTATCCCCATGCAAAGGCTTTGATTTACTGAAAATAAAATAATATCAATATACAATAAAGATGTTGAAATCCTTTTTAATATTGGTTCAAATCCTTTTCATAGCATATTATGCCTACGTTTGTTTTGTGTTTTATAAATTATACGAAAACACGTGTAGTTGTAAAAAGTTGGAGGCGTTCAAAGAAACGTGGAATTTCAAATATGTGAGTGTAGTGTCGACTCTTTTTCTTTTGTTCAACATGTACCAGTTTATGAATGTATGTTGTTCCTCCCAAGTAGGGGGCAAAAATGAAGGGTTGTACTACCAAACCCTAATGATTGTGTCTCTTGGATACGCGGCATCCTTTGTAAACGATTACGCCCTCTTGGACTTATTTGGCACCATGGAAAAGAAAAACTGTCCTTGTCAAACCAAACATCGGGATCAATTGACCAAAACGACTTACGTAAAGTTGGGA
>MDTG01256949.1_pt1 | contig 21058 bp, 20 predicted proteins | sample 811421 | NCBI WGS metagenome assembly MDTG01 (sample SAMN05326645, study PRJNA326480) | marine metagenome | isolation source: seawater | place: Pacific Ocean: South East | collected 2011
AGAGAACATATATTAGACCATTTAATTATAGATAAGGATTTGTTTCAAATGCCATCTGGGCCATATGGAGTTTTAACTGCTAGAGACAGTATGACAGATCATTATGCGGTTGAAGCTGAAAGAATAGGTATAGCTCCAAGTGAGTTTGCAACCCGTTTAGAGAGAATTACAGGATTTTCAAAAGATAACTATAATAAAAAATTCTTAAAAAATGAGTAAAAAAAAATCAATCGTGATCACTGGTGCAACCTCTGGTCTTGGGAAGTGTTTAAACAAATCATTTTCTGAGTCTCATGATGTTATAAACATTTCCCGTAGGATATCTTCGAGTGAACATAATATAGTATCTAATTTTAAAGATTTATCAAATTTAAAACAAAAATTAAAAATGAATAAAACCAAGCACGAATTATGTATATTAAATGCAGGAACATTGGGTATTATTGGATCTGCTTATGAGATAAAATGGGAAGAATTTTTAGAAGCTTTAAAAATAAACGTGGTTGCTAACAAAATTATCATTGACTGGAGCATATTAAATGGATGTAAATATTTTATTGGGATATCATCTGGAGCTGCTACAAAAAATTATGATGGCTGGTTGAATTATTGTGTTACTAAATCCGCGTTTAGATCAATGTTACTTCAGTATCAAAAAGATTTGCCAGAACTGAATTTTAAACTTATCAGTCCTGGTATTTTGAGGACAAATATGAATAAACAAATCAAGTCTTTGGACGTCTCTTTATACCCTGATATGCAAAAATTTCATCAAACAGATGCGGAAGATCCTCAAAAAGCCTCTGAATTAATTTTTAAAAACTATATAAATTATTTTGATCGTGAAGATTTAGAGATTGATTTGAGGAGTGAGGATGAATGGTAATGTCAATTAAAACTAAAGCTTATAAAAAAATAAAAAAGTAGGTAAAATTATGAAAAAAACAGCTTTAATCACTGGTGTTACAGGGCAGGATGGTTCTTATCTAGCTGAATTCTTAATTGATAAAGGATATGATGTTCATGGTTTAAAAAGAAGATCTTCTTCTTTAAATACTGCAAGAATAGATCATCTCTACCGAGATCCAAACAAAGATGAACAAAATTTAACACTGCATTACGGAGATCTGGCAGATTCATCCAATTTGACTAGAGTAATTAGTGAAGTTAAACCTGATGAAATATATAACCTTGCTGCACAAAGTCATGTTGCAGTTAGTTTTGAAACTCCTGAATATACCGCAAATATTGATGCCCTTGGAACACTAAGATTACTTGAGGCTGTAAGATTTTTAGGTCTTAAAAAAACAAAATTTTATCAAGCTTCATCGTCAGAACTTTATGGTCTAGTTCAACAAGTTCCTCAAAATGAAAAAACACCATTTTATCCACGTTCTCCATATGCGGTTGCAAAACTGTACTCTTATTGGATATCTGTTAATTATCGCGAGGCTTACAATATGTTTGTTTGCAATGGCATATTATTTAATCACGAAAGTCCTCGTCGTGGTGAAACCTTTGTTACTCGCAAAATAACACGTGGCATTGCCCAAATAGCTCTTGGCTTAGAAGATTGTTTATATATGGGTAACATTAATTCTTTAAGAGACTGGGGTCACGCAAAAGATTATATTGAAATGCAATGGTTAATGCTTCAGTTAGACCATCCACAAGATTTTGTAATAGCTTCTGGTAAGCAGCACTCTGTTCGTGATTTTATAACATGGGCATGCGCTGACCTCGGTATAATTATTGAATTTGATGGTAGTGGTTTAGACGAAGTTGGAACAATTGTAAAAATTAATGGTGATAAGGCAACAGGTGTTCAAATTGGGCAAGAAATAATTAGAATTAATCCAAGATATTTCCGACCTTCAGAAGTAGATACATTGCTAGGTGATGCTAGTTTAGCTAAAAAAGTTTTGGGTTGGGAACCTAAAATTTCAGCAAGAGAGATGTGTCGCCAAATGGTACTCGAAGATTACAATATTTTAAAATGAAGAAGTACTAAAAAAATAGTTTAGATCAGTATAATCAAAAATTTATTAGGGTGTTATGTGAATGAAAAAATCAATATATGTCGCAGGTCATAATGGCATGGTTGGTAGTGCTATACATAGACTTCTATCAAAAAATAAAGATTTAAGTCTTATTACAGCATCCAGGAAAGAGTTAGATCTTACAAATCAGGATGCAGTAAAAAAATTTTTAGAAAAAAATAAACCTTCTCAGATAATCTTGGCAGCAGCAAAAGTTGGAGGAATAAACGCAAACAACATCTATCCAGCTCAATTTATTAATGAAAATCTACAGATACAAACAAATATTATAGATTGTGCTCATCGTCTAGGTATTAATAAATTATTATTTTTAGGATCATCATGCATTTACCCTAAACATTGTCCTCAGCCCATTAAAGAAAACTACTTGCTGGATGGAAAGCTAGAACCAACTAACGAACCTTATGCGATAGCTAAAATTGCAGGATTAAAAATGTGTGATAGTTATAATCGTCAATATGGAAGAGATTATAGAGCAGTGATGCCAACTAACCTTTATGGTCCAGGTGACAATTATCACCCAGAAAACAGCCATGTTGTACCTTCGTTATTACGTAGGTTTCATGAAGCAAAGTTAAATAAACGAAAAGAAGTAGTTGTTTGGGGGACTGGAAATCCTAGACGTGAGTTTCTACATGTTGATGATATGGCAAGTGCATGTTTGTTCGTTTTGGGGTTAGATCGTCAAGAATACGATACAGTTACCTCACAACAAGCTCCACATATTAATGTAGGAACTGGTTATGATATAACCATTAAAGATTTAGCAAAAAAGATAAGCTTAGTGGTTGGTTATAAAGGCAGTATAATTTTTGATGAAGAAAAACCAGATGGAACTCTTCGTAAACTTTTAGACGTATCAAAATTAAAAAATTTAGGTTGGAATAGTTCAATTAATTTAGACAATGGACTTCAAAATGCCTATGACTGGTATTGCAATAAAAAAGAAAATCTAAACATTTAAATTTTTCTTTATTTTTGTTATAAGTGTGAAGAAATTCTGTAAGTTTAGTAGGTAGTAAAATTTATTTTTTTGAAGGTAATTGTTATGAATGATTTTGAGATAAACATAAAACAAGTAATTCTTTCATTTTGGAAAATTAGATATTATGTCATATTTTTTCCTTGTATTTTCATTTTATTGTTTATTGCATATAGCTATAGTCAAAAAGTATTTCCAAAAAATATTTTGGTTTATTATATTCAATTCAATGATACCAAAGAAGGAAACTCTACTTTTATAAATGATACAAGCACACTAGCAGTTTTTAAAGAGCTTCAAAAAAAATGGAATATTAACGCAGTAGAACTTAAAAATAGTTTCAGTGTTGATGCCTTAAGTCCACAAACTCCTTTTATTCAGAATAAATATCAAATAATGATGAGAAAACCTGGATTAAAACCTGCTGAAATAGATGCTATAGGAAAACAGATGGTTAAGGAGCTTGAAAGTGCTAACAAACTGTCAGTTAAAATTTCATTTGATTATCAACGTTTCGGACTAAGCGTTAAACAGGCCAATGAAATTTTAACTTCATTACCTTCAATGTGGAACAGAATATCTTCAAATACTTCTATACAACAATTTTACATATCCCCAGATTTAAAAACAAATATAAACAAAATTCAGAACGTAAATGTGAAAGCTTTGATAACTTATGAAAATATTTCAAATGCAATTAAAACATTAGAAAAAATAGAAGCTACTGACAAAAGAAATTTTTTATTATTATCTTCAAAAGGTGGGGATAATGGTAGTGAAATTTTAATGAAATTGAAACTACTAAAAACAATATATTTAATACCTTATTTTAATTCAGAAGTGAAAAAAGAAGCATCTGAAATTTTGTTTTTTTTAAATAGTCTTAAAATGAATAAATTAGAATTAGAAGAAAAACTAGCTGGTATTGATCGCACAATTACTTTTCTTAAGAAAGACGATGCAAATGAAGAAAAGATTGGTGTCATGACTAGTAATGAAATAAATGCTGACGCTTTAAAAATGCTTACAGAACTTAAACATAACGAAAATGAGTCTAATATCTACCTAAATCATATTACAAAAAGAAGTAAATTGGAAAACGAACTAGCAAAGACAAAAAGAGAGATTGATGAAATCAAAAGTTCAAAAAATAGTGAAGGTAATTTAGCAGAATACATGTACAACGAAATATTTGATAATTTAAAAATATATAATATTTTTATAAATGATTATAAGAAAAACTTTATTCTTAAGGACAGTGATAGGTATAACCCTTTGGTGAAGCCGCAATTGGTTGGGCAAAAAAATATAATTAATATACGTAATTTAGTTCTTGTAGGGTCTTTTGGTATATTAATTGGGATTATATATGGGTTAATTCTTTTATTTATTCTTGATTTTAAATCGAAAACTCAAACAAATGTCCAAAGTAGACGCTAAGGTCTCTAAAAATAATGTTTTGTTACCAAAACCTTTGGAAATTATAACAATTTCGTGCAGTAATGATGACGGACTTGCTTTAACTGCTAAAAACATAATAAGTCAAAAAAAATCTAATATCCTCTGGACTATAATTGACGGCGGTAATTCAGAATTAGCAAAAACGTTATCTTTAAATTCTGCAATCGCAGCAAGAGTTCTAAAAGATGAAGGTTCTGGTATTTACAATGCGATGAATGTTGGCTTGTTTAATGCTGTTGGAGAATATGTCATGTTTTTAAACGCTGGTGATCAAATAAAAAAAAATATTGATTTACAAGAAATAACTAAAAAATTAAATAAAGTTGATATTTTATTTATGGGATATGAAATTAAAGGAAAAGCATTCAAACCAAACAATTTTCAAAAATTTGTATATAAAATGCCTACTTCACACCAAGCTATTATATTTAAAAAACGAGTACATAAAAATTTTTTTTATGACCTAAACTACAAAATTGCTGCAGATTTTGATGTGCTGCATAGGTTAAAAAAATCTGGATATTCTTTTAATATTGACAATACTATACTTGTATCTGTAGAGCCAGGTGGTATAAGTGACATAAAAAGATCACAAGTGCTTTTTGAGCGACTTAAAATAATAAAAGGATTTGGTTTACAAAAATTTTTAGTAATTTTAAGTTTTTTCTATTGTTTACCACCAATTTTAAGAAAATTTATTAAAAGGATAAAAAATTGAGAGCTTTAGTTACTGGTGCCGCTGGTATGATTGGCACAGCGTTTATTAAAAATCTTCTTGATAATTCTGTTGATGTCATGGGTGTTGATAATTTTTTTAGGGGAAAATCAAGTAATATTGATTTACTTAAATCTCATGCATCTGTGACTAGAAGTAAGTTTGAATTTTATGAATGTGATTTATCAAAAAATATTGAAAATAATTTTTTTCCAATTCCAGACATAGTTGTGCATCTGGCTGATGTTGTAGCTGGTATCAAGTATGTATTTAATAATGAATTCGAATTATTAAACCAAAATCTTTTAATTGACGCAAATGTTACTAGTTACGTTAATGCAAAACAAATACCTAGATATATATATGTTGGAACAGCATGTAGTTTTCCTAAGCATCTACAAAATGGAATAAATAGCAAATTATTCGAAGAATCCAAATTTCCAGCAGCACCAGAGTCCACTTATGGATGGTCTAAATTAATGGGTGAAATATTAACAGAGCAACTTGCAAAAAATAAAATTACTGAAACGTGTAGTATCATACTACATAATGTTTATGGATTTTACTGTGATTTTGATCTAAAAAGGTCTCAAGTAATTCCTTCTTTGATAAAGAAAGCAAAAAATTTAAAAAAAGGAGAAATTTTAGAAGTTTGGGGTTCTGGTGAGCAATCACGTTCATTTATAGACACAAGAGATGTTGCAGAGTTTTTGACTTCAGCTTTATTATCCACCAAACCTCTTAAAATTTATGATAAGGCTCAAATTGGAGATTCACAAGCGACTTCAATAAAAAGAATTTCCGAAATAATTATCGAAAATTTTGAAGAAAAAAAATTAAATTTGCAGTTCAATAAAAATGAACCATCTGGTGATTTAGGAAGGATACCTGATTTAAGAAAAGCTAAATCACTAGGCTTTATCCAAAAAATTAAAATTGAAGATGGAATTAAAGATCTTATTAATTGGGCTTTGGAAACTAATGAAATATAGATGTTAAAAATATTCATAATAATTCTGTTAAATGGGTATACACATCAATTAATGAATTTTGGTAATAAACTTAAATGAATTTTTTCTATGAATAATACATTAGTATATACAGTATGCACTTCTGATTATGATTATTTATTTCCAGAGAATACTAAAAAAATTTTACCTCTTTGTGATATCAAAGTTCTATGTATCGACTGTAAAAAAATCCCTAACCTTTTCGGTATTAATCTAGATAGAAAATTTTACCCAAAATTTAAAACAAATTACTTATTATCACGTTATATAAAAACTAATATATTTAAAATATTTCCTAATTATAAATATTTTGTATATTTGGATGGAAATATCATAATTAAAAAAGGTTTTGAGAGAGTTTTAGATAAATTTATTAATAGTCAAAAGCAAATTTTAGTCAAAAAACATCCACAGAGAAATTCATTAATAAATGAATTTGAATTTTTACTAAATAATAGAAAAATAAAAGATGTTAATAAGTTACTAGAAATAAAGCGTCAAATGTCATATCTAAATGAAGTTAACAAAAAAGCTTTATTAACGGAAAATAATATTTTTATGTTTAAAAGAACTGCTAAAGTTGAAAATTATTTTGAAGACTGGTTTTTTGAAATACATAAATGGAACACTAGAGATCAACTATGTAACTCTATTTTTCTGGGTAAGTTTAAAAAAGAAGAATTAGAAATCTGGATACCTTCAAAACAAAATCCTACATATCACATCAACGGCCATAAAAATAATAAATTTCCTTATAGCATTTATAATTGGATACATTGCCGAAGACATATTGGATTTTATAGTTTTATTGAAATTTTTTTAAGGCCAATCTATTATTTATTTTTAAAATTTTTAGTAAAAAAATGAATTATTTCCAAAATTTAGCCTTATTAGTAAAATCTACAATAAATGTTTTCTCTTTCTCAGGATATAATAGTTTACGTGTTTTTAGTATTTTAATTTCATCTGCCTTAATAGTGTCTTTTTTAGATTTGTTTTCTATTGGAATGGTAGTAGCAGTTCTTTTTGGTGGTGAAGAGTTAGCCCCATTTGTTAATTATATAAACTTGTTTTTTGGAAGTTTAGGATTAAATCTGAGCGAATTACAAATATTAATATGTATAATTACCTTTAGACTTTTTGCAGGTCTTTTTTGTCCCTTAGTTGTGTCAATATTAATAGCAAATATTGCTCGTAAACTTTCAAAAAAAATTTTCTTAACAACTTTAGCTTTTGATGTTCATACATTCGCTAAATCTAATGCTGTCAAACAAATGAGACTTGTTAGCGGAGGTGTAAACATATTTTGTTCAACATATCTACAAGCACTTTCAGCATTGAGTATTGAAATAGTAACTTTAATAATTTTCTCAACAGCGTTGATACTAATCTTGCCAAATTACATTTTATTACTGTTATCGTGCCTGTTTATTTTAATTTTGATATTACTCATAATAACAATAAAAATTATTTCAAATGTTTCAGAGAAGAAGAAGCAAGAGGACGAAAAAAAAAATAGAGTCATAGTTGATGTTCAATCAATGTATAGAGAGATTAAATCTCTTGGAGTTACTTTTTGGTTTATTGAGCAATTTGATTTGTTCAATAATAAAGTTCTTAAATATCAAGTTTCTATTTTTGGTTTAAATATTGGTTTAAAGGTCATTATTGAGTTTTTATCAATTTTATTTATACTTTTTATAGCAATAATTGGAAGTAAAGGAAAATCTATAGATCCGAATTCTTCAGTAGTTTTTGGTATTGTTGCATTTCTTAGAATGTATCCAGCAATAAACAGGCTTAGTGCTCATTCAGGTATGATCAGTCATAGTGTTCCTTTTGTCTTTGAACTAAATCAATATATAAAAAAAGCGATCCCAGTTTTTGAAAATGAAATTAATAACAAAAACCGTCCTTTAACTAAAAGATTTAAAAAAATTATTGTTGAAAATTTTACCTTTTACATTGAAAAAAATTTAATAGGCCCTTTTAATTTAGAAATAATTTCTGGAGAATGGGTTCGCTTGAAGGGTATAACAGGTTCAGGTAAGAGTTCTTTGCTAGATGCTCTGGCAGGTTTTTGGAAACCAAAAGTTACTAATGGTGAAATCCTTGTCTATCCAAATCTTGGAAAACCTATTCCTATTGAAAAAGTTAAGCTTGTTTATGCTTATGTCCCTCAATTTACTCACATAATTGAAGGCTCAGTTTATGAAAACATGACCCTAGGCAGGGTTATAAATCAATCTAAATTAGAATTTTGTCTTGATTTAGTTTGTTTTCCAGATGAAATTAAAATTGATCGTGATTCTGTAGATTGTAGAGTTTTGTCTGGAGGAGAAAAACAACGTTTGTGTATTGCAAGAGCCCTTACAATTTTGCCGGATATTTTAATTCTTGACGAGGCTTTTTCTGCAATAGATAAAATGACAGCAAAAAAAATAATTAAAAATATAAAAATTTCTTTTCCAAATTTAACTGTTCTTTACACATTTCACGAAAGTTTAGATTTTGACTGACCATCTTATATCAGTTGTAATGGCTGTACATAAACCAAATCTAAAATATCTAGAGTATCAACTTATATCAATTTTAGAGCAATCAATTAGGCCGAACCAAATTATAATTGTAGTTGATGGCAATTTTTCAGAAAATTTAAGAATAAATATTTCAAAAATTTTGAAAGATTATTCAATTGAAAATATTATTGTGAAAAATAAAAATGAGCAAGGCTACTCAAATGCTTTTCGTTATGGACTTAAATTTGTTAAATCAGATATTGTTTATTTCTCTGATCAAGACGACATATGGAATAGAAATAAGATAGAAGTAACATCTAAATATTTAAAAACTGGATCCTGTGACGCTGTAATTAACAATTGTCAATTCTACTGGGATAAGAACCAAAAATTTGGACCAACAAAGGCAAAAATAATTAAAAATTATTTTGGTAGTTTAAATCCTTTTATTGCTGGCTGTTGCACAGCTATTACTAGACGTGTCTCAGATTTAATGCTGGAGGGACTATTTGATTACTTAGAATATGACGAACAAGCACATTTAATAGCAAATTTAGTGTCTCGTAGAAAAATAGTATTAGAAAATCTTCAATTATATAGACGACATAATGCTAACACTTCATTAAATGATTTAAATTCTGGCTTGTTACAAACCAAACCTTTTTTTGATGTTTTGCAAAAATATCTATTGAGTTGGAAGGTCAGTACTTTATTATGGAGTAAAAAAAATGAAAATTACAAGATTTTCAAAACTTATCTAAGGATAGGTAAACTTAAGAAAGTACACTTTGGATCTTTTGAAGGGAAATTGCTTCGAGGGTGGATTTTGGCTGTTACAAGTTACCACATTCAGTCAAGTAGAGGAGCTGTTTTAAGAATTATTTTTTTTAAATATTTATATTATTCATTCAGGTATCTTTCTCCTTCAAGTCGAGACTATTAAATGTACATCTTTCAAATAACAGGGGGGCTGGGAAATCAGTTATTTCAGTATCTTCAATCCAAAAATTTTGAACGAAAGTTAAATATAAAATTTGTTTATATTAATTACTTCTATAGAGAAAATATACCTCTTTTAGATAAAAGAAAGCCAGAATTAGACAATATTAATGGTGTTGATATTTCTTGGTATAGTTCAAAAGTTCTCAATCAATATTACTCAATTCCTGCTGGGGTAAGACGAAAGTTATTTTACTTTATAAATCTATTATGTTTTTGGAGAGAAGGAAGTTTTCTAATTGTGAATAATAAAACACTCAAGTTGTGTTGGTCTTTGAGAAAGTTTTTTGATGACATAATTTTTATAGGACATTGGCAAGATCAATTCAAAAGAGAAATGCATCAAAAATTCTTGTTAGAGTTTAAACCAAAAATTCATAATCAATTAAATTCCGAATTGACAAAAATCTACCACAAAGTCGAAAAAGATAGTATTGGTGTGTTTGTAAGAAGAGGTGATTACGTTAAACTTGGTATAGCTAAAAATGCAAGTTATTATGAAAATGCTGTTTCAAGACTTGTTAAGGGGAAAAATTCAGTCACGATAGCAATATTTTCTGATGATATTGAATGGTGTAAAGCAAATTTAATTATAAAAAAACATAAAATTTTTTATATTGGTAATTTTCAAAGTAGTGCAGTAGATACACTTTTTGTTATGAGTAGATTTAACATAATAATTGTTTCTGATAGTACTTTTCATTTTTTTGCTTATCACATTGGAAAAAATTTCAAACAAAAAAAAATTATATATCCTAAAACATCGCGTCTTTTCAGACTAAATTATTGAGTAATTCATTTCTAAAATATAAATATTTGTTATGTTGTTAGATTATATTGTATCGATTAGCAATAATAGTTGCTGAAGTATGTGCAAATTAAAATTTCAAAACAAAACAGTTTGAAAATTGTAAAATAAATGTACAGATTAACTGAAAGTATCTCAAGATCAATTTGGATATTTTACAAAATTAATTGCAAAATGGAATAAGTAGCATGCTTTATGAGTTAATTATGAATATTTTAATGTCTAGTATAAATTACGTCTATAGATAAGTTTTTGTTACTGACTACATCACCATAATTATTAATGGCTATTAGCTTATATTTATTTTTGCATAAAATTGAATCAAAATCAGAAAATGAAACTGTTCCATCATATGCTTGGGCAATCATAAACTCTAATTCAATATTTTTTATGACTCCCTTTTTGAGGCTTTCGCGAGCTCCCCTCAATACTTCAGGCTCCCATCCTTGAACATCAATTTTTAGATAGTCTATAGATTTTATTTTATTAAATTTAATGTATTTGTCTAATGTTGTAATCTTAACATTCACGCTGTTGTCATTGACTTCATTCCAATTTTTGTTAATTCTTTTATATTCCTCTACATATGCAGAATTTTTATCTAATTTATTAAAACTAGACATTGCACCAAAATTCCCAATATTATTTAGAAAAAGCTGAGATTCACCTTCACGACTTCCTAATGCTTTATTAACTAGAAAAATATTATTAAATTTATAATTATCTTTAATGTGTTTATATAAATCTGGAAGAGGTTCAAATGCATGTATTATAGAATTTTTAAAAATTTTTCTAAATCTAATTATTGACTGTCCTTTATTTGCACCAATATCAAAAATCACTGGTATGTGACTCTCAATTAACTTAGGTATTAATTCATCAAATGTTTGTCTACGTCTTTGAAGTTTAATATTAAAAATCTTTAAAAAATGATTGATATACTTTTTTTTAAACATTTATTCAATTCTCAATAGGTATTTTGAAGAGTTATAATAACCTTAAGCATATCCAATAAATTGAGATAATGGAATTAGAAATGAAGTAAATAATAAGAAATTAAAAAAGTAATTATTATTTGTGTTACTCATTAAATTAAAATTCATTGATAATCATTTAGAGTCATATATAAATATTCTTAAATAAAAGCGGAATAAGTCAAAATTAGAGTAGTTTTTTTAATAATTTGATTATAGCGAGTAGCAAAAACACTTCTTTTTAATCGAAAAGGTCAAATGAAAATTCTTCATGTTGTTGGTTCATTAAGTGATGGCGGGGCAGCCTTAGGTGCTAAAGTTCTTCACGAACAATTGTTAAAATTAGGTGTAAATTCAAAGATTTTATACTTAAAAGACACAAATGCGAGTTTCAGCAGAGGATCTATAAATTCTGGAAATTTTTTTGAAAACATTTCTGCCTTTTTCTGGCAAAGAGTTGAGAGTAAATTTCTTTCTTTAATATTTACAAAAAAAACACCAGCAATATTCACTACTGGTTTGTTTTCTTGGTCTTTCAAGAAGTACGTAAATTATTATAATATTGATATTGTTAATTTGCATTGGCCTGGCTATGGATGTTTTTCATTTTCGTTATTTTCTAAAATAAAAGTTGTTTTTACTATGCGTGATATGTGGTTGGCAACTGCAGGTTGTCACTATCCAATGAATTGTACTAATTACATGAATACGTGTAGTAATTGCCCAGCCTTGTCTACCAATAACTCTAATCTAATTAATTTTTTTACAAAAACTCTTTTCATGAGAAAAAAGAGATTGATTGATAGAGCTAAAAATTTTGAGATAGTATCTATTTCAAAATTTGTTACATCATTCCAAAATTCACCAATTTTAGCATCAAAGAAAATACATTTAATAGAAAACTTTGTTGACTTGGATCATGTAAAAGAGGCTACTCCAATACTAAAATGGGCTAAGTCAGAAGTTTTAAAAAAACCAAGATTACTAATACCGAAAAAAACAAAAGAGCCTTGGAAAGGTTATGACGATCTTGAATTATGTTTGTCAGAATTGACAGAAATTTATGAAGTTTGTCAATTTGGACGCGGTGATGCCAAGCCTTCAATTAAAGACTATGGATTTATAAATTCACGCCAAGAGCTTTATGGTTTATTTAAATCTATTTCAGTATTTATATGCCCAACAAAATATGAATCTTTTGGTAAAGTTATAATTGAAAGTGGGGCCGCTGGTACACCTGTTATAATACAAAAAAGTGCAAAAATTGGCATTGACAAAACTTTACCATTTATTTTCGAAGCAGATTTTTCATCCATGTCAGATTTAGTTTTGAATATTAAACATGCTACATTAGCAAAATTTAAAAATGAAAGAGCTGGGAATCCTTGGTTTGATCTTTGTAATAAACGTTACTCTCCATCAACTCAAGCAAAAAAATATTTAAGTTTATATAGAAGTTTAATTAAATGATTGTTGTAGTTCCTTGGATAAACTTTATTCTACATACGTTAATTATTGGAAATCCTATAATCTCATGGTTTTGTAGTTTAGTTATAATTGTATTCATATCTTGGTTTTGTCTAGTTCAAGAAAATTCCAGATTTATCAAATATGTTTTTTTACCTTTATCTTTGATTTCTACATCTGGTTATGATTTTTATTCCGGGAAGATATTTGCAACTGGTTTTTTTCAATATTTATCCTTGGATTTATTTTGTATATTAATCATTTTTTTTCGCTTTATTATGCATTTTTTAAATTTCAATAAAACAATAAAATTATTACATTTCCTTACAATGATTTTACTTCTTTTATGTTTAATAAGCTCAATTTTGGGATATTTTTCAAATTTTAAAAATTACAATTGGATACTTTATTTGCCTGTGTGTTTTGTTGTTTTTAGTTACATTGGTGAACTAAGGGATAAGGGGCACATAGTTGATGCAGAAAATTACTCGAAAATTTTGCTTCTAATATATTTGATTAGCTTGATTATTTTAGGAATAGAAAGGTTGTCTCATGCTTATTTTATACTCATGATACTGATCTTAAATTTCTTTTTACGGGTTAATCTTAAAAAATTTTCTTATTTGAGCATAAGTTTGGTATTAACTTTTTTATTAATCATCTCTATTTATGATTTACAATTTTTTGCGAGCTTTACTACAACTTTATTTATTGTATCTTTTTTAATATGTTTTATATTTCCATTTAGTATTTCATTTTTTTACAAACAACTTATTCACTTGTGTAGTGCAATTACTGCTATAATAATAATTTTTTCTATAAAGTTACCTCGTTTTATTTCAGACTTTAGAGTTTTCGATGGAAGCTACCCTTATTTCGAATACTTAAATAAACTGATACATAAGTTTTTTGAAGACAGGTGTGCTATGTGGTTTGGAGCATTAAATAAAGTTATAGAAGAAGATATCTTTTACAATTTATTAAGACCTGCTGGAGAATATTTTGTTCCATCTATATCAAAGGTGTTCTATTATAGATTTGGTAATTTAGAATGGAGTGGTTTGTCTCATTCTAGTTTTATAGAGGTTTATTTTCATGCAGGCCTTTTAGCAGGCATTATTTGCTTTATTTTAATAGAAAAATTATTTAATGTCAGTTATGGAAATTTAAAATCTACAAACTATCTGCTAATTTCATTTTTTATCTTATTATTTTTAGGTAATTTTATTGTAACAAAATCTATACTAATTTTTTGGGTTTTTTTAGGATTATATGCAAACAAAAATGGTTATAATAAAGAATAATTCGATTTATAAAATTTTAAAAAAATTATTTCTCCTTTTTATTGACTTTTTTTATCTATTTAGAGTTAAGTTAAAAACTCAGAAAATTGGAGAAAATAAAAACAGTGTCTCAACATTTATTAAATATACAGCTACAGTACAGTCATTTCTCGAGAGTGATAAAAGATTTAGAAGATTTAGACAGTCGCCTTTTTACAAGGTTGTCTTAGAACATGTTCATTATGATTTAGCAAAAAAGTATCTAAAACAAGTTAAAATTTTTTCAGAAAATCAAAGTTTTGTTCCTTATTTAAATGCTATGGTAAGAAACGATAGAGTAGGATCTCCAGAATTATTAAAGTTTGATTTTGGGTCTGTTTCTGGTGCTTCACTAAGATATTGTAAGGTTTATCTTGAAATAAAGACATTATTTGATACGAAAAGAATTAAAGATATTGCTGAAATAGGTGGAGGGTATGGTGGTCAGGCATTAATATTTGATACTCTTCATAAACATTTGAGGAAATATAGAATTTTTGATCTTCCAGTAGTTATCGAACTAATAGAACGTTATATTAATTCATACTACTTAAATAGTAGTTTTTCAGCAAATGATATTAACTCTCTTAGCAAGGGACAAAGTTTTGATTTAGTAATAAGTAACTATGCTTTTTCTGAATTGCCTAGAAATCTTCAAGAAATATACATGAATAAAGTAATTTTAAACTCAAGATGTGGTTATCTTACAATGAATACAGGGTTAGTGAGCAAACCAGATAAAGTCACATCAAGTGAAAAAAAATCAAGAAGATACACATCAGATGAATTAACAAAAATAATTCCTGGATCTAGATTAATAAAAGAAGTTCCATTAACTTCACCAAATAATTACATAATAATTTGGGGTACTAATTAGTGGGCGTAATCATATCAACTACAAATTCTGGATTTAGTAACCGTGTTAAATCGATAGCTTCAATAATGGGAAGAAAAGAAAAACACCGTGTTTTTTGGTACAAAAATGCTTTAGTTGAAACAAAGTTTTCTGATTTATTTGAAGATGGTAGTATAGAGGTTTTTCGAGCACCAAGGGAATTGTTTTTTTACAATCAAAATTATATACCAATTTTTAAGCCTAAATTACATTTTTCTCCTTTTTTTGATCTTTCCACATTTCAACTTGGTTCATATAGAGCTAAGGCACTTTACGATGGGAAAAAAAAACAGTATGTTCAAATTAACGAAGGCCTGTCAATTGATTATATGTATAATGATGCGCCAAAAAAAATAACATCAATTTTCAGAAATCGTGTAAGAAGTTTGTTACCTCGTAAAGAAATTAGAGAAGCTGCAAGAGGATTTGTAAATGAAGTTTTACATAGAGATTTTTTAGGTTCTCATATAAGGACTTGGTCTTCGGTATATCAAGCTCATAATGAACCAAGGCGACAAGACCATTTTAAACCTTCAGAATGGGTTAAATTAATCACAGAACGGTCTAATAGTGTTTCTTCGAAGACATATATAGCCACTGACAATAGCAAAGCTATTCAACCATTATTTCAAAATAAAATCAAAAATATCTATTACAGGAATGATCTAGAGAAATGGATTAAAAAAAAAGGGCTAAAATTTGATGTAGATCAGTTTGCATTTGTCGAAATTTTAGTATTATCTTATTCAAAAGAATTATGTGCATCACTTAAAAGTACTTTTGGTGAATTAGCTTGGTATTATAATGTTAATCCGGTAGATGTTTATGTAATCTAATGTAAGTTTTTATTAATGAAAAATTTTGAAAATGAAAAAATTTTGGTTACTGGCCATACAGGTTTCAAAGGATCTTGGTTATATATCATAGATGAAATTCATGATCCTAATGAGCAAGATAACCTATGTCTAAATCACTTTGACTTTGATTGGAAAATTTTATGAAAGTAGTGATACTTGCAGGTGGTTATGGTACTAGACTTAGTGAAGAAACAATAGCAAAACCTAAACCCATGGTCGAAATAGGTGGAAAACCAATATTATGGCATATAATGAAAGGTTTTTCAAAACAAGGTTATAACGATTTTATCATTTTAACAGGTTATAAAAGCTATATTATCAAAGAATATTTCTTGAATTATTTTAGCCATAATTCAGACATTGAAATAAACCTTAAAAAAAACGAAATCAAATATAAAAATTATTCTAGCGAAAATTGGACTATAAACATTATAGATACTGGAATTAACACCATGACAGGCGGCAGGATATTAGCTGCAAAAAATGTAATAGGAAATGACGATTTCTTTTTAACTTATGGAGATGGGTTATCTGATGTAGACTTATCAGAGATCAGTAAAGTTCATTTTGACCAAAACAATATAGTTACTCTTACAGGAGTTCAGCCAAGAGGTCGATTTGGTTCTTTAGGAGTTAAAGAAAAAAAGGTAGTCTCATTTTTAGAAAAAAATCTAGGTGATGGAAACTGGGTTAATGGTGGATTTTTTATTTGCTCAAAAAAAGTTTTTGATTTCATAGAAAATTTTGATACTGTTTTTGAAGAATACACACTCCCCAAACTTGCAAAATCTCTACAGTTAGGAGTTTATCTCCATCAAGGGTACTGGCAATGTATGGATACTTTAAGAGATAAATCGACACTAGAAGCAGAATGGAAAAATGGGAATCCAGGTTGGAAGACATGGTAAGGTTAGTTCATTATCAATCATTGAGTATAATAGTTACATAGCCAATAGACTCTCAAAACGGCTTGAAGATTTAGGAATAAAAGTAGATTATTTGTCCCAGTTGGGAGTTCTCTATAATAATAATGAAGTTTTACCTAACTTATTTAATTTGAAAAATAAGAATAGTTTCAAATATTCTTATGTTGTTAATTGTGCTGGTTCTAATAGAAAATTTTGTGAAAAATTTCCTTCTGAAGGTATCTTCCAAACAAAGGAGATAATATATAAAATTCATGAAATTCTTGAATATGGTCTTGCCAAAAACGTTTTACATTTTTCTACTATACACGTTTTTGGAGGAGTAAATTATAAATATAATAAACCTACAGAATTTGCTTGTCCAAATGATGCATATGGAAATTCACATATGATTGCTGAAAATAGTTTAGTCCAAAAGCTAGGATTAACAGAAAATAAAAAAAATTTTACAATTTTAGGATTACCCAATATTTTTGGCTACTCAAGTAAAATGTTTGGTGAAACGGCACATCTTTTTGGAAATCAAATTATTGAGATGGCATGTAAAGGGTTAATAGAGTTAAAAGCAAAAAACAACATAAGTCTCAATCTTTTTCCATTAGGACTATTATGCGACTTTGTTATAAATGAATGCATTAAAGATAAATATCTTGGAAAAACGATAAACCTATATCATGAAGGACCCACAAAAATTTTAGATTATATAAAGAAAATTAGTTATCACACTCAGTTTCGTCTTGTTTCTAATATTTCGACTGAAACACCTATATATCCTAGTTGCAAGTCAGATATACAATTTAGTGATTTTTGGTCTCATTTTGACAATGAAATTTATGAAATTTTTTTATATTTTCAGAAAAAATGGAAGTGATTTTGGAAAAAAAACAATTAATAATAGTTGCCTTTAATATTGGTTCTTTTGGCACAATTATGCAGCTCAAAGGATTCATATCTACTGCAATGAACTTAAATTGTTTTTCATCAATAAAAGTAATTTTAAAAAAACAAACTTATGATAAAATTTTAGAAGATAGAAAATTTGACTACAAGAGTCATAATGTAGATTTTTATCAGACAAAAACTTTTTTTTTAGATTTTTTTAAATTTAATTCTTATGATAGAAAAAAAGTTATATTTGTTCCTGGTGCAATTGGCTTTTATTTAGGATTATCTAATTTACTAATGTTTCAATCAAACTTACCATTTGACGACGTTAATTGTTCACGGTTTGGTTTTTTATTCAGTTTCAAGTTAAAAATAGCCAAATACTTAACAGCATTTTCAATTATTTTTGCAAAGCAATTGGTGTTTAATACCAAATATTCAAAATTATTAGTAAAATCCAGTTTACCTAAGTTTACTCATAAAAAATTGGATAAAGCAAGAGTGATTCCTTTAGGTTTGGGGTTAAGATGGTTATATGAAATTAAGAAAAAAGCTATGCGAAAACCACTTGATATTTTTTCTATCGGAGAAAAAGATGAAATTACATTTGTTTACCCTAGTTCATTCGATCTTTATAAACATCATGAATTTGTGATAGACACGGCAATTGAGTTTTCAAAAATGTATAACAAAAAAATCAAATTAATTTTTATTGGTGGAAATAAATCGTCACGAACATTAGAGCTAAAAAATTATTTATTTTCAAAAGCGATAAAGACAGTAAAGTTGCAAATATATCAAGATGTAAAACATGGTGATATTTTGAAGTTGTTTCTAAAATGTGATATGGGAATTTTTATGTCATCTTGTGAATCTTTTGGATATTCTCTGTTAGAGCTGGTATCCTCGGGACTACCAGTAATTTGTAATAATTATCCTGCCTTTAAAGAACTTTATGGTAATAATATACACTACAGTAACTTAAGTAATCCAAAAAAAACAGCAATTGAAATAAAAAAAATGATCGAAACTCCTAAGATTACTTCACAAAAAGTGTTTGTCGCTCAACAGATTGCATTAGCACTGACTTCAGAAAAGAGTGATAAGTTGTTGATAAAAGAACTTAGGAGACTTACTTGATAAAATTATCAGTTATTACTCCCACTTTAAACGCCTCAAAAACAATAATTGATTGTATAAAGAGTGTTGAGACACAATCATATAAAAATGTTGAGCATATTATTTTTGACGGTGGTTCTTCAGATGGAACTGTAGAAAAAATTCAGAAGTTCAAAAGTAACAAAGTTAAACTTATTCGTGGAAAAGATTGTGGTTTATATAATGCTCTGAATCAAGCATCAAAAAAAGCCACAGGGGATTGGTTAACTATTTTAAATGGAGACGATTATTTAACAAATATATATATATGTGAGTTAGTAATAGAAAAAATTAAATCCAACCCAGAGATTTCTTTATTATATGGTGATGTTTGTTCCATTAATCCTATTTCTACTCGAGTAAATAGGTATTGGAAAAGCTCTTCTTATTCGGAGGGTGAATTCCAAAAAGGTTGGTCACCTCCACATCCTGGTTTCTTTTACAAAAAAACAATATTAAATGACACATTTGGGTACAACGAATCTATGAAAATTGCAGCTGATATTGAGTTTATGTATAGACTTTTGGAAATAAATAGATATAAAAGTTATTACATATCAACACCACTTGTTCAAATGCGATCTGGTGGTTTGAGTGGAGGTTTAAGTTCAAAAATTTTACTCAATTTAGAGATAATTAGTTTCCTTAAATCATCTGCTTCAGATTTTAATTTGTTTAAATTTATCATAAATAAATTATTCTTTAAGGGTATGCAATATTTTAAGAGTGGTATTTAATTTATGTCAAAAAAATTAGATTCAGTGATTTTAATACAGCTTAATGAAATTAATTTTGACTTTTTAAAAAAACAATATTTAAAAAAATATCCTTTCCCTGGTTTTAAAAAATTGATGGCAGAATTTGATATGCAGATCACTCATGCGGAAGATAAATATGAACTTCTTGAGCCATGGATCCAGTGGGTCAGTGTTTATTCAGGGAAGAAGTTTGAAGAACATAGAGTATTTCATCTAGGTGATACTGAGCAACTATCTTCTGAAGATTGGCTTTTAGATAAAATAGAAAAATCAGGTTTATCTATTGGATGTATATCACCAATGAATATGCCAAACAGATTAAAAAATCCAAAATTTTACATACCAGACCCGTGGATAAAATCAAATGTATCTGGGGGTAATTTTTGTAAAAGAGTTTATGAAATGTTGGTACAAGTCGTTGGTGATAATAGCGTTGGAAGTATTAGCAAGAAATCATTTTTCACAATTATAGAATTAATTATTAAAACGTTTCGACCTATTGATTTCTTTTATTTTCTCAAGATATGTTTGAAATCATATAATAGAAAATGGTATAAAGCACTAGTTTTGGACTATTTAATATTTAGGTTACATAATAATTTAAATAAAAATAGTCATCCTAAATTTTCAACTGTTTTCTTTAATGCTGGCGCACATATCCAGCATCATTATTACCGTTGGCGAGACGATAAATCTAAAAGTGAAAAAAGAGATCCTTTATTAGATATGTTTCAATTTTATGACAAGTTACTTTTGGAGTACATTCAAAAAACAAGTGAAAATCATGGAATTATAATTGCCACCGGTCTTAGTCAAGAGCCTTTTTTGAAAACACAATTCTATTACAGGTTAAAAAATCATGACAAGTTTTTAAGGAAAATTGGGTTGATTTTTGAAAAAGTCTATCCAAGAATGACGCGTGATTTTGAGATAGAATTTTCATCTACTATAGATAGTCAGAAAGCTCAAAAATTATTAAAAAAATGTAAAGTTTTTAATCAAGATTTGGCACTTTTTGGAGAGTTTGATAATCGTGCTAACCGTTTATTTGTCACATTAACATACCCTAATGAAATAACAGAAGAAACTAAATTTATACTACCAAATGGATCTTATATTAAATTAAATGATGAAGTTGTTTTTGTTGCAAAAAAAAATGGAATGCATTGTTCGAAAGGTTATGCGTATTTTTCGAAAAATTGTTTAGCTGAAACCAGTCCAAAAAGTCAGTTTGTTGGAAAATTGAAAAAAAAAATAAGTGA
>MDTG01204203.1_pt1 | contig 21055 bp, 20 predicted proteins | sample 811421 | NCBI WGS metagenome assembly MDTG01 (sample SAMN05326645, study PRJNA326480) | marine metagenome | isolation source: seawater | place: Pacific Ocean: South East | collected 2011
TAATACCAACTCATGGTGGTTGGACATTCGAGGACAAAGCATCAATTGAAGTACGTTATAGAATGAGCACATCAACTTATGTCGGGGGGATAACATCCGCTCATAAACTTACATTAAAACCTCTCTTATTTGAATTAGTAACTGCTGTCAATGAATGGATTTCACTAACTACTTCAGATACTTTTTCTTCTTTTAATTTAAATACTACTAATTTCTGGGAGTATATGAATACTCATTTTGTTGCTACGGGAATATTCGCCCTGACCGGTACTACTATTAGATGGGAAGGTGGTGCAAATGGTACAGATCATCCAGATATCCAAATTAATTTAGAAGATGGTTACGTATTAAACATAAATAATTTATGGTTTGCTGCCAATTATGCAAAGGGATTATGGAACAGAAAAGATTATTCAACTTGGTGGATTCAAGATTTAAGTCCTGGTAGATTATATCAATTCCAATTATATAGTTATAATTCTGCAACGGTCCAGCAATTTAATGCATCATTTGATGTTGTCGGTTCAACAACAAAGAGTTATACCTTTTTCATGGGTACTAATACCAGTCCAGTGGTTACAGATATAATAGAGGCAGATGCGAATGGTAAAATTTTCATTAATTGTATGGACAATGGTGTTCATGGTGCATCATTAGCTTGGATCCGCATTAGAGCTTTGGCTCTATCTAAATATGGTAATATTAATAATTGGAATACTTCGGAAGTGACTAATATGGAAGAATTATTCAAAGATAAATCGTCATTTAATGACGATATTACGAGTTGGAATACATCTAAAGTAACAAATATGGATAGAATGTTCAATGCAGCCTCTAATTTTAACCAAAATATCTCTGGTTGGGATGTGTCAAGTTTGATAAGTATGGAACGTATGTTTGGTAATGCAGTAGATTTCAATCAAGCTTTAGATAGTTGGGATGTATCAAAAGTGGAAAATATGAGCCTATTGTTTAGAGGAGCAACTTCTTTTAATCAACCACTTGGAAGCTGGGATGTATCAAACGCGACAACTATATTACATATGTTCAGTGGTAATTGTCCATTTGACCAAGATATTTCTGGATGGAATGTATCAAAAGTGGAAAATATATCCCATATATTTAACGGGAATTCTAAATTCAATCAACCTCTTGCTCAAAATAATTTTGGATTTGAATCGGATTTACCACCAAATTTTGGTACATTCTACCACACACCTTCATCAACTATGACGATCGATCAATGGGCATTGGATACCTACGGTGACCAAATAATTCTTGCCCAAAATATAAACGATGGTGCCCATACTCGTTTTTGTAAAATTGATCTAAATGGTAACTACATATCTAACACATCTAGATATAAAGCTCATAATAAGACGATTATGAACAATCAAACTGAAGTAATAAATAGATATAATTCCTCAACTGCGCATCAAAATTACCATCAATTCACAAAAGGAACAGGTTTTCACGATATAACTATTAGTAATGGTTGGAATGTGTCAAAAGTGACAAATATGGAATATACATTTTTTCAAGCTACAGCTTTCAATCAACCATTAAATGCGTGGGATGTATCCAATGTAACATTAATGCAATTAATGTTTAAGGGTGCAACTTCCTTTAATCAATCTCTCAATAATTGGAATGTATCTAGTGTAACAAATATTAGAGAAATGTTTAAAAATGCTACAGCTTTCAATCAAAATATTTCGGGATGGAATGTATCTGAAGTGACAGATTATACAGAATATGGCGCTGGCACTAATCACACTAACGGTCAAACACATGCAAACTTTGGGTCTATGAATGCTGAGTTTGGAAAATACAACAACACAGATTTCTCCACAAGCACCGTACACAATCTAAATTTGCCAAATGGTCGTACTGTAACGCTATCTCAATGGACTCACACACGAGATTATCACAAAGGCTTTTTGAGAAATCAAAATGGCAATGCAACAGCCGTAGTTAGTGGAAACCTTATTTCTGGAAAACTCTACGAAGTTGCAATATATCAGTACTCATTGCATTCTTGGGCTCGAACTAATGCACCTATTACCGTGAACGGTAATGGTCCTTACAATGTTTCAGCATCATCTGATGGTAGTGCTAATGCTTCACCAACGTGGACTGGAATTGTCGCAGCAAACTCTAATGCTGAAATTGTGATTACGGTAAACCGCCTCACCCAACATGCTGTGCTTTCAGGTATAAGTATAATATCTGTTAGTACTTTTAGTAATTCAGATGTATTTTACTTTACAATGAATAAACCAACATATACATTAACAAACGAAATAGAAATAATTAATGTTTCATCTGCTCAACCAAGAACGGGTTCTCATTCCTTATCAACCTGGCTAACAACTAACGATGGAATTACCGTTACACAAGCAACGACAGCACAGACGTGGGGTAGCACTAATGGTATAGATAATCCAAATCGAGTAGGATATTTTACTGATAGTTCTGGAACACAATTTAAAATAGTACAATGTTGGGATGGTCATACTATGGGTGGTCAGACATACGGAACACTGGAGCACATGTTTACACCACTATATGGTTGGTATCCAAATTCTAGCAATGGTTATTGGTGGGCTGGAAATTATGGTATGGCGGTTATGTTAGGTTATGGTGGTAATGATCCAACTTGGTATTACGGTATGGGAGAATATACTAATCGCCATGATCGTTCTAGACACACTTATACTAATCAAATTACTTTCCCAACTCCTATTGTAATTCGATATGTAAATATAATATCTACAACTGGTGGCGATTTTTGGAAACGGCCCAGAGGCTGGTCGCTATATGGGAGTATGGATGATCGGGATAACACTCTTGCTCCAATATCATATCATCGTGGAGGCCATAGAACTCACTTTAATAATAGTACTGAAGAAGGCAAGATGACATCTAATACTATGTTATATAGTAGACATTTGATTAAGTATCAAGATTTTTGTAACGGTTCTAATTTCGATAAACAGCAACTCACGATTATGTTTGACATCCAACTTAATGATTGGGACACTAATTTTACTCGCGTTCACGATCTCCTTTTCTCTCATTCAGGACATTTAGGAAATTCGTATAATCAGATATATTCTGCTTTCATGGTCAAGCAAACAAATAATCGTATTGAGACGTATATAGCTGGATCTGCGGGACACTTATCTATTCAATGGAATGCTACTGCTTCCGATTTCAAGAATAGCTCAAATCAATGGACAAAAACTAAGTGTGTGTGGACAATAGATGTTAAGAATTATTTGAATGGAACAATATCGCAATGTCAGCAATTTTGGATTAATCAAAAACAATGTACTATTGTCTCAACACCACATGGTGCAGAATCAATCCAAAAATATCAAGCATACATGAATGCAGGTAAATGGGGTTCATCAAATGGAAATGCCCCACTATACGGCCAATACGAACTATATCTAACTGCATTTGAAGGACATTGGGACGGTAGAAACAATCAGACAAATCCAGCACCCGGAGTAGACTACTTAGAATATTTGAGAGTTTTCATTCGTATAGTTCAACCAAGTGAATGGAATACTGGTGGAATGTTTCCTCTAAATTCAGTTTCAACTTATGTTCCACATGAATTAATATATAGTAATGGTGGTGATATGGGAAGTAATAACGGAACCAATTATATTTTTAATAGTACCAAATTGTACAAAACACTTACAATAAGAATAGATCATTCTGTATCCGGTAATACGACTGGGGCGGGGTTTGCTAAAGTTGGTCGTATGCGAATTTTTGGACGTAAACTTGTAGCTTCGAACCAACTTGCGACAAGTACACAATATATATACAAATTCATCGTCAATGTTCCTCATAATAGTACTATTGGTCATCATATAAGCGATGTTCGTGTAGATGATGTCACTATATCTTCGCAAAACATTTCTGTTTATACATCACCGGACCGTCATCCTACCAGTCTCAGCTATCTTTATGATGGTAGTACCACTGTTGCTAGATGGAATAATCGTCAATCCTCGGGTTCTTTATTTATGACGATAACACTCGATTATAGACCATCAAAATTCTCTATTCGTTATCAGAGGCCTCTATACGCATCTGGTTGGATTATACAAGAGAATAATAGTACAATTATCACTGAAGTAGTAAATCGAGGAAGCGCGCAAACGCCAAGTCCAATATACTATGATTATGTTTTACCACCTTCAAGTTCGGGTGGTACATATACAGGTTCGAGTAGTACATCTCATTTCGATGTGGATTATGACGCAAAAGTTATAGCTAATACTGGTGGTATAATTGTTTAAGAATAATTTTACTGGATAAACTAATAAAATTCTCTAAAATGACTCCAATTTGGATAAAAGAGTATTTCCAGCAAGTTTATAGATAATTATATTACATACTAATAATATGTCGAACATAAGCTCAGAAAAATTGCTTAAAAATCCCGATTTAATAAAACACTCTTATAAAGTAAGACCACACGCCCTAATACAATATACAGAAGATGTCAAAAATCCCTATAAAGAACAACTAAAAAATTTAGATGCTAGTTTAAAATACAGCATCAATTATTTGGGTTCGGGTGTAGATATGAAAGGTAAGGATATTGCTTTGGGTTCAAATTACTTTATTGAATCTGGAAAATGTGATGAAACTTCTTCCGATAATTGTAAAGGCAAAACAAAATATACTTATGTTAGAAACATTCCAACTGGAACAATTCCACCATTAAATTTAAGTTTTTACAACGCTACCGGTTGTAATTTGACCGGCTTGACTGAAGGAAGAGGTCTGGTTCCCGGTTTATTTGAGCAAGTTTATGATATTAATCCCGTTGAGCTTGGAAGAGCGATTAGTGGAACTGGGAATTTAGGTTCGAATAGTTGCAAAGAAATGAGTCTCCCCATTGGATATAAAATCTATGATTCAAAAAGAGAAGACGACACTTGGAAATGGGAGACCAAATGCACAGCTGGTCATCATAGTATGACGGAAACAACTGATAAAGATTTGAATAAAGCAGTAAGAAATCGAAATCCAACTATACCAAATGCAAGACTACCGGGCCCTCTACAGTTAAGAGAGAATTTTGAACAAACTACAGAATCTTCTCATAATAAATATTCTATAATTCTTTTGTTAGGATGTATAACAGCTTTAGTTTGTTTAAGATCAGCAAAATTGCGTTAATAAGGTCTTCTTAATTTATCATATTCGAAAGTTGATTCCAATGTAAAAACTTCATCATTTGAATTAATAATTCTGTCTGGATTATTTCCACTATCTACAAAATTGTCAATATTAGATATACCATCTAATGATAAATCGGCAGATAGTCCATTTGAATATGCTTCTTCAAGTCTTTTCATAAAAGAGTATAATTCTTTGAATTTTTTATTGGTTAATTCCATTTCTGAATTTAAGGATTCTTTAAGAGTTATAATATCATCTTTAATATTATTCACATCATTTCTAAGTTTATCTACAACTTTATAGAGATTATCGATTCGACCATTAACTTCAACTTGTGTTTTTATTTGATTAAGTCTAGCCGATGATTGCATATATTCTATCTTTAGATATATATTTTTATATAAGTTTATTCTCTATATCTTCTGAAGGAAACTCATTAATATGTTTAATTTTTGGATAAATTCTGTATCCATGATACATTCCTGACATTGCGAATAATAATAAAACTAATCCATAAAAAAATTTAGTCGAAGATAATATCCAAATCATACTCGGAACTACAGCTAAAATTATTCTCGAACGAGTATATCCATAATATGATTTCAATAATTCATTTTGTTCTTTAATATTTCCATTAGTATCTTCTGTATTATTTTTAAGTTCAACAATACTGAAATTAATGCCTTTTGTGAAATACCATAAAGTGGAATATAGGAAAAATCCCATGGAATATGCGGATAAGATACCTTCAAAGCTGTTTGTTTTTTTATTATATATCGATTTGTGAACTAATAAATACATTGAGAAAGTGACGATCGCATTGAAATTACCACAGTAAGAAATGAGATGATACATGTCGCTATTTCCTTTGGTAAGTTCTGGCTTATAAATTTCTTTATCATTCAATAGATTTGAAAATCCAGCGATTGCAATATCGCAATCACTCCACGTTAAATCAGTCATTAAATAGATATACAAATCTCTATCTTATAATTACTTTACCATGGTTTTTGCTCAAGTTGTCTATTGCCGCGAATAGATGTGTTAACACTATGTTCCATAATTTGCCTTCCTTGGGAAATTTCTTTATTATAAGCAACATATTGGTTGAGTTCACTAAAAACTCTTTTTATGGCGTAATTGATAGTAATAACATTCAATTCTTTTACTTGGCCGAGGATATCATTTTCTTGATTACGCGAATTTTGTAAAAAAATCGACCGCATGATAACAGTTAATTCTTCAGGACTTTGTTTTCCAATAACATATTTTTTACCAGATTGTAACCAGACTTGATATCTAATATTTGTTTGAATGCTATCCATATTTTGCGCAGAAAAGAAAGCCGAAGATAGTGGTGTACTATATTGAATACCTTTTAGTTCATCCATGATATAATTATAGCTTTTTATTTTTAAATTTCATCATCAGTATCAATCAGACATATTTCCAAATTTGATGAATTTTTTGAAGATTTATTTTCTGGAACATTTAAAGTGGATATTGGTTCATCATCATCTGTATCAATGAGACATATATCTAATTTTAATGGTTCTGGTTTTTCTGGTTTTTCTGGAAACATAGTTTGTTTCATTTCACCACTTTTATCATTTTCCAGTATATTTCTCTTATCTTCTACCTCTTTCCAGAACGAATCGATTTTTGGTCTAATGTATTTGAACCATTCTCTATTCCTTTTAATCAATCTATTAGAGTATTTCAATAATTCCCAGTAATATGAACGAACATACCACGTATTTTCATCATTTTCTGAAAATTGTTTCAAATTATTAGAACTCCATGTATTGAATTCTTGTTCAGTTTGATTGATAGGAGAGTAAATCCAATTATTCTTGGTTTTATTGGTTTCACTATCATGTACTGCATATTCGATGACAATCCCATAAAACTGCTTATGGGTTTTGTCCCTAATCTTAGAATAAAATTCTTCTTCACTAAGATTTTCGTTTAATTTGATTTCAAAGAAATCACAATATTCCAGTTTACAAACTTCTAGCTGTATTTGACATTGAACCCAATACTTATATAATGGTATGCCTGTTAATTTACGACTATATAAGCATTTGATTTCAAGCATATGGCCTAATTTTTTTTTACACTTTGAACTGGTTACAATACCATCGGGTGATGCACCAATATGTGATATACTTGGATGTTTGATACATCCATATTCCGAAATTTTAGTTTCTGTTAACATTTCATATATTGACTGCGCGACTGGTTCGTTTCTTACTCCATGACTTAAAGCAGCAGTAGTTGAAAATTGTCTTTCTTTTTCTGGTAAAACCTTTTCTTTTAGTATATTTTTGTATTTGGATTTACTTTCAAATATTTGACTCATACTACTGGCAGTAATTACAGTATGTCTATATGAATACCATTCTGGCGTTCTTTGCTCCGGTTGTGGTAAGCTATTTAGCCATTTTAATTTAGGCTTAACGTTTTTAACAAGTTCTACTTTATCGCGACTAATCATGCTATCCGATATATATGTCAATTCATCTGCATTATTACAATGAGAATGCTTTAATACTTCGTAATTCTTCCAACTATTGTAAACATCGTGTTGATTGATATTAAATTTTTGAATAATTGGTTTCATTAACTCAAACATCTCATCAGACAAGACTATGTCTTCATTTTTTTCAGATAATTGTCTTAAAACCTCAAAAATAGGTTCCATTGTCGTCTAATTATAATATGTCACATTAACTGTTATGTCATATTTAATCAAGTTTGAATGGATATTGATCGCTTATAACCATTGGATCTATATTCTCCCAAGGATAGAATGTGACTACCATTTGTATCGTTTTCTTTGGTAATAAACAAAAACGAATAATTTCGGTAAGAGGAAGAATATTATTATCATATGTGCTTTTACATATTCCAAAATTGATAATGTTTTGACAAACAGAATCTGAAAATTTAACTAATTGCTCATCCTTATCGGTACACTTAATTTGACAGGCTTTTGCGAAAGGAAATATTACATTTGATTCTGTATTAAAATAGATACGTTTGTCTACGAATGCTGCCTTACCCGAGCAGTATTTTCTGACTTTACACTTACCATATAATATCAATTGTCTCGAATTTCGAGACAAAGAGGATACAACGGTTAGTATATTGATTCCAATATCAAAAATGTTCTTAATTAAGATCTTAAAAAAATTAAAATCCATAATTATATGTTGGTTACCGAAACCTTAATAATTATAATCAGTATTTTCGTATTATGGACCCAAACATATTTACAAGATTGGAAGTCGGTGATTCTGTTCCTTTTTGTAATTAGCCTGTGTCATTATGTACTCAAAACTCCCGTATATGTTGCTTTTGGAATAGCGGGTATTTTATCTTGTACACTTTATTTATCATATTCAAAAATAGAGGGTTATTCTGTAAAGGAGGGTGTAGATGATGAAGATGATGAAGATGATGAAGATGATGAGGATGAAGATGAGGATGCTGAAGATGATGAAGATGATGAAGATGATGAAGATGATGAAGATGATGAAGATGAGGAAGATGAGGTTGATTCAAAACCGGTTAACAATAATCCAATTGATATGGAGGAAACAATCAAGGGTGCTCTTGAAAATTTTGATCCTAAAACACTTAAAAATATGACTAAAGATACAACTTCTTTAATCAAATCTCAATCGGAACTAATGGGCATGATTCAACAGATGCAACCTGTCATACAAAAGGGATTATCACTTGTAGATAGGTTCCATGGAGAAGGTAAAACCGAGAAGTTATTCAAACAATATGACAATTTAAAAAAGTTACAAAAATCGATTAAAGTTTAATTTTTTGCGTTTATTTCTATTGGAAACAGATTGCAAATAATATTATATGACAAGTGAAACAACACCGTTATCGTCATTACCGAATAATACGGAAACTGATTCAGACCTTGTTAACAAAATTCTTAATCAACTTGAAACAACAAATGAGTCGGATGCGCCAACATTCGAAATTGAAAAGCCTCCTGAACCAGTACAAGTAATAAATAAGGTTCCTGAACCACAACCAGTTGTTCAAAAGGCTGTTAATCAACCAACAATAGTAGAAAGTCCCAATAAACATCAAGATAAATCTGTAAATAATTTAAGTCCACAAGGAATACAGAACATGATAAATGTATTTGATATGGATTACATAAATAAGGTTGGTAAATTTGCTTTATTACTCTCAATATTATTCTTTATTTTCATTAGTTGTAATAGTACATTCGTAAATTGGTTTTCAAAAGTTCCATCTTTAAAAGCGGTAACATTGGCGAATGAGTTAAATAATACTGGTAAAATACTTCAATCTATTTGTTTTGGTATTGTTTACTTTTTATTAAAATTATTCATAAATAATTAATCAAAATTGATTAAATATGATGATTCATTTTCAATTTGAACGGGTTGATATTGTTTAAAATCTTTAGGAATTATTTGATAAACTACAAATTTAGATGTACGAACGTATTTTTCTTTTGAGGATACTGTACGATTCACGCATCTTAATATTTGACGCAATATTGTTATTGAGTTCTTAGGAGTTATATCATTCAAATAAGTTCTTGCTTTACATGGTATATAATATTCTTCAAGTTTTGGTTTAAGGTCATATAATTTCTTAACGGTTCCTAATACTTCGAGATCTTTTTTGGAGAAATTTGTTACATCGTCGAATCCTTGCAAACCAAATGCTTTAACAACCTCCAAGCATAAATCTTCTGGTGGGTTTGTTTTAAATAGTTGATTCTTTACCATTATTATTATAAATTATTTTTAAGATAAACGCATAAAAGGATACATCTGAGTGATCATCAGTTCATAGTTATATCTTCTACCCACCATCTATTGGACAAATATGGTTGATTATTTACCATATGACTTAAGGTTTCCGTTTGCTGGTGACCTTGAGAGTTTTCTTTAAGAGAGGGTCCTGCTTTGGAGTAATCATATATTTGAGAAGGTGTTAATACATAATTAAAGTATTGGAAAGACGATAAGTATCCATGAAATCCGCCATTTTCAGTCATATATAAATCATAGTAATTTTGTCTTGGTAGTGTCAATAGAGTATGAGTTGACTTAAGTCTTCCATTAATGTATATATTGGATACGAAATTAGATTGTGTATATGTGAAATGAATCCATTTTTTTACAGGTAAATTACTAATCTCAACATATTCGTTTGTATCGTTGTAGCTATTTACGTATAAGCGCATTACATTGTTTGAAGGATGTAACCATAGGCCGGGGCATTGTATTGGACTCAAATCTTTTGGGTCACTTGAGCCAAAAGTCTCAATTTTTGGGCCCTTGTGGAAAATATGCTTCCATACAGTAGAGTTTGATGCAGGCAAACTATGCCATGTTTCTCCGTCAATATAAAGCCATAATGAGTAAGAGTACTCTATACCATTTTCGTTCATTGAACGCTTTAATGTTTTTGCGTATTGCTCATTCGGGTTTTGTTTAATATTACGAGAATATTTAGCATTAACAAGTCCATCTAATAATACAGGGGAGTCTTCTGCTGAACTGGTTACTTTGTTCATAGCCATTCTGATGATGTATAAAACAAGATATATAGCTACGCAAATTGCGATTCCAACAAATATTTCAGTTGCAACTTTGTTGTCACTTGAGTTTATGATATTTGCGATCCTATCCATTTATCTTATCTAAATTTTTTTATATACAGTATTATCATTATGGAAGCTAGATCCGCATTTGGTTTTTTATTGCTTCTTGTTTTGACATGTGCTGTCGTATTTATGATTTACAAAACTTATGGGTGGCTAAATAGTGGAAATGATACAGATGTAACAATATTAGATAAACCTGTTAAAATGGAAGCTGATATGCATACATGTAGTGGAATTTTACCACCATCCGGAAATGAACACACCTATAGTTTTTGGACATATATTACCCAATGGGAAGTCACTCCAAGCAAACCTAAATATATATTTAGAAGAGAACATGCTAGATATGTATTAAATGTTGCTGTAGGTGATATTCACAATGAATTACAGGTATTTATTACTGATAAGGCGAGTGGTGATAAGGTATCAAGAATTGGTGAATTAGGTCTTGACGATGACCATACTCATCGTTTAACGAATCTCCCATTACAGGCGTGGAATCATATTACAATCACAATTTGGAATAAAACGCTTGACCTGTACTTAAATGGTAAATTGGCAAGAACCTTCGTTTTAGCGAAGCCATTGGAGGCTTTTGAAAAGGGAGCGTTTACTATTGGAGGCTCAAGTGACGAGGCTATATTAAATGGATTTGTCTCGCGCTTCCAATATTTCGGACGTGTTGTTTCGCCAAGAGATATATACTCGATTTATATGAAGGGACCCGCCAACAGCCGCGACTTATCTAACAAACCAAACAGTTCTCAAGTTACACTTGATTTATCAGTTGGTCAAACACCAGAATGTGCAACTGCTAACTAAAAATAATAGTTTAAATATTAATGACAAGCTCGGCTATTAAGAATCCGAAGTTTCTTAGCGATACCAAATATTTGTATAAACATCATGATGGATTGCCACTTGATTCTGATCAAGCATTAAGTTCTTTTATTAAAGAAATTCAAAATGATGGAAAAGAATATTCTCAGTATGCTAATTTGAATCATTTACTTTCTGCTCTTAGTGCTATAAAAGGGAGTTCGAATAGCGATGCTCAAGATATTCTTGATTTCCATCCAGAATATTATTACAAAGTTATTTCTTCTTTATTTACAGAAGCATTCCATAACTCACTTCTTTCAACAAGTGACTATTTCTTACAATTACATAATAATGCTGCTAATTCAAGAAAAGAACGCCATATTCATCTTAATGATGTACAAAATAGTGCTACAAATGCCACTGATAATTGGCAAGAAGATGCCGATCAACTAGCTCTTTTATATGAAAGACTTAGGGCGAATCGTAACCATGAATATATTAACCTTGTTGATGATAACACAACACTTCTTAGACAAGCCCAACTTAACCGCGATATGTTACTTCGTAGGCAGTTTATCAACAAAATGTTACGCGATATATTAATCCTTATATGTTTGTTTATTATATCCGGATTCTTGAATCACATGGGTTATGCATCAACTACAGTCCTTACAATGAATGTAGTTTTATTAACTTTATTCGGTCTAAACTTCTTATATTCAATGTATATTAGACAAAAAAGACATCAACTTAATTACAAACGATTTGGCAAATTCCTATATCCAAAGATCGATCCGGATACACAATCAAAATATGTGGATGGAATATGCTCCGGAGATGATGATTACGATCCATTAAGCAAAAAAGCCAAATGCGGTGGATTTGTATAAATAGGTATTGTGTAATAATTATTAAATAAAAGATATAACACATATTGTTATGGGAGGAGGTGAAATACAACTTCATAAATATGGAGCTCAAAATATATACTTAAACGGCAATCCTCAAATTACTTATTTTAAATCTGTATACAAACGCCACAGTAATTTTTCAATGGAAACCATACGTATGGATTTTGAATCTTCTAATTCTCTTACATTTACGCAATCATCTGTTGATAATATATTCAGTTGTACCATTTCTAGAAATGGTGATCTTGTTGATAAAGTATATCTTTCACTTAATCTACCAGACATATATTCCGGTTATGACCCAGATACAAATATTTCTTATGAATTTCAATGGGTTCCTAATCTCGGCTGCCAATTGATAAAAAAATGTACTCTTAGTATTGGAGGTAATACTGTTAGTGAATTATACGGACAATGGATTGAAATTTGGCACGAAATGTTTCAAGATACGGGTGCTAAAAATAATTTCGATTTGATGACAGGACATCATCCAGATATGTTTATGCCCGCACATAATGGTCGGAATGGGGGTTTCTATCCAACATCAACACTCAGTTCAGATCTAAATATAAATCCTGATTCTGCACAATTTACTTTTACTAATTTCAAAAAAAACTCTTTTCTACAACCGCCGTCAATATTAGCAAGACAACTATTTATTCCTCTGCCCTTTTGGTTCTCAAGCAATCCTGGTCTTGCTTTACCACTTGTTGCACTACAATATCACGATGTCAAAATTGATTTTGAACTAAGACCAATACAAGAATTATATACAATTATTGAAACAAAAGATAATACACCTTACACAAAAGGCGCAAGAGTAAAACCAGACCCCGCATATTCTCATCATCATATAGGTAATTTTATTACATCAAAACAACAAACTTCATTTTCTCCACCAAAGGCGATTGAACAATTCGATGATACCAATTCACCTGTAAATCTTGGAGATGGTCATAATAATATTCAGGGTTGGAATATGGATTTACATCTCCTCGTTAATTATATATTCTTAGACCAAGATGAAAGAAGAAAATTTGCTCAAAGTAATCACGAATATCTTATTGAACAAACATATCGACAAGAATTCTATGGAATTTCTGGTACAAAAGCACTCAAATTAAACTTTAATCATCCAGTTAAATATCTTGTCTGGTGTGGACAAAGAAGCGATGCAGATGCCACTTCTGGTGGTTCTTTGGGCGGAGGTTTTAACAATTATACTAACTTTAAAAGTGAATTTATTCATCCTTCTTCAGATGCTTATGTTGCCGATTTAGGTAAAGAAAAAGATGATTTTCTATACTTTAAAACAAAAATTAATGAAAACAATATCGAAGTACTTGATTATAATGATAATGGTCAAGGTGTCGAATATCTTATTCCTAAAGAAGAAGACTCAAACACAAATGAAATTTCACTTATACCTAATAAATTCAATTTTCGATTCTTTAATGAAGAAATTATTACAAATAGTCGTCTTTTGTTTGATGGTGTTGAAAGATATACCGTTAGAAATTCAAGATATTTTCAATGTGTTCAAACATATCAACATAAAGTTAAATGTAACAAACCGGGGATACAATTTTATTCCTTTTCTCTAGATCCATACTCTAATCAACCTTCTGGAGCATGTAATATGTCCAGAATTTCAAATGTGGAACTCGAAGTAGAAACATCACCACTAAGAATTAAGGATTATGATAATTTTAAGGCATATGATTACAATATTTTTGTATATGCTGTCAATTACAATATTCTTAAAGTCACCGGCGGTATGGCTGGTACTGCATATTCTAATTAATTATATTGGTATTATTATATTATGTGTACTATTGAAATGTTTCTCCGTTTGACATTACTTATACTACTCTCATTATGTGTTATACAATTCTTCTCTCAAAGAGAAGCTTTCCAACCTTGGAACAAATATGGGGCGATGACAATTATTCGTAATCAATCAAACCCCACTAACACTTCTCGTATTGAATATGATTATCTTTCAAAAAACTTTCCATACAAAAATGCACCCATTAGCGAACCAGTTCCAATACCACCAATTACTGCAAGACAGGTTAAATTGAGACAACTAGAATTAAAGTAAAAATTTAAAGATAAATTAAATCTTTTGAATTTTCTTAAAAGCACCTGTTGCTTCTAATTCACATGCTTTTGGAACATATTCTTTTTCTAAAATCCTTTCACATTCGTGCTTGGCCGGAGCGTAGTGTTCCAGACATAAAATCTTACCACACGTACATGTCATTGTAACCATTTTCTTTTTATTACAAATCTCACACTTTAGAAGACCCATTTTATATATTAAGTCTATTACTATTAATACACCGTTTCGTTAATCATTTTTATTCCATCTTAATTTCTTCCTTTTATTACCACCCGCTCTAATTATACGATTAGAACGAAGATTACAAGTTCGAGCTACTTGTTGTTTTAAAACATTTATTCCTATCAAAATCTCTGGTAAATCTGTCTCTATATGTTCAATATTCAAACCATTAATTCTAAAAAATATCGGACCTTGTAGACCTCCAATCGGGTTTTCACCCGTTCGTTTTTCAGAAATATTTAGATTATATCCTTCCAGTTCATGTCCCTGCACTTCAACATCCCAATTCTCAAAAATATCATTTGCGCTATATGATAATAAACTTGAAAGTAGAGTTCCACCAAGTGGATTTGGCCCAACTACCATCTCTTCTAAAACAGTTCGTGGTTGTGGACCTTGTTGGAAAATACCTGCTGCAAGTCTTACAACCCCCATAACTATATTTTTCAAAAACAGTCGTATATTCGCTTTCGCATCTTCTGATGGAGTAGTATTTCCTAATATTATTTGTATTGTGCTTGACAAAGTGTCATGATCAAATATTTTTGGAGGAAGATTATTAAAATCCCATCTAATTTCAAAATGTATATTCGGATTATTTGGTTTAAACTTATTTATAATTTTTCTCATCCATCCCTCTAAAAAGCCTATCTTATCATATATATCACCACAAACAAATTTTGGATGACTCTTCTCCAGAGGCATTTCATCTATTCTATCTTTTTCCATTTGAACAAAGTTCCATGAACCCGGCATATATCTGTCTAATTTTTCAAGCTTTTCCTTATTAAATGGTTTCAAATTTTCCATACCACCATAAAAATCGTTTATTTTTCCAATTGTATCAGGAGGAAGTGTTGGAGATGAAGACCGACCCACATATTCCGTTAATACTCCAGACCTTCTCCTTTTTGCGTCATGTGTTTCTAATAATATCCTTATTTCATTCAATGTACTTAATGTTTCCGCCGAAAAATTCGGATTTTGGCTTTCCTCACCGCTTTCATGACTGTCGTTATAAATCTCTAAAATTCTTTGTTTATTCCATTCCAGTGGAGTCACGCTTATGTTTTGCTGAGATTCCCCTTCACCAACTCCCATCACTGCCTTTAATTCAGTATTCGCTGCATTCTCGAGTAAAATACGCACTAAGCCAAGATTCTTCCTAGCTACTGCATAATGAAGTGCAGTCATATTTGTTGGTGCTTGCGGAATATTTATATTTACACCATATTTCAACAAAAGTTTAATAATTTCTTGTTGATCTCTTGATACTTCAAGCACATCTTCTTCATCCGAAGAATCTGAAGATGGATTATCTATATTTTCTTCTGGTATTGCTAAGTTTGATATACTATGTATTATATGTCTACTACCGCCTCTATAAGTTGCATTGGGATTAGCACCCAATTGTAACAATGCTTTTACCATACTTACATCCAATTCTTTCACAGCTAAAGACAGTGGTGAATAACCATTATTATTTCTTGATTCTATATTTACGGGTTGACTTAGTAATGCAATAAATAGTCTTTTTTTTGCCCATACTGGGTCAAGTGGTGTTTCATTGTGGATATGTTTAATTACTTTAAACAAATCGTCTTTAGGTGCGCCACCACTTTGTTTTTTATATTTAGACTTGTTTCCACCAGATTTCTCCAAACTCATACTATATGTTATTTATTTAATTCTATACTATTAATGACGTTTGCTAAAAATTATACAAATGTTACTAATCAATTATCTCAACAAATTAATCCTGTTGATATACGTGTTTGGTTTTTAATTCCCTATTTTTTTGGCATTGCTTTAACTATTATTATTGTTAGTATTTGGCAACCAAAATTTGAAGGAACTTATGCATACAATGATTGTTCTAATGCAAGAAAGGTTAATGGTAAAGTTGTTGATACTGATGATTGCGAAAAAAAAGAGGGTAATGTCGCTAAAAGAAATGCGATTATCATATTAATTTTATTTCTGATAATACCTGTAATATTTGGTGGATTGGGTTATAAACTCGGATTTTACATTGCAAATCCTAAACTTGGTGCAGGTATATATGCCAGTGGACTTTTCTTTCAAGGTGTCAGAGGAAAATAAGATTATGAAACATAAGGCTTTCAAAACAATAATTAGTAATGTCTTGGTATCTTAAATATAGACCACAAACTCTTGATGAAATATCATCAAATGAAAATGTTGTTGGATATCTTAAAAATATGATAAAACTTAATAAATTTTCTCATTTTGTGTTATCGGGTGATGCCAGTAGTGGAAAAAGAACATTGATTAAAATTTTTTTAAATACTGTTACACCAAATGAGAATACACTATGGTTAAACCATTTGTCACTAAAAACGATTGATTCTAAGGAAAAATTGAATAGTTTTATAAATTCCAAGACAAATAGTGCTCATAAATGGCTTATAATAGAGAATTTACACAAAATGTCAAGTCAATTTTTGTATGTTTTATATAATATCCTTTCAAGTACATCAATTGTAGTCTGTGTTCTGGAATCAACACATCATATTGATCTTTCTTCTTGGGCAATGACTTTTGATATGAAAACACCATCTGAATCGAATTTAGCAGATATTGCCAAGAGGATACTAAAAAAAGAGAAAGTAAGATATAATCGCAAGTTTGTAGATAAGTGTATACAATACTCAGAGGGAAAACTATGTACTTTCTTATTTTTCTTACAAGTTAAATACAAAACGGGTAAGGATATAACCAGTTTTTCTCATTTGCCCTTTTCTTATGAAAAGATATTGTATAATAAAAATCTGAAAGAAAGAATTACAGAATTGTTTAGACTTGAATCGGTTGGTTACTCGCACATTGATATTGCAAGACAATTGTTTAAGCATGTTTGTTGTGATTTTTCTAAAATTGATTATTCTATTATACTCGGGGATGCAATAGAGCATCTTAATCATTTTGAACATGATCCATACTATTTATATGCATCTATTTGTAAATTATGGAAAATTGATAAAAAATTAAGCACTACTGTTTAAAGATTGAGTATAGGGATTGTTGATATACGCTTCTAAATCAGTTGCTTGTAACCTTGAACCAGTATCTAATTGACATTTATCCGTAGTCATATTTACGGATTCCGAATTAAGACTTGTATTTTGTATTGGGGTTACTGCTCCCAAATTTTTTCTATTCTCAAGTGTATCTTTGCTTTCAAATTCACCCAAATGTCCTACTTCAGATACTTGTTTTATACTTGATTGTGTTGGAGCGCGACCCTTTGATATTCCCTCTTTTAAGTCATTTAGTGTTGCGTTGTAAATATCTGAATATGATGTGGGTTTAATTTCACCCTCTGCGTTACCAGTGTATTCATTATTTGATAAGTGTTGCTTGTGTGTTTCTGGGGCAACGGTATCCGTAACAGAATACGCACCATAAGTTCTTTGATTCGCTTGACCCGAATATTCAACTGTGGATAAATGTTGTCTGGCCGTGTCGGGTGCATTCTTAGGATTGGTTAAATATCCAGATGGACCTCTTGAATTTGTTGCAATACCTTTGCGATTAGTCTCATTTAAGGTTTCTTTTACTGTTTTCTTAGCATTATCCATGTTTTGTACTGTGTTCATTACTGCTGGACCAGTGGGATTAGAATAATCTACCCATTGTTTCAATGTTTCACGTGCAGTTTTCTTAGTTGGTTCTGGATTTACCGAACGACCCGTTGATAATACGGACAAAGGACCGGCACGATTATCATGAATAGCTGTTTCCTTTATTGTTGTTCTTGCTGTATCATTTGTATCATATGCGGTTGAACGTTTTTCAACACTGTTAAAATTACGCTCTGGAGCAGAATCATGAATATTTGTTTCTTTTATTGTAGGACGTAATATATCCTGAACAGGCGCCACAATTTTATTAACAAGACTTGTTGCATGACCCATGTAAGATAGATCCTTAGAATCTTCCTTACGGGCTTCAGAGCAATATTGTATCTTTAGTTTTGATTCACGGTTTTGACTTTGAGCATTACGTAAACCAAAATTACCCAATCCTTGTTTGTGGGTTGTTTGATTCGAATATGACTCATGTGACTCTTGTGCTTTAACGACAGCTGGTCCTGCAGCAGATGCATAAGAATATAAAGTATCTTGGCGATTTGTTTTCTTATCTTGAAAATTCTCTCTTGATGCTTCGCCGGTTGTTACTACAGTTGTGTTCATTCGCGGTGTATCACCATATGAATGAAAGCGAATCACACGATTTTGACTAACTACTGGCTCCATTCCTCGACGAGTTCCCTGGAAACCACGAACAATACGTCCTTCATAACTGATCTTTGGATTCGTTTTTACCCTCAACTCATCTATAGATGGTTGATTAGCATATTTTTGAGCATCCGCTTGCTGAAATCCACCAGATGGTTCCGCACTGTAACCCTGATTTAATCCGGGTCCTACTCTTACTGGTTCTATTAAAGGTGTTCCTTGATGATAACGCGACGCCGAATAACGTTCCATCATCCTATTATTCGAATTCTGAGTTCCATATATATTCTCTTGATTTAATCCAAACATTGGTTTTACCTCCTCTTTACTCTTGTCAAGATGGGACACCCCCGTAAATCTTTCAACTAAACCAGTTGATGACTTCAAGTCGGTGTTTTGTTTCACATTACTACCATAAAATGGTACCATGTTATTGTGTGTAAAATCACTATTATTTCTCATTTCTCCGGTTAAAGAACGACTTGAACCTACGTTATTATCAGAACGGCCTGATTGTGGACGGTCTAAATATAGGGTATCCACATTATTATCCTTTCCTAAATGAGTTTTCATTACCTGTCTATCATACATCCTAGAATCTTGTACGCGATTGTCGAAAACATCTGGAGATCTATTAGAAACCCCCTTATTTCTTTCATTTTCTTGTTTTGCATTTAAAAGCCAACCGCCAGCGGCTAATCCTCCGCCAACTAATAAAGCATCCATATTATTTGTGAACTTTTTAATATAAGTAAACTTATTACACATTCTTCATTTTAATCCCTTATTGAATATACTTGCAATATCCAAAAATAACAGTATAGTATCATATAAAGATGGACTTACTATTGCTGCATACTTCTGTAACTGTATTATAAACATACTCATGTCATCCATACGACGACATATATCTAAAATAGGCAATTCGCTATAATGATACTTTTCTGCAATTGAGTGAATTGATGATACATCTTCCGCATCCTTTAGCTTACTCTTTATTAAATCAGCAACCTCTTTATGAATGTCCGAATATGTATTATAACCTTCTCTACCAGATATTTTCTTATGTAACATCGTTAAATGCTTTAGACTATTCAAGTTACCACCCGACTCATTCACCATATTCATTAATAAATCAATTGGTTCCTTTGGGGATTTCTCCCTTGCAAAATATATCATCTTCTCCGGAGATGGTGTAGGTACACGAATCAAAAAACATCTACTATTCAAAGCTGGATCTACACTATCTATATTTCTACATGTAAATACATATCTACATGTCAAATACGTATCTTCTACCAATTGTCTAAATGCTTCCTGTTGTTCACCCAAATAATTCAAATAACGTATATAAATTATTTTACTACAATCGGCAGATATATCCCTTGTTCGACCTATCTCTTCAATTATCTTAGGCAAATTTGCCTTTCTTCTTACGCACTCTTTTGCATCAAATCTTATATACGTTGATGTTGAATAAAACCTAACACCAGTATCCTCCCAAAATCTTATCTTTTCCTTCTCATGATTTCCAGAATTTAACATCTTTAATACAAGAGTATGTTTACCAACCCCTCTACCACCATAAAATATTGTATTCAACATACCTTGTGAAAAATACTTTGTTATTCGGTCCTCAATCTCAGGATGAATCTGCATTATTCATTATATTGTAGCACTCTTTATTTCACTTTTAGAAATAGTATAATAGATTCTCCATAACATTTATTTATCGGATTAAAATGGACCAATTCTATACTAATGAAGATGTATCTATTAAATGTTTTGAAATACTTAAAAAAGAGGTAAATATAGAATCATACGA
>MDTG01300226.1_pt1 | contig 21055 bp, 16 predicted proteins | sample 811421 | NCBI WGS metagenome assembly MDTG01 (sample SAMN05326645, study PRJNA326480) | marine metagenome | isolation source: seawater | place: Pacific Ocean: South East | collected 2011
GGCAACATGGTGGCGCTGGACGACTTCGGCACGGGCTTCTCCTCCCTGGGCTACCTGCGCAACTTCGAGTTCGACGTGCTGAAGGTGGACAAGACCTTCATCGACGAGCTGGCCAGCACCCGCGACTACGGGCTGGTGGCCTCCATCGTCAGCATGGGCCGCATCCTCGGCATGCGGGTGGTGGCGGAGGGCGTCGAGACCGCCGAGCAGGTCAAGCGCCTGAAGCAGATCGGCTGCGACTACGTGCAGGGGTACTACTTCTCCAAGCCGCTGCCGGCGGACGCGTTCTACGACTTCCTCACCGACAAGCAGCTCCGCGACGTGGGGTGACGGTTTCGGGTTGGCTGGGCCGTTCATTCGAAGGGCTCGATGCACGGCCGCACGCAGCGGGACAGCTTTTCGACAGCGGCGGAATTGTCGTGGGCCGCTCCTCCGTAGCCGGGGGCTGAACAGTCGAAAAGCTGTCCCGCTGCGAACGCCCGCGCCCCCGCCGTCGTGGCCTGAACCACCGGCACCAGACACCCCGATTCACCCGTAGGAGCGGCCTCCCGGCCGCGATCGGCCGCCGCGTAGCGGCGGCATGGGGGTTTCCCGAGGGGAAACCGCGGGTTCATTCCAGGTGTCGGGGAATCGCGGCCGGGAGGCCGCTCCTACGCAGGAGATCGCGCCGCCATGGTTGTACCGACGCCGTCGTTGCGGGTGCCGGGGAGACCCTTTCGGCGCATTGAGGCCTCCCGACTACAAACGATTCGGTCCACGGCAAATCCGCCCGCGCGCCGAAAGTGTCTCCCCGGCGGCCGCTTTCGACGCCCTTCTGGCCACAACGCGGCAGCGACCCGCCTGACGAAAAGCCCCGCATGCCGTAGACTCCGCGCCTTCTGACCAGCCGAACCGACGGGATCGACACCGTGTCCGTAGAGCACTACCAGCCGGATCAGGCCGACGACCGTGGCGCCGACCAGCGGCGCGACCGCTTCGAGGCGAATAAGCTGCACAAGCGGCTGCGCCGGGAGGTGGGCCGGGCGATCGCCGACTTCGGCATGATCGAGGACGGCGACCGGGTGATGGTGTGCCTGTCGGGCGGCAAGGATTCCTACACCATGCTCGACATCCTGCGCAGCCTGCAGCGCTCCGCGCCGGTGCGCTTCGAGCTGGTCCCCGTGCATCTCGATCAGAAGCAGCCGGGCTACCCGGCCGGCGTCATGCGCGATTACCTCGAGGAGCAGGGGCTCGAGCACTACCTGCTCGAGGAGGACACCTTCAGCATCGTTTCGGATCTGACCCCGGAGGGCAAGACCACCTGCCCGATCTGCTCACGGCTGCGGCGCGGCATCCTGTACGCCTGCGCGTCCCGCATCGGGGCGACCCGCATCGCCCTCGGCCACCATCTCGACGATGCCGTGGAGACGCTGTTCCTGAACCTGTTCTACGGCGGACGGATGAAGGCGATGCCGCCGAAGCTGAAGAGCGACGACGGCCGGCACGTGGTGATCCGGCCGCTGTACTACTGCCGGGAGCGGCTGGTGGCGCGCTGGGCCGAGCACCGGGGCTTTCCGATCATCCCGTGCAACCTGTGCGGCTCCCAGGAGAACCTGCAGCGTCAGGTGATCAAGGAGATGCTCGCCGGCTGGGACCGGCAGCATCCCGGCCGGGTGGAGAACATCGCCCGGGCGCTGTCCCACGTGGTGCCGTCGCACCTGTCCGACCGGTCGCTGTTCGATTTTCTCGGGCTCGCCGCCGATGCCGGGCCGGCGCTGGTGCCGCTGAAGGATCTCACTGCGCGCTGAAGTCGCTGGCGCGCAGCCGCACCTCCTCGCTGGCCAGGGCGTCGGCGGATTCCAGCACCTCGGTCAGGGCGATCTCGAAGCTCTGCACCAGCCCCAGCAGGTTCTTGCCCTCGGGCTCGATCAACGCCAGCTCCAGCGTCTTCGACGCCTCCTTGAGGCGCGCCGCGCCGAAGCTGCCGGCGACGCCGTGCAGGTTGTGGGCCAGGCGCTCGGCTTCCTCGTACTGCTTCTCGTTGACCATGCGGCGCATGCGGGTGCCGGCGTCGCCGTAGTAGCGGCCGAAGTCGCCCATGAGCTTCAGCATCAGCCGGACGTTGTCGTTGTGGGCCTTGATGGCGGTGCCGATGTCGATGCCGGGCACCCGCTGAATGGAGATCGACTCCAGGTCCCGGCGGCTCGGGCCGGCGGGCTCCTCGGCGGGCGTCTCCGGCGGCGCCGGGGGCTCGGCAGCGTCGGCCTGGACCCGGTCGGTGGCCCGGCGGCCCAGGTTGGGCGCGCCGGCGCTCGGCAGCAGCCGGGTCATGACGCCGAGCAGTTCCTCGAAGTCGATGGGCTTGGTCACGTAGCCGTCGCAGCCGGCGTCCAGGGCCGCCGACTGACGGGTCGCCAGGGCGTCCGCGGACACCGCGACGATGGGCAGCTCGAGCCCGTGCTCCCGGAGGATGCGGGTCGCCTCCAGCCCGTCGAGCAGCGGCATGTGGATGTCCATCAGCACGGCGTCGTAGTCGCTGGCCGTGGCGCGGTCGACCGCTTCCCGGCCGTTCTCAGCGATGTCGACGCTGGCGCCGGCCCGCTGCAGGAACTCCATGGCGAGCTGCTGGTTGATGGGGTTGTCCTCGGCCACCAGGATCCGGCGCCCCTCCAGAATCGAGGTGTTGCGCTCCCGGACGGGCTTCTGCCGGGGCAGGCGCATGTCCTGGTCGGCGATCTGCAGGCGCACCGTGAAGCGGAACGTGCTGCCGGCGCCCAGCTCCGAGGTCACGCCGATCTCGCCGCCCATCACCTCCACCAGGCGCCGGCAGATGGTCAGGCCCAGCCCGGTGCCGCCGAAGCGCCGCGTCGTCGACGACTCCGCCTGCTCGAAGGATTCGAACAGACGCGCCTGCTGCTCCTCGCTGATGCCGATGCCGGTGTCGATGATCGACACGGCGATCACCACGTCCGGGGCCTTCAGGGCGTCGACCTCGGCCAGCAGGCGCACCGTGCCCTCCTCGGTGAACTTGACCGCGTTGCCGACCAGGTTGACCAGCACCTGCTGCAGCCTCATGGCGTCGCCCACCAGCAGGCCGTCGGCGGGAAAGCCGTCGTGGCTGCGGGTGCGGTCGTCGAGCACGAACTCGAGCTTGCGGCGCCGGACCTCGGTGCGGAACAGCCGTTCCACCTCGCCGAGGGTTTCCGACAGGGTGAACGGCCGGTGCTCCAGGGTGAGCTTGCCCGCCTCGATCTTGGAGAAGTCGAGGATGTCGTTGACCAGGGTCAGCAGGCTCTCGGCGGCGTTGCGGATGGACGTCACGTATTCGTGCTGCTTGCGGTCCAGCGTGGTGTCCAGGGCGAGCTTGGAGAAGCCGACGATGGCGTTCATCGGCGTGCGGATCTCGTGGCTCATGTTGGCCAGGAACGCGCTCTTGGCCTGGGTGGCCGCCTCGGCGATCTGGCGCTGCTTGTCCGCCTGCTCGCGCTCGATGCGCTCCGAGATGTCGATCAGCGAACCGTCGATGTACTCCCGTCCGTCCGTGTCCTTGTTGAGCCGCGCGGTCAGCGCCATCCACAGCGTGCGGCCCTGGCGGGTGACGCCCTGGGCCTCGAAGCCGCTGACCATGCCGTGCTGCTCCAGCTCGGAGAGGAACTGGCCGATGCGCTCCCGGGACAGGAACACCCGGTCGAGCAGCTCGCGGTACTCGTCGAGGAGCTGCAGCACGTTGTCGAAACCGAGGATGCGGGCCAGCGTCGGGTTGGCCGACAGCAGCACGCCGTTCGGGCTGATCCGGAACAGCCCCTCGATGGCGTTGTCGTAGAGCGTCCGGTACTCGTCCCGGGTGGCCTGCAGGTCGGCGTACAGGCGCGCGTTCTCGATGGAAATGGCCGCCTGGGAGGCCAGCAGCGCCAGCACCTCGACCCGCTGCCGGGTGAACACCTCGGTGAGCCAGCGGTGCTCCAGGTACAGGATGCCGGAGATCTCGCCGCGGTGGACGATGGGCAGGCACAGCACCGACAGGGGCTGCATCTGCTTCACGTAGGCGTCCTGGGTGAACACGTCCTCCTGGGTGGCGTCGCCGATCACCAGGGTCTCCTTGGTGCGCGCCACGAACTGGATGATGCTCTCGGGCACCTCGTCCGAGGCCTCCAGCGGCACCGCCGGTGATACCCGGTGGGTCGGTCCGCCGTCCACCGAGGCGATGGCCTCGACGTACAGGCGCCGGTCGTGGGACAGCAGCATGCAGGCCTTCTGGGCGCCGGCGTGCTCCAGCGCCAGGCGCAGCAGCTTGGTCAGCACCTGGTCGAGCATGATCTCGCCGGAGATGGTCTGCGCCGCCCGCAGCACCGTGGTGGTGTCGAGGATGCGCTCGTTGAACTCGCCGGTGGAGAAGCTCGAGGTGCGGCTGTGGATGTCCCGCACCGTCAGCTCGGCCAGATCGCTCACGGACAGCGACCCGCTGCGGCGGTTGTCCTGTCCCTCCTGCAGCAGGCTGTGGAATTCGCGCTCGAGCTGGTTGGTCTTGGCCGCCGCGCCCCAGCGCAGGTAGGCGTGATAGGCGTTGCGCGCGAACAGCTTGGCGAAGTCCGTCCGGCCCGCCCGGTCGCAGGCCCGGGCGGCGAGCTCGTAGGCGAGGGCCTCGTCGCTGGCCAGGCCCAGCCGCCGGGATCGCTCCGCGGCGCGCTCATAGAGCTCCAGCGCCCGGGTGGTCTGGCCGCTGCCCCAGGCGAGCTCGGCTTCGAGCACCAGGATCTTCGGCGCCACGTGGCTGGCGCCGCGTTTGCGCCAGCGGCGCAGCAGACGCAGGTTGTCCCTGACCGTCTTGCGGCTGCCCAGCAGGGGCGAGTCGCCCAGCTCGACCCGGGCGCCGGCCCGCAGGTGCACCAGGCTCTCGGCGAACCGCAGCAGCGTCAGCAGCGGCGAGCCGGCCAGGTGCTGGCCGTGCTCGTTGGCCAGCGGCAGCACGTTGGCGGCGCCCTGGAAGTCCTGGAACAGCACCGCGTAGTAGAGGCGCAGCACGTAGACCACGCCGTGGGCGGCCACGTCCTCGGCGTTGTGGATGGTCAGGTTCTGGCCGCGCTCGGGGTCGGGGTCGATGTCCGCCTGGCCCACCAGGCTGTTGACGATCTGCAGCACGAACCGGGTGATGTTGATGCCGGTGACGTGCTGGTAGTGGGCGAGCTGGGACACCTGGCCGTGCAGGGCCTGTTTCAGGGAGCCGAGCTCGGCGCCGCGCACCATGGCGTTGGTGGCGTAGAACGCGCTCGCCGCGGCGGCGAACTCGTAGTCGTGACAGGCCATGCTGGTGGCCATGTTCTCGGTCAGGTTGTTCAGCGTCTGGTCGAGGGAGGTGAACCAGGGGTCCACCAGCCCCGACAGCAGCGTCGACGCGCGGATGGCGAAGCTCTGGCCGGCGAACCGGGCGGCGAGCAGCCGCGCCTGCTCCCCGTGGCGGCGCGCCGCGGCGGGGTCGCCGTCGACGTTGGCGGCCACCGCCAGGGCGGCCAGCGCGAAGGCCACCTCCGGCGCGTAGCCGGCCCGGCTGGCCTGGCGGCTGACGGTTCGGGCCAGCTCCGGCAGGCGCGGCGATCCCAGGTGGTAGCCGACGTGCAGCAGGTAGCCGTACAGCCGATAGCGTTCGTGAATCCGCAGGTCCTCGACCTCGCGGATCGGCGTCGGCAGACCGCGGTCGAGGCGGCGGGCGAGCCGCCGGGGCCAGCGTCCCAGCCGATGCAGCGTCCGCCGCACGGCGATGCTGCCGGCGCCGTCGCTGCGGGCGGGCAGGTGAGCGCCATGGCGCTTCAGCGCAGCCTCGCCGAGGGCCTGGGCCTCGCTCAGGCGGTTCTGCACCGCCGCGGCGCGCACCCGGACTTCGTCGATCACGCTGCTCGGCGACCGGGTCTCGCGGATCACACGGTAGAGCTGGTGGAAGTCGCCGCACAGGAAGGCCGCCTCGGCGGCGCACTCGCTGAGCTCCAGGGCCACGGCGCCGTCCGCGTCGCGGCCGGCCACCGCCAGGCCGCAGCGGGCGTACTTGTAGGCCACCTGGAACCGGCCCTGGGTCAGCGCCGCGCGGGCCGCGAGCAGGTTGTGGTAGGCCACGTCGGCGCGTTCGTCCGGGTTCGCGTCGAGAAAGTTCACCGCCGCGTTCAGGTGATCGGCGAGCTGCATGACGCCGCTGCCCGACCGGGGCCGCAGGGATTTGAGCGCCCGGGTGATCCGCTCGTGCCGCCGCGGCTTGTCGTCGCGCGGCTGGCTGGCGTAGAGCAGGGCGCGGATGCGCGGATGGGAGAACCGGTAGTGGCTGTCGCTCTGGGCCGACCCGCCCTCCGCCGGCCGGATCAGAGCGGCGGTCACGGCGGGGCGCAGCACGCTGGCGGCGTCCGACTCGCCGGCCTCCGGGGAGCGGCCGTCGTCCTTCAGCAGGGCGCCGATCAGCGCGCCGCTGAACTCCTCGCCGATGGCGGCGGCCCACACCAGGGCGTCCCGGGTGGTGCCGGGCAGGGTGTCGAGCTGCTTGCGGATGCGGTCCGACGAGTTGTTGCTGAAATAGTGGCTGCGCACCTGGTCGAGGTCCCAGCGCCACTGGGCCTCGGCGGTGTCGTAGGCGATGATCTGCTCGCCGTGGAGCTCGAAGATCAGCTCCAGCAGATGGCCGGGAATGCCGTCGGTCTTGCCGTGCAGCTCGCCCGCCAGCTCCCGCACCCGGGCCTCGCCCTGGGTCAGCATGTCCGCCAGCAGCTTGCGCACGTCGTCCTTGGTCAGCGGCCGCAGCGCCACGGCCACGTGCTTGGTGGCCAGCCGGGGCCGCACGAACAGGGCCGGATCGGGCAGTTCCTGGGAGAAGGCCAGCACCACGTGGCGCAGGTCGACCACGCTGTTCAGCAGGTGCGCGAGATCGTCCTCGGGCTGCTGGTCCACGTCCTCGACGATGACGCACAGCGGATGGGGGTTCATGGCGCGCAGCGCGTGCATCACGGCGATGGCCGGCGTGGCGGCCTCGGTGCTGTCCGGCGGCGCGTCGATCACGCCTTTCAGGTCGGGAATGTACGACACCAGGCAGGCGAGGCTCTGGGGCGGCACGTTCTCCAGCCGGTCCAGCAGCGCCTGACCCTCCGGCGGCGGCAGCGACAGCGCCTGCCGGAACAGCAGCCGCAGCAGCTCCAGCCACAGCCCGGGTCCGTCCCGGTACGGGCTGCCCCGCAGGCCGATGGTGGCGGTGAGCATGCCCTCTTCCTGGCCCATGCGCTGCAGAGCCTCGCACAGCGCCGACTTGCCCAGGCCGCCGCCGCCGGTGATCTCGACGATCACGCTCTCGCCGGCGGCCGCGCGCTCGATGGCGCCGCGCAGGGCGTCGAGCTCGGCCTCGCGGCCGTACAGGCGCTTCGGCAGGGAGAGCTGGCCCGGCGCGTCCGTGCGTCCCAGGCGGAACGGAATCACCGTGGCGTGCTGCTGGCCCTCGGCGAGGTCGTCCCGGGCCGCGGCGGCGCTCTGGTAGCGATCCTCGGGCTGCTTGGCGAGCAGCTTCTGCACCACGTCGGACAGCCACTGGGGAACGTCCGGATTCGCCACGTGCAGGGGTTTGGGCGTGCTGGCGATGTGGGCGTGGATCATCTCCAGGGGGTCGCTGCCGGTGAACGGCGTGGAGCCGCTGAACAGCTCGTAGAGCGTCGCCCCGAGGGAATACAGGTCCGTGCGGTAGTCCACCACCCGGTTGACCCGGCCGGTCTGCTCCGGCGACACGTAGGGCAGCGTGCCGGTCAGGCGGCCGCCGGTCTCCTGGTTGGGATACTCCCTGGGCGCCAGGGTGGCCAGGCCGAAGTCGATGATCTGCACGTCGAAGCCCTGGGGCGTGACGATGACGTTGCCGGGATTGAGGTCGCGGTGAATCACCCCTTCGTCATGGATCGACTGCAGCGCGTGGGCCAGGGTCATGGCCACGTCGATGCGCTCGTCCAGGCTCAGGGTGCCGTTGCGGATGAACTCGCGCAGTGCGGTGGCGCCGCTGTCCTCGAAGATGATCCGGTGTTCCCGCTCGTCCATGAACAGCGCGCGGCACACGTACGGGCTGGTGAGGGACTGGTTGACCTTGAATTCGTGCTGATAGCGGGCGATGGACGCCGCGTTGCGCGCGCCCGACTTGAGCGCCTTGATGATCACCGGCTGGCCGTCCCACTGGGAGCGTTTCACCAGCGTCGAGGCGCTCTCGTATATGGTTTTGTCTACGCCCTTCGCCACGTTCGATCAGGTCACCCGGTCAGTCCATGTGCTCGGCGGCAGCTCGCGCGGGCTGCGGCTGCGGTCCTCGTGCCGGTGAATCCGCCGCGGCGGATCGCGGCGGCCGCTGCCGCGCACGACGGCGGCGCCGGTCAGGTCACCTCGGGGGTGAACAGGTATCCCGTGCCGTGGATCGTGGTGATGATCTTGGCCGTGGACGCCCGCTCGCCCAGCTTCTTGCGGAGCTGGCCGACCAGCACGTCGATGTAGCGGTCGTCCGGAAACCACTCGCGGTTGCGGATCCGGTTCATGAGCTGGTCGCGGTTCATCACCTCGCCGGCGCGTTCCATGAACGCCAGCAGGAGCTGATACTCGCCGGCGGACAGGGTCGACTGCTCGCCGTCCGGGGCGGTCAGTTCGCGCTTGTTGAGGTCGAGCTGCCAGCCCTCGAAGTGGCGGATGTGGTTCTTGCGCCGCTGCCGCTCCTGAATGTGCACCCGGCGGATCAGGTTGCGCGCCCGGGACAGCAGCTCGCGGGGATCGAACGGCTTGGTCACGTAGTCGTCGGCGCCGCTCTCCAGGCCGAGAATCTTGTCGATCTGCTCCTGCTTGCTGGTCACCATGATGATGCCGATGTCGGTTTCGGCGCGGATTTCCCTGGCCAGCGTCAGGCCGTCCTTGCCGGGCAGCTTGATGTCCAGCAGCACCAGCACCACGTCGCGTTCCAGCACCATCGGCAGCACCTCGTCGCCGGAGCCGGTGGAGCTGACCTTGAAGCCTTCGTCCTCGAAGTAGGAGACGAGCTGTTCGCGCGTGATGGGCTCGTCTTCGACGACGAGAATGTGTTCCTGTTCGGCCATAGTTCCCTGTCCTGTTGGAACGGCCCGCCGATCGCCGGGGAGCGGGGCGGGGCCGGAGCGGTCGCCGTCACGGGTCGCGGCGCCGCCGTCCTCGATTTAATATGCGGGCCCTCTGTCGTCCGGGCCGGTGCCGAAGCTGGCCGGCAGCGCCGGGAGCCGGGCCCCGAGTCCGTGGTGCGGGGCGTTCCGGTCGTGGCCCGAGGCCGCAACGGCCGGCGCGACGGGTGTCCGTATCAATGGAAAGTAATGCATCTCGATGGTGCAAATTCAACCCGGATCGGTCAGGTTGAGCGCTGCATCACGTAAACTCCGCAGTCATGGTCAAGGTTCCCCCCGAAGCCCTGTCGGCCGACGCCCTGCGCGGCGTCATCGAAGCGTTCGTGCTGCGTGAGGGCACCGATTATGGACATCGCGACTTCTCACTGGAAGAGAAGTGTCGGGCGGTGGCCCGGCAGATCGCCGCCGGTCGGGCGGAGGTCTGGTTCGATCCGGAGACCGGGACCACGAACGTGCAGGTCGTCGACGGCTCAGCCGCCGGCGCCGGGCGAGCAAACAGGACAGGAGGCGACATCGATGATGGCGACTGAGCGACTCACGGCGGGCATCCGCCCGGCGCTGTTCCGGCGGGCCGGGCTGCTGGCCCTCGGGGCGGCGTGGAGCGCCGCCGCGGCGACGGGCGCGGCCGCGGAAGTGGTGCTCGACACCAGCGTGTCCAAGGTGGAGACGACCCTGGACGCCGGCGGCCGGGTCAAGCGGGAGCTGCTGCCCGCGGACGACGTGGTGCCCGGCGAGGAACTGCGCTACACCATCACCTTCAGCAACGAGTCGACGGTGCCGGTGGACGCCCAGCGCATCGTCATCACCAACCCGGTGCCCGAGGGCACCCGCTACGTGCCGGGCACCGCGGGCGGCGAGGGGTCCCGGGTGGAGTTCTCCCGGGACGGCGAGACCTTCGACGTCTCCGAGCCCGAGGCGCCCGCCGGCGCTGGCGGCCAGCCGGCGGAGCCGCCGCCGGTCCACAGCCTGCGCTGGACCTTCCAGCGGGAGCTGGCGCCCGGTGACTCCGGCGAGGTCCACTTCCACGTGCGCATGCTCTGACGCCCGGCCCCGGACTTCGAATATGGTCGAAAAGCATTCAGCGGAGGTCCACGTCGCCCCCCGGGGCACCCTCGAGCTCCTGTCCCAGAAGGAGGTGGCGGCGCTCACCAGCACGGCGCGGCGCGAGACCCAGCTCATCGAGCTGTTCCGGCGCTGCGCCCTGGCGGTGCTCAACACCGGCAATCAGACCGACGACGCGGCGGCCATCTTCGACGCCTACAGCGACTTCTCCATCGAGGTCGCCAAGCGCACCCGGGGGCTCAAGCTGATCATCCGCAACGCGCCGGCCAGCGCGTTCGTCGACGGGCGGATCATCGAGGGCATCCGTCAGCACCTGTTCGCGGTGCTGCGCGACGTGGTGTACATGGGCACCGAGATCGCCGACAGCGAGCTGGCCACGCCCGCCGGCATCACCGACGTGGTGTTCCAGATTCTCAAGCAGGCGCGGATCCTCAATCCGGACCTGTCGCCCCGGGTGGTCGTCTGCTGGGGCGGTCATTCCATCAGCCGCTCGGAGTACGACTACACCAAGGAGGTCGGCTATCAGCTCGGCCTGCGGGGCCTCGACATCTGCACCGGCTGCGGCCCCGGGGCGATGAAGGGGCCGATGAAGGGCGCCGCCGTGGGGCACGCCAAGCAGCGCACCGGCGACGCCCGCTATCTCGGGCTGTCCGAGCCGGGCATCATCGCCGCCGAGCCGCCGAACCCGATGGTCAGCCACCTGGTGGTGCTGCCGGACATCGAGAAGCGCCTCGAGGCGTTCGTGCGGGTGGGGCACGGCATCGTGGTGTTTCCCGGCGGCGCCGGCACGGCGGAGGAGATTCTCTACCTGCTCGGGGTGCTGCTCGACCCGGCCAACGAGCGGCAGGCGCTGCCGGTGATCTTCACCGGTCCGGCGGAGAGCGCGGACTATTTCCACGAGCTCGACGCGTTCCTGCGGCTCGCCCTCGGCGACGACATCGCCCGGCACTACGAGATCGTGATCGGCGACGCCGCCCGGGTCGGCGCGCTGATGGGCGAGCGCATCCGGCGGGTGCGGCGCCAGCGCCGGCGCGACGGCGACGCCTACTACTTCAACTGGCTGCTGCAGATACCGCCGGAGCACCAGCGGCCCTTCGAGGTCAGCCACGACAGCGTGGCCGGGCTGCGGCTGTCCCGGGACCTGCCGCCCCACGAGCTGGCGGTGGCGCTGCGGCGGGCGTTCAGCGCCATCGTCACGGGCAACGTCAAGGACTACGGCATCCGCATGATCGAGCGGCACGGGCCCTTCGAGCTGCACAGCGACGCCAGCCTGATGGACGCGCTCGACCACCTGCTGCGTCAGTTCGTGCGCCAGGGCCGCATGAAGCTCGAGGGCGCGCACTACGATCCCTGCTACCGGGTCGTCCGGGACTGATGGCGGCGCTGGCCGGCGATGCTGGGCCGCTGCTCCGGCTGCAGGAGTTCTCCTGCGAGCGGGACGGCAGGATGCTGTTCCAGGGCCTCGACCTAGCGGTCGGGCCCGGCGAGTGCGTGGAGCTGCGCGGCCCCAACGGCAGCGGCAAGTCCACGCTGATCCGCGCCGTGGCCGGCCTCTACCCGGACTACACGGGCTCGATCCGGTCCGCCGAGTGCCTCTACGTGGGCCACCGGCCGGGCCTGGCGGTGCTGCTGTCCGCGGAGGAGAACCTGCGCTGGTACGCGGCCCTGCGGCCCGGCGGTCCCGGGGTCTCTGCAGCGCTCGAACGGGTGGGCATGGCGGGCTACGAGCGGGTCGCCTGCCAGCACATGTCCGCCGGCCAGCAGCGCCGGGTGGCGCTGGCCCGGCTGGTGCTGTGCCCGGCGCCGCTGTGGCTGCTCGACGAGCCGCTGACGGCGCTGGACGCCGCCGGCCAGCAGCTCGTGCTGGATCTGATCGAGGATCAGCGCCGCCGGGGCGGGGCGGCGCTGTGCGCGACCCACCAGCCCCTCGATCTCGCCGGCGCCCGGGTGCTGGACCTGGCCGATGCCGCGCCGGCCGGAGCGCCCTCGTGAGCGGCGCCGGACTGTTCGTCGCCCAGTTCCGGCGGGAGTGGATCGCCAGCCTGCGCTCCCTGCAGGAAGCCTTCAATCCGCTGGTATTTCTGTTTCTGGCCGTTACCCTGTTCGCGCTCGGGGTCGGCGTGCAGCCCGAGGTGCTCGGCGGCATCGCGCCGGGCGTGATCTGGGTGCTGGTGCTGCTGGCGAACCTGCTCGCGCTGGACGGCATGTTCCGCCGGGACTTCGACGACGGCACCCTGGAGCAGCTCGTGCTGCTCGGGCGGCCGCTGTTTCTGCCCGTGCTGGCCAAGATGGCGGCCCAGTGGTGTCTGACCGGGCTCGCCATGACCGTGCTGGCGCCGCTGGCGGCGCTGCTGCTGTACCTGCCGGCCGGGGTGGTGGACACGGCCATGCTGACCCTGCTGGCGGGCAGCCCGGCGCTGACCCTGTTCGGGGCCGTCGGCGCGGCGCTGACCGTGGCGCTGCGCCGGGGCGGCGTGCTGCTGGCGCTGCTGGTGCTGCCGCTGTACGTGCCGACGCTGATCTTCGGCGCCGGCGCCATCGATCTGGCGATGGCCGGATCGGACGTCAGCGCACAGATTTATCTGCTGACTGCGATCAGCATGCTGGCGGTGACCGTGGCGCCGTTCGCCGCCCAGGCGGCGCTGCGGATCGGTCTGGAACAGGCCTGATGCCGGGTTCGGGACGGAAAACGGTAAGCGAGGAAACGGGGTGACGCTCAAGGAATTGTGGCACAGGCTCGGCTCGCCCCGCTGGTTCTACCGGATCAGCGGGCCGCTCGCCTGGGTGCTGGGCATTCTCGCCCTGGTGCTGCTGGTGTCCGGTTCGGTCTGGGGGCTGGCCTTCGCGCCGCCGGACTATCAGCAGGGCAACAGCTTCCGCATCATCTACATCCACGTGCCCACCGCCATCGTCGCCCAGTCCGCCTACATGCTGATGGGCGTCGCCGGCGCGATCCTGCTGGTGTGGCGCATGAAGATGGCGGACATGGTGCTGGCCGCGACCGTGCCCTTCGGCATGACCATGACCGCGCTCGCGCTGTTCACCGGGGCGGTCTGGGGCAAGCCGACCTGGGGCGCCTGGTGGGTCTGGGACGCCCGCACCACCTCGATGCTGGTTCTGCTGTTCCTATACTTCGGACTTTACGCATTGCGTCAGGCGATCCCCAGACAGGAAACTGCCGGCCGGGCATGCGCCGTGCTGGCGGTGGTCGGGGTGATCAACATCCCGATCATCAAGTACTCGGTGGACTGGTGGCTGACCCTGCATCAGGGCGCGACCTTCCGGCTCACCGAGGCGCCGGCGATGCCGCCGGAGATGTGGATTCCGCTGGCCGTCAACGTGCTCGGCCTGTACTGCTTCTTCGGCGCCAACCTGGTGGGCCGGCTGCGCGCCGAGATCGTCCGCCGGGAGGCGCGCACGGCGTGGGTCCGGGCCCTGGCTGCCGGGGAACTCCAGACCGCCCGGGAGGTCTCGGAAGACGAGGTCCTGAGGATGGGCCCCGGGCCGGGAGCGGGCCGATGAGCTTCGCCAGCTTCGGCGAGTTTCTGAACATGGGCGGCCATGCGCTGTACGTCTGGTTGAGCTACGGCGCGGCCGCCGGCGTGATGCTCTACAACTGGGCTGCGGCCAGGCGCCAGCAGCGGCGCGCCCTGCAGGACGTCCTCGACCGGATGCGCCGGGAAGCCGGCGGTCGGGCGGACGGGCGCGCAGGACGAGGCGACGAGGAACGATGAATCCGAAACGCAAGCAGAGACTGATGGTGGTGCTGTTCCTGCTGGCCGGGGCCGGCGCCACGGTGGCGCTCACCCTGCTGGCGCTGAACGAGAACCTGAACCTGTTCTACCCGCCGGATCAGATCGTCAGCGGCGAGGCGCCGACCCAGACGCGCATCCGCGCCGGCGGCATGGTCATGGCCGGCAGCGTCGCCCGCCAGGCGAACGGACTCGACGTCAGCTTCGTCCTGACGGACTACGAGGGCTCCGATTTCGAAGTGCGCTACAGCGGCATCCTGCCGGACCTGTTCCGGGAGGGGCAGGGCATCCTGGTGCAGGGCCAGCTCGGCAGCGACGGGGTGTTCAAGGCCGACGAGGTGCTGGCCAAGCACGACGAGAACTACATGCCGCCGGAACTCGCGGACATGCATCGGCCGGCGGCCCCCGGCGGGGACGCTGAATGATTCCGGAGCTCGGCCAGGTCTCGCTGGCGCTGGCGTTCTGCCTGGCGCTGGGCATCACGTTCTTCGGGCTGGCGGGTGCGGCGCTGCGCCGTCCGGTCTGGCTGGGCGCGCTGAACTCCCTGGTCATCGGCCAGTTCGTGTTCATGGCACTGGCGTTCCTGGCTCTGACCCAGGCCTTTCTCACCGACGACTTCTCCGTGGCCTACGTGGCCAACAACTCCAACAGCCTGCTGCCCTGGTACTACAAGTTCAGCGCCGTGTGGGGCGCCCACGAGGGCTCGTTCCTGCTGTGGGTGCTGATCATGGCGGGCTGGACGCTGGCGGTGGCCGTGCGCGGCCGCCATCTCCCGGGTGATTTCCTCGGCCGGGTGCTCGGGGTCATGGGCCTGCTCAACATCGGCTTCCTGGCGTTTCTCATCTGGACCAGCAACCCCTTCGAGCGGCTGGTGCCGATGACCCCGGCGGACGGCGCCGACCTCAATCCGCTGCTCCAGGACTTCGGGCTGATCGTTCATCCGCCCATGCTCTACATGGGCTACGTCGGCTTCTCGGTGGCGTTCGCCTTCGCCGTGGCGGCGCTGCTGTCCGGTCGGCTGGATGCCACCTGGGCGCGCTGGTCCCGGCCGTGGAGCAACGTCGCCTGGGCGTTTTTGACCCTGGGCATCGGCCTGGGAAGCTGGTGGGCCTACTACGAACTGGGCTGGGGCGGCTGGTGGTTCTGGGATCCGGTGGAGAACGCCTCGTTCATGCCCTGGCTGGCGGGCACGGCGCTGATCCATTCCCTGGCGGTCACCGAGAAGCGCGGCACGTTCAAGAGCTGGACCCTGCTGCTGGCCATCACCACGTTCTCGCTGTCGCTGCTCGGCGCGTTCATCGTCCGTTCCGGGGTGCTCACCTCGGTGCACGCGTTCGCCGTCGACCCGACCCGGGGGCTGTTCATCCTGGCGTTTCTGGTGCTGGTGGTGGGCGGTTCGCTGCTGCTCTACGGCCTGCGGGCCACCACCATGCGCTCCCGGGTCGGCTACACCCTGTTCAGCCGCGAGGCGTTCCTGCTGGTCAACAACATCCTGCTGGTGGTGGCCATGGCGGTGGTGCTGCTGGGCACCCTGTACCCGCTGGCCTACGAGGCGGCCACCGGCGGCGACAAGGTGTCCATCGGTCCGCCCTACTTCAATCGTCTGTTCGTGCCGCTGATGCTGCTGCTCAGCGTCGCCCTGGGGCTCGCGCCGCTGGTGCAGTGGAAGCGCACCCGCAGCGACCGCCTGCGGCGGGATCTGCGCTGGATGGTGCCGGGCGCCCTCGCGGCCGGGGTCGGCGTGCCGCTGGTGGTGTCCGGCGCGGTGCCCTGGCAGGCGGCTGCGGCGTTCGGCCTGGCCGTCTGGGTGCTGCTGGCCCATGCCGCGGACCTCGTCCGTCGGGCCCGTCCCGGGCTGCGGCGCGTGCCGCTCGCCTACTGGGGCATGAGCCTCGCCCACGTCGGCTTCGCGGTCACCCTGATCGGCGTGTCGATGACCTCGGTGCTGTCGGTGGAGGAGGACCTGCGGATGTCGCCGGGCCAAACCTCCGAGCTCGGCTACCTGAGCGTGCGCTTCGACGGCGTGTCGAACCGGCAGGGCCCCAATTTCGTCGCTCAGCGCGGCGATTTCCTGATCACCGAAGGCAACCGGCAGTACCGTCTGTATCCGGAGAAGCGCCGCTACCTGGCGCGCGGCAACGTCATGACCGAGGCGGCCATCAGCCCGGGACTGATGCGCGACGTCTACATGTCCCTGGGCGAACCGCTGGACAACGGCGACTGGGCGGTGCGGATGCAGCTCAAGCCCTACGTCCGCTGGATCTGGCTGGGCAGCCTGATCATGGCCCTGGGCGGGGCACTCGCCGTGCTGGACGCCCGCTACCGGCGGCTGCGGCAGCGCTTCGCTGCCCCCGCCGGCGCGGCGCCGGCGCCCGAGCTGTCTGGAACGCCGCTGCCCGGAGAGGCCCGGTGAGCCGCGCCAGCCTGTTCATTCCCATCAGCGTGTTCGCGCTGATCATCGGCGTGGGCTGGATCGGCTTCAGCCTCAACGACCCCCACGAGCTGCCGAGCGCCCTGCTGGGCAAGCCCTTTCCCGACTTCGAGGCGCCGCGCCTGCACGAGCCGGATCAGCGGGTGTCCCGGGACGACCTGCTCGGCGAGCCGGTGCTGGTGAACGTCTGGGCCACCTGGTGCCCCACCTGCGCGGCGGAGCACGACGAGCTGCTGCGGATCCGCGACGAGACCGGGCTGCGCATCGTCGGCGTGAACTACAAGGACGACGCCGCCAAGGCGCGCCGCTGGCTGGAGGCCTACGGCAACCCCTACGACCTGATCATCCAGGATCCGGACGGCTCCCTGGGCGTGGAGCTCGGCGTCTACGGCGCGCCGGAGAGTTTCCTCCTCGACCGGGCAGGCACCATCGTCTACAAGCGGGTCGGCGACATCAATCCGCGCATCTGGCGCGACGAGCTGCGCCCGGCGCTGATGCAGGTGATGGATGGCTGAGCGTCTCGGCGTGCTGCTCCTGGCGTTCGCCTGGGCCACGGCCGCCCTGGCGGCCAGCCCGGTGGACCTGTACGACTTCGACAGCGACGCTCAGGAGTCGCGCTATCGCGCGCTCATCGCCGAGCTGCGCTGCCCGAAGTGCCTGAACACCAACCTGGCCGGCTCCGACGCGCCCATCGCCCAGGACCTGCGCCGCACCGTGCACCGGCTGATCACCGAGGAAGGCATGAGCGACGACGAGATTCTCGCCTTCCTGCAGGCCCGCTACGGGGATTTCGTGCTCTACGACCCGCCGTTCCGCCCGGATACCTGGGTGCTCTGGCTGGCGCCGGTGCTGTTCCTCGCCGCCGGCGCCCTGGTGCTGTGGCGGATGCTGCGCCAGCCCCGCCCGGCGGCGCTGTCCGAACAGGAATCCGCCGAGCTGCGGCGCATACTGGAACGGGACTGATGCTCTGGATCACCACCGGCGGCCTGCTGGCCCTGGCCCTGGCGTTCGCCCTGTGGCCGTTTCTGCGGGCGTCCCGGGCGCAGGTTCCGGGTGACGACGTGACCGGCGACCGCCGGGCGGCGATGCGCGCCCTGTACCGGGACCGGGTGGCGGAGATCGAGCGCGAGACCGGGGCGGGGCAGCTCGATCCGGAGATCCGCCAGGAGGTCGAAGCGGAGCTTGGCGCCAACCTGCTCGACGAGTTCCGGCACGCCGACGAGCCCGGCGCCGCCGCCGCGGCGCCGCCGGCCCGGGGGCTGCGCGGCGCGCTGTGGGCGACGCTCGGCGTGCTGCCGCTGCTCGCCGTGGTCATCTATCTCACGGTCGGCGAGCCGGATGCCGTCGACCTCGCCGGCGCCTCCGAGGTGGTGCGGCTCGATCCCCAGGCCGACCGGACCGAGCTGGAGCGCTGGCGCGACCGGCTGACCGAGCGGGTCGCCCGCCATCCCGACGACGGCCAGAGCTGGTACCTGCTGGGAGTGGCGCGGCTGCAGCTCGGGCGCTTCGCGCCGGCGGCAGAGGCCTTCGCCACCGCCAGCGCGCGGATCGGCACCGACCCTGGCATCGACATCTACTGGTTGCAGGCCCGTTATCTCGCCGACGGCGGGACCCTCGGCCCCGAGGCCCGCGCCATCGCCGCCCGGGTGCTGGCGTCGCGGCCGAATCATCCGCTGGTGCTGGAGATGTACGCCATCGACGCGTTCCGCGCCGGCGACTACCGCGAAGCGGCGGCGCATCTCAATCAGGCGCTCAGCAACGACCTCTCGGACACCCAGGCCGAGGCCCTGCTCGCCGGGCTGGCCCAGGCCCGCAGCCGGATGACGCCGCTGTCGCCCAGCGTCACCGTGTCCGTGGCGGCCGCGGCCGGAGCCCCGCCGCAGGCCACCGTGTTCGTGATCGCCCGCCCGCCGGGCGGCGGCATGCCCTATGCCGTGGTGCGGCGACCTGCCCGCCTGCTGCCCCTGGACGTCACGCTGGACGACACGGTGAGCATGAGCCCGGCCCGGCCGCTGTCCGGCGCGGAGGCGTTCGAAGTGGTGGTGCGGCTCAGCCGCAGCGGCACCGCGGCGCCCGCGCCCGGCGACTGGGAGTGGCGCTCCGACGTGCTGCGCACCGGCGAGCTCGGGTCCGCCGCCGAGCTCGACGCCCGCCTGCGCCCGCCCGCCGTCGGCGGCTGAACGCCGCCGGGTCCCCGCCGGGAACCCCTGCCCACCGCGCCGGTCAAAGCGGAGGGACAGGTGGGCTGAGAGAGCGCCTCATGCAATTCGAACCGGCCGCGAGTCTGACGGAGAAGATCGCCGATCATCTGGGTGGCGAGATCATCGCCGGCCGGCTGCGGCCCAGATCCCGGATCCAGGAACTGAAGGTGGCCTCGGAGCTGGGCGTGTCCCGGGGCTCCGTGCGCGAGGCGCTGCTGATTCTCGAGCGGCGCTACCTGGTCGAGATCCTGCCCAGACGGGGCGCCATGGTCAGCTCGCTGGAGTCCGAGGAGCTGGCCAACTGCTCGGAGCTGGTCACGGAGCTGCAGACGTCGTTCTACCGCAAGCTGGCCGGCCGCCGGGGGCTGGATCTCGATCCGTTCCAGGCGGCCATCCGCGCCATGGGCGGGGCCGTGGCCCGGGACGATCTCGACGGCGTGGTCGAGGCCCGGCGCGATTTCGTCCAGGCCGGTTTCGGTCAGCTCAGGAATTTCTATCTGGTGTCGGTGCTGAAGGGGCTGATCCCGTCCGGTATGCGCCTCAGCTATCTGGCGGCGGCCCATCCCGATTACGACCTTCGGGACAGCCTGCGTTTCCATCAGTCGCTGCTGAAGGGCATCGCCGAGGGTGACGGCGAGCAGATCGCCCAGCTCGTGCACGGCTTCAACGGCCGCGAGCGCCGGCTGGCGTTCGGTTCCGTGCAGGAGCGTCGCGCCACCGCCTGACGCGGCGGCCAGGGTCCGCTCCGGGCCCTTTCCGCCAGCGCCGCAACGTCGGCCTGTGGATAACTCCACGGGCCGCAAAGCGCCATTTTTTCGCCACTTTTCCGCGACAATGCCGGGAGATTTGCTTAGACTTCGCGCTTTGCAGACCCGGGGCGTGCGACCGATCGAATGCGGCTGAAGCAGATCAAACTCGCCGGTTTCAAATCCTTCGTCGATCCGACCACCGTCTCGCTCCCCGGCAATCGCTGTGCCGTGGTGGGGCCGAACGGCTGCGGCAAGTCGAACATCATCGACGCCGTGCGCTGGGTGATGGGCGAGAGCTCCGCCAAGCAGCTCCGCGGCGAGAACATCACCGACGTCATCTTCAACGGCTCCAACACCCGCAAGCCCACGGCCCAGGCCAGCATCGAGCTGGTGTTCGACAACAGCGACGGCCGCATCGGCGGCGAGTACTCCGCCTACGCCGAGATCGCGATCCGCCGCCAGGTCACCCGGGATGCGCAGTCCAGCTACTTCCTGAACGGCAACCGCTGCCGGCGCAAGGACATCCTCGACATCTTCCTCGGCACGGGCTTCGGCCCGCGCAGCTACTCGATCATCGAGCAGGGCATGATCAGCCAGCTCGTCGAGGCCAAGCCCGAGGAGCTGCGGGTGTACCTCGAGGAGGCGGCGGGGATCTCCAAGTACAAGGAGCGTCGCCGGGAGACCGAGAACCGCATCCGCCACACCCGGGAGAACCTCGAGCGCCTGACGGACCTGCGCGAGGAGCTCGGCCGCCAGCTCGACCGGCTGCAGCGCCAGGCCCGGGCCGCCGAGCGCTACAAGGAGCTCAAGGCCGAGGAGCGGCGGCTGACCGCGGAGCTGCACACGCTGCGCTACGTGAACCTGCACGCCACCCTGGAGGCACGCCAGAGCGAGATCCGCGAGCTGGAGGTCGCGCTGGAGAAGGCGGCCTCGGAGCAGCAGCACATCGACACCGAGATCGAGCGCCGCCGGTCCAGGCACGCCGACGCGTCCGAGGAGTTCAACAAGGTCCAGGGCCGCTACTACCAGATCGGCGCCGACATCGCCCGCGTCGAGGAGGCGATCCAGTTCAACCAGCAGCGGGTCAAGCAGCTCGAGCTGGATCTGGACACGGTGGCCCAGCGGTCCGAGGAGGCGAGCCGCCAGCTTGGCATGGACGAGGCCGAGATCGAAGCCCTGCGGGGCCGCATCGGCGAGCTCGAGCCCCAGGTCGAGACGGCCTCCGACGAGGATCGCGCCAGCTCGGAAGCGCTGGCGTCGCTGGAGAGCCGCAACCGCGAGTGGCAGCAGGAGTGGGAGACCCTGAACCGGCAGGTCGCCGAGCACGAGCGCACCGCCGAGGTGCAGGCGTCCCGGGTGGATCACGTCGAGCAGCTTCTGGCGCGCCTGCGCAGCCGGCGCGAGCAGCTCGAGGCCGACGCCGAGCGGGTGCCGGTGGTGGCCAGCGACGACGTCGACAGCCTGGCCCAGGAGATCGCCGCCCTGGACGAGGAGCGGCGGCACAACGAGCAGGACATCGACCGCTGCCTGGCCGATCTCGGCGCGGCCCGCGAGGAGGTGCTCGAGAACGAGCGCGTGCTGGACGACGCCCGCGGCGATGTGCAGACCCTGCGCCACGAGCTGGCGAGCCTGGAAGCCGTGCAGCAGGCGGCGCTGGGGCGCGACGAGCGGCAGGCCCACGACTGGCTCGGCGAGCACGGCCTCGGCGACGCCCGGCGCCTGGGCGAGCTGCTTGCCGTCGCCC
>MDTG01110298.1_pt1 | contig 21050 bp, 20 predicted proteins | sample 811421 | NCBI WGS metagenome assembly MDTG01 (sample SAMN05326645, study PRJNA326480) | marine metagenome | isolation source: seawater | place: Pacific Ocean: South East | collected 2011
GACAAACAGAAAAAGACTTTATTGAACTTTTAGATAAAGTGCGTTCTGCAAAAGTAAAAGATATTGATCTCAAAGTACTTAATCGTCAACATCAAGAGTATGATTTTGAACCTCCAAAAGGAACAATTATTTTAACTCCACGAAATGAAAAGGTTGATGCAATTAATAATAAAAAATTGAACGAAATTGAAAGTGAAGAGTTTAATTTTTTAGCTCAGATTAAGGGTAATTTTAAAGAAAGGGAGTTTCCTGTTGAAGAAAGATTGAGTCTAAAAGTTGGAGCACAGGTCATGATTGTTAAAAATGATCATTCTCAACTCAAACGATGGGTAAATGGAACTTTAGCTACTGTTGAATCTTTGGAGAATGATAAAGTTTTTATTAAAATTGGACGAAATATTTTTAATTTAAGTAGGTCACGTTGGGAAAAAATTAATTATAAGATCACTGGAGGCACGATTACTTCTAATGTTATTGCAACCTACACTCAGTTTCCGATTAAATTAGCCTGGGCCACATCAATTCATAAAGTGCAAGGACAAACTTTTGATAAAGTTGCAATTGATTTAGATCAAGGTGCGTTTACTCATGGTCAAACTTATGTTGCTTTATCACGAGCAAAGACCATTGAGGGAATTTATTTAATGAAAAAAATAGGTTATCAGGATTTTATTTTTGATGAGAGAGTTTTCAAATTCTTAGGTATGAAGCTTCCAAAAAAATATAACAGAAAGTTTATTCCCGAGAATAAAAACCAAACCTTTGAAATAAAATCTTCATTACCAAGTCCAGACTAATTTTTAGGTGATAAAACAGATTGTAGATAATTATTATCAAGTAGTTTATTAGCCATTCTAACTACATCACGTTTTTGAATCGTCTCTATAATGTAATCTAAATTATTTATAATATTAATATTTTGGTCCTCAAAAGTATAATCTAAAATGGCAGTAGACCAAAACCTATTTCCTTTTAATGATTGCTTTAGCTTGCTTATCCTTTTAAGTTGAGCGTCTTTAAAATATTGATCTTTAAAGTTTCCTTTTTTAATTTCGTTTACAATATCATCAAAAGCTGCAAAAACTTTTTTAGTATTTATAGGATTACTTTGAAAATATAAAAAACTTGAAATCATTGATTTTGGATATTTTTCTAAATAGAAATTTCTAAAATTTATTGAATAAACATAATTCAATTCTTCTCTAATTTGCTCATGGGCAAGCCTATCGATAATATCTTCCAAGATATAATAAGTAAAACGTTCTTTGACTTTAAAGTTAAATTTTGCACTATAACTTCTAAATCCTACTGAATTAGGCTCAGTATTATCTTTAAATTCTAATTCTTTATAATCATCAAAAAATTTAATTTGATGATCAATAAATTTTTCATTGCGATTTATGGAAGGCAAATTTCCTAGATATATTTGAGACAATTTAATAATATTATCAACCTCAAAATCTCCAGTGAACACAAATACAAAATCACTCGCATCAGCAAAACGATCTTTATAAAAACTTTTTACATCTTGAAGTTTTATATTCTTAATCATAGAAATTGAAAAATCTTTTTGCCTTGGGTGATTTAGATAAAATTCCTCATTTGTTTTTGAAGAAAATTGATAAGCAGAATCTAGATTACGATTTTTGTACTCTTGTATTTTTTGTTTTTTAAATTGGTTGAAAGCTTCTTTATAAAAATAGACATCTGTAAATTTTAAATAAATTAATTCAAACATATCTTTAGTATAAGGTTTAAACGCATTGCCTTTCATTCCTTCAAAAATATCTTGTATTCTAAGATCAACGCTTACAAATTTTAAAGGATACTTGTAATTAATAGTACCGTATTTTTGTCCTGCTAAGCCACTTATATTCACTACTTCAGAAGTATAATTCGCAGCAGGAAGTTTGTTTAAATTCTTTTCAATAGAAGTTCCACCAAAACTTTTTGCAGTGAAAAAGATTTTATCATTTACATAATTTGAAGGTCTAAAAAAAATACGCACTCCATTCTCTAATTTAATTTCTGTAGTTTGAATGGATGAGTGGTATTTTTTTAATTTAATTTTAACTGGCTTTAGTTCTTGTTTAATTAGTGTCTGGTCTGTTAGAGTTAACCGGTAGGGTTTCGAAGACTTAATTTTTGTTATTTTTATATAAAGTTTTTGATCAGGTAATTTTGTTTTATTTTGATCGGAAGAGATAATTTCAATAATATTATTATTTTTTGATGCATACTTTTTGAATACTGCATTAACCTCTTCTTTCGTTATATTTGGAACTAATTCTTTTACTAATTGATTTTCATATTCTATGCCAGAGATCATCTTTCCTTTAGAAAAATGTCCCATGAAATCTTTAAAATAGCTTTTTGATTTTCTTGTTTTTTCATTACTTTGACTTTGTAAATAAGAAGTCAAAATTTCTTTTTTTCCAAGATTAATTTCTTTATCTAAAAAACCAAATATCAAAGCTTTTTGAATTTCGTTATTTAAGAATTGAATTGCTTGATTAATCTTATTTTCATTTAAATCTGCTACTATTGCATAAATTTGAGACTCTCCTCCAAGGTGATAATTTCCAATTGCTGAGTTAAAAATTAAATCATTTTCAAAGCTTTTCAATCTCTTTTCAAAAAGATTAGATGCCAGGCTTTCTATTAAATAAGTCCTGTAATTTTCTTTTGTATTTGCAATTATTCGTTTGTGTTTATTAAAAATACTAATTTTTGTATTTTCTTGTTCTGGATCTGTAATTACTGAATAAATTGTTTTCCCATAATTAGGAATTAATTTGTTAGGTTGCTGAATGGGTTGCTTTGGATTTGTTAATCTTGAAAAATATTTGTTTACTAATTCTTTTACTTGATTAGGATTAATATCACCGACAATCATTACAGCCATTAAGTCTGGACGGTACCAGGTCTTATAAAAATCAATTGCAGCTTGATAAGGAAAAGATCTAATAATATCTACTTTTCCGATAGGTGCTCTTTTTTGATAAATAGAATTTTTATAAAGATATTTTTTTCTTTGTTCCCATATTCTTTTTTTTAATCCAAGATTATCACGCCATTCTTGTTCAACAATCTTTCGTTCTCGTTCAAATGCTTCAGGTTTTAAATCTAAAAAACCCGCAATATCAGATAAGATATGAATTCCAGTTTCTATATGTTTAGGATTGTCAGTTGGAACTTTAAATTTATAAACCGTAGTATCAAAACTAGTCCAAGCATTAAAATCTACACCCGAGCTCAATCCGATGGAATTAAAGTAAGTATCAATTTTATTTTTTGGAAAATCTTTCGAACCATTAAAAGCCATATGCTCTAAAAGATGAGCTAAGCCTTGCTGATCTTTTCTTTCATGGATACTTCCAGCTTTGACATAAAGTCTAATCTCAGCTTTTTCTTCAGGCTTTTTATTTAGTCTAATATAATACGTTAATCCATTGTCTAACTTTCCATAAGTAATATTCGAACTAATTGGAAACTCCGAAGCTTGAACACAAAAAGTAATTAAAAATAATTTTAAAAATAATAAAAATCGCATGGGCTTAAATTTATTTAAACTGTTTAATAAAACCAATAAATTCGTCAATTTCTTGATGAGTTGTGTTTATACCAAAGCTTATTCTAAATGAGTTATTTAAATTATCTAGCCTTTTATTCAAAGCAGCAATTACGTGTGACTTTTCAATATTTCCTGTTGTACAGGCAGATCCTGAACTTATTGCAAATAGATTTTGTCCCATAATAATTTCATCGGCAGATTTATTTTTAAGTGCAATATTTAAATTCATTGGAGTTCTCTTCTCGAAAGAACCATTAAGGTCATATTCAATGTTGTGTTCTTTTAATTGATTTAAAAAATACCTTTGTAATTTTATATGGTGATCAAATCTTTGAATATGATTCTTTATTGCAAGTTCACTAGCTTTTCCGAGTCCTACAACGAGTGGAGTAGGCACAGTTCCACTTCTAATACCTTGTTCTTGACCACCTCCATCAAGAATAGGTCTTAACGTATATTTGATCGATGATTTAATATAAAGCGCACCTATTCCTTTTGGTCCGTAAAACTTATGAGCAGATAAGCTTAAAGCATCAATATTTTGAGCTTTGACGTCTATTGATAAACAAGAAAAAGTTTGAGCCGCATCTGTATGAAATACACTTTCATAATGATTACACATCAATCCAATTTGTTCGATAGGTTGAATAATACCTATCTCATTATTAACATGCATGATTGATACAAGAGATTTTTTTTGTTTTAAAAGATTTTCTAATTCTTCAAGATTAATAAATCCATCTTGATTAATTTTGAGATATTTAACGTCATAACCTTCTTTTTCAAGAGAGTGACAACTTTCAAGAATACATTTATGTTCAGTGACACAGGTAATAATTTGTACATTTTTATCAAAATAGTTTTTTGTGATACTTTTTATTGCTAAGTTATTAGACTCTGTCGCTCCACTTGTAAAAACAATTTCATGAGGCTCTGCATTAATAAGTTTTGCAACTTGCTCTCTTGCATTTTCAATTGCTGCATTTGATTTTCTTCCCATTTCATGTTGAGTGGAGTGGGGATTTCCAAAATTTTCTGTAAAGTATGGAAACATAGCATCCACAACTTCGCGTGCAACGGGAGTTGTTGCTTGATAATCTAAGTAAATTTGTTTTGTATTATTCATTGTTTTATTCACATCAATTCTCAAATAAGCTAACAAACATTAGGCTTTTAGCATAAAAATTGAATCACGCTATAATATATCTGCCTTTGGAGGATTTTACCAAAAGAATATGCTTAGAGGACCTTTAGGAGAAAAAAATTACAAAACGAAGTTTTCAGGTCACGATACTTTTCCGTTTAGATATCAGTGGCTAACGAAGCTAGCTTTTTATTTAAATAATCATGGACCTAAGATTGTAAAAGAATTTGAGAAAAATAGAGAAAGCAATATCGTAAATTTCGGAGTTGGACTTAACATGGTCAAAAGCTTAAGACATTGGGGAATTTATACAAAAGTTTGTGATCAAGATTATAATTTAACTAATTTAGGAAAAAAAATATTTTCTTCTGAAAGATCATATGATCCTTATTTAGAAAAAACTTCGACGCTTTGGTTGTTACATTTTGAATTAGCATCAAATCCTGAGCTCACAACATGGTTTTATGCTTTTAATTATTATGAAAGTTTATCTTTCGATCGTGAAAAATTAACTAATGATATTTACACCATATCACAATTTTCAAAATGGAAAGGAAATAGTCCGAATACAATTAAAAGAGATGTTGATTGTTTTATACGTACTTACACTGTGAGTACAAAAAAAGGTGAGCTAACCGAAGATTCCCTCGAATGTCCATTAGCTGAATTAAATTTAATTTCAAATGCAGGCTCAAGAAATACATTTGAGTTTCAAAGGGGGACAAAGAATTCACTGTCGCTAGATGTTTTTGAATACGCATTAAATCGTTATTGGGAGCAAAAGCAAAGTCGTAGTGAAATTTTGACATTTGAAAAAATTATGTATGATTTTGGCTCTCCTGGAAAAGTTTTTTTATTAGATGAAAAATCAGTTGATGATTATTTAGAACAATTAGACAGTAATAAAAACTCTTCATTTAGATTTGTAAAAGGAGCAGGCGGTCTTAAGCAAATTCAAAAAATTAAAGAAACAAAAGATAAGGAACTTATTCAAAATTGTTATAGGAAAAGTGTATAATGGAATTATTTGATATCGAAAGCAATATTGAAATTAATACAATCTTTCAAAGATCTACTCGTTTAGATTCAAAGTTAAGCGAAGACTATATTAAAAACTATATTTTTCATGACACAAGTAGATCAATATTAAATAGGATTGCATCTTCATATTTAAAATCTAATCAGGCTGCATTTACTTTAACTGGCCCCTATGGGTCTGGTAAAAGTTCATTAGCATTATTTTTAAACGCATTAGTTTATGATGATAATAAAATTCAAAAAGCGGCTTTAAAAAAAGCTGATCCAGTAAAACGAGATAATTTTAATAAAATTTTTTCATCAAAGAAAAAATGGTTTTCTATTCGAATTGTTGGCGGCAGAGAAGATTCAAATGAGTTAATTGCTGATACGATTGATTATTCTATTAAAAAAAATTGGATTGCAAGATCTATTCCATCATCTTTAAAGCCTAAAACCAAAGCCAAGACCTCAAATATTGTTAAAAAATTAAATGATCTAGTTTCAGAGTTAAATAAAAAACATTATGGTTTACTGATTATTTGCGATGAAATGGGAAGGTTACTTGAATATTCCTCTAATACAGGTGGAGATTTAAATTTATTTCAGGAGATTGCTGAAAATTTTGCAAACAACAAGATAGAAGAAAAAGGTGACAATGTATTTATTGGAATTTTACACCAGCCTTTTGAAGAATACGCTTCTTCTCTTGGTCGTACAGTTCAAGAAGATTGGCAAAAAATTCAAGGAAGGTTCTTAGATATCCCATTTAGTATCGGATCTGAAGAGTCAGTATTTTTAATTTCAAGTGCAATTAAAAAGACTAAAAAACTTAGTGAAACTGCTGAAAAAAGGATATCAAGAGTAACAAAGTCTGTTCTCAGGACATTGGAAAAAGATAAGGTTACAAGCATAAAAGCTTTAGAGAATTCTTTAATAAAATGGTTTCCATTAAATCCTCTAGTTTCATTGTTATTAGGTCCAATTTCGAGAAATAAATTTGGACAAAACGAAAGATCAATATTTACTTTTTTAAATTCAGGAGAACCAAGTGGCCTTCTTCATTATATAAGAAATTATGATATTCAAAAAGGAAATATTTATAATTTGGATAATCTTTATGATTATTTACAATTAAATCTAGAGCCTTCGATTTTAGTATCAAATATCGGATCTCAGTGGTCAGAAGCATCGGAGGCAGTTAGAAGAGCTGAAGCGGTTGACAATAAACAAACAATTAAACTTGCAAAAGCAATTGCATTAATTGATTTGTTTGGAAAAAATTTATCATTAAATGCCACTAAAGAAATTCTTTATGATACTTTACCAAATACAAAAAATGAAATTGATGAATACTTAACTAGTCTTGAAGATAAAAAGATTACTGTTTTTAGAAAATTTAAAAGAGCTTATGCTTTATACTCAGGATCAGATATAAATCTTGATGAAATCGTTCAGCAAAACAAAACTCAAATTCAAACTGATTATCCTATAATTCTTTCTCAAATTCCTGAGTTGCCACCGGTAATCGCAAAAAAACATTTGCATCACTTTGGTTCTCTAAGAATTTTTAAAAAGAATTGTGTATTTTTAAAAAACGTAAAATTAACAGCGGAAATAATTGAACGATTAACCGAAAATGGAATTGCAACGGGTCCTATTGTTTTAGTTTTTAAAGACCGGGAAGATTCAGATCAACAATTTGAAGAAAAATTAAGTGAACTAAATTCTATTTCATTTAGTAAGCCTACTTTAATTGGTTTTTCAAAACAATCCGAGCACGCCTTAGATTATGCTTTAGAGTTGGCAGCGTTAAATAGAGCAAGAGCAAGTGTTGCAGTAATTGAAAATGATCCTGTGGCGCGTAAAGAATTTTATGCAAGAATGAGTGCTGCTCAAAATTTATTATTTGAAGAATTAAATTTTATTTTTGATCATGCAATATGGTTCTTTAAAAAGCAAAAATATGAGAAAGAAAATTTATCAAGTATTACTTCAAAAGTTTCAGATTTAGTTTATTCAAAAAGTCCAGTCATCATTAATGAATTAGTGAATAGAGAAAAAACTTCAGCCTCTTCAACATTTGCTATTGTGAATTTAGCTAATAATATTTTAAATCATACAGGTGAACCCGATCTTGGTATGGTTGGTGTTCCAGCTGAGCGAGGGATTTATTTATCTTTAATAAAACATAATAAGCTTTATGGAAAAAAAGATGGAGAGTATAAATTTTTAAATCCTACAAAATCCACAAAAGGGATTTATGAAATATTTGAGTTTATTAGAGAATACCTTGTTAAAGTAGATCAACCTGTTCAGCTTTCAGAAATTTATAATGAGTTAAAAAAACCACCATATGGCGTTAAGTCTGCAATTCTTCCAATTTTATTATTATGTTTCTTTAAAGCAAATGAAGAACACTTTGCACTTTATGAGAGTTATGATCACCGAGGAGAGACTTTTATTACTGAATTTAGCCATCAGTTAGTAGACCGTATTATTCAAATTCCAGAAGATATTAAAATTATGCACGTCAAAATTGAAGGTGGAAAAGTTGACATTTTACAAGCCTTCCAAGCTTACGCGGAAGAAGAGTTTAATCAAAAAATTAAAGAACCCACTCCTCTTAATGTTCTGAAACCATTTGTTGTTCAAACGCATAAAATGTCTGGGTGGTCTAGAAGAACAAGACGTTTTTCTGATAAGAGAGTGATTATGCTTAGAGACGAATTACTAAAATCAAGAAATCCATTTCAACTTTTGTATAATAAATTACCAGGGATTTGTTTAAATCAACCAGTAACCGCCAAAGGAATTAATAAACAAGAAATTGAAAAATTTATCATTGAATTTAAAAATCTATGGAGCGAGTTACATCATGCTCATGAAATGTTAATTAATAAATTCAAAGATACTATTATTGGAGTATTTAAAAGTGATCCAAATATTTTTGATATTAATTTTGAAACTATTAAACAAAGAGCAAAAATAGTCGGCAATAATGATCCTTTTTCTGCAAAATTATCTAGATCAAAATCAGATTCTGAATGGATAGAAAGTATTGCTGCTTACTCAATTAGTAAGCCCCTAGAAGAATGGATCGATTCAGATTTTGACCATGCTTTATTAAAAGTAGAGGATATGGTTAGACGATTTATCATGACTGATCGTCTAATTACATTGAAGTCAAAACACAAAGACTCTAAAATCGTAGATCTTGCAATTTATGATGGAGACAATCAACATAGAGCTTCTAAGTTTTATTTTCAAAATTTTGAAGGTGATAAGATTGATGAGATAGTAAAAGAAATCACAAACATTTTATCAAGTAAAGATTTATCAGACACCGAAAGAGGCGAGATTGCATTAAAAATTTTACAATCTATCATGGATAAACAGTCAAATGATAAAAAAACAAAAGATAAGCAAGAGCCAGCATGAGCGCAAAAACTAAACATGTTTTAGGATTATCAGGAGGAAAAGATTCTTCTGCTCTAGCCGTACATATGAATAACCACTATCCAGATCTAGATATTGAATATTTTTTTACGGACACTGGATATGAACTGAAAGAAACTTATGATTATTTAAATAAATTAAAAACAAGATTAGACAAACCCATTAAATACTTAAATCCTCATAATACTTTTGACTATTTTATGAAGAAGTATAACAACTTTCTTCCAAGTGCGACCGCAAGATGGTGTACAATAAATATGAAATTACAGCCTTTTGAAAAATATATTGAGCCTTATCTAAAAGATGGTTATGAAGTTATTACCTACGTAGGTATTCGTTATGACGAGCGGGGCAGGGTTGGGTATAAACCGACAAACCCTAAGATAATAGCAAAATTTCCTTTTATTGATGATGCAATTGACAAAGCTGGTGTTGAACAAATTTTATCAGATGCTGGATTAGGTTTGCCTGAATATTATAAATGGAGATCTCGAAGTGGATGTACTTTTTGTTTTTTTCAAAGAAAAATAGAATGGGTAAATTTAAAAAAAAATCACCCCAAAGCTTTTGAGCACGCTAAAAGTTTGGAAAAAAAAGCAACTGATAATCAGTCTCCTTTCACATGGTGTGGTAAAGGTGAGAGTTTAGAAGAATTAGAAAAACCTGAGCGAATGAAAGCCATCAAGGAAGATTATGAAAAAAAGCAGCTGAGAGAAAAAGAAAAACGTCTTGAAAATCTTCAAAAAAACCCATTTCTAAAGGGAGAAGACTTGGAATTACACGATTTTATGGATGATTCTGACGTTTCCTCAAGCTGCCTGATTTGTCATAAATAAACAAATAAAATCAAACAAAATCATTTTTTTAAGAAATAAAATAAGTTATTGAAAAACAAGGATTGTTTTTTAAAAACAAATATTGTGTTTTTGAAAAACATTTGTTAAAAGAGCTTATGTTTTTAAATAACAATCTAAGCAATATAAATAAAAATTTTAATAGTTTTTTTGACTCTCTTTCTTCTGGGTATCTTTCTTATTTTGATAATAAGGGATACCCAGTGTTTTCAGGGTCAATAACCGTAAAAAATAGAAATAACGTATTTTTACACAACCACACAGCTGTGTATTTCTTTCACGACCTTAGGGGTATTCACTACATTGGCGAGACAATAGATCTAAAAAAGAGATATTTTCAACATATTGAAAAGAAAAAAAATAAAAAATTAGTTAGAACTATAGAAAATTCATTTGGCCCAATGAAGTTTAGCTGGGTAAAAGTTAAGTCTAAAGTAGAAGCGCTTCAACTTCAAAAAAAATGGATAAGGATTTTTAATCCTAAATGCAATGAAATCAAATACTCAACAAAAACATAGGAGGTAAGTTATGACAACAGTTGCAGCAATTAAAGGTAAAATGGGTGATATTGAATATTTTCAGTGCACCATGAAAACAAAAGACGTTATTAGTAGAACTGAATGTGCTACTGAATATTTTTCAAAAGAAGATTGGGAAGAAATGGGTGTTGATGGACAAATGCAAAGAGAACCTAGCAAAAGATATTTGACAGATATCGCTCCATATCTTGTTAGAACTAAGCAGAGATTTTTTAATTCCATCGTTGTTTTACTAGATTCTAATTTAGCAAAATTTAAACCACTTGAGGAATTTCCTATTACTGTAGGAAAGAATGAATTTAAAAGCTTCTCTCAATGTGTTGATTGGGAAAAAGAAGATATGGCTCAATCTATTGGTTTTTTAACAATTAAAGATACTGGTCATATGCTTATACTTGATGGACAGCATAGAATGTTAGCTTTGCGAACTGTTATTTCTAAGAGGGATGAGCTTGAAAAAGTTTTAAATAAACAGGAAGATACTATGGATAATTATGTTGACCATGGTGTTTTTGATGATGATATATCGGTTGTGTTTGTAAAACTTACTGACAAAACTGCACAGAGAAAATTATTTGGAGATATTAATACATACGCAAAGTCAGTATCTCAACAAGAGAGAATTTTTATCGCTGAGGATAATGGTTACTACAAAATTACACAAGATTTTGTATCTGGCAATCCAATAAACTCAGCTTTTGTAAAATTTGTTAATTTAAAAGGTACATCATTGCCTGACAGGTCAACTAAGCTTACAACTGCAAGACATTTAAATGAAATGATTGAGTTTGTAGCTAAGCAAGGAGGTTATAAATTTCCAAAGCAGGGCATGCCATCTGAAAGTGAATTAGATAAAGCTAAAAGTCTTTGTAGAAGTTTTTTAGTAAATTTTTTCACAAAAATTAAACCATTTGAAAAAGTTTTAAAAAATGACGCTTCTATTCCTGAATTTAGAGATCCAGAAGATCCAGCTAATCAAAAATGTGCATTACTTTTTAAACCTATGCCACAAGTCGCTTTACTAGAAGCTATTCACTTTTTAATTAAAAACACTGACCTTGATGAGGATGCAATTTATAGAAAAGTTAATAATATCGACTGGTCTATTAAAAGTGAATCTCAATGGCATGGAATAGTTATGACTCAAGATGGTACTATTTTGACAGGTAAAACAATTCAAGATCGATTAAGAGATATGATTATTTATTTTATTCTAGGTGACAAATTCAAAAAGCTGGAAAACGGTGATGAAAAGTATGATGATTTGTTGCAGAGATGGAAAGATTGCACGAATAACAAAAACGCTACAGAGTTACAAAAAGTAATTACTAAATAATTTACGTAAACTATGATGTTAATTTTGATATTTTTAAAACTCATAGAAAACCTAGGATCTTCTTCTTTCTACCTAGATCTGACAAAAATATCTTTAAAGCTTGGTTTTTTGTTGTCTTTTGTTTACCAAGTAAAAGCTTCCCCAGCATATTTGCTCACTTTCTCTGCTGGGGAAGATATTAAAAAGGAATTTATATGAGCAACGTTGATTGTTTAGAAAAAATTAAAGTCAATTTACTTCAAGAATGTAGTGATATTAAAGATTCAGTCATACATTGCAGTGATTATAAACAAGAGGAATATCAATACATGAGAGGTGTTCATACTGGGATCGAAACTGCAATTGAAATGATAAACGAATATTTGAATGTTACAGTTCCTGCAGAAAAAGAACTGGAGCAAATTAAAAAAAAGGAATTAGATAAACAAAAATTATTGAATTTTATGGTATCTAAGAAGGCTTAACATGTCTGAGTGGTGGAATAGTAGACACATTAGTTTAAGTACTAGCTCCAATTTTGGAATGCAGGTGCAAATCCTGTCTCGGGCACCATGAGTAGAACCTTGCGACTTGAGTAAGAGGTTTCCTTGCCCAGGTAAGGAAATTTAAAATGATTGTAACTTTTGAATTTGAAAAAGATAGTGAACTATTTCATTATGAAAGATACATTAACTCATCTATATTGATTTCTTTATTGGTCATTTGTTTAACTAAATCAGCAATCATATTAATTTCCTCATCATCTACTTTCCCATCAGCCTTTGCCACTAAACAAAGTGAACTTTGTAATGCAGTTTCATAATCATCCTTAATTTTGTTAATTGCCACTTCTTCTTTCTCTGTTGGTCGAGCTAACTTTAATAATGCAGCTCCCGCCAGCCCAAAAGCAATTGGAGCAAATTGAGATAAAAGATCGAGGAATCCAGTAATATTAATATCGGCTCAAGATAATCCAAAATTAGCTAAACCGGTTATAATTAATATAATTACTAATATTTGCATTAGACTGATTATATTAAAATATTTAAATTTATTAACCCATAAATACATCATAATTTAATACTGGTGGTGGGGTTTTGCTTTTTCCAATTAGCTTAACTTCTTCGCCTATTCGAGCATAACACCAGTAATAAGTGAGATTATCTTCACGGTCAAAGATCTTTTCTATTCTAATTTCAATTTGATTAAATAAATGTTCCATAAGTTTTAATCTAGCGTTTAGAATTTTTAACGCTAGATTAATTTATAGTTATTCATACTTTGGGTTGTGGAAATTTACCTTTTTTAATGAAAGCTAACATTTCAGCCTCATCAATCACAATTGTCCCTAATTGCTTAGCTCTTTTAGCTTTTACTGTATCTTTTCTCATTGATACTAAGTAATCTGTATTACTTGATACTTGCGATACAAATTTAGCGTTTGTTTTAGACTCAACTAATTTAACTGCATCACTCCTTTGATAGCTTTCTAAAGCACCCGTAATACAGAAAGTTACGTTTTTGTTTGTCATTTTTTGCTCTTTTATTGTTTGTTTCATGATTAAAATTTACTTGCTTAATGATAGGTTTTCTTGTCGAATCGAATTTGAAATTTTGGACAAAATGTTAAAAAAACTAAAGAAATTCAGCTTTATTTGTGTACTTAGTTTGGTTTTAGTTGGTTCTCAGCCAACCCCTTCATATGCCTTAGGAGGTATTTTTAAATTAATAGGAAAGTTTTTTGATGAAATCACAAATATTTTTAAGGGGGAAACTAGAATTATAACAAAATCAGACAATCCAGACTTTAAATCACTAACTAAGGAAATTGATAAATTTTCAAAATCTGCGCAGTCAAACCCGTTTGATGAAGTTGTAAAAACAAAGTCAACCAATAAAATATATACAGAAAACCAAGACAGTATTGAAATAATTTCTGGTTTAAAAAAAAAAGCATCTCTAGAACAATTCTCAGCCATTAGAAAAAATAAAGCGCAAGAATTGTTAGAAGTTGTTGATTTACAAGAATACTTTGAAGATATTTCTTTTGAGGGTACAAAAAAAACATCTAAATTCTCCAGTTTTCAACAGCTAAATTGGTCTGGCAGAATATATAGATCTGAAGAATATTATAAAAAACCAACACTAGATAAAAAATTGTTGTTAGAATGCCATTTTAATCAAGATGTATTCTTTTTGTTCATTATTTTAGAAGATAAAATCAAAGAAGCAATTTTGGATGAACATATTAGTAATAGTTCATTTTTAACAAAACTAAATAGGCAAAAGCTTGCAGTAATTGTAGATAAAAATCGTTTAAAAATAATGAGTACATTTCCATTAAATGACAATGAATATCCACGAAATTTTTTTATTCTTAAAGATAATCGTAAGTTTATGGTTGTTAATACCAATGGAAAAACTAATCCACATAGCATTATTATGCTATATGGGTTAGAGGAAGAAGTAAGAAAAAATAATAGTAATCAGTGTTTTAAAGTGTTAAAATCTGGATTGATCAAAGAATAATTATTTAATAGAATTTAAATGACTAAAATTCGTAAAATTTCATCCATAGAACACGGTCTTAATGAGGTTGTAAAATATCTTAAAGAAGATGATATTAAGGAAGCAATAGGAAAAGGAGCCTCTTATATAAGAAAATGTTCAGATCCAGAAGCAGATGATGAAAAAATTAAAAGAAATATTTATCATTGTGATAGCGTTGCTCTTGATATTGCCTGTTTAAAAAAAGGAAAATCAGCTCCTTTACTCGAGGCTCACAAATATATGATTGAAAAAGAACTTCAATTTTATGAACCCAAACAAGTAAATATTGATGAAATGCTTGTAAAACTTAATATTTTAGAAGGTGATTTAAGCAAAGTCATTAAGGAGTCGCAAGATCCCAAGTCTCACAAAGGTGAAGAAATATCTGAAACTGAAAAGAAAAAAATTTTTGACTCAATTAAATTATTAGAAAATAAAATTCATAAAATAAAAGTTATTATAGAAAAATTATAATTGACTTTTAAAAACTCTTAGTTTATAAGCTTAATTAACTAAAATTAGTTCAATTTGTTATAGGAAAACTGATGTTGGTTAAATTCTTAGATTTAATTCCAAACAAGTTTTTTCAATACAATCTGAACTTCAGAAATGAGGTTTTGTATGAAAAAAACATTGATAAATAAGGGCTTTAAGGTTGTCCAAAATATAACCTTCGATTTCCCAAGAAGTAAAAAGGGTAACGTTTTATTTAGTTCCTATAACTTTAAAAAGGAGGAACAAAAATGTTAACCATGACTAAGAGTGTAGATAAATATCAAGAGCTTTTAACTGAGCTTCCATTTATCAAAAGCGTAAAACACATCAAATCAGCAGAGTCTTCAGTAACCACAAGCTGGGGTGCTGAGCCTTGGACTGAGGAGATGATATCGAGGGATATTCTTCAGAATTTTAGAGATGCATTAGTTCAAGCAAAAAAAAACATTGATCAAGTGAAAATATCTACAGAAAATGATCAAATTTCTGTTTATGCACCAACAGAATTTTCTTTAGCTAAACTATTTTTTATAGGATCACAAAAAAGTGAACTTGATAATCAAATAGGAATTAATGGTGAAGGTTTTAAAAAATGTATTTCTGACTTGGCAAGGCAAGGAATATATAATCCAATTAATATTTCTGGTGATGAGGCATTAATTATCTCAGTTGGAAATGAAGTTCCAGGTACAGATCTTAGACCATTGGTTTATCATTTTTTTAAAATCAATAAGGTTCAAGGAAGCTATTTCATTTTAAATACAATTTCAAAAAAGCTTAAAAAAGCTTTTCAATATGGAATGAAAAATTTCTTCTATGAAAATAATCCTGTGATTGGAGAAAAGCTTTATGAGTACAACGATATTACGATTTATAAATCAAAAACAGCAAATGGCGTTGGTTTTTATAAAGGCTTAAAGAGAGTTGATATTGAAAATATCCCAGTCGTGATCAATATCAATAAATCTTATGCAGCCTTAGAAAGAAAAGTTAAAATGGATCGTGACCGAAATGCTTTTGATAAAAAGCTTCAAACGACTTTTTTTAATATTTTTGCTTCTTCTGGTTTTCACTATAGCTTCAGAGAAGATAACGCTGCAATTCATTATATTTTAAAATCAAGTAAACCTATTTGGAAAAAAGGTCATTTGTTACTATCAAGTATTGCTAAAAATTTTTACAGTACTTTGAAAAATGACAAAGCAATTAAAAAAATGTTTGGAAAGGAATTTTATGCCGAAAGTAGATGGCATTACGCAGGTAGTTTAACTTGGAGTGACTGGTATTCAACCAAAACTCAATCTTATATTTTAAGAAGAGATCGCCAAGAAGAGAAAAATAAAAAAATTAAACTTCCAAGTTATTTTGCTAACTTTGGAGTGATGAGCTCTCTTGAAGCTTTTTTAAAAAATAAAGAGAATGCTGAAAAGCGTTTGAAGAATAAAAGTACAAGTGATTTGACGCCAAAAGAAAAAAAAGCAATAAACTTTTGTTTTGAAGCAGCAAGATCAATTGCACCAAATTTTGCAAATTTATTTGATCTAAGTGATGAAGATAATTCACTTTATGAAGTAAATTTTAAAAAAATTAAGTGTAAAGATTTGCTTGGGCAGTTGAGAAATAATGGACGTACCTACAATTCAAAAACAGTCTATTTGCATCAAGATCTGTTCAAAGGAAATTTTGGTCGAATGTTTAGTGTTTTTCTACATGAATTATCTCACGCAGGTGGAGCTGATGATGGTACTCGAGAATTTTCAGATTGTCTAACCTGGTTACTTGAGCAGTCAATTTCTAAAAACAAATTGATCAGCAAGTACTCAAGAGACTGGGATAAGAAAGTGAGAGTTCATTAATATGGATATAATCTTTAAAAAATTAAAAGGTCGTTGCTACCCATGTAACTGGTGCGCTTGCACCGGGCTCTTTATTAAAAAGTGGTTTTCTCTAAAGTTTTGGAAGATCAATTTTGAAAAAAATAAAATAGAAACTTGCAGATATTGCCATGGCAGGGGCTATTTGGAATGGAGTATCAAATATAATGTTTTAAATGATTTTCAAAGTAGGAGGTTTCATTAATGTTTAATTTGTTAAAAATATTTAATTTTGGAAAAAAATTTGTGCCTCGTGTTATTGAGGATCAAGTAGCAAAACCTGTAACTGCAGAAACTTATGCGTATCTGCAAGATCTAATGAAAAAGTTACAAGAAGTAGAGGGTAGGCTAGACCATGTCGAAGCGTATGGTTGTGAAAAATTAGATCGTTCGATTAATCGAAAAAATAAAAGTTATGATGATAAAGTTAGTAGATTTAGCGATATTGAGCGTGAATATATCAATCTCTATATTGATAGACTCATTGTAAAAATTTCTAGTAATTATTTTGATGTCTCTCTGAAAACAAAGGATTTTCCCTGGAATCCTGGAGGAAACAAACTAACAGAGGCAAGGAAAGAATGGCTTTGGGTATTTAGATGCTATTTTTTACAAGATGCACTTGAAGAAATGTATAAGCTAAGAAGAAAGAGTTTTAAAATTGTAGAGAATAGCGAGAAAAATAAATATAGCGAGGAAAATAAATAATGGAACAATATACAACAGAAATTTTAGTTTTATTAATATTATTAGTTATTGGTTTTGGGTTCTATAATTCTAAAAAAAGTAGAACCCAGTCACCTCTTCTTAACGATCAGGATCCTTTATTTAATTCCTTTCGCCTGCTCGTTAAAGAAGAGGTAGATAAAATTAAAAAAGATTTAGGCGATGATATTACAAATTTAAAAGTTTCTTCAGAGGTCACAAAAACTGCTAATGAAGAAAGAGCTAAACAAATTTTAGAGGAGCAACAAAAGTTAATGAGTTCATTGATAGGATCTAAAACTTTTGGTTCTTTTGGTGAACTACTTTTAGGTTCTGCTTTGAAAAACGTAGGATTAATTGAAGGTCAACAGTATGTACATAATCAAACGATTAAAGCGGACGGAAAAAGCTTAACCGTTGAATTTGCAATTATGCACCCTAGCGGTAAAAATTTATATATAGATGTTCATTGGCCAAAAACTCAATATGAAAATTTATTAAGAGTAAGATCAGACTCCAGCTTTAACGATGAAGAAAAAATGAAATTATCAAAAAAAATATTTAAAGATATTTTAAAAGATTATGCAGACAAATGTTCTGAAGTGAAAAAAAAATATCAAGAACATGCCTCATCAATTCCATATTCAGTTGTTTATGTTCCATCCGAAAGTTTGTTTATTGAACTTGCTTCATATGTAAAAGACGATAACGAACTTTATATTGCAGAACTATTGAGAAAATATAAAATATCATTAATGGGACCAGGAACGATGTACGCTTATTTAATGTCGATGATGCTAGGTTTTAATAATGTTAATGTTGAAAAAAAGTATGAAAATTTTGTAAATCGATTAGATAAACTTAAAAGTTCATGGGCAAGACAAATTGACTATGTTGAAAACCTTATCAATAAAATTAAACAACTATCTAATGCTGCAAATGCTGTGGAAAAGAGTACAGATACTTTTAAAAATGAAATTGATAAACTACAAAATGAGATAGATACAATTGAAAATAGTAAAAAGGAAAATGATTAATGAATTATGCTGTATTTGATTTAGAAACAGATGGATTAGGTATATCATATTTATCCGTTCTACAAGCATCAGGTATTTTGATTAATGATGATCTGCAAATCCTTGACTCCTTTGATTTAAAATCACGATTGATTAAAGGTAGAGCTTTTCAGCCAGGAGCAATTTGTGCAAACCTTTATAGTCCTCGTGAATTACAAAAATTAAATGTAAGTAACTATGAATTAGTATGTCAGTTTAATGAATATATAAAAAAATGGTCTCCAGCTATATGGTGTGGCTGGAACACGACAGGCTTTGATTTTCGAGTAGTGGAGCGTATGAATTTAAGAAATCTATTTGAACCTTATGCGTTAAAACTTCAAGGTAATAAACAAACAGACTGGTTACCTTTTGCAAGATATGCCCACCATTTAGATAACAATATATTAGAAGTTCCTTTATCAGAAAAAGGTAAGCCAAGTTTTAAGCTTGAAGATTTGATTGCAGCTAATAAAATTAAAATAGAAGGCAGATCACACGAAGCAGTACAAGATTGTAGGTCTGTAATATCTTTAATGAAAATATTAAAAGAAAAGGCTCCTATCGCGTACAAGTCTGCACATATGACCATGTCAAAACAAGACGCTCAAAAATTAATTGAAAATGAAAATATTTTTACACACTTTGAGTATTTTTTCAGACAGTCACGAGTATTTGTGTCTTGTTGTATGCCTTTTATTAACCACCCTGTATACTCATGGATACAAGGATGGGATCTACGTTTTGCTCCAGAAGATTATTTTGATTTATCGCTTGAGGATTTAAAGAAAGCTTTGTCAAAGTCTCCCAAAATTGTAAGGAATCTTAAGCACAATGCAAGTCCATTGATTATGCATGCAAAGTTTGGTCTAAAATTTGATCCTTACAAAACAATAGGTCAAGAAAAATTACTTGAACGAGCTCAATTACTTAAAAACAATAAAGATTTCTCGGATAAAGTTAAGCAAGCGCTTCAAGAAATTCATGAGGATAAAATAGCACTTGATAGTCAGCTTGATATCCCTCCCGAAGAAAGTTTATATACTGGTGGTTTTGCAAGCAATGAAGACAAAAAAATTATGGAACAATTTCACGCCGCTGAAAATTGGGAAAATAAATTTAAGGTTGCAATGACCTTTAAGGATGAGCGCTTTAAGTATTTTGGAATAAGGCTGTGTTATGAAAATAGTGAAAATGTTTTACCAAAAGAGATATATGATAAAATACATAATCAAGTTAAAGAAGAGCTTTTGACTACAGCGGAAACAAAGCATGTAAACATATCTCAATCTTATAAAGAAATTGATGATAAACGAATCGAGTATGAAGAAAAAAATGATAGCATGAGACTGCAACTTCTCGAGGAAGCCAATACTTATCTACAGGATTTAGAAGAAAAATATAAATCTGCTTAGTTGACACTTAAAAGTTAATGATTAGGATTTAATTTAATAAAAAGGAGATTATTTATGCCAACCAAAAAAGTAACTGATAAAAATTTTGAAGCAGAAGTACTAAAAGCGGATAAACCCGTCCTAGTTGACTTTTGGGCACCGTGGTGTTGGTAGTTCCCTTGACTTTATGTTGGGGGAACTATCTTCACAAAAAAAAGTGGACCTTGCAAAATGGTAGGACCTGTACTTGAGGAGTTATCGGATGAGATGTCTGACAAAGTTGTAATCGCAAAGCATAATATCGAAGAAGAGCCTTCTGTGCCGACTCGTTATGGAGTGAGAGGAATTCCTACAATGTTATTGTTCAAATCTGGAGAAATTTTCGATACTAAAATTGGAGCTGCAACCAAGGATGACATAAAATCCTGGCTAAACTCTAAAATTGGTTAATTGATTTGAATTGTGCCTAGGACATTGAACTTTTTGTCTGTAATGACAATAGTTCCTTGTCTAGGTGACGAGTCTGTAATTTCAGTAATAATCGAAAAATGAGTAATCATCACTAAGTTAGTTTTTTTTTCATTAAAATTTTCAACATACTTTTTCAAATCTTTTAACTGTTTGCTTTCATTTTTTGAATAAGGATATTGATATGTCGAGTTTAAAAATTTTTTTACTTCATATTGGCCAAATGCATAACCCGCTGTAGATTGACAACGACACCACACTGAAGATAAAACTTTAGCAACTTTAATTTTTCTTTTTCTAAATTCTTCACCCATTCTAATACTTTGATTAATTCCACTCTTTCCTAATACTCTTTGTTTTGCACAAGAGTCTAAAGTAAATCCATCAGCATCACCTCCACTGATAGGTGTTCCATCAGTTTTTTGGTCTGCTAGGCTATGCCGTATCATAGCAATTTTACCACCTTCTTTCAAAAGATCCCAATTTTTTTCATCTGAGTAAGAATTTAATGGAAAGATAAGTAAAAATAGAATTAGAAATTTTTTCATTGATTATATTCTAATAAAGATCCTGCAGAATACAATGAGCCAGCACAACAAAAAATTCC
>MDTG01285053.1_pt1 | contig 21049 bp, 15 predicted proteins | sample 811421 | NCBI WGS metagenome assembly MDTG01 (sample SAMN05326645, study PRJNA326480) | marine metagenome | isolation source: seawater | place: Pacific Ocean: South East | collected 2011
CTTTAGCACTACTCATAGCTTGACCTTCTATCATTTTGCCTGATGTAATATCTAATGCTAGTTGTGATGACAAAGCATTAAAACCAGAACCAGTTATACCCAAACCATTTAAATCAACATTAAAGTTTTCTTTGTTCTGTGCTAACTGTGCATCTGCTCTGTCTGGTGCAAGTAATTTAAGTTGTATAAAATTTCTTTCTTGTGTTGTTGTGTTTAAATAATAAGGTGTATTTTCTATTTCCTCTGGTGTTACTGGAATACCTGTAAGTGCAGAAGAAGCATATAGTTTTACAATATCCTCTTCATACACCCAGTTACCTGATATAGCAGCACTTCTATCTATATTCTTTTCTAATATAGTTTCTATATCTGACCAATTTCTGTCATCTGGGTCTTGTAGCTGTGAATAATTTAATACTGGTACAAACAATCTTTCGTTTGCATTTTCCCATTCTTCTTTTGTAAATGATTGTATTCCTGTAGGAGGTTGACCATTAGTAAAGTAATTATTAGAGTCTATAAAAACAACAAGCGGTAAACTGTATTCTGGTCCTGCAACATTAAATATTCCATAATATTCGCCATCTACTTGTATGACCTCATCTGATTCTATATACTCTGGATTAAAATTACTCATTATTTATTGCTTCCTGTAAATCCTGCATTATATATACTAGCAGGATTTTCCTTAAGTTTTGTAGTATAATCGCTAGTGGTTTGGTCTGTACCAGATTTGTACGCTTCACCTATTAAAAACATTAAACCTTTTGTTAAACCCCATCCTGGTGAATATTTAGATATTTTTTCTTGGTCTAATTCATTCATAAACTGACTACCAAAATCAAACTCTTCTAGTTGTTTTTTACCTGGAGGTGTTTGAAAATAATCATATGCAGACATACCTAATACTTTAAGTGGTTTTCCTGTAGCATCTAACTCTGGTTGTCGTAATTCGTTATACACAGCACCACCTTCTCTGTATTTGTAAGCAGATGAATCTGCATATAACGCTGCTTGTGCAACATCAGCTAATGCTACTCCTATTTCGTAAGCTATGTATGTTGGCAATATGTTACCAAATTTTAATCTACCAAAACCTAATTTAGATGATGCAGCATCTAAATATGGAACTGCTTTTTCTATAGCTTTTTCTATAGCAACATCTCCTGGTGCTAATGCAGGTGCTATTTTACCTAATCCTGCTAATGCAGTTCCACCTAGTACACCAAATCGTGTAAGAGTTTTAGCTAATGTATTGTATAACTTTGGATTTTTAGCAACTGTTTCTTGTGCTAGTTGTGCAGCTAGTTTGCTATCAGTACCACCTTGTTGCATTTTATTTTGCACAGCAACTTTTATTTCTTTTTCTGTTGGTGCTGTAGAGAATCTGTGATTAGTTAATGATACTTCTAAATTGTTTATCTCTGGTACAAATTGATTTACCACATCACTGTCAGATGCTATATATCCTTTAAAGTTACCTGCATCCCAGTATTGTTCTACATTAGCAAAATTTTCACCTAGTATTTTTTCTATCTCTTGTACAGATACTTGATTAGCTTCCATATCTAGCAATACATTAAATTTTTTATCTTGTAACTGTTCTGGTGTATAGTATTTAGATTTAAAAGTATTTTTTAATTCTTCATTAGCTTTGTATATTGCATCATTGTTAGCAAATTTTTCTTCTATTATTATTATTCCATTTTCATTTAACAAGTTTTCTTTTATAAATTTAATTTGTTCTGCTCTATTTTTATCCATAAATTGAAATGCCATAGACTCATGTACTACATCATATTTATCTACTTCATTAAATACAGCAAATCTTACAGGTTGAAATGCTTTAGCATCAAATATTTTATCTTGGTCATCTAATACATAGCTAAATGCTTCTCTTCTAAATATTGCATTAGTAACTAATTCACCTTCTTCAAATACATCTTGTGCTTTTTTTAATGGGTCTAACACTTCTACATAAAAGTTTGGATTATTTTTAGCTAATGCTTTTGCCCATGTTCCTTCTGTTCCTCCTATATCTAATACTTGATATCTTCCTTTTAATAAGTTGTCAGGCATAGGTTGTTTGTTAAGTAAATTAGATAATGCTAAACCTTTTATTATTTGTGTTTCATAAAATGTAGGTATTGATGTAAAAATGTGTTGATTAAAGTTGCCACCTTCTTTAACTAATTTGTTATAGTCATCTTGCCACTTATAAATATCTGGATTGTTCAAATCTATAATCTGTTCATACGCTGATTTTGGTCTATATTTTTCATTAATACCTTTTACAACATCATCAAAAAAGTCTTGTGATGCTTGACCTGCATCAGCTAAAGGTTTACTAATATTTTCTATTTCAAATCCATTTTTTGGTAAATCAGATACATTTATTCTGTTAACATCATCTTGTATTAATACCTGCTCTAGCTTTGCACTAGGTTTGTTTGCTGCTTCTGCAAGAACAATTATTTCTTGCTCATTACTAAATGACAATCCTAAAGCATCTAAATCTATCATGTTGTTTTTGTGTATTAAATAAGTTTCTACAGTATCACCTGCACCATATAATTGATTCATTTGATAAGATACAGCTTGTGCTGATGATGGACTTTTAGACATTGATTGCCATGGGTAAAATCTATTTAATTTACCACCACGCCATAACACATAATAGTCATTAGGATTATTTTTATATATTTTATTATGTGCATCTATTATTACATTTCTCATGCGTTCTTTTAAGTTAGTAAATTGACCTTGTTCAGTTACTAACTCAACTAATACTTTATTTATTTCTGGTCCAAGTTCAGAGTTACGAGATTGTAGTCTGTCTAAAAAAAATGCTTCATCTCTAAATACACCCATAGGTATAACTTCTGTAATTGGCTTATCACTAAAAATACCAATCTTGACAATATCTGATAGTGCATCTGCTTGGAAATATGGTTTATGTGCGTATGCAGTTGATGGACTGTGACTAGCTAAATATATAAAAAACTTAGTTATATCTTCATCAGATGCTCTGTTTTTTAATATTCTTTCATATAATTCTTTAGCATCAAAACTTGTAGTTCTATTCCAGATATATTCTTTACCTTCTCTAGTGTATCTAGTAAAAGAGTCTGGATTAAATACTTTATTAGGTTTGATTACATCATCTGCCCATTCATCTATTTCACCTACTGGTACATCTAGTACATCTGAAGTGTAATTAAATCTTGTTTCTAGTAATGGTGCATCATCTACTACATTTGTAGGTGTGTCTGGTATATCTGTATAGTATTTATAGTAACCATTTAATGTTCTGTCATATTTGTCCATGCCTTGTATGTTTTTTCTTGGGTCAATAGGTTCAACTTTATTTCCTTGTTCATCTAATACCCAATCCCAATCTTCCATTTCTGCTAAAGCCATATCTTCAAAAGGAGTAGGTTCTGTCCAACCATCAAAAACAATAGCCATGTCCTCTGTTTTTTTTGTAGTGTATAAATCATCATTAAATGCTATTACATCATAAAAAACATCTTGATTAACAGCACCTAATATTCTTGACTTAACTGTTTGGTCTACTATGCCTTCAGATAATTTATCGTACTTTCTGTATCTTGATAACAAACCTTCTTTTATGTGTGGATTATCTATTTGTTCTATAAAATTATCTAAACTTTTTCTAAATTCTTCAGGCGTTACTCCTTCTTTTAACTGATAACCTGTGCCACTTTGTTCTCTTAGCAAATCATCAGGAGTTAATGTATCTCCTTTTCCTTCATAAAAAGGTATTGGACCAAGTTCTTCAACAGGATAGTTTTTTATAAATTCATCATAAGAAATATTATCAGGTCTTTCTAGAATATTTTGGCTGAACAATTCAGAATTTTTTTCTACTGGTAATTCACCAATTACATTTTTATCTAAATTTTTAAAAGCTTCTACTTGATTTTCGTAGCCAATCATAGTTGCTTTAATATCATCTACTACATTTGTAGGTGTGTCTAATAATGTTTCTGTAAATGCTTCTGGAACTTTTCCTGCTTCAAAACCTTCTTTTGTTTGTAATGTTGCAATAGGTTTTATGCCTAAAGTATCTCCTTCTTTTACTAATGGTATTATTTCGTATTCTATAAATGTTTGCCCACCAGTACCTGTTGAACCTGAACCAAATGCTTGTATACCATTATTTATAAATGTTTGTATGTTGTCATTAAAAAATCTTTTGCCACCTGTTTCATACCCCATAGCAATCATAGCTTTGTTATCATTAACTAATTGTCGCCAATTTTGATTTGTAAATTCTTCTGGTATATTTAACGCATTTACTAATTCAGGATAATTTTTAACAATGTCATCTGTAGGAAGTATTTGATTTGGTTTTATTTGTGTTGCAAATTTATAATTTTTTCTTCCTGATGATTGATATTTATGAGAATACATTGGATTAGGTGAAAAGTAACTTTGCTGTCCAAGTCCAACACTTCCTTTATCTCTTGATAAAGGTCTAAAATCAGAATCAATAATTCTATTTGGGTCATCAGTAGCCCTATATAAAATAATATTTCCATTGTTATCTACAGGTACTGTTACATCTCTACCAAATCTATCTTGTGTAATTACGAAATCATCAACTACATTTGTAGGTGTGTCTAATTGTGGTGCGTATTTATAAGTTGTAATATTTGTATCTAACAATCCTTGTTCAGATGGGAACGCCTCTAGTCCTGGAACATCTTTTAATTTTTCTTGAAATGCTTTTTGTGTCTGTACAGTTTTACTTGGACTTGATAAATCTTCATACCCTGCCATTAATATAAATTCAAAAGGTTGATTATTTTTATTACTCCAATCAAACATTTCTTGCACGATTGAAGTTCCAATTCCTTTTTTTTGGCTTTCTGGTTTTAGGTATAATCTATCTGCAAGAACTGTTCCATCTTCTTTAACAAACATATTAAACCCTGCTTCAGTTTCTTCTACTGGACCAAACATAGAATCAAAATTAGTTATAAAATGTTCTTTATATTTATCTCTAATATAATTTACAAAATCATCAACTAATTTAATAGTGTTATCTTCTGCCATCTTATGGCTCTAGTAAGTCTAAGACCTCTTCAATATTTACTGGTCTACCTGATGGAAATTGTATTTGTTCATCTACTTTTTTGGTTTTAAATTTAGTAGGGTCAGGTTTTTTAAAACTTGTGACAGTATCAAAGTATTTTAAAAATGTTCCAGTTTTAGTTGGTTTATAATCTTGTGGAGGTGTACCAAACATATTTGTTATTCCTGCACTTCTAGTTGTTGTATCTATTTCATCATCAGTATCATTTTGTGTTTCTTCTGGAACAGTTGTTGTAGTTGGTGGTATTGTAGTTGTAGTTGTTGGTGTTACTGGCTCATCATCATCAAATTGACTACCTCTCTCTAAATCGTTATCAAATTGTTTTGCATAATCTATATATTGTGATGTATCTTCATTTTGCACAACACTCCAAGTTGACCAGTTGTCATAACCTTTTTTACTATTAAGTACAATAATTGCTGCTTTTGCAGCTAACTCTACATCTGTACTAATTAAATCTATAAGTCCTTGTTTATCTATTCCTTGAAACTCTGGCACAAACTCATTATTAATTATTGTTACATCTCTATCTGATGTGTCTTTACCCCATACTGGCATATATATTTGTAATGGAGAGTATGATTCTTCTCCGCCTATTGCTTTGCCCATTCCTGGACCATCCATATCAACTTGATTACCTTTTCTCCATTCAGCAGCAGAAAGTGCTATAAGGTTTTGATACACTTCATTGTCTTGTGATGGGTCTTTACTCATAGCAAAACCTGCTTCTCTTAATTCTGTAGCAGCTTTAACTAATGCTAATGTCCATCTACTCCAACTTACTTTTTCCATTATCCTAATCCTGTTCTTGTAGTTGTAAGAAAGTTTTGCTTAAACAATAAAGCATTGTTTCTGTCAAACTCTCTATCCTTTGCACCTTGTATTCTAGTAGCATCTCTAGCTTCTACCATTTCCATTAGCCTAGCATCTACATCTATTGCCTCTGGTATATCTTTAGCAGCAGCAAGTTCTTCTGGGTCAGGTATAATGTATATTCCTGTAGATGTTTCTAACACTCTTCCATCATTTAATGCTTTCTGATATTCTATACCTTCAGGTGTTTCACCACTTGGTGGTGATGACATAAACTTAGTTGTACCAAGTAATAAATCTTGTAGTCCTACAGCTTTACTTTCTATATCTTCTTGTCTTGCTGCAGCTTGTGTAGATAGTTCTATAAACGCATCACCAATATCTTTGTAATCTTTTGCTGTAGCTTTTAGTCCTAATCCTGCATATATCTCATCAACTTTAGATTTAGCTTGTGTTCCTGTAACCTTTGGTCTATTAACTGTTGAATAACCTACAGCAGTTAATATCTCTGATAACTGTGTACCACCATCATTTTGTAGTTTAAATTCTTGTAATGCACTACGCCACTGGTTACCTGTGCTTAAACCATTTTGCATATCTGTCATCCAACTTTCACCATCATTTGCATAAGCTAATACATTGTTCATATATTTAGCTAAACCTTTATCCCATACACCTAATTTCTCTGGTGCAGGTCCTCCTGCTGCTGCAATTAATTGTTGTATTTCAAATATGTCATCTCTTTCCCAAAATAAATTCCATCCATCATTTTGCAAAAATGGTGCTTCTAGTGGCTCTCCATTAGGTCCTAATCTAATTTCTCCATCTTTTGTTACATATTGACCTTCGCTGTTGTAATAATTACCACCTAATGTAAGTACACGACTTAATCCTGCTAATCCTGTTTCATCATCAAAAGCATATGTTGATTCTACTTGTGGTCCAAAAGATGCTACCGCTTCTTCACTTAATGTAGTTTGTATTTGGTCAGAAAAATTAATATCACTTGTTTGTGTAAGATTTGTAGATTCTTTTACTTTACCTGTAATATCTCCTACATCAGTTCCTACAGTCCCATAAAATTTTATTAACTCATCATTGTATTCAATACCTTCTGAACCAATATTGTTTTTCAAATCATTTTGTAAGTTAACTAACTGTATTTTTATTTCGTTTAAATCTGCAGTTTCTTTATTTAAGTTTTTAAAAAATACTACTGATGGTAAACCTTGTACTCCTGGTATTTCAAATAAATCTCTAATTGAAAATGCACTTTCCTGATAATCCTGAAAAGCATCAATACCAAATAATTCTTTACCTACTGGTGTTGCATATGGTATAAAATTATTTTCTAATAATGCTGTTATAAATCCTGATTTGTTATCTTCATATCCTCTGTAATCTATTGCAAATGACATTAATTAATCCTCATATCTTGTATTGTCAACTTCATAAAACAGAATACCATAAAATATCTGGTTAAAGAATGTATCTGGATATTCTTCAATAAGTTCTCTACCATATTCTGCCAACCTATCACGCACATATGCACTTCTCTCTTGCTCACTGCGTAGTGGGTCTATTGTAGGTGGGTTTGCTTTACCAAATCTACCACCTTCAAACTCTCCACCATTTGTCAATATAGTAATAGCTTCTTCTCTTTTTTGTAAATATTTTTGTAGCGGTGTAAATTCTGGTGAACTAGATAATACCTCATTATCTTTCCATGTTTGTAGTTCCATAATATCTAATGATGGGTCAGATTTTATTTCACCTATACCTAATGATGAAAACCCTTTAATACCATATGCTTTTTCTAGCTCTCTTCTTTTAAGTGCATAATTACCATTAATCCATTTGTTAGATTTGTCTTGTTCTTTAGCAATTATTTGCAAATCTTCTTTTACTATTTGCAATTCTCTTTCTAACAATGTCTGTCTTACTAACAAATCCCATTCTTTTTCTGTGTAGTAATCTCTAAGTGCATTAAAGTCACCTGACCATACCCAATCATCATCAACTGAATCTGGTCGTATATAGTATGCAGTTCTTGGATGTGTATCATACAATGCTCTGTTTTCTCTCTTTGACCAAAACTGTACAGCAGATTCTGTGTATGGTGTTCTAACAGCAGGTTTATTTTTAGTTTGTATAAGAGGTATGGGATTAATTCCAAATCTATCTATAAACTCTGATTGTGTTGTAGAGTAATCATAATCATTTACTTCTAACATTCTTCTGTATTCATCTGTAAGTGCTTGTACAAACCACCATTGACCATCTTTATCTTTTACTTCTATTCTTGGTTGTAATCCTGTAGGTAGTGATGCTTGTACAAGTCCTCTAACTAACCATTGGTTATTTGCTGCATCTCTGTATTTTTCTAAAGTATCACCTTGATTACCTGTATCTGTTGGGTCTATAAGACCTTTAGAATACATAACAGCAAGTGTATCAATTACAGAACTTGCATATCTTCTGTCTAATGTTTCTTCAGAGTTATCACTAAAATATTCTGCAGTTAAAACCTTTTCAGCATATGATGGTAAAACCTCTGTAACTAATGAATACAAATCTGTATTAGTTCTAAAATCTCCAAGTATAGATTTAGTTAAAAATGTAGGTAGTGTAGTAACAATATTTTCAAAAAACTCTAATCCCCATACTTCTCTAGGTCCTACACCTGGTAAGAAACCATTAGCTGTTACCAAGTTAAGTGCAGATAAGAAACCTGCAGGTCTTACATGCACACCTTGTTGTCGTAAATCTTCTCCAAAAAAGTTTTTCTGTATAACACCGAATGGGTCAGGATAACTAAACATACGCTTACCTGTGACTGGGTCTTTAAAAAAGAATCCCATTTCTGCATCCCATGGTTTACCTTCATCACCTGCATCAAACGCTATTCTTGCTCTGTTAAATTTCTGTGGTCTTGTACCAAATAATCCACCCCAAGTCTTATAAACCTCTGCACCAATCTCTGGAAATGGTACATATGAAGATAAAGCATCACTAAATTGATGTCTTGACTTAGTACTGTACAATAAATCAACTACAGATGCACCTGCTTTTTTAGACAATATTGCCATAAGTTGTTCCATAGTTGTTATCTCATTAGCAAAACCTATTTCTTTGTAAGTAGTTATTTCATCTACTATTTCACCTAGTATTTTTTCCCCAAACTTACTACCACGAAGTGATGCTTCTGCACCTTTTAAGAAATCTTTTGCTAAGTCCTCTGTCATTAACTTGATGCCATCTAATCCATGTTCGTATATACTCCATCTATACATTGGGTCACGATTAGCTATATCTGATGGTCCAGTAAGAAATGTAGAATATAAAAACTCTAGTCCTCTATCTAGCTTTGCAACAGCAGCATCTAAATCACCCTTACTTCTATATTTATTATTTAAACTTACATATGCACCATTAACATTGTCTGGTAATACATTTATATCTTTTTTAAACAACTTCCATATATTTTTATAATATTTAGATATTTGTCCTTGTATTGTACTCATGCCTTTGCCCTGTGTAGCAAGTGTCCAACTTTCTAACCAGTCTGTGTCATCTACAAATCCACCATTTTTAAGAAAGTTAAGTGCTGCACTTGATGCACCTTCAAAACCATATTCGTATAATGGATAAACCATAGTTCCATTTTGAAATCTTATAGAAGTTGCCCAATCTTCTGATTTTACTACACCTGACAAAGGGTCTTTGATTTGAAACTGTCCACCAATATGTCTTGATATTCTGTAACCTAGTGCTTCTAAATTATTTCTTAATGCAACTGGATTATCTAATACTTCTTTAGCTTTTCTGCCTCTTAGGTCTGCTTGTTTTACAAGTTGTTGCATGACTTGTTTACCATCATATGATGTAGTAAGCCAGTTCATTGTGCTATCTATACCATCATTTACTAATCTCTGTGTAATAGGGTTTTTAGATAATAGTATTAATTGATGAATCCAGTTTCTAATGTAATCATCTTCTACTTTACCATTAACAATTTTGTCATAATCTATCATGGCATCACCCATAGGATTTACTTTTACTGGTTCAAAAAACTCATTTAGTGCTTTTCTTGACATAGATTGTAAATAAGATTCTGTCAATGGTAACCAACTACCATCTGGTGCTACATTAGCTATACCTCTTTTTTTCCTTTTAAGAACTCTTGCAACATCAAAGTTTGTATCATACAGTGCTTCCATAACTGCTTTACGAACAACTAAATCATTTGTTGTAGCATCTCTTAATCGTTCCATATCTGGTGCATTTTTATTTACAAACCACAACAAATTATCATCTACATCTATAGCTTTCTTCCAATATTTAAGATTGTCAGAATTAAGCAAATTAGTTTTTAATATTTCATTTATTGTGTCATCTGGTAACCAAGCACTTAACTGCTTACCTTTTATACCTAACATAGACATAGCTACTAATGCTTTCTCTATATTTTTAGGTGTTACTTCTTTTAATGGTGGTATTACAACTGATACATCTAAATGTAATGTGTCATCAGTTTTATCCAACCACCAACCCAATACATGATTTTCTTTGCGTAAATATTTTCTACGAATAGTAGCTTGGTCACCACCTATTAAAAAATTAGATAGTATTGGTTCTAATAAATCACTTAATGATGTATCTGCATTAACACCTAATTTTTCTGCTATCTCTGACCTTTTTACTACTATACCTAAATTATGATATGGACTGACTGTTCCAAATGATGCAGGATTTACTATACCTGTTTGCAAATTAAAAGAACCGCCATTTGGATTATCTAATATTGTATCTGCAATAGATTTTTTATCTGATGTTACTTCTCTTAGTTGTCCTTTAAATACTCTAAGTTGTTTTACTTCTTCTATTCCTAGTTCTCTAAATATAAAATCTCTACCATCATTATTACCTAATACCCAAGATACAAAGTCATCAGATGCCATACCATATTCGTTCATACCTATCTTCATATGTTTAAGTAATCGTTCTATTTGTGGATATTCTATAGATGCAGCTTTTACAAACTCTGGACCTAATATTTCTTTAATTAAATCACTTTCTCTTTTTTTAATTCTTGTTCCCCACAACACATCACCATAAGCATTTTGCATTTCTAATGTTTGACCACCTGCTAATTTAACTGCGTAATACTGTAATGGGTGATTAAGTCCTATTCGTGAACCACTAAATATAATTCTTAATGCCTCTTCTGGTGTAACCCTAGTAGATAGTGCAGGTCGTAACATCCATGATGGTTTTAATACTCTTTGTAATAAATAATCTTGATACAACATTCCAAGTGTTGTTTGACCACCTGCTGTAGTTCTACCTGTTCGTGGGTCTGTCTTTAATTTTTTAGAACCTAATTTTTTAAGCAATCGCTCTGTAATTTTGTCTGTAGGTTCATCAATGTATTTTCTTAAATTAGAGTTTTTCTTACCTACTATTTGTCGCCATATAGGAAAAAATTTTTCTAGTTCTACATAATCAATTAATGGTATGTAATTATCTACATACTCTGAAATCATTTGTGCAGTAGGTAATGCTTCAAATACTACTTCTTCCTTACCATACTTACCTTTTGTTTTTGTAACTTTTTTAAATTTAACTCCTGGATATGCTAATTGGTCTGGTGAACCTTCTACAGTCATATACCTTCTAAGGTCTGACTCATTAGCTAAGAAATCCATTGTTTCTGCTATCTCATCTCTAAAATCTTCTAAGTCAGGATTTCTTTTTACAATTTCTTCTTTAATGTCTGCATATACTTCACGAACAGTTTGTAACATATCTGTGTTGTTATCAGAATCTAATATTTGGTCTAAATATTTATTTCTTAATTCTCTACTAAACCTTGCAGATTTCATAATGCCATCAAGGTTTCTTGCACTTTCTCCGATATTTTTAGATGACATAACTCTGCCTGGTGCTAAATCAAAAAATCTTCTCATCCTATGTGGCATAGACATTCTTAAATCTCCACCTACACCAATAATGCCTGTAAACAAATTATCTGTAGCATTAGGATTAAATGCAGCTCTGGTTTTATTAGCTTGTTTTAACAAATTTCTTAATGCACCTACATCTGTATCTTTACCTAAATATTTTTTAGCAATTAAATTAGATGCTTCACCAAGCAAGTTTGGTTGTATAGGAATGCGTAATTGATTTCCTTCTGTTATAGCTCTTACTATGTCATCATTTATACCATACTTAAATGCCATAACTTTATCTACACCTGACAAATTACCATTTTGCATAAGTGATGTAAGTAATGTTTTCATAAAGTTTTTATCATCAACAACAGTAAGTAATTGCAATAACTCTACAGGTGCTTTGTTTAAACCTGGCATATCCATTAATGTTGATAAATCTTTATTTGCAACAAAAGCATCTAGTAACTTATCTCCTCTTTTGCTGTCTAATATTTGTGTAGCAGTCCTACCAAACATAAGTTTTCTAGCTTCTTTTCTTGTAATCTCTCTTGTTATACCTGGTGATACTTCTATAGTTCCACCTTTTATTGTTTTAAGAAATTGATTTATAAGCGGTATGTTTTTAACATCATCTCCAACCTTGACAGTTTTAAATGCTTGTTGCATACCTTCATCTACCAAACTTCTAAGTCCTAGTTTTGCACCAGATAAATAACCTAATGCAAAGTTTGTAGGGTCACCAAAAACTCTAAACGCACCATCAATAACTGTTGAACCTAACGCATAACCTAAATCATCTTTAGTAAAAAACTGTCCTGCAACAATACGACCTGGAGATATATTTACCTGTCCTGCTTTTCTAGTTTCTGTTTTAAATTGATTTTCTAGTTGTTCATATCTCTCTGTAATTGGTACACCATAAATTTCCTCTGCTTCTCTTAAAGAATCTGCTTCAGACAAACCTGCTCTACGAGAGTCTTTAAAACCCTGTGTTTCTTTTAATGGTGTAGATGCAGGAAAAAAACCTTTACCTAAGTTAAGTGGTTTACCTTGTTGTATTTGGTCGTAAGCTAAATTAAACTCTGTTGGACCATAAGCATCTTTTGTATCTTTATATACATCTGCAAATTCTTTACCTAACAATGCAGTTCTAACTCTGTCTGCAGCTTTGTCACCATCAACTCCTGGTAACCAACTAGCAACTCCTGTTAACCCACCTAAAAATGTGTTAGCAGCAACTGCTTGTGCTTTGTTTATTCCTGTATCTTGTGCAGCAACAATAGAAGATTTAAAGTTTCTTGATAGTGGTTGAAATCCTAAATCTAACATTAACAAACCTAATTGTGAAGCTCTTCTTGCTTTAGATACTTTGTTTATGTTTTGTTGATTTTGTTTTATAGCAACATTGTTTTGTCGTTCTGATAATTGTAAAGCTAAATCAGAATCGTGTTCTAGTCCTAGTAATGCACCATACATTACTAATTTTTTATCCATATTTGGATATGCTCTAGCAATATTAGCTGCTTGTTCTGCAACTTCTGGTGTTATTGTGTTTCTAAAAAAATTTATTTCTTTTAAATTAGCTTTAGTGTTTTTTGCTAAATAACTATCTAGCTCTGGTGGACCAAATAATATTTGTCTGTAATCTCTCATTAAATACCAAAATAATCCTGTGGGTCTTTGCCCAACGCAGGTTCTGGTATTATATCCTCATTAAGCAACTCATCAAATATAGGGTCTTGCGTTATTTCTTTAGCTACTGTTAAAAAATTTTGTAATGTGTTTGTAGGTGCAATTCTTGGTCCATTACTTCCTGGACCTACAGGAATACCTGCAGTGTTTGGTTCAAATTGTCTATTTGTAGGTGCAGCAATATTTAAAGGACTTGGTAACGCACCAACATTAGGTACACCGCTAGTAAGTGTAGTTTCTTGGTCTATAACATCTATAGCTTCTGTTTGTGCTTCTAATGCTGCTGTCTGCCCTGTTGGGTCACCTTCCATTCTTGGAGGTGCAACAACATCATAATATGCACCATCTACTTTTACATCTGTAGCTTGTGTTAATTTACTTGGTTTTCTTCCTCTAGGCATTATCTTCATATCCTTCTATTTCAAAACCTAAACTAATACTAATCCACACACCAGGTATAGGTGTAGGTAATATAGTCATAGCTAATGGTACATCTCCTTGTGCAGTAAGCTCTCTATAGATTGGTGTTTCATCATTTATTTCTGATTCATCCCAATCTTCTTGATTTATAATATCAAAAAATTTTGCGTTTATATCATTGTTTGGCATTAAGCACCTTCTGGTTGAGGTGCAGGTTGCTGACCTAAAGCACCTAATACTTGTTCTATTCCTACTGGTGATTCGCCTAAACCAAGACCTTGCGGTTGTTGTTGTGCTTGACCTAACATAGCTAACTCTTCTGGAGATGGTTCATCACCTTCTGCTGTATAAAATTTATCTAATATCTCTGACATCTTTTGTGGATTTTTTCTAATCTCTATAGCTGACATTAAAGCTCTTTGGTCACCCTGTGCAGCTTGTGACATAAGTGTTTCAAACAAAACTGTTTCTGCTTTCTCTGCATTTATTCTTTGTTGTATTTTAGTAATGTTATCTAATCCATCCATGTTTTCTTGTAAAGTCTGTGTATCTATAATGCCTTGTTGTTTTAATTGCAAACCTGTAATAATTTTTTGTGGTTCATCAAATCCTGCCATTACACCATAGACTCTTCTAGTTTCATAAACTTCTGATATATCAGATGATGGTGTATAAGATTCTTTGTATGCTGTTCCTTTATGAATACCTGCAATAGGTTTTCTTTTATTAGCAAACATTATTTCATCATATTCTAATCTTTTAGCATCTACCTCTTGTAATGCTTCTTTAAGAACTGTTTGATATTCTCTTACATGTAAAGATGCAGATTGTCCTAGTTCTTCTAATCCTCTACCTGTAACAAAAGCGTTAGGCGATTGTCCATCATCAGATACTGGATATGAAGCACCAAGTCGCAAGTGTCGTTCAAGTCTATCTACTTGTTGAAATAATTGGTAAGGTAGATTGTTGACTGGCTTAGACACTTGCGAACCAGGTGTTAAATAGTTTACAGCAAATCTGCCTTTTCTATATTTTCCTGATTCAATTTCACCCACAATATTTGTTTCTGTAAATACTGCATCTTCCATAGCAATAGTTCCAAGAATATTAATTTTTGCCATGTTTGCCATAAGTCCTGTAATATGTTGAAACTGTGATTGCATTTGGTCAAATGCGTATCTTTTAGCTACAACAAAACATGGTCCTGAATTTAATACATTTGGCATAAAATCAATTATTTTTTTATTTTCTGGTAAAAATATGTATGTTCCTTCTTTATCTCTATACTCAACTACAACTTTGCCATGACCTGTAGAGTTAGCCCAACTACCTGCTCTATCTGTACTATCTAATAAAGCAGAGTATGGATTTTGAAATCCATCATCATCTTCTGATGCGTATATAAATGGTTTAGCTTCTGGATATTGTTCTGCTAATACATTGTGTGGCACTCTACGAATTATTGCTAATTCATGTGGTTGTTGGTCATTACCAAAAGTTCCTGGATAACAGGTAAATGGGTCTTGTAGTTCAGCATAAGGATAAGCATTACCATCTTTATCTTTTCTATGTCCTATAGTCCAAACAACAAAACCATATCCTGGTAACCATCTTGCTGCTTGTGGTAATTGCATATGTAATTTTTGAAACTTATCATATGCCATAACTATTCGTTCTAATTTTTCAGATTTTTTTCTAGCTCTTTCTGAATCTTTGTCGTTAATAATATCAACTTTTAAATCTGGACTTCTTCCAAGTTTTTGTGCAAATCTTTCTAGTGCTGTTAAAAATAAATTGGGTGCAGGTAGTTCGTGATACTCTACATTCATTGAATTACCAAGAAGTGCTTTTACTGCAGCTTCCCCACCATTCATAATGTCACGAATCCTAGACCTGTCAACCATTTGTTCCTGGTTAATTACTCTTAGGTAATCTATTTTGTCATAAAGTTTATCGCTGTTTAATGGCATTTATCTCCAATTATCTATATCCATACTACTAGGTTCATACTGTGAAAAGCTAGGACTATAATCATATCCTAACTCCGCAAAGCGTTCTTTCTGCATTCTTCTTATAGCTCTCATTGGAAACCAACTAGCCATAACTATGTCTGTTTTTGTACCTACACTTTTGCTTTTATTTTTTGCAGAGCTAAAGTACACTAACTGACTTGTATATAAGTTTACCTTTTCTTGTGCTTCAAAGCTAAGATATGGCAAAGAAATATTTTTTTCTTGAAACATAGGTCGCATAGCTGTTACACCATAAATAGGGTCAAATTTGTTTTTGTAAGTTTCGTGTCCTTCTAAAAATATACCATGCTTAGATGCAAAATCTCTAATAGACATATCTTGTCTAATTGCTTTTTGAAATCCATTTTCTTCTATTACCCAATGTGACAAATTATATTTAGCCCACCATTCTTTTATTATTTCTAACGCTTGTGGAATACCGCCACCTAAATTGTTGTTCATGTCTATCATGCTTAATTTATTTTCTACAGGTTCGTATGCCCACAAAAATGCAGCTTGATAACCTGTAGAGGCAGGGTCAAGTCCTGCTATTAATCTTGTACCATGTGGTATGTGTCCTATGTCACGCTTTTGTTCACGACACTCTTCTATTTCTACTCTATCAAATAAAGATAATCCATCAGGCATAGCTACATTAAGATAAACCATTTCGTATATTGCTCTACCACCTGTAGTTTCTGCGGCTCTTTTTCTGTCCATTAACCATTTGTAAGTTCTTTTACTAGACCACAACATGCAATCTACATGCTCATCTTCATTCCAATCAGGTAAATTACAAGCAGTATCATGTGCTTCTTCAACTATTGTTTTCCAAGATTCGTTGTCTAACAAATGTGAGTATAGGTCATCATAATGTTGTCTTGACCCAATAACTACCATAGCTGTATGTTCCTCTTTACGACTAGATAGTGTTGTAGTCCACCAACTTCTTGTGTTTTCTCTTGATGCAGGTTGCATAGTAGAGCTGTGGTCCTCAATGTCATCAGCAATAATTATGTCACAGTCACGAGATAATATTTTACCTCCTCTACCAAGTCCTACCATAGTAGGTGATTTAATACCTGTAACAGTTCTTGTACCTACAGTAAAACCATTTTGTGACCAAGACTTACCTGTTCTTGATGTAGGTTTAAATTTTGGTCCTGGTCCACATATTTCTTCTATTAACAATTCGTTACTTTCAAGTTGGTCAAGCACAGAACCTATTGCATTCTTTGCAATTTCTTCGTTACCACCAACCCACAATATACGAATGTTAGGTTTTGTACATATAAGCCATACAGCAAAATGTATTAACAAATCTGTTTTTCCATGTCTAGGAGGTGAAAGTATCATTTGTTGGTCACCATGTTCTATAGCATCTAAAATAGAATTAATCCATTTTATATGAAACTCTGGTGTTTCGTATGCTTCACCTTTTTCTGTTTGAAAATATCTATCTCTAAAATTTCTAAAATCTTGTAATGATTTTTCTGCAACTTGCGGTATCTCCCAATTATCTTTTGCAACTTCATTTTCTTTATCTTCTATATATGCGTTATATGCCATAGATACCGCAGCAACAGAAGTTTTTAATATTTTTGCTACATCAGCTAATGTGTTTTTACCTTTTAATATTTCTTCTGCTAATCCTGAATCAACAATATCGTTATATACTTGACCACGCCTTGATTGTAAATTTTTCTTTTGACTAGGTATAACTAAAGTGTCATCTTCTTGTTTCCACTCTACACCTTTTTTCTTTGCTCTTTTTTTTTGCATAGTAATTCTGTTATAACATCTATCACTACAATATTTAGTTCTACCTTTAGGTAAAGGTCTGTGGCATCCTCCTGCATAACAAAATTTATTTGCCATAGGATTTACATTTTTTGTTTTTACATTTCATATCGTTCCTGGGTAACAATTCTTCTCCACACCTTGGACATCCAATGGGTATCAAACTATTTCTTTATTTTTTTAATTTTGCCATTGTGTGTTCTAGCAAACTTATGGGTTTTAGTTTCTCTTATAAGAGTTCCATAATATCTTTTGCCACCCCACATCCAACTTACTTTTTTAGCCATGTTAACTCCTTACCACATTTTGCAAGACCAATATCTTGCAGATGTTTTATCTGTTGCTGTATCACATTTATGTCTTGCTCTAAATGATTTTCTAGCTTTTGGGTTATCTTTGCGTATCTCCATGTTTGGGTCACCAAACATAACTTTTTTTACTTTGTCACCATCTTTAACATAAACTTTAAATTTTTTTCTACCATGACCAGGTTCACCTTTACTAATCCTAGAAGGTTTATTTAATGTAACTGATTTACCCTGATATGTTGCCATTACTTACCAACATTTTTTTGTGCATTTTTATGTGCTTTACTAAATGTACTACCTCTTTTCATAGAGTTAGTCATATACTGTAAATGTTTTTTGGTATGATGTTTACTGTGTTTCTTCATAGTATCTTGTTGTCTTTTAGTTAACTTAGATACATCTACGCCTTTAATTTTCATTAGATTTTTTTTCTTCTCTTACTATCTCTTAATTTTTTTAAATCAGCAGAAGTAATTTTATCAAAAGGCGGTGCAACCGCAGCTAGTTTCTTTTGCTTAGAAGAATAACTTCCCTTAGGCATTAGTAACCTCTTTTTTTCTTTTTACCTTTAGTTGTTTTTTTCTTTTTATATGTTTTCATTATTTAGAACCTTTTGGTTTGTTTTTATTTTTTATTGGGTTAGTCATTGGATATTGCTTTGCTAGTTTTGACATTTGTTTTCCAAAACCAAGTGATGCAGATTTTATATAATTTTGTTTATCTTCACGACCTAATTTATCATACACACCTTTATTAAAAGATGATTTTCTTCCTCTTGCCATAAATATCTCCTGTATTACTTCTTATTACTATAGCACAAAACTCCACCGAAGTGGAGTCTTGTTCGTACAGTATGTCCAGTACTGTTATGAAAGAATATGAAATAACAACTTACTAATCCACAGACACATAGTCTATATGATTTGTAGCTTTCTTTCTTATTCAATTTGTATGTAGATATTTATTTTACATACTGGTCATATCCTCATACAACCAATCTAAGACTTTCTTAGATTGGCATAGTATATTGTCCCCCCAGATTTAAAAGGTAAAAAAAATTTTTTTATTCTGGAATACATCTCTCACATACACCATCAGTAAGTTCATCCTCCCAAAAAGGATGTAAGCATTCATCACAATCTTGTACATGTATGTCCATGAATTTTAGTATAGCAACCCCTGCTGTTGCCAGTAGGGGTTTGCTTATACACAAACAAAGAAAGGAGGGCTATGAATAAAGGTGATTGTTCCAGGAGGAACGATTCACTAATCATGCCTTTCTTACTAATAAATTATATCATAGATACAAATTATGCAAAGAGAAATATACAGGGTTTCTGCATGATTGTGCGTAGGCGAAAGGAGGAAACTCCTACTACTACAAAAACCCTGTAATAAAATACTACCACTAAAAACAAAACCTGTTATAGTAAAAATACAAGCAAAGGTTTCTTCCTGCTTTTAGAAAAGGAATCTTGATAAACACTTCTAATAAAGTGGATTAGCAGGACCATGGTAACTAGGGTAATAGCCTATTACTTCACATATTTGTTTGTTACTATTTTTAGTTCATTCTGGTTTTGGGAGGGAGTGACACAGGGTTAGAACCACTCTACTTTTATATTTATAAGTAATTAAAGATACTTACTTATAAAGATTACCCTACTTATTGTAAACTACACTTTAATACTGTACATACAAGATATAGTACCACTATATATAGTACCCCTTAACAGCATATTCTGAAAGGACTAACAACGAAGTTGTTGCCCCCCAACATTTAACCCCCCACATATAGTATATCCTATAAACACACTATATTTAATATGTCATATATAGTGGTACTAGATATAATGTAATGGGTATGCAACACAATATATACTGTATGTCTAGGGGGTGTACCTCTTTTATAAATAACTGCGGGGGTATGCCAGGTTTAAATTATTCCTGGAAATAAATCTTAGAAATAACCAACATAAAACACAGAGCTAGTAATCTGAATATTACAAACTAACTAAGGAGAAACAATGAAGATATTTAACGCTAGAACTGGACTTACACATTTCCTAGATGAGTCAATAGAAATGGATTGGTTCACTCAGGATTTGTTATGCGGTTCTAAAAATGTCAGGGGAACTGTATCTAACAAGTCCGCTGATGGAGTTGGGGTTCAATGTATGAAGTGCATGACAAAGGCAGGTTATGTGAAGAAGCAAACTACAACTGGAGTAGAGTCTAGTCCTGGACTTATAGGATTCAGAACAACCATCTACAAAGTTGTGACTTCATTTGATAGATTAGAACCAGGTAGAAAATTAGTTAGCTACTTACCAGGTGACACAATCACAGGTAAGACATACGATAGAGCTAAAGCATAAGGAGGAACAATGGCTAAATATAAAAGTAGAGCTACACGATTAGCGGACACTTTAGATATGACAGAAAAAATTGCTGATGTAGAGCAACTTAGAGAAGAACTAGAGGAATGGTTAGACAACTTACCAGAGAATCTTCAATGTTCTAACAAAGCAGAAATGCTACAGGAAGCAATAGACAATTTAGAAAACATTGGGGAGGAACTAGAAAACATACAGGAACTACAACATGATGTTGAGTTTCCAGGTATGTTTTCATAAATAACCCCATAACCATTACTACATCTAAAAATAGAATCTAAAATTTAGATGTTGTAGCAAACAAGGAGGAACAATGAAATTAAAAGCAATTAGACAATGGAAGAACATAACTAAAGCACAATCTAAATATGGGTTATGCCACAATTGTATTGTGGATTCTAAAACTCTAGCTTTGTATTGTAGTGGTAGTTATATAGGACAGGTAGATAAGAAGGACATGAGAATAACTAACATGCGAATTAAAAGAATAAAGTTAAGAATCCATACAATTAAATGGAATATTAAAAAACTA
>MDTG01309501.1_pt1 | contig 21045 bp, 14 predicted proteins | sample 811421 | NCBI WGS metagenome assembly MDTG01 (sample SAMN05326645, study PRJNA326480) | marine metagenome | isolation source: seawater | place: Pacific Ocean: South East | collected 2011
ACCACCCGGTCATCTTGCAGGACATGACGACCGGGAAGCAATACCTCACCCGCTCGACCGCCAAGTCGGATCGCGTCGAGAAGGTTGACGGCGTGGATCACTACGTCATTTCGATCGGGGTCACCGCCGACTCCCACCCGTTCTTCACGGGGCAGAAGCAGTTCGTCGACACCGAGGGACGGATCGACAAGTTCCAGAAGCGCTTCGGGGCCGTCCGCCGCGCCAGGAAGCCCAAGGGCGGAGAGGCCGAGGGCTAAGGCCGCCAACCCTGCGAGCTCCAACAACCTTTCAAAAGCCCCGTGGTTTCCATGGGGCTTTTTATTTGCCCTCGATGGGACACGCTCTCCCGTTTACCGGCGCCCTCAACAATCCCCAAAAAGAAAAGCGGCTCCGGTTTCCCGGAGCCGCTTGAAATTCTGGGGACTAGAAAAATCCCCTCCTTTGGCTAGGAAGCCTCCTGTTCTTCGATGGTCAGCGGCTTGTATCCCCCCTTTGACTTGAAGTACAGCATCATCAGCAGGTAGATCACCGCCATGGTGAGCGGGATAACAGAGTCTGCCTTCAGCGTTCTCCGGTCGCCAGTTATACTAGCTTCCTGAACCATTCGCTCACTCTCCGTAAGCCCTTTCATACCGTCGGCAAGGAAATCTGGATTTCCTTCTGCCTTCAGCACTCCTGCCTCTTTCAGAGTCGCCTCCAAGGCCACAAGGTCATCGTTAGCTTTCTGAGCGTCTTCTTTTTCCTTACCCTCAAGCCCCTCCAGATCCTTCAGCAATTCTGCCTTTTCAAGACTACCTTTCTGAAGAATCGCCCTTGCGTTTCCTAACTTGCCCTGCACGCCAGCAAGCTTCGCGCCATCAATAGCCTCCACTGCATCGAAGAACAGGAACGCCTTGGCCTTGTCCTCCGGGACCTTGTAATCCTCATAAACTTTCTCGTCGCTCTCCTTGAGAGCGGCCGCGGAGAAACGATCTTTTCCGTATCCAAGTCCCTCGGAGCCAATAAGCCCCGCGGACATCATCCCGATACCACCCATGATGGAAATCGCGACCGCACCTGTCCGAGGAAAACGATCAGAGGCAACAGCTAGCATTGTGGGCCAGAAGAAGGTCTTACCGATGGCATAAAGCCCCAAGGCTCCGAAAGCCATCATGAGACTGTCCATTCCTCCCGCGAGTTGGAGTCCGAGGAAAGCCAGAACGGCACATACAAAAAGGAGAGAGACAGGAGACAGCTTGAGAGTCTTCTCCAACCAATGAGCGCAAAAACGCAATCCGAACATAATTGCGGAGGTAAAGACGAAGAGCCATTTACCAGCCTCTGAGGTGAACAAATTCCCTGTAATGTTCTGGATCCAGCCATCCGTGCCCAGTTCCACCGCACCAACCAGCGCATGAGCGATGAACAGGACGAAGAGTAAAACCGAGCCAATGGCAAATTTCGTAATGACCCCGATCCCCAACAACAGGATGCCGCCGATCACCAACCCGATAATCTTGGCGTTCCTTGCTGCATCTGCGGCCTGCTCCGGTGTGGCATCTGCATCGGTCAGAATATTGGTAAACATTCCTCCGAAGAAGAGCGCGAGGAGGTAGCAGATGACCAAGCCGCCCAGAAGTCCCACGTCTTTGAACATGTCTCCAAGGGACATTCCCTTCTCCGACGCTTCGGATTTAGGATATTTCTGACCCAAGAACATCACGCCGTAGATCACTGTCGGCACAAGATAAAGCGCCAGCTGCGCCTTCCAGCTCCACTGCAGTTTATCATCGAGCGTCCACCCGATAATTCCGCCAAGAACGAGCCCGAGCGGCCAGGACGCGTGCAGGATATTGAGGTAATGATTACGATTTTCAGGGAAGGCTGTAGCTACAAGCGGATTCGCCACGGCTTCCAATGTTCCATTAGCGTATGCAAAAAGGAACATTCCCCAGTACAGAAACACGTACGCGTTATCCGGGCTGGAGGCGCCAAAAGTCACGAAGGCCGAAAGAACGTGCGTGGCAAACGCCAGAAGCACCAACCACCCATAACCAATCTTGTCGACGATCACTCCACCGACCACGATGCCAAAACAAAAACCGGTGAATCCTGCCCCTCCAATGGCACCCAGTTGAGCACCGGTGAAGCCATATTCACCGCCCCAGTTGTCAAAAATGCCACCTCGAATCGCGAAGCCTACGCCCGCAGCCAAGATCGCCATGAAACCCGCCCAAAGAAGACGAGACCGGTTGATTCCGTTACTATCGCTCATGTCGTGTCGCTAGGATGTTAGAAGCTAGGAGATTATGAGGATCGAGCTTGATAAGACAAGCCCTTGATAAACCTCCATCTGCCGCGCATTCAGAGCCAGCCAGTCCTCTTGTTCAAGTCTTTGCGTAAAAATCAAAAAGCCGCTTACCTTATGCCGGAAGCGGCTTGCTCCGGGAACCACACTCCCGGGAAAGATCCATCCAAAACCCCGCGTCCTGACGGCCGGAGCGAGCCTCCCCGTCGTTATTTAGAGGTCGAAACGTAGCTGGCCTGGCTCACCCCTTTGCCAACCTTCTTGGCCTTCTTTCCAAGCCAGCTCATCATTCCCCGCAGCTTGGCCCCGACTTTCTCGATGCCATGCCGCTCCTCCGCCTTGCGGATCTTGTTGAAGTTCTTGCAGCCTCCCTGGAACTCCTTGACCCACTCCTTGGCGAAGCGTCCGCTCTCGATGGTCTTGAGCTGACGGCGCATGCGGTTTTTTACCGATTCGTTGATGATCTTGGGGCCGACCGAGACATCGCCATATTCCGCTGTCTCCGAGATGGAGAAGCGCATCCCGGCAATCCCACTCTCGTTCATGAGATCCACGATGAGCTTGAGCTCATGCAGGCACTCGAAGTAGGCCATCTCGGGGGAGTAGCCGGCTTCCACCAGCACTTCGAACCCAGCCTTCACGAGGGCGGAGGCCCCCCCGCAGAGGACACACTGCTCACCGAAGAGGTCGGTCACGGTCTCTTCCCGGAAATTGGTCTCGAAGACGCCCGCCCGTGTGCCGCCGATGCCCTTGGCCCAGGCGAGGGCCGTCTGCTTGGCCTTGCCGGTCGCGTCATTGTGGACCGCGATCAGGGTGGGCACTCCCTTTTTCTCGAGATACTGGCTGCGCACGGTATGGCCCGGGCCCTTTGGTGCGACCATGATGATGTCCACGTCCCCGGGAGCATCAATCAGGTCGAAGTGAACCGCGAACCCATGGGAGAAAAGGAGGGTCTTGCCCGCGGTCAGGTTGGGGGACACGTCCTTCTCGAAAACCGAGGGAATGACGGTGTCCGGAGTGGCGATGAAAATGACATCGGCGTGCTTAACCGCTTCACCGGTATCCATCACCTTGAACCCGAGCTTCTTGGCGACCGGACGGGACTTGGACTTGGGGTAGAGTCCAATCGTCACGTCGCAACCACTCTCCTTGAGGTTCAGGGCGTGGGCATGCCCCTGGGAACCGAATCCAATGACGGCGAGCTTCTTGCGCTTGATCGCATTGAGGTTGGCGTCCTTGTCAGTATAGATCTTGGTGGCCATGATGGTATGAAAATAGTGAATTCCCCGGAAACGGGGGGCGGAGACTGCGCCAGCGCTTCCGCCTCGTCAAGCCGGGAGGAAGGGGAGCGAACACTATTTCCCCCCCCGTTCAACAGCCTCTTCGCGACCACGGTTTCGCTCCCGGCGGCTTGTGGCTCGACCAACCTTCCCAATTTCACCCTCCCCTATCCGCCGTAAACGACGACCGGGCCAACTCCGGGCGGACCCTGCACGCTACGCAATTTGTCGACCGCCTTCCCGATTGCGGTGGCCGCCTCCTCCACCTCCTCGTCGGTGGTGAAGATCGACAGGGAGATGCGCAGGCTACTCCGGGCCTGCTCGGGCGAAATGCCCATGGCCACCTGCACGTGACTGGGTTGCTGCTTCCCGGTCATGCAGGCGCTTCCGGCCGAGCACTGGACGCCCGCCTCATCGAGCAGGATAAGAAGTCCTGCGGCCTCACAGTTTTCAAAGGAGGCATGCATGATGTTGGGGGCCCGGTGCTCACGGGATCCATTCACGATGACACCCTCGATTTCGGATGTGATGCGCTTTTCGAGGCGATCCCGGCGCCTTTTGATATCAGCATGCCCTCCGCGCTCCAGCTCCCCCTTCATCAGCTCGGCTGCCTTGCCAAGGCCGATGATAAAAGCAACATTCTCCGTCCCACTCCGGCGCCCGTCTTCCTGCCCTCCACCCCGGATCATCGGTTCGAAGCGCACTCCGTCGCGGATGTAGAGGGCTCCTACACCCTTGGGGGCATGGAACTTGTGTCCACTCAGGGACAGGAAATCAACCGGTACCTCCCGCACATCGACCGGCATTTTTCCGACCGCCTGGATGGCATCGGTGTGAAAGGCCCAGCCCGCTGCCTTCGTAATTGCGCACACTTCTGCAACCGGGTGGTTCACCCCGGTCTCGTTGTTAGACCACATCACGGAGGCGAATCCAGGCCGGCTGTCATCCACAAGCTCCGAGAACTCGTCCGTACGGAGCCGGCCCTCCCCGTCCACCCCGCAGCGGTCTACCTTGTAGCCGACCTCAGCCATGGCCTCACAGGGGCGTAGCACCGCGCTATGCTCGACTGTAGTGGTCACTACCTTCGACTCCTTGCGTCCCACCCAGCGGGCCAGCCACTTGAGGGCCATGTTGTTTGACTCCGTCCCACACCCCGTGAACACAATCTCATCCGGGTGGGCATTGATCAGGGCTGCAACCTGTTCTCTCGCGGCAGCGATGGCCTGCCTGACTTCCCGGGCTGCCCGGTAACCGCTCGAAGGGTTGAACCACTGCTCGGTAAGAAAGGGCAGCATCGCCTCCATTACCTCCGGGTGCAGCTGGGAGGTCGCGTTGGAGTCGAGATAAATCATGCCGCACGCTAAGCGGGCCCGGGTTCAAGTTCCAACCCCAAGCTCCAAATCTCTCCGCAATTGATGCCCCACTCATTATCCCGCGCCCCCGGGAAGCCCGGAAAGGCCGCGACGAACGAACTCCTGATGATGAACCGGATTGGTTTTCCCCCCCTATCCAGCTCGAGGAACCCGCCCGCCGCGGTTATGCACAAGCATTACCGGGGAGGCTGATTAATACTGAGTCGAGAGGTTTACTACCCGATTTGAGGGGGGGCGTCAATCTACCCAAGAGACATAAAGTCACCGACTTACACGAAAAGGCGACCCACCCTGCTGCCCACCGGGACCCTTTCGGGAAAATAGCCTCTCAATGCTGCAGAAAAGCCACCAGGTCCCGCACTTCCCGGTCGGTCATGGTCTGGAAAACAGCGTCCGGCATCAGGGAATAGGGAAGGACGTCCTGGTGCACGATACTTTCCTTCTCCAATTCAAAGCGGCCGGCGTTGGACTCGAGGGTATAGCTCTTTTCGCTCTCACCCGCGATCACCCCCAGCACTACGCGCTCATCCTTGAGCTCGAACTTGTAATAGCGGTAGTGCTCGTCGATTTCCCCATCAGGATCAAGAACGTGCGGGAGCAGGTAGGCGAGCTTGCCAAGCTCGCTGCGCTCGAGTTCCGGACCCGCCGTCCCCCCCTCCCCGTTCAGGGTGTGGCATTGTCCGCAGCTTTCGCTGAAGACCAGCTGCCCATGCTCCAGGTCGGCCTGCGCCAGGTTCGCTTCAGTGAGCACGGTCCGGTAGTGCGCAAAAAGTTCCGGCGTCCGCTCCTCCGCCCGCGCCCCCCGGTCCGCCACTCCAACCGGGTGTTCCGCGAGATGGCTCACCTCACCGGCGCTGAGGGCCCGCCGGTAAATCCGCACCTCGTTGATGCCACCCCGGAAGAACTCCTTCACCGAGGGTGCCCCTCCGATCCAGAGCGCTCCCTCTCCATCGGCGGCCACCGATCCGGTTTCGTATGCCGCGAGATGTCCATCAACGAAAAGGAATCGCTCGCCCCGGTCGAGGGTCATGCAGACATGATGCCATCCCCCCTTGGCCCGGGTGCCAGACACATTTGCATTCTGGTGTCCCATCAACCAGTTTCCAGCCGGGTCAATCCAAAGCCCATACCACTTGCCCTCGGCCCGCGACTTGTTGATCACCGCAGTCCACCCGCCAGCGGCCCCCTCGTGATAAATCCAGGCGGCCACCGAGTAGGCTTCGCCCTTTCCGAAGGAAAGATCTTTCCGATGAGCAATTTCAAGGCGGTCGTCCGAACCGTCGAACTTGTAAGCACGCCTGCCTCCCAGAGAGGTCACGACCTTCGGCCGGAAAGCGGCGGTCCCCTGCCTGGCACTTCCCCAGCTGCCCCCCGGAGCGATCTCCTCCGCCTTGAGGTGCAGGACCAGTCCCTTATCCGGTACGGACTGCGTGGGCTTGGCCTTCGGACCCAGCGATCTCGGCCTGGCCGTAGCGGATCTGCCACCCGCCTTGCGGCGGCGCTCGATAAATCCCTTGATCTTGTCGATCTTGCAGGCCGCCACCAAGGCAGCGGTCTTGTCCTCATCCAGCACAACAAGGGGCTCCAAGGCATACCAGATGAGGAGGGGCAGATTATGATCGTTCTTATCCTTCCCGTGAGCCACCAGAGCGGTCAGCACATCCCAGCGCTTGCCGTGCTCAAGCCGCTGCATCGCCGAGGCGAGGAAGAGGCGCACCGCAGCACTCTCATCCTCCCGCGCCATCACGGCCCATTTCTGCAGAATCGCGTCTGGCACCTTTCCGTCCTCCGCGATGAGCTGAATGGCCCAGCCCCGGATATACTCGGCTTTATCGTCAAGCATCCCGGCCAGCATGATATCACCAAGCCCTCCAATCAGCTGGAGCGTCCACATCGCGCGAAGCCGACGGGCGGGTTCAGGGTGAGTGTCGAGGATCTTACGGAGCATCCCCAGGCTCACCGGCTTGATTTTACCTGCCAGGGCTCGCTCCTGCAGGAGGCGCCGCGCCTGCCGGACATACCATTCATTTGCATGCAGATGCATCTGCACCAGCTCCTCGTCGGGCAGCTTGGTCAGGTCCATCCCTACCGGAAACTTCGCCTCACCCCAGCTAATGCGCCACAGGCGTCCCGTTTTCTGGTGGAGAACCTTGCGCCCGCAGATGTCGGAGTCGTGCCAGTCGATGGCATAGAGCGAACCGTCCGGGCCGATCTCCATGTTGAACCCCAGCCACTGCGGGTCGTTGGACATGCAGAAGGTGCCCCCATAGGCCGGGTCGCTTGCGACGTATCCGGACCCCTTTCTCTTCGTTTCATCAACCAGGACGCCGTGCAGGTGAATATTGCACATGAACAGCTTCTTGCGGTACTTCTCCGGAAACTGGTCGGCCAGGTAGAAGCGGGCCCCGCCATGGGCGGAGGGGTGCCGGTGGTCCGCGATGGTCTTGATGTCCTCGTAGACGTAAGGATTGAAGTGGCGACCAGCCTGCCTGTGGTAGCGGCCGCCCTGGACCATGTGAAAAAGATGGGGGATCACGCAGGCCGTCACGAAGGCCTGGCCGTTCTCGTCGAAGTCGAGCCCCCAGGGATTACTGGTCCCCCAGGCAAAAACCTCGAACTTGTCGTTGAGTGGATGGTAACGCCACACCCCGGCATTGATCCGTTGCCGCTCGCTGTCAGGAGCGCCGGGCTTGCCCACATTGGAGTGCGTGAAAACTCCATGTGTCCCATAGAGCCAGCCATCCGGACCCCAGAGGAAGCTATTCAGGGTTTCATGACGGTCCTGCCTGCCCCAGCCATCAAGCTTGATCTCAGGCTCGCCATCCGGCACGTCATCGCGGTTGCGATCCGGAATGAAGAGCAGATTGGGCGGAGAACCGACCCACACCCCGCCGTGACCCAGGGCTATTCCGGTGGGAAACATGATCTTATCCTTGAAGACCTTGCGTTCATCCATCTCGCCATCTCCATCAGTATCGGTCAGGATCACAATGCGGCCCAGTGGCCCGAGCTTGTATAGGTCGGAGCCGCGTGTTTCGTAGTTCAGGTTTTCGCAGAGCCAGACCCTGCCCCGCTCATCGAAGGTGAAGGCGAAGGGTTGCTGACATTGTGGCTCAGCCGCAAAGGCATTCACCACGAAACCGTCTGGATAGGTCATCTTGGAAATAGCCTCCTCCGGGGAGAGATACTTGAAGGCAGCCTCCTTGGGGGGGGCAGCCTGAAGCGTCACGGAGAGAAGCAGGCAACTCAGGAAAGCGAGGCATCGACGGCGTCGGGTCATATTGATACCTGAGGCACTACTTGCGAGTTCGTCAAGAACACGTCTTGCCGAAGCCCGCCCGGGGTTCTGGTGTCGAGGTGGCCCCCTCTCTGTCCGACCCGCTGCCCCGTGGCCCGGCTCGGGAGGCCTGGCGGCCCCTCGCGGCGGAACGGGGTGCTCCAGCCCCTCACCTGAAAAACCGCTGGGCAGCCGCTCATCCGCCCCCTAAATTTCCTCCATCCTATGAAAAAGAGCACCCTCTTCGCAATTAGTTCCGCAATGCTCGCGGCAGGCCTTCCGGCCGCCGGCCAGGCTCCCAAGGTGGCCTGGGAGATTTCGGAGGGGATCCAGGCCCCCGAAAGTGCCTATTTTGATGAAAAGACCGGCAACGTCTATCTCTCCCAAGTGGGAGGAGGGGGTGGAGTAGCCAAGGACGGCGACGGGGTTATTTCCATTCTCAAGCCCGACGGAACCGTGGTCAATCCCCGCTGGTTTGCGGGCTTGAACGCCCCCAAGGGACTCCGCTCAACCGGTGGTATTCTCTGGGTCGCAGATATCGACCGCCTGGTCGGGATCAGTATCCAGAACGCTACCACCCATGCGATTCATGAAGTGGAGGGCGCAAAATTTCTGAACGACGTAGCGGTCACCCCCCGCGGAAGCGTTCTCGTTTCCGATATGCTTGCGAGTACGATCTACGCCCTGCAGGGGGGCAAGATAAGCGTGGTCGCGAGCGGGATCGGGCTCGACAGCCCGAACGGTCTCCTCGTCAGCGGGGAGACCCTTTACATCGCTGGCTGGGGCCGGGATATTCAGCCCTCCTTCGAGACACTGATCCGGGGACGACTGCTTGCCATGGATCTTCGGACCCGCAAGGTCAAGGCCATCACCAAGGCCACCACCGGAAACCTCGATGGCGTGGAACTGGACGGAACAGGCGGCTTCATCGTGACCGACTGGATCGAGGGCGCGGTCTTTCGCATCAGTGGCAAGGGAGCAGTCACGACTCTGCTCGACCTCCCCAAGGGTTCGGCCGACATCGCCTACCTGCCTGAGAAGAAGCTGCTCATCGTTCCCCAGATGCTGGAGAACAAGGTGACTGCCTACGATCTTTCAGGAAGTATCAAGTAGCGCCCCCCTGAGGGCTTACCCGATCCTCGCAGAAAGCCCGCCGGGGTAAAGATGAGCCCAGGCCGGCACCTTGGGCAGGCCGGGGTGCTGGAAAATTGCGCGTCCGGAACAACAACGGTGAAGCTAGGCGAGCCCCCTCCCGGGGATCCCACCAAACTTACTTCTTCCCGGAACGATCCCCACTCCCGGAGCTGGTTTGCTTCGATCCTTCCCTCTGCATCCCTGCCAGGGCGTTCCCCCGTTCCTTGAGCGGGAAGGAGACGGCCCTGCCCCCCTGCCGATGCGACTCGAAGACCGCACAGATCATTTCCACCGTTGCAGCACCATCCTCCAGTCCACAGACCGGTTCATGGCCCCCGTCCACGGCAGCAAGAAGGTCCTCTACGGCCACCACGTGCTCATGAATCTTCCTGATGAGTTCCGGTTTGTTTTCCGGCTGTCCCACGCCCGCCGTGGTGATGGGCGTCCACTTTCGCGGCTCGCCCGGCCGCGCAAAGGGATTTCCACGAACGAGGTAGGCACGGGGATCTCGATCAGCGTGGATGGCAATGATGCCCCCACTTCCGACCAGCTGGAGTCCATAGCCAAAATTCGCGGTCCCGTCATTGGCGATGGAATCGAAGGTCGCCGTTGTTCCGTTGGCCATCCGGAACCGGGCGTGAAGTTCGTCGCCCGCGAGAGGCCCCAGTCCCTCGGCACCATCGTAGACGTGTTCCCAGGTTACCGGCTTTCCTGCCTTGAGCATCTCCGCCGAACAGTGAACCGGATCGCCCGCCAGGAAGCGAAAGATGTCCATTATGTGGGATCCCAGAACCCAGAGGTCCTCCGCTCCTCCCCTCCGGTCTCCCTTTCCGCGACCACGAATCTCCAGCAGTCTGCCGATCGCGCCATCCTCGACCAGCTTCAGGACAATCCCAAGAACCGGATGATAGCAGTTACGGTGCGCCACGGCGACCTTCGTGCCACTCTTCCGGCAGGCCTCGCGCACGAGGTCTGCCTCTGCCGGCGTACGGCAAAAGGGTTTTTCCACGTAGACGCCCTTCACCCCGGCTTGTGCGCAGGCGACCATCATCTCGGCATGCTGGTCCGCATAGCGCGGACAGATTGAAACGAACTCCGGCTTCTCCTCGCTGAGCAGGCGGCCGTAATCACGGTATCCCCGGTCGGTATTCAAGCGCCGCATCGCCTTCTGCCTTCCGACATCATCCACATCGGCCACCCCTGCGATCTCGGCACCTGGTATCCCAAGCCAGACCGTGTCGAGGCTGTGTCCATACCCACCCCTGCCGGTATGCCCGATCACACCCACCCGGCGCTTCCTTGGGTGCTCAGCGCCCTGCCCGGCAGATCCCGGCTGCGCGACGACAGCTGCACTAGTGAGAGAAAGGAAGAATCTTCTTTGCATGTTGCCCACCAGTAACGAGAGGGCGCAGGAGGTCAATCTGATTGCTCACGGGGGACAAATCCCTAGCTTCTCTTCTACTCATGCGTACTCCTTTTCTGTTCCTCGGCTGGTTGTTCCTCTGCACCTGTGGCGCTGCGAAACCCGATTCGACAAGATACAACGTTCTCTTTCTTATCTCCGACGACCTGACCTACACAGCCCTTTCCTGCTACGGCAACAAAGTCTGCCAAACCCCTAACATTGATCGTCTCGCTGCGCGTGGAACCCGCTTCACCCGAGCCTACTGCCAGGGCACCTACTGCGGCCCCTCCCGTGCCTCCTTCATGTCAGGCTACTACCCCCACGCTACCGGGGAGCTGGGCTACCGGAATCCCCGGCCCCGGATCGGTGACCGGGCCACATGGTCCCAGCACTTCATCAACCATGGATACCACGCCGCCCGGGTGAGTAAGATCTATCACATGGGGGTTCCAGGTGGGATCGAGGGTGGAGGGCACGGCGCTGATGACGAGGCTTCCTGGACCGAGCGATTCAACAGCAAGGGGCCTGAGTGGAGAGCGGCTGGTGACGGAGAGACCCTCCAGAACAATCCAGACGGGAAAAAACCCGCCGTAGGTGGAAACACCTTCGTAGTCGTAGAAGCCGATGGAGACGATCTCGTCCACTCTGACGGCCGGACTGCTGCCAAGGCCTGCGAGCTTATTGCAGGGCGGAAGAACTCAAAGCAACCTTTCTGGCTCGGAGTGGGCTTCGTCCGCCCACATGTGCCTTTTGTCGCTCCGCGTTCGTATTACCCGCCCTTCAAACCCTACAGCAAGATGATCCTCCCCCCCAAGGTCGAGGGAGACTGGGAAGATATCCCAAAAGCTGGCATCAATTACTGCACGAGTGCCAACATGAAAATGGACGTCCGTCGGCAGAAGAAAGCCATCGGAGGATACTATGCCTCGGTAGCCTACATGGATGCTCAGGTCGGCAAGGTGCTCGATGCGCTGGATGACGCAGGGCTTACTGACCGGACCATCATCGTCTTCACCAGTGACCACGGATTTCACCTCGGCGAGCACGATTTCTGGGCCAAGGTCAGCCTGCGGGATGAATCTGCCGGCGTTCCTCTCATCATCTGTGTTCCTGGGAAGAAACCCAACGTCTGCCATTCCCTGGTCGAACTCCTGGACCTTTATCCCACCACCACCTCCCTCTGTGGCCTGGAGGTTCCCGTGCGTCTCCAGGGAAAGGATATTTCCAGGATGCTTGACGACCCGCGACACGAGGTCCGAGAGGAGGCCTTCTCCGTGGCACCAATGCGGAAGGGCTTTCTTCTTCGCGATAAACGGTGGGCCTATATCCAGTACGGGGAGAACGCCACGGGCGGCCGGGAACTCTTCGACATGGCCGAAGACCCCGGCCAGTTTCACAACCTCGCTGAAGAGCCTTCTCATGCGGGGAAAGCGCGGGCTTTCCAGCAGCGAGTGGCGGCCAAGCTGGAGGCTCTGCGCACGAATGATCTGGGCATTGATTACCAGACCAAAAGGCCCGGAAGGCCCTAGGAGGGGAAAGCAGCACCTCCCGGGCGCTCACGCTTGCTCCCGCGGCCCCGCCTCCCTAGTCTCCAGGAATCAGCTCCTCCCAGAAAGCTCCCAACGCCACCATGGCAGTGTTCCTCGACCTCGAGAATATTGCCATCGGCGCCCGTGACGCCCGCTACCCCACCTTTTCGATCACCAAGGTCCTGGAGCGGCTTTTTCTGAAGGGGCACATCGTCCTGAAAAAGGCTTACTGCGATTTCTCACGTTTCAAGGAGTTCAAGCGTGACCTGCATGACACCGCGTTCGAACTGATCGAAATCCCCCATTTCCGGCAGTCGGGAAAAAACTCCGCGGATATTCGCATGGTAGTGGACGCCCTCGATCTCTGTTATACCAAGGGGCACGTTGATACCTTCGTCATCGTTTCCGGCGACTCCGACTTCTCGCCTCTGGTCAGCAAACTACGGGAAAACGCCAAGACTGTGATCGGAATTGGCGTAAAAAACTCGAGTTCCGATCTCTTTATAAAGAACTGTGACGAGTTCATCTACTACGATGATCTCGTTCGCAAGTCACCCGCCAAGAAAGCTACCCAGAAGAAAACCGTTCGCAAGGCTGCGAAGAAGAAGACCACAAATAGAAAGCCTTCGGACGGGCCGACCACCGAGGAAGCTCTCGATCAGGTTGCCAATACCTTCGAGGCACTCCTTGAGGAACGGAACAGCGATGAGGCCATCTGGGGGTCCATGATCAAGCAGGCCCTCAAGCGCCGGAACCCGGGCTTTAACGAACGGGCCCACGGCTTCCGGTCCTTCAATGAAGTCCTCCTCGATGCCGAGGAAAACGGCCTGCTGCGCCTGGAAGCGGACGAACCGTCCGGTGGCTATACCGTCCATCCGGTCTGAGCCCTGCGCTCTACCCCTGCCTTTTCCCCGCCCGCCCTAGGCCACATTGGTGAAGACCGCCTGCACGTCCTCATCATCCTCCAGCTTGTCTATGAGGGCCTCGATTTCATCAAGCTGTCCTTCACTGAACTGCTGAGGGTTATTCGGAATTCGCTGCAGGCTGGCCTTGCTCAATGCTATTCCCAATCCTTCACAGCCCTGGGAGAGGGAACCGAAGTTGGTGAAGTCCCCGTAGACGAATACCGTCCCCTCGTTTTCCTCCATTTGCTCGAGGCCGTGGTCGATGAGTTCCAACTCAATCTCCTCGAGGTCCTGCCCGTCACTGCGCTCGAATTGCAGGACGGCCTTGCGATCGAAGAGAAATTGCAGCGAACCGCTGTTGAGCATCTCACCACCCGCCTTGTTGATCGGCGTCCTGATATTAGAGATGGTCCGGTTGGTGTTATCGGTGGCAGTCTCGATGAACAGCATCACCCCGTGCGGACCCTTGGCCTCGTAATTGATCTCCGAGATGTCGGCTACGTCCTTGCCCGCGGCCCGCTTGATGGCGGTCTCGATATTGTCCTTGGGCATGTTCTGTGCCTTGGCGTTCAGGATCGCAGTCCGCAGCTTGGAGTTGCTGTCCGGATCCGCTCCTCCCTCCTTGGCAGCGATCGTGATCGTCCTCGCAAGCTTAGGGAAGACCTTGGACATCTTGTCCCATCGCTTCTCCTTGGCGGCTCTTCGATATTCAAATGCGCGTCCCATGGACCGCAGACTGTAGGACCGCTGGCCCCTCGATCTCAAATCTCAATTTCGGGAATTCCCTGCCTGCCCTGACCATGGCCATCGGACGCATTTGCAACGCCTATCCGCAAGGAGCCCGGGGCCGGGAAACCGGCATTCCTCTGCTTGCATCATTCACGGTGGATATCAGCACCGTTTCTTCACTTTAGCATTCAGTATTGGACGATCTGCGTTCATAACGGCCTGACTTTCCATGCTGGCCTGGTCGCCTCTCCTCCAGATCCACCCATCGAGGCCGCGGAAGCGCCACGACGGATGAATACAGAAATTACACTCGTCCACCCATCCCTCACGGGCTCCTTCCCTCCCGAGCGTGCCGCCGACCCCACCTTCGACCTCGTAGTCCGAGAGCTGGGCAGGGCCCGGGAAAGCGTGGAGATCTTCATGTACGTCTGGCGCGCGGACGAAGCGGGCTGCCGGGTTGGCGAAGCCGTGCTTGAGGCCGCTGATCGCGGGGTGCGGATCCATGTCATCAAAGACGTCGGAGCACTCATGTTCGAGCTGATCGAGATGAACCGCAAACCGTTCTTTCCGCGGAAAGTTCCCCTCTGGAAGCGGCTCGCCTACAAACTCATTGGCTTCAGTTTCCCCGATACTCTGGTCCGGGATACGCATGACCAGGCCCTTGGAGTCCGCCTCCTCGCCCATCCCAACGTCACCGTCGAGTGGATTAACAAGACCCATACCAAGTACTATGTCTTCGATGAGCGTCTTCTCGTCACCGGAAGTATCAATATCGAGGACCGGCACCAGGATTACTTTGACTACATGATAGCGCTGGAAGGTCCGGCCATAGTTAAACGCCTCCGCTCCCGGATGAGCGGAGAAGAACCCTACGACCCCGACCGCTCTCTAGACTTCCTCTGCAATGTCCATCACCCTGGCCGCGAATCCATTTTTGAAATCAAACCCGCTGCTCTCCGCTTTATCAGAGAGTCCCAGAAGTCGATTTACGTTGAGGTCGCGTATATCGGCGACCCGGAATTTTCGGACGCCCTGGTTGCAGCAGCTGAACGCGGCGTAGTTGTCACGATTCTGTTTTCAAGGGAAGCCAACGTAGGGAACGACATCAATTACCGGGCAATCCACGATCTCCATGTCCGGTCGCAAGGCCGAATCGAGGTCTACCTCACCGAAAACATGGTTCACGCCAAGCTTCTGCTCTTTGACGAGGAGATCGTCCTTACCGGATCCTGTAACATGAATATATTCTCACTACAGAAGGCCGCCGAACTCAACGTCGTGATCCGGAAGCAAACGGCGCTCCTCGAGACCCTCCTTACCCTCATTGGCAAGAGAATCGCCGCCAGTCGCAGGGTCCAAAACAGTGCAGAACTGAACTGCTTCAATCCAGTTGTCGCCCGCTTGCAGCAATTTCACCAGAAGCTGAATCCGAATTAGGGTATACAGGCTGCTGGGAACAGTATACATAGCTCTTTGCAGTGATTCGTTCACTGCTTTCCCGATATGAGTTCCCACCAGATCACTCTCACCTGGAAGCGCGATGGAAAAGGCTTTGGATACAAGGAGTATTCCCGCGATCACGACCTCGACTTTGGTCATGGCGTGACCTTGCGCTCATCCGCCGCCACCGAATACCTGGGCACCGAGGAGGTCCCTGACCCTGAGCAGGCGTTCGTCGCTTCTCTCTCAAGTTGTCACATGCTGACCTTTCTCGCCTTCGCTTCTCTCCAGAACCTCACGCTGGAGAGTTACACGGATACTGCGATAGGGTTCCTGGAGAAGGGAGAAAGCGGCAAGCCGCTTCTGAGCCGGATCGAACTCCACCCAGTCACGGTGTGGAGCGATGGCGTGACGGTCTCGCCAGAGAAACTGGCGGAGCTCCACCATAAGGCGCACGAAGAATGCTTCCTCGCAAACTCGGTCAAGACCGAGATTACCACCGTCCTGTGAAACAGCTTACCCGGGGTAAGGTTTCCCAACCAGACCTGGAGACGTCTGGAACTGGTCCAGTCCGTTGACCTGAGAACGGGAAAAATCACTGGGGGCAGCTGCAGTTAAGCCCCGAAAATCGCTAAAAGGCTGTCCTACGGGGGATCGATCAGCCCATTCTTCATCTCTTTTTATTTCATATAGCATTAATTATAAGTAATTTATGATATAAACTGTAAAAATTACAGGGATATTCGAACATTTCAGGTTTGATAGAGTCTTAACTTCTGAAGTTTCCGCTAGCCGGAGCTTCTGAACTAAGGGTGACCAGCAGTTAAAAGATTCTCGAACCCGGGTGAACCCGGGTCAGCAGAGATCTCTAGCTCGGCCGCCGGGGGATCAGCAGCCCCTGGCGGCCTTTTTTTTGGTCTAAAGGAAGGAGTTGCTCCGGCCTGAGACTAGCCAGCAAGAACGGGATTCAGGACTTCAGCCCGGCGTGCTCCCTCTGGGACTTCCCTCGCCCGCGCCTTCCATACCCCTCCCGGAGCTATCTATTTCCCTTTCTCGACCTGCTGCCGCAACGCTGCGAGGTCTTCCTCGATGCGCGCCAGGATCTCGAGGGTATCCTGGTCGTCCGATTCGGGGAGAAGCGAGAGTTCCTGCATGGTCGAAACGATCACTCCGATGAACAGGTTCAGGATGGTGAAGGTGGCGATCACGATGAAGGGAACAAACACAAGCCAGGCCCACGGATGGACCTCCATGACGGGCCGTACGATGCCCATCGACCAGCTCTCGAGGGTCATGATCTGGAACAGGGAGTAGAGGCTCTTTCCGATGCTGCCAAACCAGTCTGGGAAATCATCCGCAAATAAAGATGTCGTGAGGACAGCCGCAACGTAGAAGAAAACCGCCATCACGGTCATTACCCCGCCGAGGCCCGGGATCGCCTTGAGGAAAGCTGCCACCACTCTCCGAAGCTGGGGCAGGACAGTCAGGAGGCGCAGTAGACGGAAGACCCGCAGAACCCGCAGTACTGCCAGGGGTCCTGCTCCAGGCAACAAGGCGATGGCAACCACCACGAAATCAAATACATTCCAGCCACTGCACCAGAAGCGTATCCGGTAGGCCACCAGCTTGACCAGGATCTCGACCACGAAAATAAGAAGGCAGACAAGGTCCAGTCCATGCAGGAGCGGACCCAGTCCCTCCATCAGTTCGGCGTCGGTTTCCAGTCCGAGGACTACCGCATTGACAAGAATGACCATCACAATGAAGCGCTGAGCCACCTTGCCCTCGATGCAGGTTGCGAGCTTCAGCCGCCACTCCGCTACACCCGCTTTCAAGGACTGCAGATCGTCTCTACTCATAGGTTGTATCCTAATACTTTCTGCCCAAACACCCAGCCTCGAAGAGGTTCTTACCCGAAGAGACTAAAGATCTCATCCTCACTAAGAATCGCGGCGCCACTTCCGGGCTCCTCCCCCAGGGTGGCCGAGATTAACTTCCGCTTTCGCTCCTGCAGGGACAGAATTTTTTCCTCTACCGTATCACGGGTGATCAGTTTGTAGGAGGTTACCACGCGCTCCTGCCCAATTCGATGGGCCCTGTCCGTGGCCTGGGCTTCCACCGCCGGATTCCACCATGGGTCAACATGGATAACGGTGTCAGCACCTGTCAGGTTCAACCCAACTCCTCCTGCCTTGAGGCTGATCAGGAAAACCGGCACCGCGGATTGCTGAAAGCGCTGGACGACCTCACCCCGGTTTTTCGTCTGGCCATCGAGGTAGCAGAACTCATACCCGAGTTCGCCCAGCATCGGGACAATTCCCTGCAGCATCTGCACGAACTGGCTGAATACGAGGACCCGGTGTCCTCCCGCCACGGCCTCGTGGAGCAAACCCTCCAGTTCGTCCATCTTAACCGATCCATTCTCTTCCACTCCTGGCAGGTCGAGAAGCCGAAGATCGCAGCAGGCCTGCCGCAGGCGCAGCAGGGCCGTAAGGGCGACCATACGCTTGCGCCCTCCCTCCGCACCGGAAATCAAGTTCCGGCTTTCCTGCAGGATGGATTCGTAGATTTCCCGTTGCAGTGCGCTGAGATCGCAATAACGCACCTGCTCAATTTTTTCGGGAAGGTCACCTGCGACCTCTTCCTTGAGCCTGCGCAGAACCACCGGCTTGAGACGCCTGGCCAGCCGGCCCTGCAGGGCGGGAGCATCTCCCCGGGCCAGGGGCTTCTCAAAACGTGCCGCAAAGCGCTCCCGCTCGCCAAGATAACCGGGCATGACAAAGTTCATGATCGACCAGAGATCGCGAACGGAGTTTTCAATCGGAGTTCCGGTGAGAGCAAAGCGGTGTTTCCCCCGCAGGCTGACGGCGGCCTTGGTCACCTGCGCGTCCGGGTTCTTGATTTGCTGTGCCTCATCAAGGACTATCACGTTAAATTCCCGTTCCCGGTAGAGCTCACGATCGATCCTGAGAAGAGCATAACTCGTAACGAGGAGGTCCGCCTCTTGGTGAGCGGCAAGGACTTCTTTGCGGGCCGGCCCCTCAATCGCCACCGCCTTCAATCCGGGCACAAACCGTTCGGCTTCAGCGATCCAGTTGTAGACCAGTGAGGATGGGCACACCACAAGGGCAGGCCCTCCCCGGAGGGAAAGGAAAGCGAGGGTCTGCACGGTTTTCCCGAGTCCCATGTCATCCGCGAGGATTCCTCCCATGCGAAGATCTGCCAGCTTCCACAGCCATCTCACTCCCTCGAGTTGGTAGGGCCGGAGAACCTGCTTCAGCGCTCCAGCGTCGAACCCTCGTCCGGTCGGCCCAGCCCACAGGTCTTCGTCGTCGGAGAGCAGGCTCAACCCTGCGACGCTCTCTCTCAGGAAAGCCGCCTGCCGATGATCCATCCGGAACACCCCGGGGCGCTGCTGATCTGGATCACAATCCGCCAGTGTCTCGAGAGCTTCTTCCACTTGGTTTGAATCCAGGACGGCCCGCCGGTTTCCAGCCAGGGCGTGGCTGGACCGCCCAGTCTGTAGCACCCGCTGCACCTCCGCCTGCGTCAGACGCGTCCCGTCACTGATCTGGTAATGAACCGATATCTCAAACCAGTCTTCTCCCTGCGCCTCCTTTCGATAGACGGGCTGGAGCGGCAGGATATCCTTGGCGAATTCCTGGAAGCGCTCCCCCTTCAGGATAATCCACTCAGGGTCGAGCCTGCTTACCCCATGCGCATGGAACCGCAGGATCGCCTCCCGATCCCGCAGAATAAACCGTCCATTACGAGCCGGCCCCTCAAAACCCCACTGCCGGAGCGCATCCTCGGCACATCGTTCGAGATCCGGACTGACCAAGACCTCGTTCCCTTCCTCCATCGCAATAAGCTCCGCCTCCTCGATTCCAGCCTCCCGCCGACGTCCTCCATAGAGAAACGTCATCCGGGCCTCGAGGTTATTCAGGGAGCCCTCGAAACATACTTCCACCTGCGGCCCGGCGACCTCGGGAAGACCAACCAGAACATCTTCTCCTATTTCAAACCATTGTCCCAGCTCGGCCAGGCACGCCCGTGCCTCGACCGGATTGAGGACGAGCCCCCCCTCCCAGATCGCTGCCAGCGAGCCCGGCAGACCAACTACTACCGGATAAAAAGTGTGCGTGGCCTGCTCAAATCCCCACGCGGACTCCTTTTGCACCATTGATTCCAGCGCCTCCGGCCAGCAAACTCCCAGTCGGTGGTTGTTCAACCTGACGGCCGCCCGTTGCAAGCAACTTGCCACCGACGCGCGCTGGCGCTTCCCGATAGTTACCCCTCGATGCCCGGTGAGCCCGTCCAGCAGTTGCAGGAATTGCGCCCGATCCAGGCTCACGACTCCCGGCGGCTCGGTTGGAAAAAGACGGCGCAGGGTATCAAGCAGGCGTTCATCCTGCTCATCCACCTGCAGCACGTAGTCCGGCCCCCACGTCGATAGGAGGTGCTCCTCTCCTTCATATTCCGTTCCAATTACCACAAGGAGCTGACCTCGCTCCCAGGACTCGGAAAGCTTAAGAGGCAGCATGACCCGACAGGTAATTGGATAAGCGTCCCCGTCGAGGGGCTCCTGCACGAGCGGCCAGAGACTTTCCTGCTCAGGTTCCTCCCGCGGTGCTGCCCCCCTCGCAGGTCGGCTCGGAGCAAGCACTTCCAGTCCCACTGCCATGGCATGGGCACAGACCCGCCCTTCCCGCCGGGCCATCACGCAACTACATTTGTTTTCCATGTGGGTGGCCGACAGGATTTCCATACGTACTCGCTTTGGCTTACCTCCCATCATCACGACCCCCTCCAACCACCCATCATGATAGACCGCCTCCTGAACGAGACCGCTGCGATGCATGTCCCGTGCTGACTTCATTTCCTTCCATCCCCCAGCCTCCATCAGGAGATCTCTTGTCAACTCAGGTTTACTCATGATTTCACCACTCTGGGCGGCAATCCTCCCGGAACCCCGGCGCGAGAATTCTCATCACCGCCGCCTCCCCGACTTGCTCTTGCCAGGAAATACGAGGTAGGGTGTCATTTTTTCAACCGTCTTGGCACCAATCCCCGGAACGCGCCGGAGATCACCCGGATTTCGAAACGATTCTCCTTCCCGCAACTCAAGGATCCGCATCGCCATCACCTCGCCGATGCCGGGAAGCCGCATCAATTCATCACGGGACGCCTGATTGGGATCAATAGAGCGGGGTTCCGGGGGCTTACTCTCACGCTTTACCTCATCTTCCAGTTCCATCTTTCTCGCCACGCGCCGCTCTTCCGGAAGAAGCTGCCAGTTGGTATGATTCCAGGCTCCTACCCGCCGCGAAGCGGCGGACAGCTCCTCATCCGCAAGGCGCTCCTTGTATTCCTCGCGGCTCACTCCCGCTGCGCGAGCCCGCGCCACGCCGTAAGCGCGGGCCAGTCCCTCCCGCACCAGAACTCCACCGAGATCGCGGCCCTGCGCTTCCGTGATGAATGCGTAGTAGCGCTTGAAGCGGGGGCTGCCGCGCCCATCGGCCCAGACCGTATGCACTGTGAACGGTTCAGCGAGGAGCTCTCTCACCCGCTTGCGGGCAGCGAGCCCCAACCCCTTGGCGAGGGCGATCGATGCTTGCTCGTCGCCTCCCGCCCGGCCCATTCCGAAGTAAGCCCGCTGCGAGCGAAGTCTCCGCTGGTCGGTCTC
>MDTG01362859.1_pt1 | contig 21044 bp, 25 predicted proteins | sample 811421 | NCBI WGS metagenome assembly MDTG01 (sample SAMN05326645, study PRJNA326480) | marine metagenome | isolation source: seawater | place: Pacific Ocean: South East | collected 2011
GAAATTTCTATTTAAATTCTCTTTAACATTTTTAATTTTTAACTTCCTAAAAAGGTCTGCTCCCTTAATATTCATAACCTTATAATTAAGAACTATACCAACAGCACCTTCTTTATTATGGTGAGTAATGTAGATCAAGCTTTTAGAAAAAAAAATATCATTAAGTTGCGGAAGTGCACAAATTATATTTCCCTTTAAATAATTACTTTTCATATATAAATTATTACAGATAATTATTTTTTATTCAAATTTTACAGAATGTTTTTTAATTTTATATTTTTAATTTGTGTATTTTTCAACAGCTTACTATGTGCTTTAGAATACAAATCAGAGGAAAATCCAATTAATGTTGAGATAATGCCTAAAAATGCAATCTTTAAAAATGGACAAGATTATTTTTTTGGAATTAAATTTAATTTAGAAAATGGTTGGAAAACATACTGGAAAAATCCAGGCGACGCAGGTGAACCATTACAGTTGGATTGGGAAGATAAAAAAAATCAATCAAAATTAGAGTTACTCTTTCCTTTTCCTGAAGAATTTGTTGAAAAAGAAGTAACAACAATTGGATATGATAAAGAAACAATATTCCCCGTAAAAATAACCGAGAATAAATTACAAGAAATAAATGGAGTGGTGGTTCTTAACTACTTGTTATGCAGAGAAGTTTGTATACCCTTTACTGAAAAAAAAAAAATAAATTTAGATTTCACTAAAATAATTCATTCAGACGATTTTTATAGAAACGTTGAAATGGTTCCAAAGAAATCAACTAATTTCTTTTTAGTTAACATAGATGATATATCTTCAGATCGCCTAATAGTAGAGATAAAAAATAATAATAATAAACAACACAAATTATTTGCATTTTCAAACGAAGTGGCTGTGAAAGTAATTAAGAAGAATATGAATTCTAAATTTGAAATAATTTTAGACGAAAGCATAAAAAAAGTATTAAAACCTCTTTATATTTCAGTATCTGACGGTAAGAGATATGAAGAGATAAGTTTGAAACTGAATCAAGAACCCAAAACTGAAAACCTTTTAGTTTTTTTATTTTTTGCTTTTCTTGGTGGTTTTATTTTAAACTTCATGCCATGTGTGCTCCCAGTCTTATCTTTGAAGCTGTACCACTTTTCCTCTATCTCCAGTAAAACAAATTATCAAATAAAAATGAACTGTGTTTGGATTGTTTTGGGAATTATAGTTTCTTTTTTTATGCTGGCAATTATCATAATAATTCTTAAATTTTTCGGCCAAACTGTAGGGTGGGGCTTCCAATTTCAAAACCCTTATTTTTTATACTTTATGACAGCTATAATATTTATATTTAGCTTAAATTTACTCGGTTTTTTTGAGATAATTTTACCAAATGAATTTCAAAATAAAATTACAAATTTATCAATAAAAAATAGTGCAATAGGACATTTTTCTTCAGGAATTTTTGCAACCTTACTTGCAACGCCATGTAGTGCACCTTTCCTAGGTACAGCTGTAGGTTTTTCAATGTTAGCCTCAAATACAATTATTCTTCTTATTTTTTTAACCATTTCGATTGGGTTTTGCATCCCATATTTGTTTTTTTTAATTTTTCCAAGAATACTTAACATTATTCCAAAGCCAGGAGAATGGATAATTAGTTTTAAATATTTTTTAGGAATATTACTATTCTTATCTTCATTATGGTTGATGATGTTATCAGGTTTAGATAGTAAAATTATTTTTTTACTAGGTTCAGTTGTTATTATTTTTTCTTATTTTAAGAATAAAATCTTTTTAGGTAAATTAGTTGTTGCGATTTTCTTTATTTTTAGCACATTATATTTCATAAAATATGAAAGTTTTAATAGAGATAGAATAATATGGACGAGTTTTAATAGAGAGAATTTGGAAAAACTAATTAATCAAAATAATACAATCATAGTTGACGTAACTGCAGATTGGTGTGTTACTTGTAAGATAAATAAATTAACAACCTTGGACTCAAATAAATTAATGAATTTTATAAAAAAAAATAAGGTTATTACAATGAGAGCAGATTGGACAAAAAAAAATGAAGACATTTTAGAATATATTAAAGAATACGGTAGATTTGGCATACCAGTAAATATTATTTATGGTCCAAATAATAAAAATGGAATTTTATTGCCAGAAATTCTAACTAGCGATATTGTAATAAATGAATTAAACAAGGTAGGAATTAATGAAAATCAACGAGAATCAAGTATTTCCAAAAACTGAATTTTATATTATTTCAGATTCTGGACCCGTAAGTGTTAAATCCTCTGATCTTTTTAATAAAACAAAAGTTCTTTTAATTGGGGTTCCAGGGGCATTTACGCCTACTTGTAATGATGAGCATTTACCTGGATTTTTTAAATTATCAGATGATTTTGAGAAGAAAGGTATTGAAAGCATATATATTGTATCAAACAACGATCCATTTGTGATGAAATCATGGGGTGAATCCTTAGGAAATGATAAATTCCTTTTTATATCTGATGGTAATGGAACTTTTCGAGAATTGAGTGGTCTCGAAACTGATTTGTCTGTTGTAGGTTTGGGAAAGAGGTTATCAAGATTTGTTATTTACATTGAAAATGAAAATATAAAAAAAATATTTAATGAAAATGGACCAGGCCTTGAGGTCAGTAAAGCAGAAAATGTTTTGAAATCATTATAATTTCATAGCTTCAAATCTTGCAAGCTCGTCAACTTCATCATTATATTTATTACCGCTATGTCCTTTAACCCAATTCCAACATACTCTTACATCGGAGGTAGCTTTATCAAGCTGAACCCAAAGTTCCTTATTTTTGATGTGTTTTTTGTTAGAACCTTTCCAATTATTTTTTTTCCATTCAATGATCCAAGATTCAATCCCGTTAATTACATACTTACTATCGGTAAAAATTTTAACAGATCCTCCACTAGGAATCTCGTTTAAAGCTTTTATAACCGCAGTCAATTCCATTCTATTATTAGTTGTCGAGGGTTCTGAACCAATTATTTTTTTTTTTTTATCTAATTTATTAATAATAATTGCCGCCCATCCTCCTGGTCCAGGATTTCCAAGACATGCTCCGTCTGTATAAACAGTATAGTCAAAATTATCCAAAATAAAATTTATTTGAGTTAATAGAAATATGAAAATTCAAAATATTTAAAAACTCTTTTGGATCTTTTTTTTTAATATATTTTCCTTCAGCACCAAAGATAGCGTCATATATTCTGGTAAAAAAAAATCTCAATGAGGCCCCTCTTAATAAAATATTCAAACACTCTTTTTCTTCAGTTTCTAGTTCCCTAACAGATTGATATCCTAATAGTAAGCTTTTTAGGAACTTTTTATTAAATTCATTTTCAGGAAAACACCACGCATTAATACAAATTGCAAGATCGTAAGATAAATAATCGTTACATGAAAAATAAAAATCTAGAAATCCAGAAACTTTACTTTTCTCAAAGAAAACATTATCTGGAAAAAGATCAGCATGAATGACACCGGTAGGAAGATTATTAGGCCAGTTTTTTGAAAGAAAATAACATTCATTTTCAATAATTTGAACCGAATTTGGTATTATATGATTTATTTGTTTTTTGCATTTGAGAAATATTTCATTCCAAAAATTAAGACTAAATTGATTTTCTAAACTTAACTGATTTTTAAAATTTGCAATATGAAATTTAGCCAGTTTTTCACCTACATTAAAACAATCAATATCATTCCATTTTTCTTTTGAGCTTCCAAATAGAAAATTGAAAACTGCCATTTTTTTTTTTTTAATTTCACTTATATACTCACCATTTTTGTTTTTAATTGGGATAGGGCAATCAATACCAGATGACCTTGAGTTTATCATTACTTCAAAATAAAAGGGAATATTAGAGGTGTCGACTCTTTGCTCAAAAATCGTGAAAATAAATTTATTAGTTTTTGTTACAACGAGATAATTTGTATTTTCAATACCTTCCTTTATGCCACTAAAATTCTTAAGTTCACCTAAATTATAGTTTTTGATTATTTGATTAATATTGGCTTTTGAAAGTTGAGTATGAACAGCCATATCTATTCAGAAGATTTGTTTTGAAATATTTTTAAAGGAGTTTTCAATTAATTTCTGATTGTACTTTTCAGATAGATTCTTTTTTATTCTAAATTTAGTATATTTGATAACATTGTCCATTATTTCTTTTTTTAATTCGCCCTTAACCTTATTTTCTAAATGTAATGAAATTTGGTTATAATTATTGATTTTTCTAAGCATATTCATCTCTATTTCTTTATCAATTTGCAATTTTATATTTTTTATTTCTCTTTTCGTTTCTTCTTGAATTCTTTTTACAAGGTTAGCATTTTCTTGTTGTTTAGATAATTGTTCTTTGTAAAGTTTTTCAGCTTCTATTTTTAATTTGATAGAATCATCTAAACTTTTTTTTAAGGTTGAGATTTTATCATCTAAACTAGTAGAAAGTTGTTTTGTCATTGGTTTAAAAACTAAAATAACAAAGAGGATGAATGATATTGCTACCCAAATTGTAGAATCATTCAAAAATTCAAAATTCATTACTTTTCACTCACTAATTTTTTAAACTCTGAAATATCGCCTTTAATTTTTTCATCCATAATTTTCTCGTATAAATTATCAGAGAGCTTTACACAAATTGACGGTAAATCTTTTAGAATTTTTGCTCTTTCAGATTCTACAGAGTTTGTTAGTTTGGTCTTTTTCTGTTCAAATTCTTCATTTAAATTCTTAATTTTCTCATCGAGATATGATTTATTTTGTTCGAGGGTTTTCTTTAAAGTTGAATTTTGATTGTTTTTTGCGTCTTCAAAATCTTTTCTCATTTTTTCGATAAGAATGTTGACAGAGTCATTAATTTTTTGTGCTTCAATTAGGTTGCCATTAATTCTTTCATCGCGTTTTTTTCTAATTTTTTCAAGTCTTGGTAAAAAAATATAATGATTAACAAGAAATAAAATACTAAAAAGTATTGTTAACCAAAAAATCTGAGATGCGAATGAATCTGGGTTTAGTTGGGGCATACCCCCTTTTTCGCTTATTGCATGCACATATTCAGAAAAGAAAATTGAAAACAGTAGTATTTGTAAGAACATATTTAAAATACAAAGAGTAGTAGCAATGCAATAATTAATGCAAATAGAGCCAATGCTTCAACTAAGGCAAACCCGAGCATTGTCATCGTGAAAACATGTTCACGAGCTTCTGGGTTTCTCCCGACAGCTGTTATAAACGCAGCGAAAATTGAACCAATACCTATTCCAGAACCAATTACACCTAAAACAGCTATACCAGCTCCTAATAATTTTGCAGATTCCATATCCATAATTAAATACTCCTTGAATGTTTAAAGTTAATGTAAATGTATTGCATCATTTATATATAAACAAGTTAATATTGCAAATACATAAGCTTGCAAGAAAGCTATTACAATTTCCAAACCAGTTAGTGCTATTAAGAATGCCAAGGGTAAGATTCCTCCAATTATGAAACTATTAGCACCAAGTACGAAGACAAAACCTCCTATGACTTTTAAAAGAGTGTGTCCAGCCATCATATTAGCAAAAAGCCTTACAGATAAACTTATTGGTCTTGATAAATATGAGATTATTTCGATTGGAACAAGTAATAATAGCATTGGCTTTGGCACGCCAGATGGTGCGAAGAACTTAATAAATTTGATTAAACCATGTTTGTATATGGCTAATATTGTTACACCTAGAAAAATAAAAAAGGCGATAGAAAATGTAACAATTATATGACTTGTCCAAGTGAAGCTGTAAGGAAACATCCCCAACAAATTACCTATTAAAATAAATAAAAAGAGGGTGAAAATAAACGAAAAATATTTCATTCCTTCTTGACCGATGTTATCCCCAATCATATTTGCAATGAATTCATAACTACTTTCAACTATTGTTTGGGTTTTGCTTGGTATTATTTGTAAATTCCTGATACCAAGAAACATTAAAGTTAGAATAGTAAATACTGTGATTGTCATCGCTAATGATGAATTCGTAAAGGAAACATCATAGCCAAAAATCTCTATTGGAATGATTTTTTTTATTTCAAATTGAGCTAACGGGCTTGCCAAAATCTCTCCTTATTTTTTATTCAACTTTTGCATTGATTTAAAGATATTATAAAAACCTGTTATGATTCCTAATAGCAAAAAAATAATAAAAAATATAGGCTTAGTTAAAAAAATTTTATCTAATCCCAATCCAATTAAAACGCCGGCTATTATTGAAGAAACTAAGTCCATGGAGATTTTTAATCCTATCGAATAATTTGTCTTTAAATGATTTTCTTCTTTTTTCAATTTCTATCCGACTTTTTTATATGGATTTATTTGTGTAATTGCAGTCACACCGCTTCCTTAAGATCAATCTTTTTGAAATCAACAGACACGATATCTGAAATACCTTTATGAGCCATAGTCACCCCGTATACTCTATCAATTGATGTCATAGTAATTTTATGATGAGTGATGATGAGGAACTTCGTTTTTGTCTGTTTTTTTAATTCAAGTAAGATGTTACAAAATTTTTCAACATTTGTTTCGTCCAGTGCCGCATCAACCTCGTCTAAAATGCATATAGGAGAGGGATTAATCAAGAAAATTGAAAAGATTAATGAAATCGCTGTTAGAGCTTTTTCTCCTCCCGATAAAAGACTTATTGAGGATAGTTTTTTTCCAGGAGGTCTCGCATAAATTTCAATTCCGGTTTGTAGAGGGTCATCAGATCTAATTAGCTCAAGTCTGGCTTCTCCTCCGTTAAAAAGTTTCTTAAACAGGTCTGAAAAATTTTTATTAACATTTTCATATGCCTTAAAAAGTCTGTTTCTACCTTCATTATTAATTTTATTAATAGCAAGCCTCAACTTTTCAATTGCTTGCGCGAGATCTAATTTTTCTAATTCAAGTTCCTCTATTGATTTATTTATTAATTCCTCCTCAACTTTAGCTCTTAAATTTACCGGCCCCATTTGCTCTCTTTGATTTATAAGGTTTTCTAGTTTTAGTTTTATGCTATCATAATCTTGAACTTCTATTTTCCGAGATTTAAGATTATTTTCAAACTCTTCCGGCTGAATTTTGGATTGCTGAAATATTATTCCTCTAAATTCTTTTTCTTTCAATTTATGATTTTCTAAGATATTTTCAAATTTTGTTTTTTCATTAATTTTTTGTTCTCTTTCTTTATTAAGGTTTATGACTCTTTTTTCTTCATTATAAACTAGTTGTTTAATTTCATTATTTTTTTGATTGTTAAATTCAATTTTGTTTTGTAATTCGTTATTTAAACCGGTGAAATGGTCAAGTTTTTTTTTAATTGAAGAAGGGAGCTCATCAAGTTTTTTTCTTTCATTTAAATAATGAACCTCTCTATTTTTTAGAATAGAAATTTGCTTTTCACATTCTGTAAATCTAACCTTTGATTTTTCAAGATCATTTTTAAAATAACTTTCATTTAATTCTTCTTTCATTATCGATTCTTTAATTAGATTTATTTCTTCTCTTTTATTTTCAACCATAATATCTAACTCTTGAATTTCTTTTTGAATATCGTTTTTTTCATTTTTGTTATTATCATTTTTACTTGTTAATAACTCTTTTTTCTTAATTTTTTCTAGTTCCTTTATTATAAGATTAAATTCTATATTCAATGTTTTAACTTTTTTATTTGATGTTTCTAGGTTAAATCTAAGGATAGACAACTTTTGTTTACTATTCGTAAGTTGATTGTAATTTGAATCAGATTTTTTATAAAGTATTTCTAAATTTTGATTTTCATTTCTTAAAACCTTGTCATTGTTAGATTGCTTTTGACTAAGTTCAATTTTTTTTTTTTCAAGGTTATTTAATTGTGTTGCAAAGTTAGATTGTTCATTTATTAATTTTTTTATTTTTAATTGTGCATCAATTAACTTTTTTTTTTTGAAGATTATCTTGAGAAATAAATCCATCCCATCTCCATAATGTTCCATTGATATCAACTAAACTTTGTCCTACTTTCAAATCTTTTTGTTTCTCAGTTGCAATTTTTTGATTATCCACAAAACCGATTTGTGAGAGTATTAAATCAAGTTCTTTAGGTCCGCTAACATATTGAGAGAGACAATTTTCTATAGGTGCTACCTCTTCATTCTTAATTTTTGTCCATCTTTTGGGTGATTCTCTCAAAGTGGCATCTAATTCTATAGTTAAGGCTGCATATATTGCATTCTCAAACCCTTTACGAATCTTGAGAAGGTTTACTATAGAGTCATTTGATAAATTATTATTATTAGTTAAAAGGTTAAGAGTCTTAAGTTCCGTTTCTATTTGTGTTTGTTTCTTTGAGCAAGCTTCGATTTCTTGATCAAACTTTTTTACTTCCTCATTTAGCTTTTGATGATATTCATTGATTTTAATAATATCCTTTTTTTTCTTATTAATTTGGTTATGAACATTTTTGATATTTAATTCAATTTCTTCGTTTAACTTCTTTTGAATTGAAAATTCTTTTTCCTCTGATAGTTGTTTTTTTGTTGCTAAGTTAATAACTTCCTTTAGTTCATCTTTTTTTTTATTATGAATTTCTTTATTTTCTTTGAGATTGTCGGACTTAAACTCCTCTCCTAAACTCAACTGTATTTCATTTACGTAAATTGTTTCTAACTGTTTTAATTTATTTTTAAGTGCTGTCTCTTGTGCGTTAAGATCAATTAATTTGTTACGTTCGTTATTCAAATTTGATGGTTTTGAAATTTTATCTACTAAATTATCGATATATTTTTTTAATTCTATATACCTATTTTTTTCGATCTCGCTATCATTTTGAATGGTTTCAAGAAATTTTTCCACTTCATTCTTTTTGTTGGCAATTCCTTCTAATTGACTTTTATATTTATTGATTTCAGAATTAAGCTTAATAAATTCTTTGTTAAGAACATTTTTTTCGTTTTCTATATTTACTAACTTTTCTTTTTCCAAATCTATATTATTTTGGATAGTAGATATTTGATTAATTAAAATTTTTATATCGTTGATCATTTTGTTTTGGTCATTATTTAACAGGTCTATTTGGTTGATATTTTTCTTCCACTGCGTGAAGACTAAAATAGATTGAAAAAATTTAATATTTTGTGAAATTTGTTCGTATTTATCGGCTTGCCTAGCTTGTCTAGATAAACTTTTTTTTTGGTCATTAAGTCCGCTTAAATTGATATCTAGTTTGCCTAAGTTGTCTTCAGTTGCTTGAAGTTTAAGTTCTGATTCATGTCTTCTGGCCTGAAGACCAGATGTACCTGCGGCATCTTCTAAAATTATTTTTCTATCAATTGGTTTACTTTTTATAATTTGATCTATATTACCTTGACTAATTATTGAGCTCGATCTAGGACCACTGCCTGAATCATAAAATAAAATACTGATATCTTTAGCTCTTACATCCTTATTATTAATTTTATAAAAAGATCCTACTCCTCTTTCAATACTTCTACTAATTAAGAGTTTTTTTTCGTTATCAAGGTTTCCAGGAAGTTGGCCTTCAAAATCACTTAACTCAATGCTGACTTCAGCAAAATTTTTTGCAGGAATATTTTGTGTTCCGTTGAATATAACTTCATCCATAGATCCTGATCTCAGACTTTTTGAAGAGGATTCTCCCATAACCCACCTTATAGCTTCAAAAATATTTGATTTTCCGCAACCATTAGGTCCAATTATTCCTGTTACCCCATCTTCTATTAGAAGTTCAGTTTGATGAGCGAAGGATTTAAAGCCAGATATTTTTAATTTATTTACTGTAAACAATTTTTTAGTTTATTAAAGAGTCAAGTTTTAGTTTTAGGGCCTCATATGTAAGGTCGCCATTATACTTCTGTCCGTTAAGATAAATAGTAGGCGTCGCCTCTATATTATATTTTTTTGTGGAATCTAATCTTTTCTTCAGAATTCCGTCTTCAATTGATTTATTGCCTACACAAACTTTGATTTCGTCATTTTTAAGTCCACCTAATTTAGCAATCTTTAGAAGAGATTTAAAGGGATCTTGTGAGCTAGTCCAATCTTTTTGCTTTTTATATAATACTTTTAAAAAACTAAAATATTTTTTATTACCAGAACATCTTGCTATAACTGATGCTTTTAAAGCAAACTTATCTAATGGAAAATCATGGTAAGTAAAGAATATTTTTCCATTGTCAATATAGTTCTCTTTTATTTTAGGAAATACGTCGTTGTGGAATTTTGCACAATGTCCACAAGTCAGAGAAGCAAACTCTATCATTTCTACTGGAGCTTTCTGTTCTCCGATCGATTTGTTCTCTAAAGCTTCAATTGTATCAACAATTCTAGCGAAGCTATCATTTGCAAAAGATATAAAAATTAGCAGTATGAAGTGTGTGATAAAAGTTTTATACATTTAACTATTTTTTACCATATTACTCTAATTTTGTAAAAATTTTTTAAACTTAATTTCATCGATTATTGGGCTATTATAAAAATTATTGATCTTCTCTTTAATTTTATCTGATGAGTAGGATAATTCAAGAATGTCGTCATCAGAGGTGATTAAAAGGACATTTTTATTATTATTTTTTCTTAAAGAATAGGCAAAACAGAGTGAACTTAACTTTGGACCTAATATTTTTTCCCATTTCAACTTTATATCAAGAAGTATCCCTCCATCTTTTTTTTTAAGATGTTTAAAAACTTTTGGTAATAGGGTTGAAATTTTTACAGGTTGTTTAATATAATTCTTATAATTCATGATGATAGAATATCATATAGACGATAATTTTAAGAGTATGTGGGAAAAAAAAATACTTGGTTGGTATTCAATCAATAAAAGAAATTTGCCATGGAGAACACCAGAAAATCAAAATTTTTACAGAATTTGGGTTTCTGAGGTGATGTTACAACAAACAAAAGTTTCAACAGTCATTCCATTTTATGAAAAATTCATAAGAAAATGGCCCACAATAGAACATTTTTATGAAGCTAATCTAGATGAGATTTTAAAAATTTGGGAAGGCTTAGGATACTACAAACGAGCTCAAAATTTATTTAAGGCAAAAGAATTACTAAAAAATAAACAAATAGATATTTCGTCAAAAAAATTGAGAGAATTACCAGGAGTGGGTGAGTATATAAGCAGCTCTATTTCAGCTATTCTTAATGATGAACCATGTGTTGTCATTGATGGAAATATTAGAAGAATTATTGCAAGAGTTTTTAATTTAAATATCAACGATAAAAAAATTAATACAAAGATAAAAGATATTTCAATAAAATTGACTCCTAAATATCAAAACGGAAATTATTGCCAATCATTAATGGATTTAGCAAATTTAGTTTGTAAGTCAAAAAATCCTGAATGCTCTTCATGCCCAATATCTTATACTTGCAAGTCAAAAGGAAAAAAGACTATTTCAAAGAAAGCAAAAATAATTCCAATTAAGACGACGGTTGCCCTTGTAATAAATTTTAAAAATTTTTTTTTAGTAGAGAAAACTAAAAAAGATTTATTGCAAAATTTATTTACATTCCCACTAACTAACTTTGAAAAAAATGATAACAAAAACCTGGATAAATATTTAGAAAATTCCGTATCCTCTTGGATGGTTGAGAATAATGTAAACGAACCATATAAGTATGTAGGGCAGGTTACACATAAATTTAGTCATTTTCATTTGAAAGTATTAATAGTTAAGCTAAGATTAGCTATTAAATTAAATTTTAACAGCTTTGAATGGTTGACATTGGATGAATTAGATAAAAAACCAATTTCATCCCTTATGATGAAGGTTAAAAAAAAAGTGGAATGAAATATTTTCTTTATGTTTTTACATTGTCTTTTTTGAGCTCTGTGTCTATTTTATCTTCTCAAGAAAGGATTTTGGAACCTAAAAATGACCATGAGAAAGCGATTAAAGCTGTTAATGATGGAGAGATTCTTACATTAGATAAAATACTTGAAAAAATTAATAGTGAATTTGAAGGAAGGGTTTTGTCTATCAACCTTAAAGATAGCGAAAAAGGTTTGTTCGGTTGGGTTTATGATATAATGATAATTGATATGAATAATAAAGTAAAACAAGTTAGAGTTGATGCTGGAACCTCTACTGTTTTATCGGTAGTTTCTGGAGAGTAGTTTGAGAATATTATTAATAGAAGATGATCCGGATTTAAACAATCAAGTAAAAAATTCGCTTGAAGATAGTGGATATTCGGTTGATACTGCTGTAGACGGTGAAGAAGGACATTTTCTCGGTGACACTGAACCATACGATGCAGTAATTCTTGATCTGGGTTTGCCTAAAATAGATGGGCTAACTGTATTAGAAAAATGGAGAAAAGAAAAAAAAAACTTTCCTGTGTTGATCCTTACAGCAAGGGATCAATGGAGTGATAAAGTTTCAGGTTTTGATGCTGGTGCTGACGATTATGTAGCAAAACCATTTCAAATGGAGGAATTGCTCGCAAGATTGAGAGCATTAATAAGAAGATCGGCCGGTCACGCCTCATCTGATATCGAATGTGGTCCACTCAAGATCGACACCAAATCCAATAAAGTATTTGTAAATGGAACAAAACTTAAATTGACATCTCATGAATATAAAATTATTGAATATTTTCTGCATCATCAAGATAAAGTTATAACTAGAACAGAATTGGTTGAGCATATTTATGATCAAGATTTCGATAGAGATTCAAATACCATTGAGGTATTTATTGGAAGATTAAGAAAAAAAATGGGAATGAATCTTATAAAAACCGAAAGAGGTTATGGTTATAGACTGTCAATAGATAGAGAATAAAATGAATTCATTAGCAGTCAGATTGTTTTTTAGTGCAACAATTTGGATAATATTTACATTAGTTTCTGCGGGACTTCTTTTATCAGACTTGAACGAAAAAACAAATTTTAAAGCATTCGACGATAGACTAAATCTTTTGCTTGAAACGTTAATTGGTGCAAGTAGAGTTGATTCATCAGATGGTATAACTGTTGTTAGTACAATTGGTGATCCAAGGTTTTTCCAACCTTATTCTGGTTGGTATTGGCAAGTTAATAAAGGTACTAGAACACTCGAAAGATCAAGGTCAATGTGGGATCAAGTTTTTACATCCGATAAAAGACTAATTGGAGGCAGATCTCAGTTTATTGACAGTGTGAACCAAAATAATGAAAGTGATAAATTTATCGAAACAAAAAAACTTCATATTATAGAAAGAAACATTTCTTTTCCGGGTATTGATAGTCCTGTTACATTTATTGTTTCAGGAGATACATCAGAATATGAGCAAAATACCAAAAAATTTGATAATACACTATCTGTAATTTTATTCATTTTAGGAACAGGTTTGATGATAGCTGTTTTTCTTCAAGTTAAATTTGGATTACTGCCGTTAAACAAAATCAAATCGTCTTTATTCAAGGTAAGAAATGGTGATGAGGATAAATTAAAAGAATCTTATCCACTTGAAGTTCAACCATTAGCAAGTGAAATTAATGAATTACTTGATCATAATGCTAAAATAATTGATAGAGCAAAAACTCATGTAGGTAACCTGGCTCATGTTTTAAAAACGCCGTTGGCGGTAATATCTAATGAGATAAAGAGTGAAGATAACATTATGAATAATCAAGTTATTCTTATGAAAAGGCATATTGATAGATACTTAAAAAAAGCACATCTAGAATCGGTTGGAGCTACTTCAAAAGAAAAAATTAATATTGTAGATCTTGTAAAAAAAATGATTTCAATTTTTAAAAAACTATATCCAGAAGTTAAGATAAATCTGGATGAGAGTATTCAAGAAGCATTTGTATTTGGAAGCATGGATGATCTTGAGGAGGTAATAGGAAATATAATTGAAAATGCGTGTAAATATGGAAAAAAAAAAATAGAAGTTGAAATAAAAATTTCTGACGAAAGTAATTTACAGCTTATTATTTTAGATGACGGTTCTGGCTTATCACAAGAACAAATGAACAAGGTGTTTGCTCGTGGATTTAGAATTGATGAGCAGAAACCGGGAACAGGATTAGGATTGAATATTGTTAAAGATATCGTTGAAACTTACATGAAAGGAAAAGTAACATTAGGCAAGTCAAAACTTGGTGGTTTAGAAGTAAACATATTACTTCCATTATCAATGACTGAGAAGGTTTCTTAAAAAACTTTTTCTGTGTATTCTTGTAATACCATATTTCTTTATTGCATTCTGGTGTTCCGAGGTTCCGTAACCTTTATTTTTATTCCAACCGTACATAGGATAAATCTTAGAATATTTAATCATCAACCTATCTCTCCAGCTTTTTGCTAAAATCGAGGCAGCGGCTATAGACACAGATTTTTTATCTCCACCAATAAGAAAAGAGGTTCTTTCATTTAAAAAAAAATTTTCAATGCCATCAATTTTAACTAAATTTTTTGTTTTTTTAAAAGTTTTATATGATCTTATCATGGATAAGGTAGTTGCTTCTAGAATGTTTATGGAATCTATTTCTTTACTACTTGCGTATCCAATAGAATAAAGAGAATTTTGTTTGATGAACTCTGCAACTAAAAATCTTTTTTTCTCATTCAGTGTTTTTGAATCATTAATTAGATTAACACGAGTATCCTCCAAAATTTTATTTTTTAAAAGAACTGAACATGAAACAACAGGTCCACAAAAAGCACCACGCCCTACCTCATCAATCCCAATAACTTGGTTTTTTATATCTTCTAAAAACAATTTAAACTATAATAAACAAATCTTTGACTTACATTATATTTCTAATTACATTAAATATTACATGAATTTTTATTTTATTCAGTGTTTTTATGACAATTAAAAAAATTATTATTTATTAAATGATACGTAAATTTGTATTTTTTCTTTTCCTAGTTTTATTTTTAGCTGATAAAAGTTATTCGAAATCAGTTTTAGACGTGGTTTCTGAAAATAAGGATTTATCAATTTTTTATTCTTATCTTCAAAAAACTGGTTTGGATAGGGTATTAAAAAAAAGCTTCCTTGGAATTGGACAATTTTTGCGCCTAGTAACAAGGCTTTTAATAGCGCACCAGATTTACTTGAAAATGAAATATTAAAAGATGAACTTTTAAGCAAGAATATTTTTATGGATCATATAATGACTGGTCATAAAACAAGTTTAGATGTAAGTGAAAAAGTTACCACGCAAATAACTGTTAGTAATAAGCCACTTCAAATATATAAAAGTAAAAAATTACATGTAAAAGATATGGTAGTAGTTAAAGAAAATTTGATCGGTAACAATGGTGTCGTTCATATCATTGATTGCATCATGTACGTTCAACCTAGTAAAGAAGATGATAGAGTTTCGGATGAAATTGGTAAAACCTTTCCAATAACATCTTGTTGCATGCAGAGTAGAGCCGAGATCTCTGCCTTTAAAAAAGCGGTGAACCTGAGGTATTAAAGTGTTTTATTTAAAGTTATTCTTCTAGTCTAGGTAAAAGTTCAACCAAATTACAAGGTTTTGTCCTAGAGTCTAACTGAAATTTTAAAATTTGGTCCCAAGCATCTTTGCATGCACTCGGAGAACCGGGTAATGCAAATATAAAAGTGCTCTTAGAGAGCCCACCAATTGCTCTAGATTGAAGAGAGGATGTTCCTATTTTCTTGAAACTTATGTATCTAAAAATCTCACCAAATCCAGGTATTTCTTTAGTCAAAAGTTTTTTTACAACGTCTGGTGTAGAATCTCTCCCAGTTAATCCTGTACCTCCAGATAAAAGTACAACATTGCATTTTGGATTTTTTATCGATTCAGTTAAATATTTCTCTATGTCTCTAGGTTCGTCTTTAATGATTCTTTTTTCAATAAGTTTGTGACCAGCTTCCAAAATACGACTTTCCAAAACTTTTCCTGATTTATCTGATGATTCGTTTCGAGAATCTGAAACAATAACAATGCTGATATTTAAGCATACGAATGTGGAAAGTTTTTGGTTCATGAACAAAATTCTTTTTGAGAAATAAAATCATCAATTTCTAATAGATCTTCCCAGGTTCTTTTTTTTTCAATTGGATTTCTAAGAAGATAAGCCGGGTGAAAAATAGCTCTGGTGGCAATTTTTGTATTATTAATCTTATCAAAGAAATAATGATTTTTGCCCCTTAACTTGGTGATTCCTTCCTTTGTATTAAGTAATGTTTTTGCAGCAATACTACCCACCAGTACAAGGAGTTTGGGCTGGATTATACTGATATGTTTCATCGTAATAGGAAGACATAGTGATATTTCGCTTTCACTAGGAGTTCGATTTCCCGGTGGACGCCAAAAAACCATATTACTTATGTAGAAATTTTCTCTTGTAAGATCAATAAAACTGAGCATTTTATCTAATAATTGCCCTGCCTCACCAACAAAAGGTTTACCTTGAAGGTCTTCTTTGGCGCCTGGTGCTTCACCAAGAAGCATTATTTTGGAATTTTCATTACCATCTGAAAACACGAAATTTGTAGCAATGTCTTTCAAATCACAGTCTAATTTTAGTGCTTCTTTTTTTAATTCTTCAAGAAATTCTGACTTATTCATACTCTTCTCTTTGTAATCAATATTTTTAGCATTGTTTAATAATTCTGGATGATCTTTTGTAATTATTGAATCTTTAAAATTTCTAGGGTTAACAGATATGCAATCTGTAACATTTAAAAATCTATAAAACTCAATAAAAGACTTTATGTTTTTAACATTCATTAATATATATTTATAAAGTATTTTATTATAATAAGTTATATTGAAAGAAAAAAACATGAATATTACAAGAGAAAAAATGCACTACGATCTTGTAATTGTTGGGGCAGGTCCCTCGGGATTGTCTGCCGCAATCAATTTCAAAAAAATTTGTAATCAAAATAACAAAGATTTTTCAGTTTGTGTTGTGGAGAAAGGTTCAGAAGTTGGTGCTCATATTCTTTCAGGGGCTATACTTGAGCCAAGAGCCTTAGATGAGCTTATAGAAGACTGGAAAACTTCAGAGGACTGTCCTGTTAAAGTTAAGGTCAAGACAGAGTCATTAAAGTTTTTAACAAAGACTAAAGCATATACAATACCCTCTATAATCACGCCCCCAGTAATGCATAATCAAGGCAATTATATAATTTCTCTTGGTTCATTTTGTAAATGGTTGTCAATTCGTGCAGAAAATATGGGAGTAGAAATATATCCTGGTTTTGCAGCTGCAGATCTAATTATAGAAGATGAAAAGTTGCATGGTATAGTTACTGGCGACTTGGGCGTAGGAAAAAATGGTGAACAAAGTTCAAATTTTACACCTGGAATTGAAATTCATGCCAAGTACACACTATTCGCAGAAGGTTGCCGAGGCCATCTGGGTAAAAAACTAATGGATAAGTTTAATTTGAGACAAAACTCTCAACATCAAACCTATGGAATAGGTTTAAAGGAATTATGGGAGGTTAAGGAAGAAAATTCAAACCCAGGAGAGGTTTTCCACTCCATTGGATGGCCATTAGATAACGAAACTTATGGAGGCTCTTTCTTATATCATTTAGATAAGAATTTAGTTTCATTTGGATTTGTTATTGGACTTGATTACAAAAACCCATATTTATCCCCTTACGAAGAGTTCCAAAGATTTAAATTACACCCCAAAATTAAACCAATATTTGACGGAGGAAGAAGAATTTCTTACGGAGCAAGAGCCTTGAATGAAGGAGGTTATCAGTCACTCCCAAAGTTATCTTTTTCAGGAGGGGCAATAATTGGATGTGATGCAGGTACATTAAACACACCTAAGATTAAGGGTTCGCATACAGCAATGAAGTCAGGAATGATAGCAGCAGAATTAGTTTTTGATGAGTTAAATTCTGGGAGACTGGAACCCGAAATTTCAAAATTTGGTAATAGATTTGAAAAATCATGGGCAGGAAAAGAGCTTAAAAGTGCAAGAAATGTTAGGCCCTCATTTAAATATGGTCTTAAAATAGGAATGATGTTGTCTGGAGTAGATCAGATATTATTTAGAGGTAAAGCACCTTGGACTATAAAGCATGCTGAGCCTGATCATTTATCTTTGAGGAAAAAATCTGATTCAGAAATCATAAAATATCCAAAACCTGATGGTATAATTACATTCGACAGATTAACCAATGTGTCTTATACCTCAACGTATCATGAGGAAAATCAACCTTGTCATCTCAAGTTAAGGGATGAAAAAATTCCAATTACCAATAATTTTGAAATTTTTGACTCGCCGGAGCAGCGATATTGTCCAGCAGGTGTTTATGAAATCTTGTATGATTCTGGATCACCTTTTTTAAATATCAACTCTCAAAATTGCATTCATTGTAAAACATGCGATATCAAAGATCCAAAACAAAATATCAATTGGATTACACCCGAAGGAGGGGGTGGACCAAATTACACAAATATGTAAATTCTTATTATTGTTAATAATCATTTTAACAAGCCACTCCCAATGTAAAGCCAAAGATGAAAATATAGGCGAATATGGAAACTACTTATCTTGGAGTTTTGCAAAAAATTCGAACGACTTAGCAAACCTTAAAAAGTTTTTTAAAAATATAAATCTTGAAAAGATAGAAGATTCTCTATTGGAAGAAATCTTCTTCGAATCTGTAATTTTAGAAGAATGGGAAAAGGCCGATATAATCAGCGATCTTTTAATTAAACGGAATAAGAAAAACTTCTCTGCAAATCTTTACAAATTTTTTAATGGTATTTTGAATAACGAAAAAGTTGAAAAATATTTAGAAAATGTAGAAACTAAATATATTGATTTAAATTTTCTTAAGGTGATCTACATTTGGAAGAATTTTAATAATTCAGAGAAAATTACATATAGTTATGAAGATTGTTTGCCTATTATTTGTATGCATTATGGAATATCGAAGGTTCTCAAGGGAGAAAAAGATCTGGCAAAAAAATATTTCAAAAGCATAGAAAAAGGAGATTTTTCTTCTTACAGACTAAAGGAAATACTTTTTTATAATTCTTTATCATCTAATGAAAAATCTTCTCAGAAGTACCTTAGAGATTTAGAAAATAATGATCTTAATATTAAAAAATATGATCAAAAGTTTTTTGAAAAAAATACTCACCTTTTAAATCCCGTTTTGAGTCAAAAAGATGGAATGGCAGAAGTTCTATATAATATTTCAAGCTGGTTTTTTTCCAAAGATCTATATAAGTATTCTGCTTTTTTTGGAAAATTATCACTTAAACTAAGACCGAATTTTAATGCTATGAAACTATTGCTATATGCATCGTTAGAAAAACTAGGCTACCAATTTCTGGGTAGTGGGTTTGTTCAAGATCTTGATCTGGAAAATATATATTACTATAAATTTTTAAAAATAAAGTTGTCTTTGTTAGAAGATCAGAACAAAGATGATGAGTTTTTAATGAACTTAAGAGATTTTATTAACGAGCATCCTGAAAGAATAGAAATGAAAATACTGTTTGCTGATAAATTTAGGAGACTTGAAAACTATAAAAAGGCAATTCAAATTTATTCTGAAATAATTGAAAAAGACAATTTTAAATCAAAATGGAAAATTTTATATTCTAGAGGTATTTCATATGAAAGAATTAATCAGTGGTCAAAAGCTGAGAAAGATTTGCAGGAAGCATTGCGTCTCCAGCCTGAAGATGCGTATATTTTAAATTATTTAGCTTACAGTTGGTTAGATAGAAAAAAAAATATTGAAAAAGCACTAATACTGCTTGAAAAGGCAGTCCAAATAGAACCAACTGACGCTTACATAATAGATTCACTTGGATGGGCATACTACTTAGACAATCAAATAGAAAAGTCAGTTTATTTTTTAGAAAAAGCTGTATCAATTCTTCCAGACGATGCAACCTTGAACGACCATTTAGGGGATGCCTACTGGAAATCAAATAGGAAGAACGAGGCAATCTCACAGTGGAGAAGGGTTTTAATCCTAGATCCAAATTTCAAAGAAAAACCAGTGATTAGTAAAAAAATCGAAAAAGGCTTGTAATATTCATGGTTTTGTCTTTGATAAAAACTTGTCCAGCAAAAATAAATCTATTTCTTGAGGTTAAAAATAAAAGAAAAGATGGATATCATGATATTGAAAGTTTAATGACATTCTGTGAATTCGGAGATTTATTAAGTGTCAAAAAGTCACAAAAGTTCGTTTTTAGAGTTAATGGTCCATTTAGCAAAGAATTATTTGGAAAATACAATTTAATAGAGGAGGCAAAAAAAAAGCTGGAAGTTTTGTATAACAGAGAATTTAAAGTTGATGTGCTGTTAACAAAGAACCTTCCAATTGCTTCTGGGATGGCAGGAGGTTCGTCAAATGCAGCGACCTTCATAAGAAGTATAAAGGAGATTTTTAATCTTGAGGATGTTTTAGGATTTGATGATTTACTCTTATCATTGGGTGCTGATGTTCCATTCTGTTATTATGGAAAAACAGCACTAGTAAATGGCATAGGAGAAAAATTGAAATTTGTAAGTATTAAAGAGCAATATTACTTTTTATTAATTAACCCAAAAATTGAGATTTCCACTCAAAGAGTATTTAAAAGTTTGAATCAATCTAGAAAAAAAGAAGAAGAAAACTCTCATAAACTAGATGAAATTGCAAGTTTCAGATTTTTTTCTAAAAGAAAAAATCATTTAGAGAGTCAAGCAATTCATCAAAGTAAAAAAATTGAAGAAATTCTTAATTTTCTGAACTCCATTGGTGGAACACTTTTTTCCAGAATGACTGGTTCTGGAGCAACATGTTTTGCTTTATTTGATAATTTAGTAAATGTGGAATCAGCGGAAGCTTACGCAAAAGAAAAATTTGATAATTATTGGATTAAAAGTTCTAAATTGATCAATTCCATTAAGTATATATAACTTGTATAAACTTATAAAAATGATTATCTTTAAAAAAAATTGGGGTGTAGCCAAGCGGTAAGGCACCTGTTTTTGGTACAGGCATGCGTAGGTTCGAATCCTACCACCCCAGCCACTAAA
>MDTG01157383.1_pt1 | contig 21043 bp, 21 predicted proteins | sample 811421 | NCBI WGS metagenome assembly MDTG01 (sample SAMN05326645, study PRJNA326480) | marine metagenome | isolation source: seawater | place: Pacific Ocean: South East | collected 2011
ATTAATTTCAGGCATCACATTATGCCAAATACTAAATGCTTTTTGTGCTTGATATAAAAACATATTTAATCCATTTTCAAAAATATTATTGCTTAGATTTCCCATTTCGTAAAAATCTGTTTTGTAAGGGTCATAAATTACGTCGTAATAAAATTTATTTTCTCCTTTATTTTTAAAATCTAAACTAAATTTATCACCTTCTTTTAATCCTATGCTCGTAGCATTAATAATCATATCAAAGTCTGGTAATTCTCCCCATTCTGCAACTGTTAAATTGTCAAATATATTTTTTAAATTCATGGCTTTTTCTTTTGTTCTGTTACTTAAAATTATTTTAAATGCTTTCATTTTTTTTAAAGCAAAAATTATTGATGGAACAACTCCACCAGCTCCTAATATAAGTATTTTTTTATTAGCTACATCAAATTTTAATTTCTTAATACTTAATTCAAAACCATCAATATCTGTGTTATGGCCTATTAATTTTCCATTATTAAAGCTAATCGTGTTAACGGATTGAGTATTTTTGGCTTCAATACTAAGTTGATCTATATATGGTATTATTTCTTTTTTAAATGGAACAGTTACATTAAATCCATCAAGTTTGCCATTTTTAACTTCATTGCACAATTTTTTAAGATTATTTTCATCTACTAACCTCTTTTCATAAATTGCATTTATATTATTTTTTTTAAACCAATAATTATGGAGTTTAGGTGACAAAGAATGTTCTATTGGATTTCCAATTACTAAATATTTTTTCATAAGATATTGCTTAAATATTCCTTTATTTTCTTAATTGGTAATCCCATTATAGTATCTTCATCACCTTCTATACTTGAAAATAATTTTCTACCTTCTCCTTCAATTTGATAAACATTATATGAATATAAGGCTTCATCACTTAATTTAGATAAATATTTTTTTAATTCTTCTAAAGTAAATTGTTTCATATTTAAAATGGCCTTGTCTGAGTAGTTCCAAACCATATTACCATTTTTAGCTATAGTTACAGAACTAATCAGACAATGTTTTCTTCCATTTAATTTTTTAAGAATTTCTAGAGCCTCATCTCTACTTTTAGGTTTAGAAATTATTTTATTATCTAAATCAATAACACTATCAGCTCCAATAACAATACGGTCTTGTTTTAACTGGCTAACTTTAGTTGCTTTTATTTCTGCTAGGTTTTTACTTATAATTTCTGGAGTTAATCCTTTTTGTATTAGATTTTCTTTAATCGGATCTTCATCTACATTCGAATCAACAATTTTACATTTAATATTGTTTCTCTCTAATATTTCTTTTCTAACTTTGCTTTTAGAAGCTAAAATTATTTCATTTTCTATTTGAGAATATTTCATAAATTTTTATTATTGATGCTGCTGTTTCTTCAACAGATTTTCTAGTAACATCAATTATGGGCCATTCATATTTTTGAAAAGTTTTTTTTGATGTTTTTATTTCATTTTGGATAGTTTCTAAGTCCGTGTATTGGATATTTTCCTGCTCTTTAATATTTATAAGTCTTCCTTTTCTTACTTCATTAAGTCTATTTGGTTCTGCAATAAGACCAACTATGCAGCAAATTTTTGGATTATTTTTTATTTTATCAGGTATTGATTTTTCATTCACAAGTGGAACGTTGGAAGTTTTATAACCTCTATTTGCTAAATAAATTGATGTTGGGGTTTTGCTAGTTCTACTTACGCCTAAAATAATAATATCTGATTTATCAACATCTAAAAGAGAGTTTCCATCATCATGATTCATTGTAAATTGAATTGCTTCAATTCTTTTATAATATTCTTCATTAAGTTCGTGTTGTCCGCTTGGAATATTTGTAGCTTTTTGATTTAAAAGTTTTGAAAAATTAAGAATTAAATCTCCCAACACTCCAAAACAAGGAATGTTTTTTTTATTCGCTTCATTGGAAAGATATTTTGCAAGTTTATTGTCTACAATAGTATATAAAATTATAGAATCTTCCTTTTTTTTTGCCTCATCAAGAATTTTCAATATTTGGTTTTCTGTTCTCGTAAATGAAAAATGGAATAAATTATGTTTGAAATATTTGAATTGAGCTTTTAAAGCCATAAATATTCTTTCTAAAGTTTCACCAGTTGAATCTGAAATTAAATAAATATTATGTGTATTATCCATGTATAAATTTTATATTATTTAACAAAATTAGCTTTTTTTTTAAAAAAAAAAAAAATTGTTAATTTTTACAATCAGTTATTAACATATTTAAACAAGTAAAAAAAAATATATTAATAATTAGTAAAATTGTTAATTTTAAATAAAAATTAGATAAATTGATTGTTTTAAAACGATATTATTGTTAACAAAAATGTGGAAAAAATTGTATGAAATTTAATTTAACTAATTCACAGGATAATAATATACAAAAATAAAACTATTATATTTTATTATGGGTGTACTTAAAGACTGTATAAATAAGAAAAAAATATCTTCCATACCAGTATGGTTTATGAGACAAGCAGGAAGATACTTGCCTGAGTTTAGAGACATAAGATCTAAAAATACTAACTTTATGAATTTATGTTTGGATCCTAAACTTTCAAAAGAAATAAGTATACAACCATTAAAGAGGTTTAATATAGATGCTGCAATAATATTTTCTGATATTCTTTTTATTCCTTTTGCTCTAGGACAATCAGTTGAATTCGAAAAAAATTTCGGCCCCAGACTAGGAGAATTAAATTACGAAAGTATTTTAAATACACCAGATAAGGAAATCTCATCAAAACTAAGTCCTATATATGAACTAATTAATTTAACAGCTAAAGATAAAATTTTGGATGATAAAGATTTAATAGGATTTGTAGGGGCAACATGGACAATACTAGTTTATATGTTGAATAAACAATCACCAAAAAAGAAATTAGATAAAAATATCTTTAATAAACCTCACCAAGATGAATTGATAAGTAAAATTATTCAAACCCAAAAAATACATATTAAAAACCAGGTTGAAAGTGGAGCTTCCTTAATTCAAATCTTTGATAGTTGGGCAGGACTTTTAGATGAAGATAAAAAAGAGAAATATATATACCAACCAACAAAAGAAATTGTTGAGTTCACAAAAAATTTGGGTGTAGAAGTAATTTGTTTTCCAAGAAATATCAAATCTTATAAAGAATATTGCGATATGGTTAAACCCAGCGCAATCAATATTGATTATGAGGTTAATCCAATAAAAATTGCAGAAAGTATTGAAATACCAATACAAGGTGGAATGGATCCAAAATGCCTATTGTTAGATAAGAATGACATGTTAAAAAATGCAAAAAAGTATTTAGAAGTATTTAAAAACCATAAATATATTTTTAATTTAGGGCATGGGGTTTTGCCCGAAACTAAACCAGACAATGTTAAGACATTAGTAGATTTTGTGAAAGATTTTAAATGAATGAAGAGCATCCAAAAATAAGTTTTGGAAAAACAGGAGTGCTGTTAATTAATTTAGGAACTCCAGACTCAACTAATTGGTGGGATATACGTAAATATCTAAAAGAATTTTTATCAGATAAAAGAGTTATAGAAGTAAACCCAATTATTTGGCAGATAATATTAAATTTATTCATACTAACGTTCAGGCCTTCAAAAACTGCAAAAGCTTATAAAGAAATATGGATGAATGATATTAACAAATCGCCTTTAAGATTTTATACTGAAATGCAAACAAAAAAACTAAGCGAAAGAATAGAGAATAAAAATTTATTAGTTGATTTTGCGATGAGATATGGAAACCCAAGCATTAAGAGTAAAATAGAAAGCATGCAAAGAAAAGGATGTGAAAACTTAATAATTTTTCCTTTATATCCTCAATATGCATCCCCAACTACTGCAACAGTTTGTGACGAAGTATTTAGAGTTTTGATGAAGCTGAGGTGGCAACCAGCACTTAAAGTAGTACCACACTACGAATCAGATCCATTATATATAGATGCTATTGTAAAAAGTATTGAAAAAAAAATAAATGAAATAGATTGGGAGCCGGATTTAATCGTTGCTTCCTACCATGGAATTCCAAAAAAATACTTCGATAAGGGAGATCCATACCATTGTTATTGTCAAAAAACTACTAGACTAATCTCAGAACAATTCAAAAAAGTTAAAATTATCACAACTTTTCAATCAAGATTTGGACCTCAAGAATGGTTACAGCCTTACACTGATAAAACATTAGAAAAATTGCCTAAGGAAGGTATTAAAAAAATTCTAGTTGTATCCCCGGGCTTTGCTTCAGATTGTGTTGAAACTCTTGAAGAAATTTCAATTCAAGGCAAAGAAAGTTTCGAGAAATCAGGAGGACAAAAATTTGAATTTATACCATGTCTCAATGACAACAAAGATCACATAGATTTGTTGGAGCATCTTATAAAAAAAATATAGTCTAATGAATTTATATTTAATAATAAAATCTCTTCATTTAATAGCTGTTATCTCGTGGATGGCGGGCCTTCTATATTTACCAAGAATTTTTGTTTATCATGTGGAAAATTATGAAAAAAACCAAGCCACTGATATTTTCGAGATAATGGAAAAACGTCTTTATATTTACATAATGAGACCAGCAATGCTATTTTCATGGATCTTTGGAATTATATTAATTTATCTAAATGGACTAGATGTTTTGATTAATTTATGGATGCAAATTAAAATAGCGTTAGTTATCATTTTATCTGGTTATCACGAATACTTAGGAAAATGTCTAATTAATCTTAAAAATAGAACAAACACCAAAACTGCTAAATTTTATCGTTATATAAATGAAGTCCCAACAATATTGCTTATATTGATTGTATTTGTTGTAATTATTAAACCTTTATAGGCTTGTAATTTTAAAATATCACATTATATTATTATTATCTAAATTAAATCCCCATGAACATTCAAGAATTAAAAGGAAAGACCTCTGAGCAGCTGATTGCTGATGCTGTAAAATTGGGTATAGAAAATGCTAGCACTCTTAGAAAGCAAGAAATACTTTTTGCTATATTAAAAAAAAATGCAGAAAAAGGTGAAGAAATAACTGGCGCAGGAGTTCTTCAACTACTTCAAGATGGATTTGGATTTTTAAGAGCCATGGAATCAAACTATCTACCTGGGCCTGACGACATTTATGTAAGTCCAAGCCAAATAAGAAAATTTGGTCTTAGAACAGGTGATACCGTTGAAGGACCAGTAAGAGCACCTAAGGATGGAGAAAGATACTTTGCTTTATTACAGGTAAGTAAAATTAATTTTGAAGAACCAGAAAAAACCAGACATAAAATTGCTTTTGATAACCTGACACCTTTATATCCAAATAGCCAATTAATAATGGAGTCAGAAAAAACAAAGGTAGAAAAAAAGCCAGACTTAACTCCTAGACTAATCGATTTAGTAAGTCCTATTGGTAAAGGACAAAGATCTCTTATTATATCCCCACCAAAAGCAGGAAAAACCATGATATTACAAAGTATTGCTAATTCAATTACAGCCAATCATCCAGAATGCTATCTAATGGTATTGCTAATTGATGAAAGACCCGAAGAAGTAACAGATATGCAAAGAACTGTTAAAGGCGAAGTTATTAGCTCAACTTTTGATGAGCCTGCACAAAGACATGTCGCTGTAGCTGAGATGGTTATAGAAAAAGCAAAAAGACTTACAGAACATAAAAAAGACGTTGTAATTTTACTGGATTCGATAACGAGACTAGGTAGAGCATATAACGCAGTAGTACCAAGTTCTGGTAAAGTATTAACAGGTGGAGTTGATGCAAATGCTCTACAAAGACCAAAAAGATTTTTTGGAGCAGCTAGAAATATTGAAGAAGGTGGTTCACTCACAATTATTGCAACTGCGTTAATTGATACTGGAAGCAGAATGGACGAAGTAATCTTTGAAGAATTTAAAGGAACAGGAAATAGTGAGACAATTTTAGATAGAAAAATATCTGAAAAAAGAATATACCCTGCAATTGACATTACTAAATCAGGCACAAGAAGAGAAGAATTATTGTTTGATAAGAATGATCTTCAAAAAATGAATATTTTAAGAAGAATTATAGCTCCCATGGGTTCAATGGATGCAATAGAATTTATGAATTCTAAATTGAAAAACACCAAGAATAATGCGGAGTTTTTCAACTCTATGAATAAACCATCTTAGAGTATATTTCTTAAATTTCCTGATATAGTCAAAAAAATTTATGACTATTTACGCACTATCATCAGGACCCGGTATTTCTGGTATTGCTGTCATCAGGGTATCAGGAGATCAATCTAAAAATATACTTACAAGTCTTACCGATCAACCATTTCCAAAAAAAAGATTAGCAACCCTAAAAAAAATAAAAAATAATAAAACCAAAGAGATAATTGATGAGGGAATAGTGCTATGGTTTCCTGGACCAAATACATATACCGGAGAAGATATGATTGAGTTTCACGTACATGGAAGTAAAGCAATCATTGAAGAATTACAGAATGTAATTTCCAAATTTAAAAATTGTAGATTAGCTGAACCTGGAGAATTTACTAAATTAGCCTTTCAAAACAACAAGATAAATTTGATTAAAGCTGAAAGTATTGGAGATCTAATAGCATCAGAAACTGAACTACAAAGAAAACAAGCACTAAGAATAATGTCTGGATCCAGTTCCAAAAAGTTTAATATTTGGAGAGATCAATTAATAAAAATTTTGGCAGAAATAGAAGCTAAGATAGATTTTCCTGAGGAAGATATACCAAAAAATATTTCAAAGGAAATTAAGCTAAAGAGTAAAAAAATTACAAATGAGATAAAAAAAACATTAGATGATAATAAAAGCGGAGAGATAATAAGAGAAGGATTTAAAATAGCGATTATAGGCCCACCTAATGTTGGTAAATCAAGTTTATTAAATTATCTCTCAAAAAGAGAAGCTGCTATAGTTTCTGAAAAAGCAGGGACAACTAGAGATGTTATAGAGGTGCATTTAGATATTGATGGCATACCGGTAATAATTTCTGATACAGCGGGTATAAGAGATTCTAGTGATGAAATCGAAGCCAAAGGTGTAAAATTAGCATTAAATAGAGCAGAAGATGCCGATCTAAATATAGTCATATTAGACCAAAAAAACGTTGATTTTAAAGGCTTTTTTAACAATAATATTGATGGAAAATCAATAATTGTAGTCAATAAATCAGATCTGGGAATAAAAAAAATCAATCAGATTAATAAAAAATTTAATCCTATAATTATGTCTATAAAAGATGATGTAAACGTAGACAAATTAATTAAAGCTGTAAAATCGAAACTTAAAAAAAATTTTATTAAAACAGAGAATATTTTAATTACAAGATCTAGACATAGAGAACACCTAAAAGAATGTTATAAACATATGAATAGTTTTTTAGAAAAAAAAGAGAATGATGAGTATGATAAAGCCGCTGAAGACTTAAGATTATCTATACGTCATCTTGGAACAATAGTTGGAAGAGTTGATGTAGAAGAAATTTTAGAATCAATATTTGAGAAATTTTGTATTGGTAAATAAGCAATCTCATCACTTGTAATAAATAAAATCAGTAATAAATTAAATAATATGAAAAACGAGTTATCATTTGATGTAGTTGTTATTGGCGGTGGGCATGCCGGATGTGAGGCTGCTGCTGCTTCAGCAAGACTTGGAGTAAACACAGCTTTATTTACTCATAAGTTTGAAACAATCGGGGAAATGTCATGCAACCCTGCTATAGGTGGTCTTGGTAAAGGTCATTTAGTTAGAGAGATAGATGCTCTAGATGGTGTTATGGGTGATGTTGCAGATAAATCGGGAATTCAATTTAGACTTTTAAATCGGAGTAGAGGACCTGCTGTTAGAGGACCCAGAACTCAAAGCGATAGATCGTTATATAAAAAATATATGCAAGAAAAACTTGTAAACTATTGTAATTTAACGATATATTCTGATCCTGTAATCGAGTTCATATTTGAAAAAAACAATATAAAAGGATTCGTAACACAACAAGGAAAAAGAATTAAAACTAACAAGCTTATACTGACAACGGGCACTTTTTTGAACGGTGTTATACATATAGGAGATAGTCAGACCCCAGCAGGTAGATATAATGAGAAACCAACAGTTGGTTTAAGTGAGCAATTACAAAAATTACAATTTAAAATAGGTCGACTAAAGACAGGAACGCCTCCAAGGTTAGACGCTAAGACTATCAATTATGAAAATTTAGAGGAGCAATTTGCAGATGAAGATCCTTATTTTTTTTCCTTTCTTACAAGACGAAATTTAAACAAACAAGTCTCATGTAGGATGACTTATACGAATGAGGCAGTACACAAGATAATTTCGAAAAATATTAATAGGAGTGCAATGTACTCTGGAAATATAAAAAGCCCTGGTCCTAGATATTGCCCATCAATAGAAGATAAAATTGTAAAATTCTCAGATAAACAAAGGCATCAAATATTCTTAGAGCCAGAGGGGCTCGAAGATTCTACTGTTTACCCTAACGGGATTTCCACTTCTTTGCCTATAGACGTACAGCTAGAAATATGTAGTAAAATCAATGGTTTAGAAGATGTTAAAATATTAAGAGCGGGTTATGCCATAGAATATGATTTTGTTGATCCACGAGAACTTTTCTTAACATTAGAATCCAAAAAAATTAAGAACCTTTATATGGCTGGTCAAATCAATGGTACCACAGGCTATGAAGAAGCAGCTGCCCAAGGTCTTATAGCAGGTATTAACGCTGCTTTATCAATTAAGAGATCTGACCCATTTATACTAAGTCGATCTGAGGCATATATCGGAGTGATGATAGACGATCTTGTCACAAAGGGTGTAGCTGAACCTTATAGAATGTTTACCTCTAGAGCTGAATATAGATTAAGTTTAAGGGCAGATAATGCTGATTTAAGATTAACTAGTAGAGGAATGCAAATTGGACTTATAAGTAATGAAAGATGTAGAATTTTTGAAGAAAAGGCATCCAAACTTAAAATAATGGAAAAATATATGAGAGAACTTAAAATTAGCCCCTCAAAAGCAAATGAATATAAAATAAATATAGCAAAAGATGGTGTTTTACGAAGTGCAAGCCAAATACTAAGCCAAAAAGGTGTTAGTATGAGCAAAATAAGAGAAATATGGCCTAAAATACCATTGTTTTCAAGAGAAATTGATGATCAAGCTGAAATAAATGCTCATTATAAAGGATATTTGATTAGACAAAATGCAGATATTTTAGCCTTTAAGAGAGATGAGAATTTAATTATTCCTGATAATATTAATTATAGCAATTTATCTGGTTTATCCAATGAAGTTAAAGCGAAATTTAAGGAAATTAGGCCAAAAACACTAGGACAAGCCTTAAGAATTGATGGAATTACCCCTGCAGCTGTTTATATTCTGTTGTCTCATGTCAAAAAAAAGTCTATTAAGCATATAGCTTGATTGATTCGATTGTTTTAAATTATTCCTGTTTAGAACCCCTTAATGTTTCACGTGAAACATTTCCAGATCTTGAAAAGTTTCGACAAATTATAATTGAAAAAAACAAAGATATTAATCTAATAAGCAAGCAAACTGAGCAAATTTCAAAGGAAAGACATATAATTGATAGCGCACAAATAATTGATTTTATTGATTTAAATAGATCAATTTGTACTGACATTGGATCCGGGTCAGGTTTGCCAGGGATAGTGCTTGCAATAATAATGAAGCATAAAAAATCTAATATGAAGTTTATACTTTACGAAAAAAGTTTTCACAAAAGTAATTTTTTAAAAGAAGTGACGAGCAAATTTAATTTGAATGTTGAAGTTTTAGAAAAAGATATTTTTGAAGAAAAAAATTTAGAGTCAGACATCATTGTAGCAAGGGCATTCAAACCTTTACCAGTAGTTTTAGATCTTATTCATAATAATTTTAGATATTTTAGAGAGGTAATTTTATTTTTAGGAAAAAATGGAAAAGAAATTTTGAAAGAAGCTTTGTTGAAATGGAAATTTAAATACGAAGAGAAAATAAGTATTACGAGCAAGGAATCAAAAATAATAAAAATAAAAAATTTAGAAAAAAAATGAAAGAAAAAATAATTTCGATAATTAATCAAAAGGGAGGGGTAGGTAAAACTACTACTGTGATAAATCTTGCGGCAGGGCTAAGCATGAAAGGAAAAAAAGTTTTAGTAATTGATCTTGATCCACAAGGTAATGCTACAACTGGATTAGGATTATCTAATGTAGAAAATTCTGAAAAGTCAATCTACAGTGTTTTAAATGGTGAAAAAAAAATATTTGAGGTAATCGAAAAAACTAAATTTGAGAATCTTGACTTGATTACTTCTAATGTAGATTTGTCGGGTTTAGAAGTTGAAACTGCCGGAGATAACAGAAGAGCCTTTATTTTGAAGGAACAAATAATGGCGTATTTAAACGATTCTAGAGGGATATACAGCCACATATTAATAGATTGCCCTCCATCATTGAGTCTTCTTACAATTATGGCCTTAGTAGCTTCCGACTCCCTTTTAGTCCCTTTACAAACAGAATTTTTTGCTCTCGAAGGTCTTACTCAGCTTATGAAAACAATAGAAAGAATAAAAAATAATCTTAACCCAGAACTTTCAATAAGAGGAATATTGTTAACTATGTATGACAAAAGAAATAAGCTCTCAGGAGAGGTTGAAAGAGAAGCACGTGATTACTTTAAAGAAAAAGTATATCAAACAGTAGTTCCTAGAAATGTAAGATTGTCAGAAGCACCATCATATGGAATGCCAGTTTTATTTTATGACAAATCATGCCTTGGAAGCAAATCCTATTTTAATTTTACAGAAGAATTTATTAACCAAGAAAAAATAATGGAGAGTGCAGCATGACAAGTAATTTTAAATTAAAAAAAGGTCTAGGTAGAGGATTATCTTCTTTAATAGGAGATAATAGTACTGTAACTAAATCAAATAAGATATCAATTAGTTCTATTGTTAGAAATAAATTTCAGCCTAGAAAAAATTTTAATAAAGAGCAAATGGAAGAGTTAACAAATTCTATAAAGGAGAGAGGAATTATTCAGCCAATAATTGTTAGAAAACAATCTGATAAATATGAAATAGTAGCTGGAGAAAGAAGATGGCAAGCAGCGCAAAACGCTGGTCTTCATGAGGTTCCTATTGTTGAAATTGAAGCGGATGATTTAAAGTCTTTAGAGTTTGCAATAGTTGAGAACGTTCAAAGAGATGATTTAAATCCAATAGAGGAGGCAAGTGGATACAAAAGACTTATTGATGAATTTGATTATGATCAAGATAAAGTTGCAAAATTTATTGGCAAAAGTAGAGCACATATAACTAATTGTTTAAGATTATTATCTCTACCAGTAGAAGTAATTAAGCTTATTGAGGAAAAAAAATTATCTCAAGGTCATGCAAAAGTGCTTGTTGGATTAGATAATTCTTATCAAATAGCAAAAAAAATTATTGAAAAAAAATTATCTGTAAGGCAAAGTGAAAATTTAGTTAGAATTTATAAATCTTCAAAAAAATTCAAAGTTATTACTAATGATAGTAATATAAAAGCTCTAGAAAGTAGTCTTCAGGAAAAAACTGGTTTATTAGCCAAGATACATCATAAGAAAAATAATAAGGGAATTTTATCTTTTGAATATAATAATAGTGATCAACTTGATAGATTGGTAATGGTTATTAAAGCTAATTACTAGATGTGTTTGATGTACTTAATATAACATCAAATATTAAATTATTAGAGAATTCGTAATTTTTTTTTAAACCGACTTCAAGAATAGTAATTTCTTCTAGCAAATTATAAATTTCGCTTAAAGTCCAGATTTCTACTTGTTTTTTAACTATTTCTTTATCTTTCCAAAATATAGGCGGCCTAAAATTATTTATAGTATTTTCAATACTTCCAGTTTCTTTTAATAATTTTTTCAATTCTATTAATCTTTTTAATCTAGAAAGAAATGATCTTATTAAAATAATTGAGTCAGTTTTATTAAAAGAATTGTTATTAATTATTTTACAAACTTTATTATGATTTTTAGCTAAACACTGATCAATTAATTCAAAAAAATTCTCATCTTCATAAACATTTATTAATTTGAGAATTTCATCTTTAGTAATTTTATTTTTATTATAACAAAAATTTAATATTTTATTCATTTCATTTTGAAGATTTTTTCTGTCACCCGAGCAGTTTTCAACTATCAAATTTACGTTTTCACTTGATATTGAAATATTATTTTTTTTAAATAAATCATTTGCAATTCTAACAAGCGATGCACTTTTGTCTTGATAAAATGCTACACAAACAAGATTTTGTTCTTTTTCAAATAGCTTTCTAATTTTTGATTGTTTTTCTAATAATTCAGATTTAAGTATTATTTTTTTGTTATAAATTTTTTTATCAATTAAATCCTTAATAATATCATGTAATTTCGATGTTACCCGATTAACTTGAATAATTTTATTACTTTCAAACAAAGATTCATTTAGACATATTTCAAAAAAAAGTTCTTTATTTTCTAAAATTTGATTTTCATCATATTTAATTACTTCACCTTTAAAATTTTTTAGAAAATAGTTATAAACAGCCTCTTCTTTTTGACCTTCATTTTGACCATAAAAAAGGAAAAAATTAGATTCTATTTTTTTAAGATCATTTAAATTAAATGATTTTATTATCATCAATTATTGGTTATTAAGAAAAAAATTATATCTTCAGCTATTAAATTTGCCAGATCTTTTTTAAGTTGTTTTTCAGATTCTTTTTCTTCAATCTTTTTATTTTTTGCAGATAAAGAAGCATTTCTATGAAAAATTTTATTTACCATATCACTTCCTTCCGAGATAACTTTAATAGTTGTTATAACTTTAATTTTATAATTTTTGGGATCTCCTTTATCGTTTTTATTTACTACATGTTTTTCATAAGTTGATAATACATCTATATTATATCTATTTAGATTTTCCCCTGGATTTTGATACTTTTTTAATTTACTAACAATATAATTATTTATAATTCTATCCCCTGTAAAATTTAAATCATTTATATAAAAGTTTATTTTTTCAGAATTTTTTAATGGAGTGTATCCACAACTGGTTACCAATATAAATACAAATAAAAAGATAATATTTTTTAAATTTTTCATTTTTAAACTAGAAAGTTAATTAATCTATTTTTTACATAAAAATGTTTTTTTATTCTATTCTCTTTTAAAAATTTATCAAAAATTTTACTATTTAATACTTGTTTAACTAATTCATTTTCAGAAATATCTTTTTTAACATCAATAATTCCTCTCTTTTTACCGTTAATTTGAACAACAATATTTAATTTCTCCTCAATAAGAAATTTTTGATCAATTTTTGGCCAAGTGTAATTATCTATATTTATTTGATTTAAACATTCATTTGATAAATGTGGCACAACCGGTGTTATGGAAACTAAAAATTTAGAATATTCAATTATTAAATTTGTAAAATTTTCCTCTTTTTTAGTAATTTGATAGAAGAAGCTGTGTGCTTCATGAATATTTGCTATTATTACATTATAATGAAAATTAAATAAATTTCTCTCAATTTTATGCAAGTATTGATTAATGAATTTTGAGAGCTCATCAGATTTTTCTTTTTTTTCCTTAGTGGCTATAAATTTTATTTTTTCGTTTAATGAAAATAATTTTTGAATAAATTTATATGAAGCCTGCATACCCGTATCAGACCATTGAACATCTTTTTCTGGTGGACTATCTGATAAAATAAATAATCTCACAGCGTCAGCACCATATAAATCAATTATTTTTTCAGGATCTACAGTATTTTTCTTTGACTTTGACATAGACTCTGATGGTCCGGCTTTTATTTTAATTGACTTATTAGATTTTAAAAAATAATTTTTTCCATCAGTTGTTTCTACTTCATCGGGGCTTCTCCAATTATTTTGTTTATCTTTATAAGTTTCGTGGCACACCATACCCTGGGTAAATAATCCCTTGAAAGGTTCTTTAAAATTAAATTCTTTATTTTGAAAGCCAATTGCTCTCATAAAAAATCTTGAATATAAAAGATGTAGAATTGCATGTTCAACACCACCAATATATTGATCTACAGGCATCCAATAATTTATTTCTTCGATATCAAATGGTTTTTCTTTATTTTTTGGAGAACAAAATCTTAAAAAATACCAAGAAGAATCAACGAATGTATCCAATGTATCTGTTTCTCTAAAGTAATTTTTGCCATCAATCTTTACTTTTCTCCATTCTTCAACATTAGAAAGTGGATTTCCTTTGGTATCCAAATTTATATTTTTTGGCAACTTAATTGGCAGTTCATCTTCAGGTACAGTTATGTAAGAGCCTTTCTCATCATATAATATTGGTATGGGACAACCCCAATATCTTTGTCTAGATACACCCCAATCTTTTAATCGAAAATTAATTTTTTTTTGACCTAATTTTTTTTCTTCAAGAATTTTTATTGTTTGAATTATAGACTCATCTGGAACTTTAAGATTATTCAAAAATTTTGAATTTATTATTATTCCAGGACCTGTAAATGCTTCATTAGTAACTTTAAAATCATCATCCTCTTTTAACGGCTTTACAACAGTTTTAATTTCTAAATTATATTTTTTTGCAAAATCAAAATCTCTTTGGTCATGTGCTGGACACCCAAATACTGCACCAAAACCATAATCCATCAAAACGAAGTTAGCAAAATAAACTGGCACTTGTTGTTCCTTATTCAGAGGATTTTTTGCAAGTAAATTAGTTTTAAAACCTATTTTTTCGGCATTTGCTATAGACTCCTCTGTTGTTCCGGTTTTTGAGCATTTTTCCTTAAACAATTTAAATTCAGGTTTATTTTCATAGTATTTAGATAAAGGATGATCAACTGAAAGAGCCAAAAAAGAGAAACCAAAAAGTGTATCAGGTCTTGTAGTAAAGCATTTAATTTTATCTATTTTTGGTTCACCAACAATTTCAAAATCAATTTCACAACCAAATGATTTTCCAATCCAATTTTGCTGCATGATTTTTACTTTTTTAGGCCATTCATCTAGATTGTTTAATTCTTCTTGAAGATCATCTGCAAATTTTGAAATATTAAAAAACCACTGACTTAACTTCTTTCTTTCTACTATGGCTCCTGATCTCCAACCTTTGCCATCTATTACCTGTTCATTTGCAAGAACAGTTTCGTCTACAGGATCCCAGTTTACATAATTTTCTTTTTTATAAACTAAACCCTTATTTAACATTTCAATAAAAAATTTTTGTTGATGTTTATAATATTCCTCTGAACATGTTGAAATTTCTCTTTCCCAATCGATCGATAGACCCAATTGCTTTAATTGTTTTTTCATTGTTTCAATGTTATTTTTCGTCCAGGCATCTGGATCTTGATTATTTTCTTTTGCAGCATTTTCTGCCGGCATACCAAAAGAATCCCAACCCATAGGATGTAGTACATTGAAACCTGTTAAATTTTTGAACCTAGATAAAACATCGCCAATGGTATAATTTCTTACATGGCCCATGTGTACTTTTCCAGATGGATAAGGAAACATTTCTAGGCAATAAAATTTTTTCTTTTTTTTGTCTATTTTCGATTTAAATGTTTTATTCTGTTCCCAGTGCTTTTGCCATTTATTTTCAATTAATTTAAAATTATATCTTTCCACAATAAGTATTGAACAGTAGTCTAGTTTTCGTTTTCTTTAGGAACATCACCCCCTTTGGACTCTATTCCAACATAAGGGTTTTCTTTTTTATTCTTTTCAATAGCTTCTTTTTCGTATCGGGCTGCTTTCTTTAAAATATTTAATTTAAGTTTTGCTACAAGTTCATTATTATTTTCTGTTATTTTGCAATTCGTTTGGTTATTTGAACATTGTTTTAAGAAAATTTTAACATTTAATGCATCAGATCTAATTTCATTAGTTAAAAATCTTACTGAAATTTTAATAAATTCATTTTGATTATTGTTTTCACTATACCAATCAGAAATTATTATCCCCCCACTGTAATTTGCAGTTGTTAAAGGCATAAAATCTAAAATATCTAAAGATGCCTTCCATAATGGATTAGAACTAGCAAAGTCAAAAGTTCCTCCTTTTCCTATAGTTCCTCCCATTATTCTGAATCCTCTTCCTTCTTCTATATTCTTTTTAACTCTTTCTTTTGGATCTGGTGAAACTTCCCTAGCATCGACTTTTTTGTATTTAAAAGGACCGCATGCAGTTTGAAATAAAAGCGAAATTATAATTAAAAAATGATATACAAATTTCATACTACAAGTCGATAAACCCCTTTTTCTAATTAACTTTAACATTTACAAAATTGTGATATTATTCAAACTAATTCTTATATTTAAAAAAGCCACAATTTAAAGGCTTTTATAGTGATGTAATTATGCAACATATTGATAAAATTTTATTAATTTCCCCTAAGATTGATATTAAGAAAGCTTTTATTTGCTATAAATACCCTAGTTTATAATTAATTATAATACAAAGGAGTACATTATGAACAAACTAACAAAAGTTGGTTTAACTGCTCTTGCGTCAACTTTAATTGTTTCATCAGCGAACGCTGCTGACTGGAGCATATCAGGTGGTGCATCAATAAGTTATACTAACATTTCAAATACATCTGGGACTAACGCGTTCTCATTTGGTGATTCACTAACATTTAGTGCTAGTGGCGATCTAGATAATGGAATGGCGATCTCTACTTCAATGGAATTAGATGGTAATTCAATGGATGACAGAAAAATTGCTCTTTCATCTGATGAAATGGGAACTGTTTCAATCACTAGCTCATTAACTGCTGGTGGTATTGGAAGAATTGGAGACAAAGTACCAACTGCTGCTGAAGAAGTATATGATATTACTGACGGTACTGACTACGGTCAAGCATCTCAGAATATTTCGTCTGCTAACCAACTAGGCTGGGTTTCTCCAGACTATAACGGTTTAGTAGTATCTGTTGGCTATACAGCACTAGATGCTGCTGCTGACAGTTCTTGGACATTAGAATACGATGCATCATCTTTAATGGATGGTTTATCAGTAGGTTATGGTCAAGCTGAAAACGGATCTACTTCAGAAGCTGAAACAGCATACGTAAGATATGTTGTTGGCGGTTTAACTGTTGCTTACCAAGACACTACTTACGATGTAAGTGCTGCGTCTGGTTCTGATGAAGATGCTAAACACATGGGTGCATCTTTTGCAGTTAATGATGACTTAACAATTTCAGTTGGTAGACAAGATGTATCAATTGGAACTAATGCGTCTGATGAAGAAAACACAGGTGCTTCAGCATCATACTCAATGGGATCAATGAGTTTCACTGCATTCGCTAACAAATCTTCAAACGTTGGTGGATCTGCTGGAACAGACACAGAAGCTAAGGGTGTAACAGTATCGTTCTCATTCTAATTTAGTCTTCTAAATTATTTTAAAAAGGCCTCAATTATTTGGGGCCTTTTTTTTTTAGATCAAAATATTCTATTGCTGCAAATCCATTAAATTTAGATAATTTTAATAACCTTATATTTTTTTTATTAATGCCGCCTAAAGCAATTTTAGGACCACTAAATAAGTCAAATAGGTTTTTTATTTTATACAAACCTATAGGCATAACTCCTTTTTTTTTGAAGATTGGAGATAAAAATAATTCCTTAACTTTCTGATTTTTCTTATTGTCAATTTCATACTGATTATGAGCTGATCCCAATATTTTAAATTTTTTTTTTAATATATAACTATTATGTCTTATACTTTTGTTATTAGCTGAGATATAAACACCATCCAAATTAAGTTTTATTGCTAATTTAAAATTATTTGCTAGATAGAACTTTCTCTTATATTTCCTACAGTAGTTAGCAATTTTAATGATATTATTTATATCTTCTTCAGCATATTTACTTCTCCATATTAAAGATATATCTCTATTTAAATTAACAAATTTAGTAAGATTAAATGAATCTATAAAATGGTATTTTTTTAATTTGTAAGTATGCATTTTTCAGTAAAAAACTTAATTGATTTAAAGGAAGAAGTTAATAAAAAAATTAATGATTTAAACATATCTAATTACGTACCAAATATAATAGCTGTTTCAAAAACATTTTCCCTAGATAAAATGAAACCTCTTCTAGATTATGGACATTTGCACTTTGGTGAAAACAAAGTACAGGAAGCATCAGATAAATGGACAATTGAAAAAAGACAAAATCCTAAAATTAATTTACATATGATTGGAAGGTTACAAACAAATAAAGTTAAATTAGCAGTAAAATTATTCGACTTTGTTCATTCAGTTGACAGTATAAAATTAGCTAAAAAAATAGCAGAAGAACAAAATAAAATACAAAAAAATATTAAAATATTTCTACAAGTAAATATAGGAAATGAACATCAAAAAGCAGGAATTAATATTAATGAAGCTGAAGAATTGTTAAAAATATGTTTGAATTTAAAGTTAACTGTATTAGGATTAATGTGCCTACCACCTATAGGTATGCCACCAAAAGATTATTTCACAAAGTTAAAACAGAAAAACGATGAGTTAAAATTAAATTCTCTAAGCATGGGTATGAGTGATGACTATCTCGAAGCTTTAAAATTTCAATCAGATTATTTAAGAATTGGTACAAAGATATTTGGTAATAGATCTTAATTTTTTAGAACAATCTTAGAGTTTTTGGAAATTAACTTTAAAAGTATAAAAAAATCTTTTTTTAATAATGCTACACATCCGATTGTTGGTTTAAAGTTTCTTGTTAAATGTAAAAAAATTGCACTTCCGCTATATTTTTTTGGCTTAAAATAATTGTAATATATAGGGATTAATAGATCATATTTATAATCTTTTCTAAACATTTTTTCATAATTTATTTTTGTTTTTTTATTAATTAAAATTAATTTATTATATTTTTTACTGTTAGGGTCGTTGCACCAACCCATATTTTTTTTTATCAATCTTTTTTTTAAATTCGTTGCAATATTATGAATTCTATCTTTTCTATAATATAAATCTCCAAGTTTAAAAATTCCCGCAGGTGTTGCTTTATCGCCTTCAATTTTTTTTTTTTTAATTCCTGCTTTCCCAATACAACATTTTAGTTTAAATTGATCAAAATATATGTTGTTTTTTTTACATCTAATAATCATAAAATATGAATAATTTTAATTTAGTAGTTTATAATAATTTGTCACTTTATAGGACTCTTAAAGAATTGAATGATTTTTTTTCTTACAAATTACATTTTCATATAGATAATATTGAAAATTTAGATAAATTCTTGAAAGAAAATCCAAAAACTTTAGTAATTTCAAATAAAAAACTAGATAATGCAATTAATCATTTAGCTATTATTAAACCAATTAAAATTAATTTATTGTTAGAAAAAATAAGTATTAATTTATCTAAATCAAACTTTAAAGCACAATCAAAATTTTCTTTAGGTGAGTATTTTTTGGATATTAATTCAAGATATTTAGTCAAAAATAATGAAAAACTTAAATTAACTCAAAAAGAAGTTGAGCTAATATATTTTTTGAAAAATTCAAAATTAGAAAAATCACCAGAAATTTTACAAAAAGAAATTTGGAAACATTCTGATGGCGTAGAAACTCATACAGTTGAAACACACATATATAGACTAAGAAAAAAAATAAATGGTAAATTTAAAAATAATAATTTTATAATTAATAATAAAAAGGGTTATAAATTAGTAAATTGAAAAAAAGAAATTTTATAGCAAAGAGTTTAACTTTAAAAAGATTTAGTCAAAAAAAAATTAAACCAAAAAAAGGTAAAGGAAGCTTCAAAAGACGTAAGAAATAAATTTATAGCCTAGCCCCAATTTGTTGGATTATTTTTGAGGACATTTCTGTACCTTTTTCCAAACTTTCTCTAGTTGAAAAATTATTTACATGTCCATGTAAAAAACCAGCCGCAAACAAATCTCCAGCACCAGTTAGATCAACAATTTTAAGATTTTTTTTAATTCCACATTCAACAACTTCACCCTTTTTAATTGCAGTAGCTCCATTTTCTCCTCTAGTAATTACTATAAATTTTCCTAGTTCTTTTGAAAAATTTATTACTTCATTAAAGTTTTTAGCATCAATTAATGATGTAATTTCTTGTTCGTTTGCAAAAGTAATATCTAATTTATTTTTTACTAATTCTAGAAAGTGGCGCTTATGTCTTTCTACACAAAATAGATCTGAAAGAGACATTGCAACTTTATTTGAATTTTGAATTGCTTTATCAAAAGCTTTTTTGGGATCACCCTCATCCCATAAATAACCTTCGAGAAAAGTTATATCACTTTTTTTTACTGCGTTAACATCCACATCATTTTCATTAATTTTTCCTGCAGTACCTAAAAAAGTACACATTGTTCTTTCTGAGTCTGGGGTAATTAATATTAAGCAAGTTCCAGTAGGTAATTCTTCTTTTTTCTTTGAATAAAAATAATCTACATTTTCTTTTTTTAATCCATCTTCATATTTTTGACCAAGATCGTCATCATTAACTTTTCCAATAAATCCAACTTTATTTCCTAGTTGAGATAGACCAGCTATAGAATTTGCAACCGATCCTCCAGAAACTGTTTCTTCTATTTTTAAATTAGAAAGAAGCTTTTTGAATTCTGTTTCATCCACAAGTTTCATGGTACTTTTGGTTAAGTTATTATCAGTTATAAAGTTTTCTTCTACTTTGCAAATTACATCTACTATTGCGTTTCCTATTCCTAAAATTTTCATAATTAAGCTTTCTTTGTTTTTATTGGTGATTTTCTTTTAGGATAACAAGTGGTACAAATTTTACAAGTTAAACCATAACATTCTCTTGCCTTACAATATTCTCTTCCATAATAAATTATTTGAAGGTGAAGTTTGTTCCAAAATTTTTTTGGAAATAATCTTTTCAAATCTTTCTCAGTTTGAATAACATTTTTACCACTAGTTAAAC
>MDTG01390726.1_pt1 | contig 21041 bp, 18 predicted proteins | sample 811421 | NCBI WGS metagenome assembly MDTG01 (sample SAMN05326645, study PRJNA326480) | marine metagenome | isolation source: seawater | place: Pacific Ocean: South East | collected 2011
GGCGGGAAGAGGTGGCGTCGCATGAATCGCACCAGCGTCGGCGCGACGTTCCATGCCCCCGTCGACAGGTACACGACGGGAGAGCCGGGGTTCTCGCGCGCAAGCCGCTCGAGCAGCACCGCCATGCCCGGAACCGGCTGTCTGGCGTGTTCGTCGACGACGAAGGAGTTCCATGCCGCAAGAAGTGGACGCGGCAGTGCTGTGACCATCACGGTATCGTCGACATCCGAGATGATGCCGAAGCGCGCGTCCTGTGCGACGACGAATACCCGTGATTCAACGGGAGCGCTGTCTTCGACCGTCATCGTGAACGTCTGCCAGCCCGGCGGAAGCGTGGCGTCGAGAACGACATCCACGACGCCGCCCCGGTCTGCTGCCACGGTGTGAGTCTTGCCTGCGACGGTTATCTGCACGCTGGCGAAGCCGACCGGAACCGCCAGAAAGCTGCGCCAACCTCGAACCGAGGCATACTCGCCGCCGCCGCGCGGTTTACGCGGCGGAACGATCAGTACTCGTCCGAGAACCCGGATCCAGCCATCGCCGCCGTACCCCGCGAACGGGGTCACCGTCGGCTTGTGGCCGCGCGCGCGGGCACGTCGCTCCCGCCAGGTGTGGAATCGTCGCTCAAGCCGTGCGAGCCACAGGATCTTGGGGGGCGCGGGGGTTTCCTCCGGTCCGGGCACCCGTTCAGTCTGTCATGCCATCGGCAGCCGGGTTCCGTGTGGCGTCGCCGACGGGACTGCTCTCGTCATCCGCATCCATGTGCCGCCGCTCGATGCGATGCAGCACCTTCTTGCCCAGGTAGATGGCCAGGATGAACAGCGCGATCGCTCCGACGAAGATGTACCCGGCGTAGTGGGCACTGTCGGCGAGGTCGCGGTAGGTTCCCGCCGCGGCCGACGAGACCGACACGTAGATCGTCGCCCACAGGATGCATGCCGGCGCTGTCCACGCGAGGAACCGCCGGTAGGGGTACCCGGTCATTCCGACCGTGAGTGGAACGAGAGAATGCAACACCGGGAGGAACCTACTGAGGAAGATCGCGATCCCGCCGCGTCGATTGACATACAGCTCGGCTCGGATCCACGCACGCTCGCCGATGCGGGCGCCGAGGCGGGAATATCGGATGCGCGGACCGAGGAAGCGCCCGAGCCAGAATCCGATGCTCTCGCCGATGAGGGCGCCGATCACGACGGCGACGCCGAGCGCGACACCCTCCCACGGGCCGGCGACGGCGGTCCCAGCAATGATCACGATCGTGTCGCCCGGAACGACAAGTCCGACCAAGACGCTGGTCTCGAGCATGATCGCAAGGCCAGCCACGAGTGTGCGCACTACCGGATCGACTGCCTGCACCGTATCCAGCAGCCATGTGAGCCACTCGTTCATTCTTGAAGCGTAGAGCCGCCGACAGCGTTTAGCCTGTGAGGCGTGACCACGCCGCAGTCGATCGTTCCGTTAGCGGCATGGCTCGACCCAGAGCGAGTCTTCTGTGGATGGGCTCATCGCTTCGAGAATGCGTTCTGGTTGGATGCCGGACCCGGTGCGACCTCAGCGCGGAGTTGGGTCGGTATCGGTGAGTCAGTCGCCTCAACCGTCGTCGAACAGGTGGTCGTGCGGGGAAGTGTTGCCGAAGACGATTCGCGCTCGGATGAGCGCGGTCCGAGGCCGGGCGGATGGGTCGGATGGTTCGCGTACGACGGCGGGGCCCGGCGAGCCGGCGCGCCGACTCTCTCGGACTCGGATGACGAGACCCGATGGATGCGGGTGCGCGCTGTCGTCGAGTTCGACCACGCGACGTCCCGCGCGACGGTATTCGCGGGAGGCGACGCTCGAGAACTCGCCACCGAACTCGCTGCACTGCCGCATCCGGGTGCTGTCGGGGAGCCGACGCCGGTCGTCGCGTCCTCGCGGCACGACGCGGCCACGTACGCGGCTCTGATTGAGCAGTGCCGCGAGCAGATCCGCCAGGGAAACGCGTACCAGCTGTGTCTCACGACGCGATTCGAGGTGGAAGGTGCCGTCGATGCGGTGGCAGCCTACCGACGCCTTCGACGGGGCGTCAGCGCTCACCATGGCGGTTTCGTGCGGATCGCCGACCGCGCGCTGCTGAGCGCGAGTCCCGAGCAGTTCCTCGACGTCGACCGCGGCCGGGTGCGCACTCACCCGATCAAGGGCACCCGTCCCCGCTCTGCCGACTCCGTGATCGATGCCGAACTCGCCGAAGACCTGCGCACCGACGTCAAAGAGCGCGCGGAGAACGTCATGATCGTCGATCTGATGCGCAACGACCTCTCGCGCATCTGTGAGATCGGAAGCGTGACTGTCGAGCGGCTCTTCGATGTCGAGTCCTACCCGGCAGTACATCAGCTCGTGAGCACGGTTGCCGGCAACCTGTTTCCGGGCCTGGAGGTGGGCGAACTCCTGGGCGCGACATTTCCTGCCGGCAGTATGACCGGCGCGCCGAAGCTCTCGGCGATGTCCATCCTGCAGCGGCTGGAGGGCGCGCCGCGTGGCATCTTCGCCGGATGCTTCGGATGGGTCTCACTCCAGGGGGATCTGGATCTGGCAATGGTCATTCGCTCAATCGTCGTTGAGAACGGCCGCGCGTACGTCGGAGCCGGCGGCGGTATCACCTGGCTGTCGCATCCGCCGTCCGAGGTTGCGGAGGTCGTCGTGAAAGCCCGCGGACCGCTGGCGGCTCTTGGCGCATCCGTGCCGTCCGGTTGGACGATGGTCGCCCCGGACGCGTGATTCCAGGCATCCGGTAGCCTGGATGCTGCGCTTTCGCGTGTCTTCCCTGCATCCCGATTGGTACCCGTTACGTGAGTCAAATGGCCCCTACCGACACCGTTGCCGCCCACGGTCCCGAAGGCGGGTATGACCCGCAGGCGGTCCAGGCCAAGTGGCAGGAGCGCTGGGCGGCGGCCGACCCGTTCCGCGCTGGTGGAGCCGACGACACGCGCCCGCGCAAGTACGTGCTCGCGATGTTCCCGTATCCGTCGGGTGACCTGCACATGGGCCACGCCGAGAACTACCTCTACTCCGACATCGTCGCCCGCAGCTGGCGGCACCGCGGCTACAACGTGCTCAACCCCATCGGGTGGGACTCGTTCGGTCTGCCGGCCGAGAACGCCGCGATCAAACGTGGCGCTGACCCGCGCGAGTGGACGTACGCGAACATCGACCAGCAGAAGGCAGGCTTCCGTTCCTACGGGGTCTCATTCGACTGGAACCGGGTGCTGCACACCAGCGACCCTGAGTACTACCAGTGGAACCAGTGGCTGTTCCAGCGGCTCTTCGAGCGCGGTCTGGCCTACCGCAAAGAGAGCCCGGTCAACTGGTGCCCGGTCGACCAGACGGTGCTGGCGAACGAGCAGGTCGTGGATGGCCACTGCGAGCGATGCGGCGCCGAGGTCATCAAGAAGAAGCTCACGCAGTGGTACTTCCGCATCACTGATTACGCCGATCGTCTGCTCGACGACCTGAACCAGCTTGAGGGCTTCTGGCCCCACAAGGTCATCCAGATGCAGCGCAACTGGATCGGCCGTTCAGTGGGCGCCGACATCGACTTCGAGATCGAGGGTCGCGACGAGAAGGTCACGGTCTTTTCCACGCGCCCCGACACGCTGTACGGCGCAACGTTCATGGTGGTCGCACCCGACAGCGATCTGGCTGCAGAGTTGGCATCCGGGTCGACGCCGGATGTGCAGAGCGCCTTCCGGGACTACCTCGAGACCGTGCAGAAGCAGACCGAGATCGAGCGTCAGAACACTGATCGCCCCAAGACCGGGGTTTTCTTGGACCGCTACGCCGTCAACCCGATCAACGGCGAGCGCCTGCCGATCTGGGCCGCCGACTACGTGCTGGCCGACTACGGCCACGGCGCGGTGATGGCCGTGCCGGCGCACGATCAGCGCGACCTCGACTTTGCACGGGAGTTCGGCCTACCCATCCGCGTTGTTGTGGACACGACCGCACCCGCCACGGGTGCCATCCCGGTCATCGGGGAGGACGGTCCGCTCTCGGAGGATGCCGATGACATCGAGTCCATCGATCCCGCGAAGACGGGGGTGGCGCTCAGCGGTGAAGGACGTCTGATCAACTCCGGGTCGCTGGATGGCCTGAGCAAGCGGAACGCCATCGCGCGGATCACCGAGATTCTTGAGACTGCGGGCACGGGGCGCGCCTCGAAGTCGTATCGCCTCCGCGACTGGCTCATCTCTCGCCAGCGCTTCTGGGGTACGCCGATCCCGATGGTGCACACCGAGGACGGTCGTATCGTCCCGGTCCCCGAGGACGAGCTGCCCGTCAGGCTCCCCGACGCTCACGGCCTCGACCTGGCGCCCAAGGGTACGTCCCCGCTCGGGGGCGCTTCCGAGTGGATGGCTACCACCGACCCTGAGACCGGTGATCCAGCCCTTCGCGACCCCGACACGATGGACACGTTCGTCGACAGCTCGTGGTACTTCCTGCGCTTCCTGTCACCGGGCAACGACTCGGTTGCTTTCGACCCCGCAGAGGCGCAGCGCTGGGCGCCGGTGGACTTCTACATCGGGGGTGTGGAGCACGCCATCCTGCACCTGCTGTACGCGCGCTTCATCACCAAGGTCCTGTTCGACATGGGACTCGTCGACTTCACCGAGCCGTTCTCGAGCCTGATCAATCAGGGCATGGTGATTCTCGGCGGCTCCAAGATGTCCAAGAGCAAGGGCAACCTCGTGCTCTTCCACGAGGAGCTCGCGACGCACGGTGCCGATGCGCTGCGCGTGGCTCTTGCCTTCGCGGGCCCCGTCGAGGACGACAAAGACTGGGCCGATGTCTCCACGACGGGTGCGCAGAAGTTCCTCTCTCGCGCGTGGCGCATCGCGCAAGAGGTCACGAGCGAGCCGGATGTCGTCTGGGCGGAGGGTGATGTCGCGTTGCGCCGAATCCCCCACCGCCTCTGGGCGGAGGCTCCGGGCCTCGTCGAGCAGACGAAGTTCAATGTCGTCGTTGCGCGGCTGATGGAGCTGGTCAACGCGATCCGCAGAACCATCGACACCGGTGCGGGCCCCGCAGACCCGGCGGTGCGGGAAGCAGCCGAGGCTGTGGCGATGATCCTCGACCTGTTCGCCCCGCACACCGCTGAAGAGATGTGGGAAGCGCTCGGCTACGAGCCGTTCGTCGGGCTCGTCGGGTGGCGTCAGGCCGATCCGACGCTGCTGGTCGAAGACACGGTCACGGCGGTCGTGCAGATCGACGGCAAGGTACGTGCGACGCTCGAGGTCTCTGCCAAGATCGACGGCGCCGACCTGGAGGCTCTCGCTCGCGCCGACGAACGGGTGCTCCGCTCGCTCGCCGGACGCGACATCACACGGGCCATCGTTCGCGCTCCGAAGGTCGTCAGCTTCAGCACGAGCTGACGCCTTCCTCCCCACGGGAGGTCTGCGAGAGCTTCTGCACCGCTTCGGTCCCCCCGTCGCTCGGTGACTGAGTCATCGCCATAGCGTCGCGATGTGGGTGGGCTTGCGCGCGAGGAGCGACGTCGCTGGGGCGTCGGTGCTGTCGTCATCCTCGCCCTTGGCGGTCTTGCGATCGCGGTGATCGTGGGGATCGTTCGGGGTGCCGGATCCGCTCAGTCATTGGCCCCAGCGCCGGTGACGGTGGCCACGGCGTCCACCTCGCTCTATGTCCACGTCTCGGGAGCTGTGAACGCTCCAGGGCTGTACGTTCTGCACGCCGATGCGAGGGTCGTCGATGCGGTGGCTGCGGCAGGAGGACTCGCCGAGGATGCCGAGGCTGCCGGGGTCAATCTTGCGCGCCCCGTATCGGATGGGGAGCAGGTGATCGTGCCGCGCGTGGGGGAGGCACCGGCAGCTGGACCTGCCGGTGTCACGGCCGACGGCCGGGTGAACCTGAACAGCGCGGATGAAGGAGCGCTCGACACGCTCCCGGGCGTGGGGCCAGCCATTGCCGGACGGATCATCGAGTGGCGGGAGGCGAACGGGCGGTTCGCGAGCGTCGATGATCTGTTGTCGGTCTCTGGGATCGGACCCAAGATGCTCGAGTCCCTTCGTGATCTCGTCACGGTGTGAGCGGGCCGCCCTGTGCTGAGCGGAGGGCGGCGATGGCGTGCCGCGCGGCTCGTGCCGGCCGCGGTGGTGGCATGGGCGACGGCTTTCGTGCTGGTGAACGCTCCTGCGCTCGCGCCGATGGCGGTCATGGCCCTGGCGGCGGCCGGCGTCGGTGGGGGAGTTGTGCTCGGTGCGATCTCGCGACCGCGCTCCTCGACCGTGGCCGCGGAGGCCGGCGGCGGCTATCGGCGCGCACCGGGGACGGTGGGCATTCTGTCTGTTGTCGTTGTGGCTGTCGCGGCGGGCGCTGCTGTCGGCATCCATGTTGCGTTGGCGCAGCCGGGGCGGGATGCCGCGCTCGAAGCCTTCGGAAGCGGCTCGCGTGTCGTCGAGGTCGAGGCGATCGTCAGCGGCAAGGTCGAGCCGCGCGCGGGCGGCCAGCGCGCGTTCGATGCGTCGATCCGACTCATCGGGGCTGATGGAGGTGCGATCTCCGGCTGGACTGACGCGGCAGTACGCGTGTCGGGCGAGCAGGTCAGCAGCGGGCTGGATGTGGGCGCACGTGCACGGATGAATGGAACGAGCAGGCCGGCGTATCCGGGAGATCGTGCCGTTGTTCAGATCCTGGCGCACGAGATAGAGGTCGTCGAACCACCCACCGGCATCCTGCGCATCGCAGCCGACCTCCGGCAGTCGCTGGTCCGAGCCGCCGCGGGTCTGCCCGGCGGCGGGGGAGAGCTCGTTCCTGGACTCGCGGTGGGTGATACCTCAGCGGTCAGCTCCCAGACGGATGCCGACATGAAGGCATCCTCGCTATCCCACCTCACCGCAGTGTCGGGCGCAAACTGTGCGCTCGTCGTGGGGATCGCATTCGTCGTTGCGGCTGGACTCGGGGCTGGGCGCCGGGTCCGCGTCGTTTCCGGTCTCGGTGCGCTTGTCGGCTTCGTCATCCTCGTCACGCCCGAGCCCAGCGTCGTCCGCGCCGCGATGATGGCAGGAATCGCCATGCTCGCGGTCCTGCTCGGTCGCGCTGGCGCGGGGGTCGCGCTGCTGAGCGCGGCCGTGGTCCTGCTCCTGCTCTTCGACCCCTGGTTGGCGGGCTCACTGGGGTTCGCGCTTTCCGTGGCTGCCACGGCGGCGCTTCTGACGCTGGCCCGACCGCTTGCATCGGGGCTGACGCGTGCCATGCCGGCACCGCTGGCGCTTGCCCTCTCCGTGCCGCTTGCCGCCCAGCTGGCGTGCGGACCGCTGCTGGTGCTGATCGACCCAACGGTGCCCCTCTGGGGTGTGCCGGCGAACCTTCTCGCCGCGCCCGCCGCCCCCGCAGCGACGGTGCTGGGGCTTGCCGCGTGCCTGGCCGCGCCGTTCCCGGTGCTGCAGAGCGGCCTGGCAGCACTCGCGTGGCTCCCGGCAGCCTGGATCGCCGGGATCGCGGATGTCGCGAGCGGGTTGCCCTTCGCACGCGTTCCTTGGGTGAGCGGACTCGTGGGCGCTCTCTCACTCGCTGTGGTGGGCGGACTCGTCGCCCTCGCGCTCGGCCTACCCGCACAGAGCCCCCGGTCCGCCCGCATCCGTCGTGGCTCGGCGCTGCTGCTCGCAGCTCTCGTCACCGTCTGGACCTCCACGACCGTTGTCACCACGATCACGCAGCGGTGGGGCATCCCCGGCGAGTGGTCGATTCTGATGTGTGATGTGGGCCAGGGAGACGCGGTGCTCGTGCGCAGCGAGGGCGCGACGGCGCTCATCGACACGGGTCACGACCCCGCGCTGGTGAGCGCATGCCTCGACCGGGTCGGCGTCACACGCCTCGACTTGCTCGTCCTGACGCACTTCGACAAAGACCACGTCGGCGGCACCGAGGCGGTGATCGGGCGCGCCGAAACCGTGCTGCACGGTCCGACCGACGGAAGCGCCGACGAACGGCTCTTGGAAGAGCTCGCGGCAGCTGGAGCGCAGGTGGTGTCGGGTCAAGCGGGGATGACGGGAACGCTCGGTGGCGCCCACTGGAGCGTGCTCTGGCCGCGTGCCACGGCGCTGTTCGCTGCGGGTAATGACTCGTCGGTGACCGTGAGTATCGAAGGCGGTGGCGTCCCACGATCGCTCTTCCTCGGCGATCTCTCCGCGGATCCGCAGCGGATGCTGCGCGCGAGTGTCAGCGGCGTCGTTGAGGTCGTCAAGGTGTCCCACCACGGCAGCGCTGATCAGGATCCTGGTCTCTACGAGCAGATCGCGCCGCGCGTCGCGCTCATCGGGGTGGGAGCCGACAACACCTACGGTCACCCCACCACGACGACGATCGCAATGCTGCAGGGCAGTGCCGTCGGGCGCACCGACCAGGACGGGATCGTGGCGGTCGTCGGAGAGGGCGACACCCTCGCTCTATGGCGGGAGCGGGCGGCGTCTGTCGTGGGTGGCGGCTAGGCTTTCGGCATGGCTGCACCCCGTCGCTCGAGTTCCTCGAAGTCGGCGATCCGGCAGGTACCGTGGCGTGATCCGCGTCCTGCTCCCATCGTGCTGGTCTCGGGTCCCGAAGACGTCTGCGCAGAGCGTGCGATTGCGGGTCTGCGTGACTACGTCCGCGCAGAGGACCCCGCCGTCGAGGTGACTGATCTGCGTGCCGACGACTACGTGGCGGGAACGCTGCTCACCGTCACGTCGCCGTCGCTGTTCGGTGAGCCTCGGCTCGTGCGCGTCTTCGGAGTCGAGAAGGCATCCGACTCGTTCCTCACCGAAGCCGTGGCCTACCTCGAGTCGCCCCAGGAAGGCGCAACAGTCGTTTTGCGCCACACGGGCGCGAGCGTGCGAGGCAAGAAGCTGCTCGACGCGATCCGGAGCGGAAAGGCTGATGCTGTCGAGATCGCCTGCCCCGCGGTCAAGCGCGATAGCGACCGCTACGACTTCGCCGCTGCCGAGTTCTCTTCCGCGAACAAGCGGATCGCGCCTGCCGCCCTCCGTGCGCTCGTCTCGGCGTTCTCCGACGACCTCACCGAGCTCGCCGCGGCATGCCAGCAACTCATCGCGGATGTCGATGGTGATGTGACCGACGAGATCGTGCGGCGCTATTACGGCGGACGCGTCGAAACCACAGCCTTTGCCGTGGCAGACACTGCCATCGCGGGACGCTACGGCGAGGCGCTCATTACGCTGCGGCACGCTTTGGCCAGCGGAGCTGACCCGGTGCCGCTTGTCGCGGCGATCGCGTCGAAGCTGCGGACGATGGCGCGTGTTGCCGGCCTGCGCGAGTCCTCTGCCGCGATCGCGGCCCGGATCGGGGTGAAGGACTGGCAGGTTGACCGTGCCCGCCGGGATCTCACCGGCTGGAACGAGGAATCTCTGGGCCGAGCCATCCAAGCTGCGGCGCGAGCGGATGCCGAGGTCAAGGGTGCCTCGCGTGACCCGATCTTCGCTCTTGAGCGACTCGTCACCGTGGTCGCGACGCGCAGCGAGTTCGGGAGCTGACGCCCAGAACGACAAAGCCCGCCCCGAAGGGCGGGCTTTGCATGAAGCGTGAGGCTTAGAGAGCCGCGACCTGCTTCGAGATCGCCGACTTGCGGTTTGCAGCCTGGTTGGCGTGGATGACGCCCTTGCTGACTGCCTTGTCGAGCTTCTTGGTCGCCGTGGCCAGAGCCTTCTCGGCGGCGGCCTTGTCGCCGGCGGCGATGGCCTCGCGGGTGCGACGCACCTCGGTCTTCAGAGCGCTCTTGACTGCCTTGTTGCGCTCGCGAGCCTTCTCGTTGGTCTTGTTGCGCTTGATCTGCGACTTGATGTTCGCCACGTGGAGACGTTCTTTCGTTCGAGTGATGGATGGACTGCCGGCGACGAGAGAGGGGCGTCCACCAGCGATCGTGAGGGTAAAACCCACACACAAGCCAATCAGCGAGTCTACCAGGTCTGTTCGAGGGTCGTGAGCGCAAGGTTCAGGACCGCGTTGAACACGCGAGGACGCATGGCCGTAACCAAGTGACTCGTCCGCGGCACAACGATCAGTTCGGCATCCGGCGCGACCCGCGTGAACAGTCGCTCGTTGACCCGCAACTGGTCGAACTGTCCGTTCACGAACCACAGGGGGACCTCGATCCGGCCGAGTGCAGACAGCAGATCCAGCACGGACAGACTTCGCAGTGCCGTGTCTTGCGCGTCGAGCGCATAGCCTCCGGCGCCGAAGTCCGCCCGTGTCTCGGGCGGAAGGGTGGCATCCAGCACCCGTTCGCTCAGCCACGCTCCGCGGTCCGGAAGCGAGTCAAACCCGCGGGCGAGAAGTCGATAGGTCTGCAGGGCGGTGCCGCGCGGAATCGCCGTGCAGGATGCAGCAATGAAGCCCGCGATCGGAGGGGGATTCTCCTGGCCGGCGTACTCGATCGAGAGCAGACCTCCCATGGAGTGGGCTGCCAGCAGCACCGTCCCGTGCTCATCCGCAGCCTGGCGCACGGCATCATCGATCGTCGCGAACGCGCCCTCGAGCGAGAACGTCTCGCTCATCCGAGACCCGTGCCCGGGGAGATCGACCGCCGTCACGGGGTTGCCGCGGTCGGTCAGGTACTGCTCTTGTGCCCGCCACATCGTGCGCGAGGTGCGGATGCCGTGCACGAGAACCACCGCGACCGCCATGGGTTCGAGGATACGGTGCGCCGTGTCGTCTCGCTTCGCTCGCTGGGCGAGCGCAACCCGTGCGCCCAGTAGGCGAAGGCGGGGGTACGCGCGCCGGTAGAATCGTGCGGATATGTCCCCCCGTGCCTCTACGCCGCTGCAGCCGGCAGCCACGCCGCCCGCGCAGATCCGCAACTTCTGCATCATCGCGCACATCGACCACGGCAAATCCACCCTGGCCGACCGCATGCTGCAGATCACGGGTGTCGTCTCCGATCGCGACATGCGCGCGCAGTACCTGGACCGCATGGACATCGAACGCGAGCGCGGAATCACCATCAAGAGCCAGGCGGTGCGGATGCCGTGGCAAACGGATGCCGGCACCTTCGCGCTCAACATGATCGACACTCCCGGTCACGTCGACTTCACCTACGAGGTGTCGCGTTCGCTCGCAGCGTGCGAGGGTGCGGTCCTGCTCGTGGATGCTGCGCAGGGCATCGAGGCGCAGACCCTGGCGAACCTTTATCTGGCGCTCGAGAACGATCTGCACATCATCCCCGTGCTCAACAAGATCGACCTGCCCGCCGCCGACCCCGAGAAGTACGCGGCAGAACTCGCCAGCCTCATCGGCGGCGACCCGGCCGATGTGCTCCGCGTCAGCGGCAAGACCGGTCAGGGCGTCGAAGAGCTGCTCGACCGGCTCGTCGCCGAAATTCCGGCACCCACCGGTGACGCCGATGCGCCGGCCCGCGCCATGATCTTCGACTCCGTGTACGACGCCTATCGAGGCGTCGTGACCTACGTGCGAATGGTCGACGGCAAGCTCGAGCCGCGTCAGCGCATCCAGATGATGTCAACGCGGGCGGCGCACGATCTGCTCGAGATCGGGGTCTCCAGCCCCGAGCCGACCCCGACCAAGGGTCTTGGCGTCGGGGAGGTCGGCTATCTGATCACGGGCGTGAAAGATGTCCGCCAGTCGAAGGTCGGCGACACAATCACGGACCAGCGAAAGCCGGCATCCGACGCACTCCCGGGCTACACCGACCCGAAGCCCATGGTCTTCTCTGGCATCTACCCGATCGACGGCAGCGACTACGCGGATCTGCGCGAAGCGCTCGACAAGCTCAAGCTCTCGGACGCTTCGCTGCAGTACGAGCCCGAGACCTCGGTGGCGCTGGGCTTTGGATTCCGTTGCGGATTCCTCGGCCTCCTGCACCTCGAAATCATCACCGAGCGTCTGTCCCGCGAGTTCGGCCTCGACCTCATCACCACGGCGCCGTCGGTGACCTACACGGTCACGACCGACACCGGAGAAACCGTGACGGTCACCAACCCCAGCGAATACCCCGACGGCCGTGTCGCCGAGGTTTCGGAACCGGTGGTGAAGGTCGGCATCCTGCTGCCCAAGGACTACGTGGGTACCGTCATGGAGCTGTGCCAGTCCCGACGCGGGTCGCTCCTGGGCATGGATTACCTCAGCGAGGACCGCGTCGAGCTGCGCTACAACATGCCGCTCGGTGAGATCGTCTTCGACTTCTTCGACCAGCTGAAGTCGAAGACGCAAGGCTACGCGAGCCTCGACTACGAGCCGGCTGGGTCGCAGACCGCCGACCTCGTCAAGGTCGACATCCTGCTACAGGGCGAGAAGGTCGACGCCTTCAGCTCGATCGTCCACCGCGACAAGGCGTACGGGTACGGCACGATGATGACCGAGCGCCTGCGCAAACTCATCCCGCGCCAGCAGTTCGAAGTGCCCATCCAGGCCGCCATCGGAGCGCGGATCATTGCTCGCGAGAACATCCGCGCGATCCGCAAGGACGTGCTGGCAAATTGCTACGGCGGTGACATCACCCGCAAGCGCAAGCTCCTCGAAAAGCAGAAAGAGGGTAAGAAGCGCATGAAGATGGTGGGTCGCGTCGAAGTGCCACAGGAGGCGTTCATCGCAGCCCTCTCGGGCGACGTCGAGGGCAAAGAGAAGTAGTCTGATCGCCATGCGCCGCGGAACCTTCCGGGACGAGACCGTCGATTATGCAGCAGTCGGGGCCACTCAGGCTCCCGACCTCATGCAGTACCCGCCGGAAAAGAGCATTCCCGCCGAAGAGTCCTGGCGGATCGGAAGCGGCCAGGCACGATTCGAGTCGGCGACCGAGTCACTCTTGGCGTGGGCGCCGCTGCGTGGCGCCGGGTTGTCGTTGGCAGACATCCGCCCGGCATCCGGGTCCGGCTACGCCGGGGTCGCGTACGACTCGGATGGCGCACCGATCGCGCCGTCGCGTCGCGAAGCCGAGCAGCGCTTTGATGCCGAGGGCACTCCGTATGTCAGTGCCGGCGCGACCGTGCACGTCACCGGCCGGCTCAGCGGATACCGCGCGGATGCCGAACTGCGTGTCATCCTGGCCGTCGAAGAACCCCGGCGCACGGCTTTCGCGCTCGGCACCGTTGGTGGCTCTGTCGTCAGCGGCGAGGAGCTGTTCCTGATCGAGTGGCGCGACAACGACGAGGTCTGGTTCACCGTGCGCGCATTCGATCGCCCCGTCTCGGCGCTCTACCGGCTCGTACCGCGCTTCGTTCGCGGGCGGCGGCGACGGCTCTTCCGGGCCTACCTGACGGCGGTATCGCCCTTGTTCGCTCCCTGATGGGCGCAGCGCTTCCCCTCGGCGATCCCGTTCCGCGCGACGGATCGCTCCCCGGTGCGGTCATCGACCCCGCCACGCCGCTGTCGGCCTACGTCCACATCCCGTTCTGTCGCGTTCGCTGCGGGTACTGCGACTTCAACACCTATACGGGCGAGGAGTTGCGTGGCGCGCGCCGCGAGGACTACGCAGGGACGCTCCTTCGCGAGATCGACCTTGCTTCGGGTGTGCTCTCCGTCCATCCGCGCCCGCTGAACACGGTCTTCTTCGGGGGCGGAACGCCGACCCTGCTTCCCGCCCGAGATCTGGCGGTCATCCTGTCAACCCTGCGGGATCGGTTCGGGCTCGAGCCGGATGCCGAGGTCACCGTCGAAGCAAACCCCGACACCGTGACTCCCGAGGTCACGGAGGAACTGGCCAGTGCGGGAGTCACGAGGTTGTCCATCGGAATGCAGTCGGCCGTGCCGGAGGTTCTTCGCACGCTCGATCGCACGCACCGGCCCGAGAACGTCGCAACGGCGGTGAGCGCGGCACGGCAGAGCGGACTGTCAGTGAGCGTCGACCTCATCTACGGCGCCCCGGAAGAGACGCTCGATCACTGGCGACGCAGCATCGAGGCCGCGCTCGCGTTGGAGACCGACCACATCTCGGCCTACGCGCTGATCGTCGAGGAGGGCACCGCTCTGGAGCGCCGCATCCGACGCGGAGAACTCAGCACACCCGACGACGACCTGCAGGCCGCCATGTACGAGCACGCCGACACCGCGTTCGAGGAAGCCGGCTACGGCTGGTACGAGGTATCCAACTGGGCGAAGACTCCCGCCGATCGCTCGCGGCACAACCTCGCCTACTGGCGCGGACACGACTGGTGGGGGTTCGGTCCCGGTGCTCACAGCCATGTCGGAGGGGTTCGATTCTGGAACGTCCGGCATCCTGCCGCCTACGCGCAGCGGCTGGCTGCCGGTGACTCGCCGGGGGCCGGTTCGGAGATCCCCGACGAGGATGCACGACTGCTTGAGCGGGTGATGCTGCGGGTGCGTACGGTCGAGGGCCTGCCCGTGTCGGAGCTGGCACCGGAAAGCCGACAAGCCGTCGCCGGTCTTGTCGCGGACGGACTCGTGGACGGCCGCGGGGCGGTTCGCGGGAACCTCGTACTCACACGCGCCGGACGATTGCTGGCCGACGCTGTCGTGCGCGCACTGACGTCGTGATCTGGGGCGCGGGGGAGAGGCATCCGCTAGAATTGGCACTCTGAGGATGTGAGTGCCAGTGCCACGTCGAGCCGCTCAGACGGCCGACGCCGGATGCGGAAGGAGGCGACATGGTCAGCGAGCGTGGGCTTCAGGTGCTCCGGGCGATCGTGCAGGACTACGTCGATACCCGCGAGCCCGTCGGAAGCAAGGCCATCGTCGAGCGCCACGCGTTCGGCGTATCGGCAGCCACCATCCGCAACGACATGGCGCTTCTCGAAGACGAAGAACTCATCGCGGCGCCCCACACCTCCTCGGGCCGCGTCCCGACCGACAAGGGGTACCGCGTCTTCGTCGACCACCTCGCCGAAATCCGGCCTCTTTCGCCCGCCCAGCGCGCCGCAATCGCGAGCTTCCTGCAGGGGCCCGGTGACCTCGATGATGCGCTGGCGCGAACCGTGCGGGCACTCACGCAGCTCACCGGTCAGGTGGCGATCGTGCAGTATCCCTCGTTTTCCAAGGCGACCATCACGCACGTCGAGCTCGTTGCGCTCGAGCCTTCCCGGGTGCTCGTCATCGTCGTGACTGACACCGGACGCGTGTCGCAGCGACTTGCGCTTCTGACCGTTGCCCTCGACGAGACGGATCTCGCACGCGTGCGCGCCGAGGTGTCGACACTGCTCGTTGGGCGAAGCGTGCGTCAGGGCGCGAAGCGCGTCGAGGAGCAAGCCGACAGCGACGCGCGAACCGCCCACCAGTCGGCGGTGACCGAGATTCTTCGGGTCGTCCAGGAGGAGCTCGACGAGTTTCGACAGGATCGGCTCGTCATGGCCGGCGCAGCAAATCTCGCCCGGCGCGAGAGCGACTTCCGGGGAAGCATCTACCCGCTCCTGGAGGCGATCGAAGAGCAGGTGACCATCCTTCGCCTGATGGGCGAAATGGTCGCCGACGACAACGGGCTGGCGGCCAGCATCGGACGCGAGAATGAGGCATTCGGGCTGTCTGAGGCATCTGTCATCGCGAGTGACTACGATGCGACGGGCGCCAGAGCCCGTGTTGGCCTGATGGGTCCGACCCGAATGGACTATCCCAGCAACCTTGCGGCGGTGCGGGCGGTAGCGCGCTACCTCACCGGACTGCTGGCTGAGGACGAGAAGGGCCGATGAGCCCGTACGAACTGCCCGCGACCACACGCGGGATGCAGAAAGGTGACCGTGGCTGACCACTACGAGGTCCTTGGCGTGTCGCGAGACGCGTCGCCCGAAGAGATCAAGAAGGCCTATCGACGCCTGGCGCGGGAGCTTCACCCCGACGTGAACCCGGGGGAAGAGGCTGCTGAGCGGTTCAAGCTCGTGACGCACGCCTACGACGTCCTCAGCGACCCGCAGCAGCGGCAGCGCTACGACATGGGCGGCGGCCAGAACGGCGGTTTCGGCGGTGCCGGCGACTTCGGCGGTTTCAGCGACATCTTCGAGAGCTTCTTCGGCGGCGGTGGCGCGGCCCGCGGCGGGCGCCCGCGGTCGCGGAAGGAGCGCGGGCAAGATGCGCTGGTTCGCGTCGACCTCGACCTCAAGGATGTGGTGTTCGGTGTGCATCGCGACATCGACGTCGACACCGCTGTCATGTGCGAGACCTGCAACGGCTCGTGCACGCAGCCTGGGACGACACCGGTTCGCTGCGATATCTGCCACGGCACGGGTCACATCCAGCGCACGGTTCGAAGCCTCCTTGGCAACGTCGTCACCTCCCAGCCGTGCGGCACGTGCCAGGGGTACGGCACGACCATCCCGTACCCGTGCGCGACGTGCCAGGGGCAGGGCCGCGTTCGCGCTCGTCGCACCGTGTCGATCGATATCCCGGCCGGTGTTGACACGGGCCTGCGGCTTCAGCTTCCCGGATCGGGCGAAGTCGGCCCTGGCGGTGGGACGCGGGGCGACCTGTACATCGAGGTCTCCGTCGCGACGCATCCGGTATTCAGCCGCGAAGGTGACGACCTGCTCGCAACGCTCGAAGTGTCGATGCCGGATGCCGTTCTCGGCGCGGCCACGACGATCGAGGGCCTCGACGGGCCGGTGGACCTCGAGGTGCGTCCAGGAGTCCAGTCGGGCGATGTGCTGACTATCAAGGGTCGAGGCATCACACCGTTGCGCGGCAATCAGCGTGGTGACTTGCGCGTTGGCGTGCACGTGGTCACGCCCACGAAGCTCGACGCCAAGGAACGGGGCCTCATCGAGGAGTTCGCCAAGCGCACGAAGGCTCCCGCGCCTCACCTGGCGGAGTTCCATCAGGGTCTGTTCTCGAAGCTGCGCGATCGGTTCCGGAACGGCTGATCGTGCCGCTTCACTTCGTCGTCGACGAACCGCTGGATGCCGATACCGGCCAGACCGTGACCCTCACCGGCGCTGAGGCGCACCACGCCGCCACGGTGCGTCGGGTCCGCGTCGGAGAAACGGTCACGCTCGGTGACGGAGCCGGAGTGTGGCTCGAAGGCGCCTGCGAGCTCGTCGCAGCCCGCGAGGTCCTGGTTCGCGTCACGAACCGGGAGGAGGTACCGCGTCCATCCGTGCGGATCGAGCTCGTGCAGGCTCTTGCGAAAGGCGACCGCGACGAACTCGCGGTCCAAGCGTCGACCGAACTCGGCGTGGATGTCATCACGCCGTGGCAAGCTGCCCGCAGCGTTTCGCGGTGGGACGCGGCCAAGCGTGAGAAGGGTGTCACGCGCTGGCGTCAGATCGCGCGGGAAGCAGGCAAGCAGGCGCACCGTGCGTGGCTTCCAGAAGTCGGCGGCCCGCTGACGACTGCACAGTTGTGCGAGCGGGCCGCGGCGACCCGGATGCTCGTGTTGGAGCCGACAGCGGCGCTGCGTCTCAGCGAATGGATGCCTGACCCGACCGACTGCCGCGATATCGCTATCGTCGTCGGGCCCGAGGGCGGGATCGACGCAGGCGAGCTGACGTCCCTCGAAGCTGCGGGCGCGACGCTCGTGCGCCTGGGCGAGCATGTATTGCGTACTTCCACAGCGGGACCCGCGGCAATCGCTGTGCTCAGCAGCACGCTCGGCCGGTGGTGATCGTGCAAGTGGTAGCTGGGCCCGCCGGAGAGGCCGTCGGTAGACTGAGCGCATGAGCGAACCCTCCGTCTTCACCCGCATCCTGCGTGGCGAGATTCCCGCAGAGATCCTCAGCGAGACCGAGAACGTGTTCGTCATCCGGGATATCGCTCCGCAGGCGCCGCTGCACCTCTTGGTCATTCCGAAGACCGCCGAATACCGCGATGTCACCGAGCTTGCGGCGGGTGATCCTGCGTTGCTCGCCGAGATGGTGGCGGTGGCGGGGGATGTCGCCGCAGAGCATGGCAGCGGCGATTTCCGACTGGTCTTCAACACCGGTCCCGGCGCGGGGCAGACGGTCTTCCACGTGCATGCCCACGTGCTCGGCGGCGACCTTGCAGAAGGCAGTCTCGGTGGCTGATTCGGACAACAGTGCGGAATCCGGAGATCGCGTCACGGAGCGGTTGTTCGCCGACGGTGTAGCCATGGTCCAGCTTCTCGGGCCCCAAGACAGGCTGCTGCGCGTGGTCGAGCGGGAGCACCCGGATGTCGACGTGCACGTGCGCGGGAACGAGATCACTCTCGCGGGAAGCGCCGCAGCTGTGGCCGCGGCCCGAGAGCTCGTCGAGGAACTCCTGACGATGACGCGCACCGGTCACGATCTCGCGCCAGCTGACGTATCCAGCTCGAACCGTATCCTGCGAAGCGATGGCAACCCACGTCCGTCCGAGGTCCTGGGCGAAGCGATTCTCTCCAGCCGCGGTCGGGTGATTCGTCCGAAGACACTCGGGCAGAAGTCGTACGTGGATGCGATCGAGAACACCACGATCACGTTTGGCATCGGACCGGCGGGTACCGGCAAGACCTATCTGGCGATGGCCAAGGCGGTGCAGGCGCTGCAGCGTAAAGAGGTCAGCCGCATCATCCTGACCCGGCCCGCCGTCGAGGCGGGGGAGCGCCTCGGCTTTCTGCCGGGAACGCTGACGGACAAGATCGACCCGTACCTGCGTCCCCTGTACGACGCGCTGAACGAAATGATGGACCCGGAGATCGTTCCCAAGCTCATGGCGACAGGAACAATCGAGGTCGCGCCACTCGCCTACATGCGCGGGCGCACACTGAACGACTCGTTCGTCGTGCTCGACGAGGCCCAGAACACCACACCGGAACAAATGAAGATGTTCCTGACTCGCCTGGGTTTCAACACGAAGATGGTCGTGACAGGAGACATCACTCAGATCGACCTCCCGCAGGGGGCATCGGGTCTGCGCCTGGTCACGAAGGTGCTGAGCACGATCGACGACATCCACTTCGCGTATCTCACGAGCGACGACGTCGTGCGCCACTCGCTCGTCGGCAGGATCGTCGACGCCTACTCCGAGTACGACGAGCGGCGCCTGTCCGCGAAGCGAGAGCGCGACGAGGCGAGCGAGCTCAGCAATCGTGCCGAGCGCCGCGGGGCAAGCCGGCCCGCCGGACCACGCGATCACATGCCCAAACGAGGACGCCGATGACGATCGAAATCACCAACGAGTCCGGGATCGACGTCGACGAAACGGTCCTCCTGCGACTCACCGAGAACAACCTCGCCGAGTTGTTCGTGAGCCCGGATGCCGACCTCGCGATCCTTCTGGTCGACGAGGGCGCGATGGAGTCATTGCACGTCCAGTGGATGGACGAGCCTGGCCCAACGGATGTGCTGAGCTTTCCCATGGACGAACTGCGGCCGGGAACTGAAGATGCCCCGACGCCGGAAGGACTCCTGGGGGACATCGTGCTCTGCCCGCAGGTAGCTGAAAGCCAGGCTCAGGCTGCCGGTCACTCCACGATGGACGAGCTGATCCTGCTCACGACCCACGGTCTTCTGCATCTGCTCGGTTTCGACCACGCCGAGCCGGCGGAGGAACGCGAGATGTTTGCGCTCCAACGAGACCTCATCGTCCGATTCCACGCGGCCGAACGCCGCCGCCTCAAGCCGTGACCGCGGCCCTCCTGCTGGCCACAGCTGCACTCCTGGTCGCCTTCGGCGGTCTGATGGCGGCGGTGGATGCAGCCCTCGGGGTGACCTCGCGATCCGACCTCGAGGAAATGAGCCAGTCCGGACGCAATGCTGCGTTCCTTCGCGGCATCGCGGACGATCCGGCGGCCCATGCGAACGCCGCCGGGTTCATGCGCGTCCTGTCCGAGACCACCGCGGCGGTGCTGGTCACTGTCGCACTCACGATCCTGTTCGACAGCATCTGGTGGGCGATGCTCGCTGCCGCGATCATCATGACGGGGATCTCGTTCGTCGTGGTCGGCGCGAGCCCGCGCAGCGTCGGGCGCCTTCACGCCAAGGGGCTGCTCCGTGGCGCTGCACCCGTCATCCGTGCGATGCGCATCGTGCTGGGCCCGCTCGCTCACGGCCTCGTCGCGCTCGGCGACCGGGTGACACCCGGCGTAGCCCGCGGCTCGTCGTTCGCCTCCGAAGAGCAGCTGCTCAGCATGGTGGATGAAGCCGCGTCACAAGACCTCATCGAAGAGGATGACCGCGAACTGATTCACTCCGTGTTCGACTTCACCGATACGTATGTGCGCGCGGTCATGATTCCGCGCACAGAGATGGTGACAGTCGAGGCAGACACGACGACGAAGGACGCGATGGAGCTGTTCCTCGACAAGGGCGTATCGCGCGTTCCGGTGGTCGACGACGAAGCCGATGACGTCATCGGGATGCTCTACCTCAAAGACCTGGTGCAGTTCGCGTATCGCGACGAGGCTGGCTGGCGTGCTGCTGCGATCTCGCAACTTGCGCGACCGGCCGTCTTTGTCCCCGAATCGATGCGAGCCGAGACCCTCTTGCAGCAGATGAAGCGCGAAGCCGTGCACGTGTGCATGGTGGTCGACGAGTACGGCGGGGTCTCGGGCCTTGTCACCCTCGAGGACCTGATCGAGGAGCTGGTGGGCGAAATCGCTGACGAGTTCGACCCGCGGGCCACCGAGATCGCCGAGGTCGCCGAGGGGCGCTACCGCGTCAGTGCCCGACTCGGCCTTGCCGAGGTCGGGGAGCTTTTCGACCTCGATCTCGAAGACGACGAGGTCGACTCGATCGGGGGACTGCTGGGCAAGCAGCTCGGCAAGGTGCCGCAGCCCGGAGCGGTCACAGACTTCGAGGGGCTGCGCATCACTGGCGGCGCATCCCGCGGCAAGGGTCGCGGCATCACCACCGTCTTTGTGGAGCGCATCCCCGTTCGGGCCGATGCCGCGGAGACCGAGGCCGCAGCTGAGGGCGATGGCTCAGTGGCGGCATCCGAGACATCATCTGAGCGGAAGGTGCGCTCGTGAGCGGCAGCGATTCTCGGTCCGGCTCTGATTTTCGGTCCGGCTTTGTGACCTTCGTGGGGCGCCCCAATGTCGGTAAGTCCACGCTCATGAACGCCCTCGTCGGCGAGAAGATCGCGATCACCAGCGACAAGCCGCAGACCACCCGGCGCGCCATTCGCGGCATCCTGAACCGCCCCGGCGGGCAGATCGTGATCGTCGACAC
>MDTG01127996.1_pt1 | contig 21040 bp, 18 predicted proteins | sample 811421 | NCBI WGS metagenome assembly MDTG01 (sample SAMN05326645, study PRJNA326480) | marine metagenome | isolation source: seawater | place: Pacific Ocean: South East | collected 2011
GAAGGGGAGAAAAGAAGAAGGAAGAGAAAAGACCAAAGTCACCAAAGTTGCAAAACCCACAAAGAAAGAACTAAGTGATATCGAACAACTAAAAGAAGAGCTAGTATTAATCAAATTAGAATTAAACAAACTGAAAAATTAATCTATTTCGAATCAGGGAATACTACGGTTTATCAGTTCTTGGGCCATCGGTGCACTGTTTATCTACACATCGTCTAAAGTCACTGGAAAAGATTACTATATGGAAAAATTTATAACAATTTTGACCGATTAACACTGGTAAGACCACGAGATAGATAATATTGTTAGATCTAGATATCTTATCTTCAATAATGGTTCTAATTAATCGGGCATTGATCCTTAAAGTAATGGGGTTGGAGGCCATTGATCATATCAGGAAGATTTGAATAGAAAATATGATGAGATATGTCTAGAATACTAGGGGAATGGCAGAGAAGTAAAGAGTTTATGTTATAGCTAATGAGAAAGTTTTTTAATCTTCCAAAACTCTGATAATTACGTCTCCTACGATGACAACTCGTATTTGTTTGCTCTTGTTGATATAACTGAATGTGTTGAATAAAAATGAGAAATTTAATTTTAATTATTCTACTTATTATGCACGGTACTGTATTGAGCTCTACCCTGGAATATATTTGTAGTTATAAAGTAACTGTCCAGTCAAATCCTTACGATACAAAAGTGCACACGGAAAGGAATACTAAGCTGCATGGTTACAAACAAAGAATAAAAGTGAACTTGGAAACAGAAACTATAACTAGGGAATATGGTTACGAGGAGTGGGATGGAGAAAAAAATATAAAGGTAAAACGTGAGATTGTTTCCCCCGTCTCGAAAGTCAGTAGAGACTTGAGTGTCCCAAACAAATTAATTTATTGGTACGAGGAAACCCAGGCGAAAAAAGGAATTCATGATGGCCAGGTAAGTATTTTTTCGCTTGCGACCTGGACAAAAACGACTTTGACCCGTTCTTACATCAGTGTAATCAGTGCATACGATGTCCATTATGACTGTATTTTGGACGTTTCGGGATAAGTTTATCACTACACGCGATACAGTAACATTGATTGCATAAACATTTTTGATTATTGGTTCTTTGGAAAAAAATAGAATTTACGGTAAGCATCGATTTATTCGTTTGTGATTTTTTTTGGAAAATTTTAAGCTCGTTATATCGGTTCTGATAAAATTGAGCTTGCCAGCTTTATGGCTATATTTATTTACAACAATGTATTTACAACTTAAATATTATTTGTAACTGATGTTGATATGAAGTTTGCTTGGAAGAAGATCAACGACCCAGCATAGGCTTTTTTGGGGAACGCGGCATCGAAAAAACCGGTTGTGGAGTAGCGCCTATGGTTTTTGAACTTTACGTCGGATCCTCAGTGGTATTTTGGTTTGTTTATATTTGCACTCGTTATTTTGTGAGGCAGTGGCAAAGAGAATTATAAACATCTCGCTGCGATGTTTTTTGGGTAAAAGGGGTACAGGATTAAAACAAAAATTAGGAAACATACTGCAATAAAGCTAGTATTATTATTAAGTTATTTAGTGTTCTTAGGGTCGTGTTCGTTGCCTACTAGAGTTGGAGAAAGCTGTGACCGGTACTGTCTACCTTCCGATGTAGATTGTAAGCCCAAATGTTATCTAGCGCCGGGGTTTTTCTTGATGTGAAAAAACTTGAGGTAAAAAATGTATCTACAATTCCTAAATTGCTTTTCGAACATTAGCCTTGCATACTGCTCGGGGCTAATTATTGGTTGACTGATTAATGAAAAGGTAGGATAAAATTAAGTGCCATCCATAAATCGATATTAATTAAAGCATATTTTATTAAAATAGAATCTTGCGGATAAATTTCACAAAAAACGTTTTGCGGAGAAAAGAGAATGTTGAAGGTTTTTGGAAGGGCAAGGTCAAGAACATTTAGAGTGATCTGGCTTTTAGAGGAATTAGGAGTCAGCTATGATCTGGAGGAAATTGCGCCACGATCAGATAAAGCAAAGAAAATTTATAAAAATGGCAAAATCCCCTTTATTTTAGATAAAGAACATCTCGTTAGTGATTCCGTAGCGATACTTACTTATTTGTCTGATAAGTATAAAACATTCACAGAATCTCCTGGGAGTATCGAACGAGCTAAGCAAGATGCGATGACATTTAGAATTTTAGACGAGTTCGAGACGCAGTTATGGGTGGCTGCAAAGCATATTTACGTTTTTACGGATGAGAAAAAGGTTCCTGAAATCATAAATGTTTTACGGTGGGAGTTCGCTTCTAACCAAGAAAAGTTCATCACGGAATTTTCGGTGGAAAACTATCTATTTGGCGGAAAATTTTTGATACCAGATATACTCTTAGGGCATTGTCTAACCTGGGCAGAAAGCCTCAAATTTCCGATATGTGAAGAACTGGAAAGCTATTTAGACCATTTGAAGAAGCGCCCTGCTTACCAAAAAGCTTATAAGTTGCGAAGTGTCTTAGATTAATTTGACAATAAAGAAAAATTAACTAGTATTTTTGAAATTCTGAATGTATTTTACATGTATCTAAGATTTTTGACTGGTATAACGTAATTGTTTTCAAAAATTAAAACTGAAGCGATACCACTCGAACGTGGGATTTATAAACGTAGGATCATTTAAGAGTGATAAATATCTTTTTACTCGCTGCCCGCCAGTTATTAGACCCAGCATTTCGAGTTGTTATCCTCCGTGCGGTGATGATGTCTACGTTTGTTTTCATATGTTTGTTTGTGATAATCTGGATAGCTTTATCGGAAACTAGCTTTTTCAACTTTTGGTTATTCGAAACTATCGCCGATGCGTTAGGTGGAATTGCCGTGATTACTTTGACGTGGTTATTCTTCCCGGTATTAGCTACCTTTTTTATTGGCGTATATCTCGACGATATTGTTGACGCTGTAGAGGGCCGTCACTATCCTGAAAGTTTTCCGAGTAAGCCTATAAAATTTTCAGCGATATTGACGGTATCTTTTCGCTTTACCGTAACAGCATTATTTCTAAATATTCTAGCACTTCCAATTTATTTCCTTACCATCTGGTTTCCACCCTTGGCAATTTTCTTTTTTTATTGTTTAAATGGTTATTTGCTGGGCCGAGAATATTTTGAATTGGTAGCGCTAAGGCATGTAAATGCCACTGAAATCGCAGCACTACAAAAGACATGTGGATGGCGTATATTCCCCGCTGGTATAGGAATTGCATTTCTGTTTACCGTTCCATTCGTAAATTTCTTCGCGCCTATTCTGGGGGTTGCAGCAATAACCCATCTTTTCAAGCAACTTACAACTGCTAAGAGAGAATAAACCTTTTTTTAAAACCTATTATAAAACTTATGTGACTTTGGTCAGAATTACTATGTATGTTTACTGTTGTTTTAATAATCCCTACCACACGACCTTTTAATGCCTCTAATTTACCCCATTTTCTAAGTGCGCAATTAGCGAGGTAAGAGAAATTAATTTGTTCGGCAAGTATCATTCATTTTATTTCCAAATTTTTTAGTCCTCAAAATTACTTGACTTAGTATCGTTGTTAGATAGATGACTGTGCTTAATGCACTCAAAAAGTTATCGGAGCCTCCTGATTAGTATCCTGTTCCGGAGGAGCAAACTTGGTAAGATCAATACCTCTTACAGCTGCTTTATACTCATCCACATTTGGGGTTCGTCCAAGAATTGCGGACAAAACAACTACTGGCGTCGATGCAAGAAGAGATTCACCCTTCTTCTCATCAGAATCCTCCACTACTCGGCCTTTAAAAAGTCGCGTAGAAGTCGCCATAACGGTATCGCCTTTTGATGCCTTTTCCTGGTTTCCCATACATAAATTACAACCAGGCCGCTCCAAATACAGAATATTCTCATAATCATTACGAGCAGTACTTTTCGGATTATTGTCGTCAAATTCGAATCCTGCATACTTTTGCAGAACTTCCCAATCACCCTCTTTTTTTAATTCATCTATAATGTTGTAAGTCGGTGGAGCGACGACAAGCGGGGCTTGAAATTCAACGTTCCCAGATTTTTCTTCCATATTTTTTAATATTTGAGCAATAATTTTCATATCTCCTTTGTGAACCATGCACGAGCCTACGAATCCTAAATCTACTTTTTTTTGTGCTTTATAATGTGAGATTGGACGGATTGTATCGTGAGTGTACCGTTTTGAGATGTCCTCATTATTTACATCTGGATCTGCAATCATCGGCTCGTCGATCTCATCTAAATCAACTACTAGTTCAGCAAAATATCTCGCTTTTTCATCGGGAATCAAAGCAGGCTTGTTACCTGTTTGAATTTCAGAAATTCTTTGTTCTGCTATTGCAATCAAGCCTCTCAACATTTTATTGGGACTATCCATTCCCTTCTCTATCATAACCTGTATTCTATTTTTTGCGATTTCCAGAGACCTCATTAATGTATTATCGTTGGAAATACAGATTGAAGCTTTTGCTTTCATTTCCGCAGTCCAGTCAGTAAATGTAAATGCCTGATCGGCCAGCAAGGTTCCAATATGAACTTCAATTACTCTTCCTTGGAAAATATTTTCCCCGAATTTTTTAAGCATTTGAGCTTGCGTAGAATGGACTACGTCTCGGAAATCCATATGCGCTTTCATCGCCCCTTTGAAGGTTACCTTCACTGATTCTGGAATAACCATAGTTGCCTCCCCGGTAGCCAATGCTAGGGCCACTGTGCCAGAATCTGCACCGAACGCAACTCCCTTAGACATTCGAGTATGTGAGTCCCCCCCAATTATAATTGAGTAATCATCTACGGTAAGGTCATTTAAAACTTTATGGATGACATCAGTCATCGCATGGTATTTTTCGTTTGGATCTCGTGCAGTAATGAGGCCAAACTTATTCATAAACTCCATAAGCTTAGGAGTATTTGCCTTAGCTTTTGAATCCCAAACTGACGCTGTGTGGCAACCAGACTGATAAGCTCCATCGACAGAGGGTGACAAAATGGTGGCTGCCATAGACTCTAACTCTTGCGCAGTCATTAAACCAGTTGTATCTTGTGAGCCCACAATGTTAACTCTAACCCTGATGTCCGACCCAGCATTTAAAGGATCTTTGGATTGAACCCCTAATCCATTTTTATTAAAAATTTTTTCTACTGCAGTTAACCCATGGTCCTTGTTTGAAATTTCTTTAGATAGAGCAAAGGCGGACTTAAACTCTTTTCCAAGCGTTTCAGATGCAAAACTTTGGAGTTTTTTTCCAAAAACAATTGCATATGAACTCCCAGCTCTCATAAATTCAATCTTTTGGGGAGTAAAGGATGATGAAATATCTACTAACTCTTTTTGTGTTTCGCCATCGAGTAACTTTTTAAGTTTGGTATTAATGATAAACGTATTACCGGTCGTCACACTATACACCTGCTCGAGCATAGGATTACCATCTTTATCGAAAATTAAATTACCGCTTTCATCCTTTTTATTCACCCAATTTTTTAGGTCAATACCAATTCCACCAGTAACGCCAACGGTAGTTAAAAATATTGGTGAGATACCGTTCGTTCCTGCGACAATTGGAGCAAAATTTACAAACGGGATGTATGGGCTAGCTTGTTTACCAGTCCAAAGAGCAACGTTATTCACTCCAGACATTCTAGACGACCCCACCCCCATGGTGCCTTTTTCGGCAACCAGCATAACACGCTTTCCAGGGTGCTCAGTTTGAAGCTTTTGTATTTCCTTCTGTGCTTTTTCGGAGATCATGCATTTTCCGTGAAGCTCTCGGTCTGCACGGGAGTGAGCTTGATTTCCTGGTGAAAGAAGATCTGTGGAAATATCTCCTTCGGCAGCAACAAAGCTTACAACTTCAATTTCCTCCTCAATATCGGGTAGTGTGGTGAAGAATTCGGCTTTATGGTAACTCTCAAGGATATCTTTAGCGATGACATTACCTTTGCGGTAAGCATTTTTTAACCGTAATGTATCTGCTTCGTACAAAAAAACTTGATTTTTTAAAACTTCGGATGCTTTTATTGCTATCTGGCCCGAATTATCTAAAGAGATGTCTAATAACGCATTAATGGAGGGCCCTCCTCTCATATGTGATAGCAGTTCCAAAGCAAATTCAGGACTAATTTCCTCTAATTCATGGTCTCGTAAAACAATTTTTTTTAAAAAATTTGCTTTGGCACTAGCTGCGCCTGTCGTGCCTGGTAATGTGTTGTAAATTAGAAAATTAAGTGACTCTTTCCGAAATTTGTTATCTTTATCCTCAATCTGTTCGATAATTTCTTCCATTAACTGAAGATTGTCTATTGGTTTTGCGTGTAGTCCCTGCTGTTTCCGACTAGATATTTCATCTAAGTATTCTGTGTAATAAGTCATTATGATCTCAAAAAAATTGCATCCCGTGTGCGCTAAGGCTTTGGTCGACAAAACTATACTTCAATCGCATCCAATCCAACCTCATAAATGCCCTCACCTTTATATAAATTTAAGTAGGTAATCGGAAATTTTGTTAACTTAAGGAAGCAATTTTATTTTACCATAGACCGAAATTTAAATTCGACCGTCAAATAATGGTAACTGCGTATCTCGACAATTCAAAAAGACTTAATTTTACGAGTATAATCATGGATTTATACACTATCTCGCGATGGGTATTAGGTAATTATAACAGTTAAAGGAACTTAGTTTCTAACATTGGCTCTCACCACGTGTTTTAGGAATTCGAGTAGATTGCGCTCGAAAACATGGACTTTTTTTACATTTATACAATGAATTCACGGAGCAAAAATGAATAGTAATTTGTCTTATACTCACGATAATTCTGAGACGGAGAGCTTTGATATTTCGTCGAGGAATACCCCTTACAGCACAAGTAGCTTTGCTATTGGGATAATAAGCATTTTCTTTATATTAACAATCATGATGGAACCATCGCACGGGGCCAACTGGGTTGAGGTTGAGGTGGGAGAAGATTCTGGGGACACTTACCTTTGGCCATATTTCTATACAGCTTCAAGGTATATAGATGTTGAAAGTATAAAGAGAACTGGTGACAATATTACTTATGTTGAATTGATAAATGCAAAAAAGGCGATTTCTGCAAACGTCTCTTCACTGGTTGTTTCGAAGAAAAGTAATTGTGACGGTAAAAAGGTTGTCTGGCAAAAATTCGCCATATATAAGGCCGCGATGGCTAAAGGGAAACCGATAATGAGGCTCAACCCTAATGAAACAGAGATTTTCAGGAAGGGTGGTTCCGGGGCTTTGGCGGATGCCTTTGCGTGTAGTTTTGAGAAGTAGAAACATCTAACATCCGCAGGCGGGCTTGTTTGTTAATAAATTTTGAAAGGATTAAATTACTCATGAAAAAAATTGCTTTTCTCTTGTGCGTCGTTACAAGTCAAGTTATTGCCGACAATAAGGATATTGAATTTTTTGAACCCAATGTCTCTAATAAATATCAAGGAAGATTAATATCAACGACTGAAGACTATCCGATTGAGCGGATGAAAAAATCCTGCAAACCTTTCACAGGGATAGATACAGCTCAAATACGATGTAAGAAACATGTTAGAGAAAAGGCTGTTATCTGTGACTACAAATGCAGCCTTCACTGGATGGTGAATTGAAAAATCGGTCGAGAAGGACAGGCGCTCTTTAACTAATGCATTGCGTGTTCAGAGCCCGTTAACTGGTCTGCACGGATTATGCGACTGCCTTGAACGGAGGTATTTTTCCTAACTAGCTAATGTGAAATAAACATTGAATTGCTTACGACGTCATAAGTCAAACAAAGGCGTCTCTGTGTCATTGATTCATGAAATAAAAATCCATGATATAGATTTTGTAGAGGAACGAATTTTACGAAATTGGACGAAGAACTCGGTAATATTGCCGTGACATGAGTATCTAATTTGCGTGAGATGCCTCTTTATTCTTCGAAACTACAGTGATTAAAATAATAAGAATCCTTACCTTATAGCTGGGTATCAACTAACAGCAAATCGTAACTCAGATTACGAATAGTTCGTAGCTGAATTTACAGGTAGTCCGTACCTGAATTTACGCAAACGTAAACATTAAACAATTGTACAATGTTAATGATAATCATTTGCATTTAGATAGACCTTGTGATTTAATAATTGAATAGTCGTTTACTAATCGGGATAATTGAACACTCTTGTTCAACTAAAATATACAAGCCATGAAAACACAAACTAAACCAATTTCTCAACTGCTTGTGATGGCCATAGCTGTTTTTGGCATCAACCAGAGTATCGCAGGAGACGATAGTGCAAGGAGCGTAAAGCAGCAGCAGTTTACTTTTGGCTGGCAGTTTAAGGATACAGATTCCTTAAGACCGCGAGGTGGGACGACGTCTGGGCAAGATGTGGTTCTCCAGATAGAACCGGATGAAAGGTGGTACGCGATTCAAGTTCCTGGGCTAACGAAGAAAGAGAAGGATAGGCGTGCTATATTGGCAATGCAGGGCAAGTATCGTGTGTCTTTTGATTTTGTTGAAACGATAAATTTTCAAACCCCTCACGTTCCTTCCCAACCGTATCAATCCTGGGGTACAGAATACGTTTTCCCTGTTGTTGTTGAAGAGGACTTCATAAGCCTACAACACATTATGGTTATGTATTTCAAAAATGTTGGAACTGAAGATAAAGGTTTAAGTGAGTTGGAGCCTATGGTCTTAAAGCACTGGCGACAAGACTGGAAGTTCGAAGATACTAAGCTAAATGTTTACTCAGGTTTCAATACTTGGAATAGAATAAGGATTAGCGAAGATTCTGTTTCGGGAAAATGGTCGCAGGCGGTTTATCAGGTGGATGATTCTCCGCGATATCAATCACTAGGTTCCTGGAATCACAAATCAAACTATTCTGCCTGGAAAAGTGAGGAGACCTGGAGACCGCTTCCCCGGCGAGAATTCAGTGTTAGAAGTGATTATGATGTTTTAGTCGGTTTTAATGAGCACATAATTACTCCTTCTGGGTGGGTCCAGCAGGAGGAAAATCTCAAAGTCAGGCTTACATCTTCGGGGCAACGTGCAGAAAAAAATGCAGTAGTGGCGAAGGAGCTTGGTATTGCTAGATATGAGCGAATAACCGATCACGATTGGTCTGCTGGCGAAAAGTATTGGGAACAAACCAACAGTTTCTGGTCCGTTGTAAGAAACATATGGACGGAAATCTTAGAGAAAAATAACACTATTACCATGAAAAAAGACGGTTACTCTGACCCGCTATTTTCGGTTATGTTTGGTTTCGCAAGCGATGCAAATTTTTTGCAAGCATCCAGTGAGGATAAACAAGCAAAAATCAGGGATAAGATTCTTGAATATGTAAAGAGAGATGGTTAAATTTTTTTTTTCACAAGCCTTATGATGAGAGGCCATAATAAAATAATTTCAACGAGAGAAAAGCTGTCTGCGTTTTATGTTCAAGTATTTGATAGCATCGCGCCATATATATTTTTTCTGTTTGTCGCACTAGTTAGCCTTTGTTTTATTTCGGCTCTAGTTTTCCAAAGCAGGATGACAACCTCTAAAGAGGTTTTATTCCTAAATGGCAACTATGATGAGGCTTTTGAAATTTGGTTGAATATAGCTGAGAAGGGCCATGAAGAGGCCCAGATGATGGTGGGCATGAGTAACTATGTGGGATTAACATCCGTACCAGATAAAGAGCAAGCTCTCCGTTGGTATAAATTGGCCGGTGATTCAGGAAATGAATATGCCCAATTTACTCTTGGAAAATTTTATGAGAGCCTCGGAAATACAAATGATTACAAGAAGGCCTTCAGTTGGTACGAAAGAGCGGCAAAAATGGGGAATAGTTTTGCGCAGCATAAAGTAGGTTCTCTCATTTTAGATGGAAAAGGTGTTGAGCAGAATAATGTAAAGGCTCATGTTTGGCTTAATTTAGCTTCATCAAAAGGCAGTCTACGAGCAAATTCGGAAAGGAAAAAACTAGAAGCAATTTTATCATCTAATGAATTAGAACTGGCTAGAGAGAAAGCCGTAAAATGCTTAACAACTAGTTATGCTGTTTGCCCATAAATTTTCCACGGGTCACCCTCATTATTAAGGTTTAAAATCACCGCGATAAATAATTTTTATCAATCAATTTTAATAAATCAATTGGACTTTTTTATCATTAACCTCTATATTGGTGAGTTGAGTTTTTATTAGAAATGAACAGAACACCTGGGAAAGGGAATAAGTATGAAGGGCAAAAAAATTCCAGAAACTATTTTTAATGTTAGGGTTAGAGACGACGCGATTGGTGGGGATAACCCGTATAAGTGGCAAGACGTTTCAAGCAAAGATCTTTTTGAAAATAAAACGGTGCTTATGTTTTCATTGCCTGGTGCTTTCACACCCACATGTTCGACTTATCAGTTGCCAGATTTCGAAAAAATGTTTTCAGAATTTCAGAGCAAAGGAGTCGATGACATTTATTGTTTGTCTGTGAATGATTCTTTTGTTATGAACGCATGGGGACGTTCGCAGAATTTGAAAAATGTTAAATTAATACCTGATGGTAATGGTGAGTTCACCAGGAAAATGGGCATGCTAGTCGAAAAGAAGAACTTAACTTTTGGTTTTCGTTCGTGGAGATATGCTGCTCTAATAAAAGACGGAATCGTGAATGAATGGTTTGAAGAAGAAGGGTTTGAGGATAATTGTGAGAGTGATCCCTATGAGTTCACTAAGCCTCAATACATATTAAAAAAACTGTAGTTTACGACAATTGCCATATTGTGCAACTGCTGAGATTCGTTTTGAAATTGGCCTTATAAATTAATGGGCATTCTTCAAGGATTGATGTGGCCCCTTAGTCTTTTTGAAACCGTTGATGTGCTTATAAAAGTTACAAGATCGTTAAGAGTTAGTAACGGTTGGACGCTGAGCCCTCTTCCATTATTAATCTGCGCATTTGTTGTGCAAATGATAGTTTTTTTCGCCATATTGATTCAATTTGAGACGCATGGTTTCACAAAGCAATAATTAATTTTCCACACCCTACTGTTATCTGAAGGGTATGCGAATAGTATTATTAACGTGAATAAGGCGGGTGCGCACGATTTTACATAGGTTACCCGTACTCATCTACTAACACGAAAGGAACGGTTGAGAACTTTTTTGATGCCAAATTCTAACCAACGCTTTGTGAATAAGTAGGGTAGTACAGAAAACAAGTTTTTGGAACAAGGGGGAGATCAATTACTGTGACTTACGGACCAGGCATCCTCTTCTAAGTTGCAAACACATTACGTTTTTTGTATTGTGGTGACAAATTTCAACTTGGTCTCATTTGAACACAATTCTAAAATTTTTTAAGAATTATTAAACTACATTTTTTTACGAGATAGTAGGATATTAATGCTCTTGAAAGCATAGCAATTTCTTACTCGGTGTATATTGCTTTTTACATCTTTTCACGTTAGGGTCAAGTGTGCCTCTTCAAACATTTTGTTGCTTTGACGGACCTACCCCTGTCTGATATGTAATTAAGATTATCTTTTCCTTATTGATTTATTACCATTATTTTTCATTGTCTTCTAAAAAATATATAAACTATAAGGTAATGTAATAAATAATTTGAAAAATGGCGGAGGAGAGCAGAACGAGAATCATAATCTTAGCTGGTGCCACTGGGTACATCGGTTTACAGGTTTTGTGTGAATTGATAAAAAGAGGCTATTTTGTCTTCTGTGTTGGTCGCAACTTAGCAGACAAGAAATTTTCGAATTATGCAGGCGTGCAGGCACTAGATTTAGAATTAACCTCTAAAAATTTTGATTTAGATAATTTAAAAAAAAAGATACCTAAAGCCTATGCCGTCATCAGTTGTATTGGGAGTCGAAAAGGTGGGATAAAGGATTCCTGGAATATAGAGTATTTCGCAAATAAAAATCTTTTAAATTTTGCGCAAACTATTGATTGTCAACAATTCATATTGTTATCTGCGATATGTGTTCAGAGGCCAAAATTGCACTTCCAGCAAGCAAAACTAGCTTTTGAAGCGGAGTTAATGTCTTCTGACATAACATATAGTATTGTTAGGCCAACAGCCTATTTTAAATCCCTGGCAGGTCAGATAAGTAACATAAAAGCGGGCAAACCATTTATTTTATTTGATTCGGGCTTAAATACCGCTTGCAAACCAATCTCAAAAGAGGATTTAGCAGTCTTTATTTGTAATTGTTTAACATTATCGGAAATGAGAAGAAAGATAATTCCGATTGGGGGACCTGGTCCAGCGATAACCCCTATTGAGCAGAGTAAACTGTTGTTTTCAAAGGCAGAGCGCCCAGTAAAAAATAAGAGCATACCAAGTTGGATTTTCTTATCCCTCTCTTATTTTTTGGCTCCATTTTCAATGTTGTCAGATAAACTTGCAGATTACAGAGAGTTTTTACGGATAGCATATTATTATGCAACAGAGTCAATGTTGGTATGGGATCAGGAAAAAAATCAATACTCCGATGAAGATACACCAGAATACGGAAAAGACAAACTTGGCGATTTTTATGAAAGCATCATGAAAAATAAGGATGAAAGTTATTCACGTGTGGACACCAAATTATTTTGATTCAAAAAATATATTTCCTGGGTAAATTGTTGTCAGATATTTCAAAGTAGCCGAATCATCAATTCAAACTATTTTTGATGTAAGGACTAGTGAGGGACTCTTGTGATTTTTTCTATTATTACTAGAATGATCGTAGATAAAAGTCGAAAGAAAATTGTTGCACAGTACAAGACGTTTCCAAAAATGTGTGAGTAATTTGATTTAACCTTCAGGAAAAAAGGCAAAAATGTGAAAGGCTAGAGTGAGTAAGGAGAAATCGAAATACATTTTAAATAGAATTTACTGGTTTAATTAATAATGAATGAAAAATTAATTGATTTTTCTGACCGTGCACTGATAAAGTTCAATCGTAGAAAGTCCTTCACGCTTTTTCTCTTAGGTTGTCTAATCTTTCTTTTGCTTTTTTTTATTAGAAATCTATTAGAAGAAGAGAAATTCGTTATTACAAAATCCGAAAATCTTGAAGGGGTCCCAATTACAATTACTACGAATGAAAAGCCGTCAGGCTATTTAGTAGTGATAGCACATGGTTTTGCGGGTTCTTCGACCTTTATGAGATCAATAGCTGTTGCGTTGGCCAGAGCCGGTCATTTTACTGTAAGATTTGATTTTTATGGACATGGTGAAAGTGCAAATCCATTTTACGGTGATGTTATGAGGAAAACCGGTCCTACAAGGAGGTTTATTAACCAACTTAACCTGGTTATTGATGAGTACAAGAAGCGATATAATTACGCGAAAGTTGTTTTGGTTGGGCATTCAATGGCATCGGATATCATAGTCAGAGCTACACAAAATAGAGAAGATATCGCTTCAGTCATTGCTATTTCCTCATATACCGGTGAAATACTTAAAAAAAACTTTCCAAATTTTCTAGTAGTAAATGGAGAGTGGGAGAAAGGGTTAATAGCGAAAACCAAAGAGCTTTTTAATGCTAATGGAATAAGTGGAGTCCAGGTAGAAAAGATATATGGTAAACACTCAGCTAATAACGCTCGAAAACTTTCGGTAATTTCTGGCGCTGATCACGTAGGAATTTTATATGCAAAAAAAACTCAAACCGAGATCCTTAATTGGATTACACCCTCGAAGGAAGGAATTGAAAATAAAACAAACAGGATTGGTGTTTGGGCTTTAGGAATTTTTGCAAGTCTATGGTTTATATTATTTTTTATATCCAGCCTTTTAGCAAAAAACAAGCGAGAAAACTTTCCCACATCAAAATTACGTTTCTCAATTCTGGTTTTTATGATTTTAATCCCAGTGCCCTTATTTCTTTCAAAATTTCAAATTTCATTGATTAACTTTCCTGTTCATAACCATATTTTTAATCACTTATTTATTATTTCCTGTTTATCGATTCTTTTTTCTCCTGTGCACTTTTGGGAGAAATGGATACACACTTTTAATTTAAGGATAATCGCGTTCCTACTATTTTATTTTATATTCGGCCTCGGTTATATACTAAATTTTTACGTAAGTCAGTATTATATCTCGGGTGGGCGTGTAGAAATATTCTTAATTTTAATGATTGTTACGATTCCCATTTGTCTTATAACTCAGGCTTTTTATGAAGCATCAAAAAATGGTTCTATATATGCAAATTTATTTAAGACTGTAATTATATGTTCATTGATTTATTCAGTTTATTTAGATCCACCAAACCTTTTTTTACTCGTTTATGCAATTCTTTTATTTATATCGTTTAATGTTGTTTTTGGATTTCTATCAAATTTTTTAAATAATAAAATTCGGAGCTTTGTATCTATCGGAATAGTAAATGGAATTGTTCTTTCGTTAACCTTCACAAGCGCAATTCCTTTGTACATCTAGTTCCTTCAAAAAATAATATCATTAAGTACATATATTAAAAAACAACTAAAATGAGGAGGTTAATACAGTTATTAATTATAATTCAGTATCATTTATACTTTCCTAAAGTCGAAAAGCGAAGGTGTGTTTAGCCCCATGAATTTAATCAGCCCGTTTCAAAACAACTCAAACAAGATCTATATTGTTTTTATGATTTTAGCTATGGCCTGCTTTACCATTCGTGACATGATCAGCAAATATTTTGGTGAATTTATGCCGATATCACAAATTTTAATAATAATTGGGTCGTTGGGAACATCTGTTTTTTTCGTTATTGCTCTTTTTACAAATAAAACCTTATTCCATTCCGACTTTATCAGTCCGCCTTTTTTCACCCGGTTTATTTGTGAGTTATTTGCTTCGATATTCTTTGTAATCAGCATTGTTTTTGGTTCTCTTGCTATAACCACAGCAATAATGCAAACAATTCCAATATTTATCGCATTGGGTAGTATTTTTTTTTTCGAGAAAAAAGTGAGGTTCTTAGTTTGGCTGATGATTTTATGTGGATTATTCGGGGTAATACTTATTATAAAGCCTGGCACTGATAAATTCGACTCACTAACGCTTCTCGCAGTGCTCAGCGTACTCTGTCTTACGGGAAAAGATTTAAGTATGTATTCAATAAAAGAGTCAATTCCGCCTGTTACTTTATGTTTTTGGGGGTTTTTAGCGCTATTATTTGGAGGTATATTATGTGTTCCCTTTTTCGGAGTATTCGAGGAAATACCTTTAAAAATGATTCCACTTATTTTGCTCCTTGGTTCTGTTACCCCCCTTGCATACCTTTCTCTCGTTTTTGCAACTAGGGGAGGGGATATTTCTGTTGTTTCATCTTTTCGATATTCAAGATTAATTTTTTCTTTAGTGGTCGGGGTTGTTTTTTTTCATGAAAAGCTTGATTTGATCTCATTAATAGGTTGTATTTTTATAATCAGCTCAGGAATGATTCTCACATTCTCTAGTTCTAGCAGTGAGACTAAAGGCTAACCTAACCCATATTTAAGATTAGAGTAGGAAAATGAAAAAGCCACTTTAAGTAGCTTTTTCATTTTTTGTGAAGGGTTACATAAGTTTAGTTCAGAGGATGAATGACTACTCTGTTCGCTTTCATCTCGGGTATTACTAAATATTTACCATCTTTAGTAACATCAATGTCAGCGGAGCCTTCCATTCCCTCTTTTAAAAGTTCAGGTTGATTATCTGGTTTTGAAGCATTTAATTTGAAAACTTTTCCATTTTTCCAATCTGAGATATATAGGTTACCTTTGTGAGAGACCAATCCGTCCGCCCCACCATATCCTTCACTGATCTTTTCAACTTTAGAATCATTTAGATTAACCCTAAACAAGAAACCATTTTCGAAATCATTAAATGTCAAATAATTTTTTTGAAAAGTAGATAAACCGTTTGGACTTCTAATGGTTGCGTCGTTGGATGCATCCACTAAAACCGATACTTTTTTGTCTGCATCAATTTTAAAGATTGCTCCGCCTCCTTTTCCATTTAAAAGATCGCCGCTATCCGATACGTAGAAAGCATTGTCTCCGCTGACGATATCATTTAAAAATTGAGGTTTACGGGGGAAATCCTCAGCCGAAAGCCACACTTCCACGTTTCCGTTCATACTAACTTTCTTGACTTCAAGATTATCTGTTACGTAAATAGTTCCTGCCTCAACAATGAGTCCTTTTGGATCGTTTAGTCCAGAATCAGCAATAATCTTTTTCGTACCGTCGACTCTAATCAGCACTATCTTGCCGTCATCATCTTTGCCGAATTCTCCTATTTCCGAAATGACAATTCCACCATCTTCCATCGTAGCGGCCGATTCAGGCATTTGAATCCCGTCTACTGCATCGACAGCAACACCTTTTTTACTGGTATCGGTGGAACACCCTATTACAAAGATACTTAAAAATACTAAAAAAAAACTTAGTCTCTTGATCATTATTTTATCTACTCCTAAAGATAGTTATTGTTTTCTTCTCCATTGGTATAATTATAATGCACATACCAGAATTAGTATTGAAAAAAAATAATGAAAGAAAATATGATTTGGAATCCTTCTCCCATGCATAGGTTGTCAAGCTTCCTGTTCAAGACGGGTTTCTCTCCGGTAACCTTTATTAGATTGATTTCTAAAGAATGGATAGAAACACCATAGTCCCTTAATAATTGTTATCGTGGAAAAGTTTCTCCAGAAATTAGTTCTATAATACGGTTAAAATAATCTAGAAAAAATATATCTCTTACTACATAGGCAGAATAAAACATAGGCTTGACTGAAAAACTCAAATTAATAACAAATACAGTTTCATGAAAGATTACGGATTTAATTTTCAAACAACTTACACGACTCTTCCGGATGAGTTCTACACTAGGCTTGAGGTCGATACAGCTAAGGCGCCAGAAATAGTTGTAATTAATTACGTGCTAGGAGATAATCTGGGGTTAGATCTAACAAATTTGACTAGTGAGGAACTCGCTTACTTGTTTTCTGGTAATCGGTTGCCTAACGGTGCAAATACTTTCTCTCAAGCCTACGCTGGTCATCAATTTGGATATTTTGCTATGTTAGGAGATGGTCGCGCTCATCTGTGGGGGGAGCACCTTACTCCTGATAATGTTAGATTAGATCTTCAATTTAAGGGTTCGGGTCGGACACCTTATTCCCGAGGCGGTGATGGAAAGGCTGCATTAGGCCCCATGCTCCGAGAGTACATTATTTCAGAGGCCATGCATCATTTGGGTATACCGACAACTCGCAGTCTTGCGGTTATCAGGACTGGCGATTCTGTAGTTCGCGAAAGTATTTTGCCCGGAGCAATTCTAACTCGGGTTGCAAGCTCTCATATTCGTGTTGGAACGTTTGAGTTCGCTGCTCAACAGAAAGAACCTACATCTATTCAAAAGCTTGTTGATTACACGTTGGATCGACACTTTCCTAACGTGCAAGGGGATAATAAACCACTAAGTTTGATCCAGGCTGTAATGGATAAACAGGCTGATCTTATTGTTCACTGGATGCGAGTAGGCTTCATTCACGGGGTTATGAACACAGATAATATGTCTCTGGCAGGAGAAACAATTGATTATGGTCCCTGTGCTTTTATGGATGCTTACGATCCCGCAACGGTTTTCAGTTCAATTGATCATCTGGGCCGCTACAGTTACGCAAATCAGCCAAAAATTGCGCAGTGGAATCTTGCCCGCTTTGCTGAAACACTCTTAACACTTATTGATAAGGATCTTGATAAGGCGGTTGAATTAGCTGGGGAGATAATTAACCAATTTCCAGAAATTTATCGGGGGAAATGGTTAAGTATGATGTGTTCTAAGCTTGGGCTATTTCATGTAAGAAAAGGTGACGAGCAACTCGTTTCCGAATTACTAGACTGGATGTCGATTAATAAAGTTGATTATACAAATACTTTTCGAGCATTGAGCCAGTTGGAAAAGCCAGGTGGCGAAGTATATCAAAATGGCCAGTTTCAAACCTGGTTTTCGCGTTGGCAAAATCGACTTGAAGATAATATTAAGTCAAATGAATCTAGTATTGAACTAATGGAGTCTTTAAATCCAGCTGTTATTCCACGAAATCATAAAGTTGAGGAGGCGTTAGAATCAGCTACTGCTGGAAATTTGAAGCCTTTTAAAGAATTGATTGGAGCTTTGGAGGACCCTTATACAAATCGAGCCTCTCTCGACCCATATAAAAATGCACCTAAACCAGGTGGAGGAGTGTATAAAACGTTTTGTGGTACATAACGCGTTGTTCAACCATTAAGGTGGTAGTTTTCTAGTTTATTTTGGAATATATATTACCTTCCTTGCCAAGCAGCCCAAATTGATTGAATTTAATTGACTTAAGTCGAGAATTAAGGGATACTCCCAGTTGACTGTGAAGCTGCTACTCGAATTTACAATTTGGTTAAACGTTTCCCTATGTCCTTAACCAAACTAGAGAGCAATCATGAGAAATTTTCAAGACATCGGTATACCGACCGATCTTACGGATGTTTTAGCCCGTCAAAACATTGTTAATCCCACTGAAATTCAAGAACTATCCATTCCGTTTGTACTAAGAGGGGATGATATATTGGCGTCCGCTCAAACTGGAACAGGCAAAACACTTTCCTTTGCTTTGCCTATTGTGATGTCTTTAAAGGTTAAAGGTTATAAAAAGACACTTATACTCAGTCCCACTAGAGAGCTTGCTACTCAAATCACAAAAGCTATTCTTTCGTTGCTTGATAATGTTGACAAATTTAAGGTTGCTCTTTTGATAGGAGGAGAGCCGAAAACACGACAGGAAAAAGCTTTACGAAAGCAGCCCCAAATTATTGTTGCTACTCCTGGAAGGGTTATAGATCATATACAGTCAGGCAGTTTAATGCTGAACAATACCACACGACTTGTTTTGGATGAAACAGATAAGATGCTCGAAATGGGATTTATAGAGCAATTAAATGAGATACAAAAATATCTTCCAAAACACAGGCAAACTCTATTGTTTTCGGCAACCATATCAAAAAATGTTGAGGCAGTTGCAAATCGTTATTTAAATAATCCGAAAAGAATTAATGCTCATGGCACACACGTGAACCATAATCAAATTAAACAAGAAAAAATTTTTGTAGAAGATAAGGACCGTTTCAAGCATTTACTGGTTGAACTATCCTCTAGAGAAGGGTCGGTTGTAATATTTGTCAGGACGAAAACTTTTACAGAAAAGTTGGTTAAAATGCTCAAGGGAGAGGGTTACCGTTCGGCAGCAATTCATGGGGATTTACGTCAGTCGAGAAGGGCTAGAGTTCTGACAAATTTCCGGGAGCAAAGGGTTCGAATATTGGTAGCTACCGATGTGGCATCAAGGGGTATCGACATTCCGCATATTGAGCATGTAATAAATTATCACCTCCCTCAGACTCCCGAGGATTATGTGCACAGAGTTGGTAGAACTGGAAGGGCTGGGGCTTCCGGTAACGCTTTATCGCTAGTCTCTCGTAGTGAGAAAAAAATGTGGTCGAGTATCACTGAATTGTATCTGTCTCAAAATCAGAGCGAGAAAAAGCCTTTATCGTTCGGCATAAGCAAAGACAAAACATATAAAAATAAGAAACAAAAAAAAGGATATCACTCAAAACGAAATCGGAGCGGCTCTGTTTTATTTAAACAAAAGCCCAACGCAGGCAGTAAAAAAAAGGGCTCCAGAAACAAGGCAAAGTTACTACTTGTGGTAAATAACAAGGAAAGCATTAGAAAAAAAGCCATGCAAAGCACTAATTAGCTTAATATTTTCTTAAAAAATACCTAGATCACACCACTCCAAAATATTAATAGCAAATCTTAAATAAATGTCGGCTTTAGCAGATATTTATATTTCGTTATTTCGCAATTTTTATAAAACTGATAATCTGTTACCGACGTGGTGTAGAAAAGTGAGGAGTTTCTATGGATAAAGAAGCCATAATTAATAAATTGACTGAAATTTTTGATTTAGAATTATCAGGAGTAATTCGTTACACGCATTATGCGTTGATGATATTTGGTCCGAATCGATTGCCACTGATCGATTTTTTCAAAGATCAAGCTACTGAATCGCTTGCACATGCTAATTTAGCAGGCGAACACATAACGGGATTAGGTGGGCATCCCCCTCTAAATATCAAAGAAATCAAGGAAACATTCAAGCATGATATTTCAGAAATATTAAAAGAAACACTCGCTCATGAAAAAAAAGCAATAGAAACTTATTATGAGTTACTAGGGATAATTGATGGGCAGTCAGTTTACCTTGAAGAGTATGCTAGAAGCATGATAGGTCAAGAAGAGCTTCATGCTTTAGAGGTTGAAAAAATGCTTAAGGAACATTAAATCTTATTCATATTCTTCTTCTTTTCTAAATATTTTTTTGAAGGAATATGATTGCCTAATATAGAATTGTCTGCACATTAATTAGAGACTAGTTCTATATTTAATTACAAAGGTTCCTAAATAAATAAAAAAGTAGCCCATACGTTGGGTGCATAGCATGGAAAAGAAAAATCAGAGAAATAACAATAAATGGAGTTTTTGGATTGATCGAGGGGGCACGTTTACGGATATCATTGGCTACGATCCGTTCAATTATTTGTCTAGTTTTAAAATCCTCTCAGGGAGCGATTTTGCAAGTATATCCTCTATTTTTGCAATAATAAGGCAAGAAACCGGAGCGAGACCAGATGAATCGCTGAGTTCGAAGATTATCAAAGAGATACGAATTGGAACGACTATTGGGACTAATGCGCTACTAGAAAGAAAGGGTGCAACGACGGGTTTTTTAGTTACGAAAAACTTTGAGGATATTTTACGTATTGGTCATCAGGAGCGTCCTAACCTCTTTGACCTAAGAATTCGAGATAAACCTGTGTTATATCATAGTTGTTGTGGAATAGAAGAACGCACAGACAGTAAAGGTATTGTCATAAAATCGCTTGATATTGAAACATTAAAAATCTCCCTTGATAAATTCAGAAAATTAGGATGCAATTC